>Ga0075163_10014785_pt1 | contig 10057 bp, 5 predicted proteins | sample JI1023141ADNA_FD_71478 | JGI IMG/M metagenome (GOLD analysis project Ga0075163, IMG submission 71478) | Wastewater effluent complex algal communities from Wisconsin, to seasonally profile nutrient transformation and Carbon sequestration -... | ecosystem: Engineered > WWTP > Effluent > Algae... | reverse complement strand
CAAAGTGCAGCAGCTTGTCGACGAGTACAACAACGTCCGCCTGCACGCCGCAATCGGCTACTTCGAGCCGAGAGAACTCCACTTCGGAAACCCAAGCCAGCGACGAGAGGACCGCGCCCATAAGCTCCTATCAGCACGACATCAACGAAGAGTCTACAACCGCAGCCAAATGGCCGCCTAACCGAGCTCAACCCTTATAATCTTGAGAGCGGATGGGAGTCTGGGTTGACGTGAAGCGCAACAGCAAGCGAGAAACCCTGCACCAGAGGGTGCGTGGCGGAGTAACTCCAGCGCGCACGAAGTTTTGACCCGAAGAGCCGGAAGCCCGAATCGGGCATATCCGGATCCGTGGGAGCCTTGGGAGGGTATCGCTCGGCAAGCCCTCCAGCGCCCGCCAAGCTACTCAAACGCCCCAAGCGCTCGCCACGCCCAACAAGCGCCGCAAGTCCCTTATTTTCTATGGTCTGAGACGTCAGCCGACATTAGTGTAATCGGTAGGAAAATTTCAGCAGCAGAGAGTCGATCGCGGGGCCGCTGCGCAGTGCCCCTAGATCCAGCTGCGCGCTCTCTCCGTCGAGGAGGGTTGCAGACGGCGTATGCGCCCTCGCGTACAGTAAGTACAGGGTGGAGCCGAGCGCAAGCTCCCAGCGCAATACGACATTGATGTTGAGGGCAGTCTCGCTGGAGTCTGGATTTAGCTGCGGCCGTGCTATCGCGGCCAGATCTTCCAGTTTTATTGCGGCATGTGCGGCCCGGGTCGTTGAGATATAAGATGAGAAATCGTAGTAGTGCTTGGTCAGCAAGAATAACTGGCTGTAGAATTGTAAGGTCAAGCGCGGCGTAAAAGCATAGTTGGCTCTAAGCACAGCGCCAAGGCTCTGCGCGCGGAGCCGGCCCATAAGATATTCTGCGGGCTGATTACCCATGCTGATGAAGCGGGGCTCGCCAAATGAATAATAAGCCTGCGGGAGAATAGAAATTTGCAGCTGCGGCAATACCTGTGCGGTCAGGCTGGCGTTGATGTTGATGCTAAATCCGTTAAATAATGCCAAGGTCTCGGCGAATAAAGTCGCGGCAATTTTCCGGCGGGGGTCCGTGTTGATAGTTACGTCCCAGCCTACCAAGCGCTCGCGCTGGAGCGCTGTTCCGTCACCCACTTCGCGATCGTCAAAGCGCCGATCATAAAAATATAATTCGATTCCTGCGTTCCAGCCATTCCGAAATCGCAGCTCGGTTCCTAAGTAATAGCCGCGCCACAAGTTAAGCCCATCCAAATTATTCCGCAGGCTGTATTGAATATGGGTGCGGCTCTCCAAGATGCGGCCCTGCCAGAGTGGCACGATAGTATGGTAATCTAGGCTGGCAAATAGTTTTAACTGATTCTGCCGGCGCATGAAGCCGATATCATTATAATCCATCGTCCGGCTCATTCCCTCGAGCTCCAAGGAGCCCAGCCACTTGCCACCCTCCTTGGCTAGATACACGCGGCCGCCCGGGGCCAAAGCACCTGATTGAATGATCGTACCGTCGCGGAGCGTGCGGGGCGGACCGTTGCTGCTGCTGGTCACCACGACCTGCCCACTGGCGACGTAGTCCCCGTCCCGCGAACGCCACAGTCCGTCAGCGCTGACGACATAACTGTCGTTGAAGCAGCGCGAGCCCGGGGCCGCCAGAACGCCGCTGGGACATAGCACGCTGCCACGGTTGGCGGGGCGCAGCGGTGAGTACTCCTCCGGCATGGGTTCAAACCGGTTCACTGAACTCGCCAACAGGCCGACTGTCGTGTTGTCCTCGATCGCCCAGCGCAGACGCAGCACGTTATACACCGTCAAGGGCTCGGCAAGTCGCGACACCGTGCCCGCGGTCGGCGTCCAGACCTGAGCATCGTTACGCGCCGTCACGGTACTCAAGAGGCCGGCGGTCAGCCGGCGGCCCAGCGTACCGGTCAGTTTGACCGCTCCGTAAAGTGTGGAGGGTCCCGGCGCGTTGATGAGCCGCTCGCCGCGCAGGGGATCGGGATCGAGCACGGGGGCGACCGCATTCATGCCGATGTGCCGAGAATAGAAAACCTGCATAGGTGTCTGAAAAATATCAAAGCCTTGTAAGAAAAATGGCCGCTTTTCGGGAAACAAATTTTCAAATGTAGTCAGATTGACAATCAGCTGATCCGCTTCCATTTGCGCGACATCTGGATTGACCGCCAGGCTCAAGGTGAGCCCGCGTGTGATATGCCACTTCAAATCCAGTCCCGCGGATAAGCCAAAAGTCGATGGATGAAGCGGCTTGCCGTACGCTGACATATCAAACCAGTTGAGGTTGCCAATCATAAACGGCTGAATCTCAATGACCTGTTTATGATGTAACCCTTTCAGGTTAATCAGTTTCCCGTATTTCGAAACCTCCCCCGCCATTGCGCGGGATATGCGCGCCCACTCGTTCAGTTCTTGCCGTGCTGAGATATAACGACGGACCTGAAGTCCCCACTCTTGCGCGGGCAGGGAGTCAAACTCCAAGACTTCGAAGGGTATGGCAAACTCGGCTGTCCAGCCGCCGTCAAACCGGGCGACGCGGGCGTCCCATAGCGCATCCCACTCTGCGGAATATTCGGTGTCATTGAACCTTATGCCATCCGATAAGACCCCGGCCGCATTGATGGCGAACTGAAACGCTTTACTGCCGCGATTCATCGAGTCGATGTTTATCTGTACCCAGTCGGACTCGATTTGCTGATCTCTGCGGACCAGTCGGGCGACGATGGGGAAGTCGCGCTGATGGCACCGTATGCCGATGTAGAGGGTCGAGTTGTCGTAAAGAGCGCGAACCGTCGTCTGGGCGCTCGGGTCTTTCCCTTCGTTGGGAAATTTTTGGACAAACGCGTCTGCTAGAGCAGTCAACTGCCATGCGGCATCATCCAGCTTGCCGTCGAGGACTGGCGGGCGCGGCGAAAATGTCGCAGCTAGCTGCGGGCGCGGTGGCGCGGCACGTGTGGGCGCCACTCGTAAGAGGCACAGAAGAATGCAAAGTGCAGCCACACAGATGGGAGGTAACGTGGGACGCATGGTCGCGGTTCCGCTGTGACTAAAGGCCACAGACTTGGTCATCTCTGCTGCGAGCGCCCAAGCCGGACACGCGTAGCGCGGTAGGGTGTAGCTGTAGGTTGGGTCAGCTGGTACTGGAGAAAAGGGTAGAGTTCAAACCACATCAAAGCTGAGTCCGTTTTTCTCGACGAGAAACAGGTTATGAGACCAGCACGCAGCATCCCAAATGGTTAAGCACTTTATCGTACCTACAAACCCCGACGGGGCATCGACGGAGCTTAGTAAATTTGCGGATTTCGCGTCTCCCCGTCGGAAAGATCTGCTCTAGTTTGAACTCCCCCCCGGAGAAAGGGGGAAAAGCGCTGAGGAGGCGATCCGAGCTAAGGTTTTTGCCCGAGCAGACGAATGTAAACCGTCAGTACGCTCCCTGCCAGGTGCCATTGATCTGCACTTTGTGGCGTAGCTCCGCCGAGCGCAAAAGAGCCGCCTCGAATGTCGGCATCACCACCAGGTAACAGCCCAGGTAGTCCATCTGACGATCGATGCTGGCCACCTGGGCTCCCGGCTTCACAAAACAAGTGGCGAACTTGACCTCTGGCCCGCTGGGGAAATCCATCCGTTCAAACTGCAGGGAGTGAGGCGGCAGCACATACTGCAGACAAGAAAAGCCCTGCTGCACGAGCTCCAGGGAAAACCTTTTCCCAAGTGCCCAGTCGAGCAGCGCGTCTTCGATCGTGATGCCATAGGCGTGGTTGATAGACTGCAATACGTCGGCGCCGATGAAGCGGGGATTCCAGTCGATAATCTCGGCGTGGCCGCTGGCATCGACGATGATTTCGGTGTGCGAAGGCCCTTCCGTAAAACCAAGCTCCTTGTGGGCACGCTGGACCAGAGAGATTATCTGGGGAGCCTGCGGGTGCCGGTAGGGAAAACAGGAGCCCATTTCGACCACGGGGTCCTTGGAATACAAAATGCGGGAGGTAAGACCGATGCACAAAAAATCGCCACCGCATGACAGCGCTTCCACCGACATCAGCTCGCCCTCGCAGGCCTCCTCGAGTAGGTAGTCGCCGCCGCCGCTACAGATGTAGTTCTGCAGCCAGGGCGGCATCCCAACTCCAGCCGCGAACTCACGGCGCGCCGCGCGTAGATCATCCAAGTTGGTGCAGCGCTTTACATAGGCGCTGCCAGCACCATGCACCGGCTTGAAGTAGGCGGCGCCAGGCAGTTCCCAGCGCTGCCAGGACTCGACCTCTTGCCGGGAAAACGTGCGCAGGCGTGACAGTCCGAGTTCTTGCAGCCGGCGCCGCAGCCGCAGCTTGTCGGTGATCAGCGCTGCGGTCGCGGGCTGGATGGTGGGCAGGCCCAGGTGTTGCCGCAGGGACGCCGCCACGATCGCCGGTGCGTCCAGATTGAAGTACACTCCGACGATCTTCAGCCGCCGGCCGATAGCATCGACGAGTTCAAGGAGCGACGCAAGGTTATCCCAGCTTGGCACGGCAATGAGCTCATCGACCTGCGCGCCGCTGCGATACGGCTCGGGAAGTCCGTCGAGCAAGCTCATATCGGTGGCCAACACCAGAGTATACATGCCGCGCTGTTTGCTCTTGCGAATGACCTCTGCAGCGGAACCGCGGGGGTCAAGAAAAATGATGCAGGACTGCATTGGCTATCTCTTTTCCTTGGGAGCGCGCGTGGCCCGCCACACTACCAGGTGGCTCATCGCCCACAAGCACAGCCCGATGCCGAGCACCCATGCAGAGCCGCGTCCACTGCCCAGCCAGTCTATTGCGAGCGAGTAGAACAGCGTTGCGGCAGCCATCAAAAACGCCCCGGTTGCGCTGAGAGCGAACTGATACCGCGCGGTGCGCTCGGAGGGGCTCTCTCGGAAGAACGCCGCACTGCTGGCCAGCCACAGCACTTCATAGGCGCAGCTCTGCAGGAAAAAGACGCCCAGGCTGAGGGGCACCACCATGGAGTTGGCCGCGACCATCAGGCTCATCGCGCCGATCGTGGCGATCAATGCGACCGGCAGCGCGCGGCGAGTCCAGGCAGTCAGCCTGGCCGCAAAAAACCAGTTTATGAGGAAACCACACGTGATGCCAAACGACGCAGCCAGCTGGAATAGTCCCACCCCGGACGTACCGAGCTTTAGCTGGTGGATGGGCAGATAGGAAACGAACACCCCGTAGGCACCTTGAAATGTTGCCTGCGAGAAGCCCACCAGAAGAAACGGTGTGGCCAGCGCAGGGGTACGCAGGATCTCTGCAATCGTCCCCAGACTGCTCCGGGTGCCGCCACTGCTGGCCGCTGCCGCGCGCTCCGGGGTGGGCAACGGCGGCAAGGTAAACAGCACGACCATGCTGGAAAGATAGGTCCCGACGTCGAGCGCCACTACTGTAAAAATCGAGCCCCAGCTAAGCACTGTCGCTGCCAGCACGCCAGCGATGGCAGTGGAGAGAAAAAAAATCAGAAAGAAGATTTTGATTCGCGCATCCTGCATGCTCTGAGGGGAGATCACCTTGATCCACTTGCTCCCGCCAGTACGGGCGACAAATAAGAGGACCGAGCGCAGCGACAGCACCACACACAAGACTGGAAGTGGGGCCGCCAATACCAGGCACAGTCCGCATAAGGCGCTCACCGCTGCCGATACCGCCTCATTAATAATCAGCAGTCGCCGGGAGATCAGGCGATCCAGAATGCTTCCCAGATAACCGCTTACTAGCACCGCAGGCAGGTACGAGAACACGAATACCAGCGAGCTGCGCACAATCGAGCCCGACTTCTGGTAGACAAACGTTACCAGTGCCAGCGTAAGGAAGTAGCTCCCAACCTGGGAAATGAACGATGCGCTGAGCAGCCGGGCGAATGGGTGTCTACCTGACATGTGCGCTTGCGGACCGCTCTGCTGGGTAAAGCGCACCGACTGCAGACCAGAAGTCATACCAGAACTGGATGCCCTGATCGAATCCGCAGACAAACTCATCCTGCTCCCCCTTGGTTCGGCAAAACCGCAGGAAATTGGCGACGGTGACCCGGATGTGCTCCTGCTCGATTGTGCGGTGGAAACGAAAGAACAGCGTCGCTTCCATGCTGCGCCGCAGTTCTTCATCGACTGCCAGGGCGGAAAAGACGGTCTCGATGTTTTCCTCGGCCGGCGCTTCCAAGCCCAGCAACAAGCCCATCACCTGCGCGTCATTTGGGGCCGAGCTGACCGCATCCGATAAGCCCTGCAGCGCCTGGGTGACGCCGTTGTCAACCGACAGCCGTTCCAGATCCGTAGCGGTGACAGTCGCCAGCTGTGCAGCTTGCCAGAACAAGTCCGCATGAATCTCTTCTTCCTTGCGCATCCCTAGTTCTTCGAATGTCGCCTGGATGACGTAGTGGCGTTTGCGATTGGTCGAGACCATGCTCGCAGCCTTGCACAATAACCCGGGTACCATCTCTGAAAATCGGTGCCACTGCGTGCCCACCACAACAGCTCTGGCGTGGCACAACTCGGGGCAGCGGGCGAAAAAGCTCTCGAATATCATGCGCTGCTTCCAGCGTTGGTTGAACAATTCGCTCCAGCGGATGACCTCTGGATTTGTCGCGGTGTAGATACGCTCCTCGACACCCGAATAGCCCAGCTCATGAATCTTGAACGGGGAGGACGCCAGCGACCGGTCTTCGGGAAGATCGTGGTCGCTATTTTGCGTCGTAGATGTAGACATAATTCTTCTTGCCTCCGTGGTTACTTGTCAGCCTTATATGAATACGCAGTGCTCTACAGATTTCTGACGCCACCGTGTAATTTTTCCTGTTCGATTAGCTCACCAACAGTCGATCAAACAATCAATCGAACACTTCTTTGCGGGCTGGGTTCCCACGTGCTGCGGAGAGGGTCTATATGGAGCGTGAATGTAGGGAGTCCTGCGACGGCTGGCATGGGTATTAGCGCGGCGTGATCAAGGGCTTGGCTGGCTCTCGAGGCGGCGGCGGCTCTTCAGTAGTGTTCTCAGGCAGCGTCGGGATACGGCAACGAGCGCCGCAATCCCGGGCGGTGCGCCGGTACCACTGCTCGGCATAACCGGGCTCGTTGACATGGCCATGTTCATCCCGGACGTTGCCATCCAGATACTTGACAATGAGGGACTCACCCAGCTGGCGCCACCGGTTCACCGTCAATTGCGCCTGCTGAGCCGAGTAACGAGTCAGATAGTCGCGAGCCAGGTCCGGTGTGTTTTTGTGCATCTGCAAGGCAGTGGTTTCGACCTCGGCTTGGCGTGCGAAGAAGCTGCTTTCAAGCTCCTGCTGGACCATTTGTACATCGCGAATCATGTCGCGGTAGCGAAGGTAGGAGTAATTCGAGACGAAGTTGAACACCCAAAAGGCAGACTCCCACGAGAACGATTGGAAGGTTGCGGTGCCACTAGCAAAAGCCCGGGGCGACTCGCGTATGCCGCAGTACATCGGCACGTAGACGGTGCTGTAGGTATCATCTACGCCAAACCACAAGACTCCACCAATAGGATCCGGCAGATGCGCGCGCACCTGGGCTACAAACGAAAAGCCAGTCTGCTGCGTGGAGATGGGCCGCTCATTGATATACTCGGTCTCGTCGACTTTCCACTTCAGCGGCCGCCACCGATAAGGCAGACCGTGGGGACCGGCGCCCACGCCCTGCGTTAGGTCCAGGCTGGTTCCTTCAAAGTGATCGCGCATCAGCGTGAAGGTATCGGCCAGCGTTAGCCGCCGATCCGGTTTGATGAACAGGGGGAGCGGATTGTTACTATCAAGTAACTTCGCATAGTCCGTAGGCAGATTTGCCGAAGGAGCAACTCGGCGAAACGCCGACCAAATACGTGTCTGACAGGTGCGCAGCGTCTGCCCCTTCAGCGGCGCGTAGGTGTCGGCAAAGCTGAAGGATTCATCGCTGCCTCGAAACCAACCTTTCTCACGGGCAAACGAAACGACATCCTTAGCGTAAAGGCAGATGGTCGGGTCGTGCATGGGAAACTGGCGAATCCGTGCTTGATTAGCGTGAGCCGTGATGTACCCATCCGGTACACGACGCGCAACCCAGACGCTGCCGGTGCGCTTGGGGCCCTTGCCCACCATTTCCATGATCCAGGCTTCATTCGGATCAGCGATCGAGAAGGTCTCGCCTGCGCTGGCGTAGCCGTACTCGCTGACCAGTTCGTCCATGATACGGATGGCATCCCGGGCGGTACGAGCTCGCTGCAGGACAATGTAGATCAGGCTCCCGTAGTCGATCCGACCGCCAGGGTCTTTCAGCTCTTCCCGACCGCCGAACGTACTTTCGCCGATCACCACCTGATGCTCGTTCATGTTGCCTACAACAGCAAAGGTGTGGGCTGTTTGACGGATCTGGCCTAGATGTTTGCCAGTATCCCAGTCGTAGATGTCACGCATAGCGCTGGCGGGATGGTGCCCGGCAGGGGTGTAGTACAACTCTCCATAGAGATCGATGGAGTCGGCAGCATACGTCAGGAATGTGGAACCATCGCTAGAAGCACCTTTGGTAACCAGGATACTGGTGCAGGCCGCCACCGGGCGTTCCACCATATGCACGATAAACATACACAACAGAGTAAGCTTTAGGGATCGGATATCGACCATAAGGGCTCGGAGCTTCTTGATAGGGTGCATGTCGTAACTACAAACTGAGGGACGGGATTATATGACGGCGGTACCGTTAGTGTCAGGAACCTCCGCAGTCATTTTGAAGACATGAATCAGGCGTAATTTTTTTATCAGCGTATGGATGGCCATCACCAAGCGTGTGGCCGAGGCGCATTGCTAACACCTAGTCCTTAACGAAAATTCGCGTAGCGACAATTTTGCAATATGTTGCGCTGGACCGAACCTGTCAATACCTTTCAACTCGAGAAAAGGGGATTTACTGTAGTACCTCCTGGGGCTGAAGGACGGTTGACGAGGATTCGGGGCTGGGTGGGTTGATCCAGACGGCCATTGGGAACTGCGGCAAGACGGGGACTCTCAGCACAAAGCGCGCGGAATGGCGAGCGAAGGCCCGAGTCATCACGGCCGTGCGAGCGGCTTGGTTTTCGGTTGCTCGGCCAAAGTGGGCGAGATTCGGATCGCTCTTACTGCAGACGCTGACGCGCATTCACCGAACGCGCAGAAATTCACATCGTTGCAGCTTTTTCGCCGAGCCTGCGGGACGTTTTGACATTCCAAGCCCGCTGCGGTAGCGAAAACTGTCGGCATTGCTGCTAGGATAGCGCGGAGTTTGCCTCACACCGCATCATCACCAGCTACTTTGCGCCCTGGCACACCATGCAAGCTCCTTAGCGCACAAGCCCTAGGCTTGGCTGCCCTAATGAACCCCGCAAGCGCCCCAGGAGCGCGCACAGCGCCACTTGATGAGCTGCAGCGCAGTGATCCCTAGCCTCCCCCAATAGCCTCGGCCAAACCGAACGGAAGCTGTGCATTACGCTGGGAGGTGGGTCAAGCGACAATCGGCTATGGTCGGCAGCAGCTCAATGCTCAGCCCAACCCCGGAAGTCGCTGGTCACCCCGGCGAGCCGCATTGCCTAACCACGTGCCACATGTCACCTGCTAGCAACGGGGCATGTCCAGCGGTATGTCTCGCCCGCTGCGGCATGCCGAACTGCACAGTGTCTCGCAAGGCTCGCTCTCGTGGTTCGCTAAGCCAGCTTCAGCGAACCAGCAACCGCCGAATTAGAAACTTGCCCTGTCGCAGCGTCGTGATACGTCGAACCAATGCTCGCGGTGTCACGGTCCCAGCCTCTTAGGGTGATTGTCTACTCTCTGCCCCGTCTTATCCGGGCTGCTGCCAGCATAGGTTCGCTTCTGCAGCGCTGTCGAACCATGAGCCTGTGGCTCCTCGCCTTCCTCCTCTCAGCATCCACAGCGTTAGCGCAAACCGCTCCAACGGACCAACCCGCCCCCCGTCCCATCAACCCCGTCCTCACCGGCACCGGCGGCAGCTGCGGCACCCTCTTCACCCCGTGCCCGTCCATCGCTCG
>Ga0075163_10014784_pt1 | contig 10057 bp, 8 predicted proteins | sample JI1023141ADNA_FD_71478 | JGI IMG/M metagenome (GOLD analysis project Ga0075163, IMG submission 71478) | Wastewater effluent complex algal communities from Wisconsin, to seasonally profile nutrient transformation and Carbon sequestration -... | ecosystem: Engineered > WWTP > Effluent > Algae... | reverse complement strand
TCGTTCCCGCTTTCGCTCCAAACGAATTGGCTGCTCCCGCGCTTCGGGTGAAAGTCGCGGGCGGTCCTTCCGCTCCGCCCTTTATGAAAGCCGGCCAGGAGGCCTGGGTCTGGGGAGGAGACGCGAACTGGAATCGCCAACAAGTCGGACCCGCGATCCTCGCACTCGCCGGCGGACCCGAATATCTTCCGGCAGTCGGAAAAGGACCGGAAGCTCGGTTTCGCCTCGATCTGAAAAACTCCCGGCTTCAAGTCACGATCCAAACGAGCGATGGGAAGAGTCGCGAGCAGTCCTTTCCTTTCAAAGAACCCAAGGATCTCGTCGGTCTTTCGATCGAGACGGGCTGGAAGTTCGAAGCCAGAATTACTGTTCTCGACTGGATTCCTCGCGCGAAGAGCGACGTCAGTTTCATCCCTGCGCGAATTCAGTATGGCGCGAACGTTCCCCCCTCGGCGATTCGCCTCGAGAGCCAAAACTCTAATCTTTGGCTCGGTCTCGGAGACCGCGCGACGCTCGATATGCCGGCGGTGGGCAGCGCATCCGCTCGCCATTTTACGATTGGGTATTTTCCTCGTCGAATCGTTCTCCCGTTTGGTCTTCGGCTGAAGAAGTTTTCGATCGATCGCTATCAGGGAACCGCGAGTCCGATGGAGTTTTCCTCGGTCGTCGACGTCGAGGGTGGCCGCGATGGGGTCGTAAAGGACCATCTCATTTCGATGAACGAGCCGATGAAATATGGCGGATTTACATTTTATCAAACGAGTTATGTCGACGCCCAACCCCGGCCGACCGTTTCGATCTTCTCAGTAAACCAGGACCCAGGACGGTGGCTGAAGTACCTCGGAAGTTTCTTAATCGTATTAGGCTCGATTTGGCTCTTCGCGCGTAAATATGCGAAGCGCGGTTCCGGAAAGGAATGACCATGAAGTCGCTTCGAATTTTCGCGGTTCTAGGAGTGTTGGCCTTCTCTCTCTCGGCCCTAGCCGATCCGACCCCGCGTGCAGGCTGGAGCTTTCGCGGGATGGGCGAAATTCCTGTCCAGGCAGGCGGCCGAATTAAGCCTTTTGACTCCTACGCACGCGACGTCGTACTCCAAATCACTGGGCGTCGGACGTTTGAGGGTTGGGATCCGGTCGAACTTTTGATTTCCTGGCTGGCTGATCCGCGTGGCTGGGAAACGAAGCCGTTTATCATGATTACTCGCCATGATGTGAAACGGCAGCTCGGACTCGACGAGGAACGTTCACGGTTTTCTCCTAAGGAACTTTATATTGATTCCTTCATGGCCGAATACGCGAACTCCATGTCGAAGGCTTCTGGGATTTCTGCCCAAGCGACGCCGATCGGCCGAACGTCGAAGCCGGACGCGCGTGACGAGGAGCTCAAGCGCCTGTTTGAGCGGGTCTCTGTTTACCGTTCGGTTTTGAGCGGTGACGCTTGGCCTGTGATTCCCGTTCCGGCTCCCGGTGCGTGGGGAAATCTTTCGCTCGGCGACCAGCATGGGAACAGCGTCCCGGGCGCCATCGCGAACCTTCCGGGTAAGAATGTTCGACAACCTTTTGTCGAGCTCTTTACGGGATATTTGAACGGCGAACAAAGTCGCTTTGAGTCGGGTGTGAAAGCAGTCCAATCCGCGATCCAAACGGAAATGGCCTCCGAGTGGAATTCCGACACCGCTCGAAAAGTCAGTGCGGAGCTTCTTTATAATCGAATGCACCCCTACCAAATCGCGTGGATTTTCTATTTCCTTGCCGCGCTCCTTTGGGCGATTTCGATTTGGCTCTCCTCTGCGGGAGTTCTCCAGCTCCAGTCGACGGCGGTGGGACTCGGACGAAAATTTACCCTCGCCGCTCTGCCTATTACCTTCATTGGATTCGGGCTTCACATCTTCGGGATGCTTCTCCGGAGTTATATCGCGGGCCGCCCTCCGGTCACGAACATGTACGAATCGATCGTCTGGGTCAGTTTCGGAGTGATGCTTTTCGCGATCGTGCTTTGGTTTATTCAAAGAAACACGATTCTCTTCGCCGTCGCGACCGCGCTGTCGGCGATCGGATTGATCGTATCGGATGCGGCTCCTGCGATGATCGATCCGAGTATCCATCCTCTCGTGCCGGTCCTTCGTTCGAATTACTGGCTCTTGATCCACGTTTTAACGATCACGCTTTCCTACGCGGCGTTCGCGCTGACCCTGGGGCTGGGAAATGTCTCCCTTTGGTTTTTCATGAAAGGCCAGGAGCATACGCCGGAAGGATCTAAAAAGATCGCCACCTTAAACCAGCTCATCTATCGTGCGATGCAGTTCGGAGTGGTCCTTGTCGCAGCGGGTACGATTCTAGGTGGGATTTGGGAGGATTATTCTTGGGGTCGATTCTGGGGATGGGACCCAAAAGAAGTTTGGGCCTTGATCGTTCTTCTGGGCTACATCGCGGTTCTCCACGCCCGTTTCGCGGGGTGGATGAGACCCTTCGGATTTGCGGCTTGGACCGTCGTTGCGTTCACGCTCGTGATGATGGCTTGGTACGGAGTGAACTTCGTACTCGGCGTAGGTCTTCACGCCTACGGCTTCTCCTCGGGCGGGCAGTCGACGGTTACGATTTTCGTCGTGCTCCAGCTGGCGTACGTCGCGCTGGTCACCGTGAGAAGAAAACAGCTCCTCAAGAAAACCTAAACGCGTCCTATTTCCCCTGAATTTTAGAACGAAGACTCGCCATGAAGTCCTTTATCTTTTCTTCGTGGGCGGCTTGGGCTTCTTTCGTGGTGGGTTCTGGCGCTTCCGACTCGTCTTGGACGAGAAGGAGTCCCTTCGGAATATCTTCGATAAAACGAGAAGGAAGCCGCGGAACCTTTTTTCCGTACCGGATACGAAACTTCGCACGCGAGAGAACGAGCTGGGTTTTCGCACGTGTAATCCCGACGTAGGCCAAGCGGCGTTCTTCGTCGAACCCTAAGACGGCCTCGGGTCCGGTTCCATCAATGGTGCGCTGATGGGGAAGGTAACCCTCCTCGGTCCCAACGAGAAAGACGACAGGAAACTCGAGGCCCTTCGATCCGTGGAGCGTGAGTAGAGTGACCTCGTCTTTCGGGCCTTCGTCCTCTTCCTCTTCGTCCCGTGGGTCAAGAGTCATCGCCTGGAGGAAGCTCGAAAGAACAGAAACCGTCGTGAGGTTTTCTCCTTCGCGTGGCTCGACGTCGGCTTGGCCTAAGGCATTCGAGAGCTCAAGCGCGTTTTCCCATCTCCGCTCTGCGAGTTTCGGATCGTCTTTTTCTTCCTCGAAAAGGGTGTCCTTTACGCCGATCTTCGCGAGGGATCGTTTTCCCCAGTCTGCGAGCGCTACCCGGTCAAGAGGAGTCGCTTCGAGATCCGCTCGCATCTCTCGAATCAGCCGCACGAACCGCTCGACTGCGGCGAAAGCCTTCGGGGTGAGCGGGCTCGTTCCTTCAGGGCCTAGAATTTTTTCGCACGCATCGAAAAGCGAAGTTCCATCGGCGAGCGCCAGCGTATTCACCGCTTCGAGCGCCGACTTTCCAAAACCCCGCGTCGGCCAATTACAGATTCGACGAAACGATGCATCGTCTTTCGGGTTCTGGACGACCCGCCAGTATGAGAGCGTGTCTTTTACTTCTCGACGGTCCAGATACGAAAGCGTCCCGACGATTTTATAGGGAATTTTTCGCATCCGCAGCGCCTCTTCGAAAAGGCGAGACTGGGGGTTTGATCGGTAGAGGATCGCGAAATCCTTCCATCGGCGTGGATTTTTTGGGTCCTCTTTCCGTCGAAGGATCTCTTCCGCCACTGTTTCCGCTTCGGCGCGATCCTCTTCGACGATCAGGCTGGTGATCGGCTCACCCTGGCCGTTCTCCGACCAGAGGCGCTTCGGATGCCTTTTTCGATTCTTCGTAATGACTTCGTTCGCAGCGTCCAGAATAGTCGAAGTCGAGCGATAGTTTTGGTCGAGTGTAATCGTGCGCGCACCCGGGAAGTGCTTCGCAAATTCGAGAATGTGGGCGGGATCTGCTCCTCGCCAGGCATAGATCGATTGGTCGTCGTCTCCGACGACGCAGATATTCTCGCTCGACTGGGTCAGAAGTCGAAGAAGCCTAAACTGGGAGGGGTTCGTGTCTTGGTATTCGTCGACCAGAATGTAGCGAAACTTCTTATTGTAGAATCTGCGGGCGTCTTCGGATTTCTCAAGAAGCCTTACCGCTTGAAAGAGGAGATCGTCGAAGTCGAAGGCATTCAAGGAGGCGAGGCGCTCTTGGTAGCGTTCGTAAACCGAACATGCGGCGATCGCGTAGTCTTCGGAAAGGCGTCCAGCGGCGAGAAAAAAATCTCGCGCCTGGTCGGGGCCATAGAATCGGTTTTTCGCCTGACCGATTTCGAATTTAATTAAATCGGCGTCGAACTTCCGGTCGTCGAGTTTGATCTGGCGGAGGATCGATTTCACGAGGTCGCCCTGATCCTTCTCGTCGAGAATCGTAAAGTCGGGCGAATATCCGATTTCCGCTGCGCGCGACCTCAGAATTCGAACACAGAGCGCGTGAAAGGTGGAAAGAGTGAGGCCCTTCGCGAACTCGGCGCCTGAGGTCGAGCCGACCATGCGCTCGACTCGTTCCTTCAGCTCCCCAGCCGCTTTTCGGGTGAACGAGAGGCCCAAGATGTTCTCAGCGCTGATTTTGTGCTGGGCGATAAGATAGGCGATTCGCGTCGCCATCGTTGTCGTCTTTCCCGAACCGGCACCGGCAAGCACCAAAAGCGGGCCTTTGTCGTGAAAAACAGCCTCGCGCTGGGCCGCGTTTAGTTTTCCGAGAAGTTTTTCTATGTCCTTGCTCACCGTTTTCTTCCTATACGTGAGACGGGGTACCCTTCTCAATCCCTGAATCTACCGCTACACTCTTTAAGAATGACTCCCTCTGAAGTGTCCCTCATCGTCATTGACGACGTTCAGGCGATGCGTGTGCAAGTGAAGGAAATCTTAAGAGCCTGCGGATTTGAAAAGATCCGGAGTGCGTCGAATGGATTAGAGGCCCTTCGGATGATGGCTGAAGAAGTCCCCCACATCGTTATTTGCGATTGGCACATGGCACCGATGACGGGCCTCGAGCTTTTGAAAGAGATGCGAACGAAGGCCGAGACAAAAGAAATCGCTTTCGTGATGCTGACCGCCGAAGGTACCCGCGAACGTGTCATGGAAGCAGTGAAGGCGGGCGTCGACGAATACATCATGAAACCCTTCACCCCCGATGTGGCTCGCCTGAAAGTGATTGGCGCACTCATTAAGCGAAAGGTGTTTTGACTCATGAGCCCGAATCGCGAAGACAAATTAAAGGAATTCATCACAGAACTCGCGGGTTTCGCGCGGGATGCCGAGCAGGTTCTCCAGCGAATCGAGTCGGATCCCCATGGAAATAAGCACGAATTCTCGCGATTTTCTGAGGTGATGATCGCAATTCGGGGAACGGCCGTTCAGCTCTCTCTTTCGTCCATTGCGGAGGTTGCAGGCCTGGGCGAGGAGATCGCGGTGAAAGGACCCGGAGTCGAAAAGGGCTCTCAGATCAAGAAGTGCGTCGCTGCTCTTTGGGACGCTCTCACGACGGTGAAATACGGGCTCGAGAATCACGGAGGCTCGAGCGAGTCTTCTGAGGAACAAGATATTTTAAAAAACCGTCTCCAAGCGACTTTAAAATCGTTGGGCGGCGCTCGCGAAACGGTTTCAGCAGACGAAATCGAACGCCTTCTTCGCGGCCAGAACTAGTCGAGCGCGATTAACAGATCCCTTTTCGCGAGTCGACACGGCCGGCGCGAGAGTCGCCCCGGATATCGGCGTCGAGAAATACAGTTCCTCTTTGGATCTCTTCGCCTTCTTCGTCGTTCTCGGGACGATACCGCGCACGACGTTTTCCATTCTCGCCGCAGACGAAGAATTCGAGATCTCGTCCCTCCCAGTGGGCGGGAGAAACAAGTCGGTCGGTTCGATGTCCTGCGACCGCTGGAAGGAGTTCTTCGCGGGAGCGGCTCGATTTCGCGACGACGAGGTAGCTGAAGGGGAGTGTCTTTCGGTCGAGTCCCGCGAGTTCGTCGATTTTTCGGAGGTACTTCGGGCGCCACCACGTGATTTCTTCGTGGCACCAGTCGCCTTCCGTCGCGAGCGCTCCACAGGCCTGATGTCCGAGGCATGGCGCCAGAACTTGGTATTTTCCTTTTCGCCGGGGGGAGGCGAATTCGACGAGAAGGTGCTTTCGGAGTTCGAGGAGTCGGCGCGACTGGATTCGGAGCGCGGGTTCGACCAGTACAGCGAGTCCTTCGTTTTCAAGATGGAACTCCCAGTGGTCGACGAGACGAGTGGCGAGCTCGGGGAGGGGGAGTTCGGCTTCGTTTAAGAAGAAACTCGAGAGCCAGAGGTGGAATGTCGGCGCGGATTTTGGGAGGAGCGGTTTCGTCCAGTCGACCTTTCGGTGGAAGGGGCGAACGCTCCAGTCGATTCCGAGTGATTCAAAATAGGTCGCTGCCCATTTCTCTCCCAGGGAAAGAACGGCGCGGTCTTGTTCGATTAAGGCCCAGTTCCCCGTCTTCGGAATTCCAATGTCGGAGTGAGCCACCGCCGCCGCGACTCCGCACGCTCCGCTCGCGGGACCGGCGCCCCATTCAATTCCACGAAAGGATTTCAGCGTTTCGGGATAGCGAAAGCCCAATCGTGCGAGTTCGGAGAGGACGCCAGCGACGCGCGCGATATTTCCCGGCATGAAGGCGAGAAAGTAGGCCAAGCGAAAGTTTTCCGGATTTGAAGATCCTTTCCAATAGGGATCAAGCCCCAGCCCCAGCCCGGGGCCGGGCTTCTCTTCAGTTTCGATTCGGTTAAAGAGCGTCGACATTCGTTCGACGTGGGGAATCACGGATCTCGTCAAAAAACGTTCAGAGCGAAACGTGAGTTCGTCTGGAACAAAATTCTGTTCAATCGCGAAATCGAGAAGTGTTTTCTCGAATGCGTCACCAAAAGCGGTACCTAGAGAGACAGGGATTTTCATTTTCGAGGAAATTCTTCTCATAAAAAGCCCTCCTTTGCTAACGTTAGCGTTATGTCGAATCCTGCCTCCGAGACGCGAGCCTACGTCATCGGCCCGCCCGAGCTGGCGGAGCTGATCGCGGCCCAGTTTCGCGTGTTGGGGATGGTCGTCGAGACCGCGAAAACCCCCATGACGGAGGACGATCTGGCGGAATGGCTTCGCTCGATTCCGAAGGACGCCCCGACGTTTATCCATCCCGGGCTTTCGTTTTGGGCTGATCGCCCGGAGTTCCCTCAGGTGGTCGAGCGGTCCGGGTTTTTTCCGGTCGCCCCTTCCGCTCGTATATTAGCGCTCTCGCTCAATAAACTGAATGTCATGATCGAAGCGGAAGCCGCCGGGATACCCCATCTCGCGATTGCACTCGATCCTCTTTCGAGTCTTCGCGAAATCGAGTCATTGCTCGAGCGAACGGGTGAGCGATTTCCGATTGTTTTGAAGTCCCTGAAGGTCGCCCAAGGGCATGGAATACAGGTCGTGACTTCGATCGAGCACCTTCGCGAGATCGTGCCGATTTGGTTTGAGCAGCTCACCCGGCGCTATGGGGAGGCGAGTATTCTCGTCGAAAAATGTCCGCCCTCGGCTCGTCACCTGATCGTCCCGTTCGCTGCCGATGGGGAGCGATTCGCCGAAATTTTTCCGATCATGGATGCTTCTCTTCAAACTCGGTGGAGAAGAATGATTCAGTTTCTTCCCGCGTCGGACCTCGGGCCTGAGGTCGAGGCTCTGGTCCAAGACTACGTCCGAAAGTGGGTAGCCCATCTTGGATTTTCGGGTATGGGTTCGCTCGAACTTCTCGTCGACGGAAACCGAGTTTATCTCATCGACGCCGGAGGGCGCCTGAACGCAGCTTTTCCACTCTGGGAAGAGCTGATCGGGCACTCTTCTGTGGCCTGGCAGCTCGCAGGCCTGGGGCAGATTCCTCCCCCTTCCCGGTCCACAGAGCGGTCGCCTTACAGTGCGGGAGTCGCGCTTCGGTTCTACGCCGAAGATCCGGTGAGGCAGGTCCCGTGTCCTGGTAAAATTCGCGAACTGACCGAACCGTTCGTCTCGGTCGATGGAAACTCCAAAGCGATTTGGATGACGCGTTACCTTTCGGGCGGCGAGGTCTTGTGGACTTCGACCGGAGTAGTTGGAGAGCTTTTCGTTTTTGGAAAAGACCGAAAAGACGCGATCGCCGCTGCACGAAAAGCGATACGGAAGGTTTGGATCGCGGGGTCTCTTCAGACGAATCGACATTTTCTCCAAGAGCACCTCGAACATCCATTCGTGCGTGAAAACCTGATTCATGCGGGATTTACCGACGAAGATTTCGTTCCTTCGGGATTTCCCGACACCGAAACTGTCGTGGGAATGGTATCACTCGCCGCGGGCTTATTTTCGGCGACGACGAAACTCGGCCCGGATCGATGGGTGGTGGGAAATCAGTGGATCACGCCGGATCCGAAGCGGTTTCCAGAGACCGTCCGCCAAACCGAGTTTGAAGGGTCTGGGGTTTCGGGCGAGACGAAGGACGGGACGCGGTTTCTCTTCGAACCTGTGAAGGACGATCGGTGGCTCGTCCACTACGAGTCTTGGGCCATTCCCCTCCGGAGGGTTCGGCCGGGAGTCGAAGCTTCGAAATCGCCTCCGACAAGGATTCGAAAAATACTCGCTCTCGCACCCGGGCGGATTCATGCGCTTCTTCGGCATCCCGGCGAGGTCTTGGAGCCCCGGGACCGAGTCTGTATGGTCGAGTCGATCGGGATTTTGGTTCCCCACGCTGTTCCGGTCGCGACGAAGCTTCTGGAATGGAAGGTCGCTCCAGGCGAAGTTGTCGAAGCCGGCCAGGAGCTTGCCGTCCTTGAGCTTCTTCGCTAGGCTCGGGGCATGCCGAGTTATTCTCGAAAAATCCCGATTCCAGGCCGTTCCGCGAAGGAAATTTACGATCGGATTAGCCACGCGGTGGATAAATTCCAAGAGAAGGATACCGGCCGATTTGGAAAATTTGAATTTCGGTTGGATCCGGCTGGCCTGACCGTTCGTCTCGAATCCTCGCATGTGACCGCCGATCTGACCTGCCAGGAGGGTGAGGTTTTCCTTGAGGGAAAGCTTTCCTTTCTAGTAGCGGCTTTCCGGGGAAAAATTGATTCAGGAATCGATGATTGGATTTCCCGGGCTTTCAAACCCGTAGTTTCCGACGATAATAATCCAGTTTAAATTTCTGAATATTTTCGTATGAAAAGCGAAAAATAAGATCGCGGTGAATGGACTCTTGGAGTTAGACTCGGGGCAATGACTCGGAAAGAAAACGTCCTCGTTCTCTGTAAAAGCATCGTCACCAAGCTCGAGAACACGAAGTCGATCGCGTTCCCGCCGCGGCTCCGAAACGTAGTGGCCGAAGAGGTTTTCGGTCTCGTGAGCCCTTACATCATGACGGATGAAGACATGAAGGAAAAGGCGATCGCGAAGCTCGGGGCAAACGCCGATAAAGTCGCGGAAGCAAACTTCACGGAATCCGAAGGATTTAAGGCTGCAAAGAAGATGGTTCGCGAAAGCTTCGGCGATGACGAGTTGAATGGCTTTTATTTTCTTAAGCCTGTGAAAACCGTTTCGGGAATGATCGTGAGTTACTTGATGCGCTCTGCGAGCATCGATGAAGTCTATGAAACCGACGAAGATCTCGTGAAGATGATCGTCGATATCGTGAAGACGTTTAGCCCGGCGAACGCGCACTAAAATATGCTGAAGCGCCTACTGAGTGCGGAAGAGTTCTGGGGCGACCTGGGAAAGCTCGCCCTGAGGATTGTCTTCGCGGGCACGATGCTCTTCGTGCATGGGATTCCGAAGCTCCAGGCTTGGTCGGAGAAAGCCGAAACTTTTCCTGACCCGCTCGGGGTCGGAAACAAGGTGAGTTACGCCCTTGTGATTTTTGCGGAAGCGTTCGCCGCAGGTCTCGTACTACTGGGCGGTTTGACTCGGCTCGCGCTAGTTCCTCTCATTTTCAATATGGGCG
>Ga0075163_10014783_pt1 | contig 10057 bp, 9 predicted proteins | sample JI1023141ADNA_FD_71478 | JGI IMG/M metagenome (GOLD analysis project Ga0075163, IMG submission 71478) | Wastewater effluent complex algal communities from Wisconsin, to seasonally profile nutrient transformation and Carbon sequestration -... | ecosystem: Engineered > WWTP > Effluent > Algae... | reverse complement strand
TTGGCTGGTGACCCAAGCATTTTTGCCACAGTTTGATAAAATGCCACAACCAACTCGACCAGGGCTTGGTGGGCTCGGCCTTAGTGCGATGGCGCCATCTTTTACAAGCTGCTCCAAGGCTGATAGCGCTGCGGTCTTGGCGCGGATCATTACACCCAAGATCAGGGTGAAGAACACCACCGCGGTGCCGTCGTTGAGCAGGCTCTCGCCCTCGACCAGCACCGTGAGTCGCCCAGGTGGAATGCAGCTTCGAACACCAGACCGGGCAAGAAGACGGCGTAGAGTAGTTCCTTGGTCAGGTGCGGTGGGTCAATGACACCTACCGCCCCCAGGGCCACTCCCGCAGCCACCAGTGCTACGGTGTAGGGAACCTTGAGCCAGCGCGCCGCCAAAGCGACGGCTGTAGCGACGGCAAAGAGAGTGACAGAGACCGCTTCGAAGTGCATGGAATCTTAGAATTGACTGTATCACGGGCTGAGGCGAAAGGAATGGACGGCGCCAGCGGCCGCCCCGTTCGTCAACCCATGAGCAAGAAGAGCCGTTGCGATGATCTTGCGGAGGCGGCAGCCGCTGGCGGAGAAGAAGTTCAGCAAAAGCAGTGCCAGCATTGAGGCATCGCCCATCAATTTGGGACAGATCTCAGAGAAAGGATCTCACAGCGTGGCCCACAGGACGTATAGGATCGCTACCGACTGAATCACCGCATAGCTCAACAATCCCACAGGAAGGAAGTCGAAGAAGCCGAAGACGATCTGCGTGCCCCGCTGGTCGCGAAGCTGGGCTCGCTCAGCCAGGGTTTGCAGCAGAGGGCCGGAGGTAGCCGCGGTCAGCAGCAGAGAGCTTCCCGCGCACACTGAGAGCGCGAGCCCGATGTAGACCGACTCTGGTGGAAAGCGGCGCGCCAGCGCCTCCGCGATTTCTAACAGTGCGGCCATGCTGGGACCAGCGGAGAAGATGCCCGTGGTCACTCCCGACAAGAGCAAGAACAAGACGAGCTGGGCCCAGGGCGCCACCGGAAGCCTACTCAGCCCGGCGGCGAGATCAGCAAAGAGCCCGGTGCGCCGTACCGCGCCGACCATCAGAAACAGCCCCAAGAGAAACAGTGCGGCCTCGAAGTCGACGCGCGTTCTCAACAGCCGCTCGGCGAGCGAGGGGCGGAAGAGCAGCGCCGCGGCTACACCGAGCCAGCAGATGAGCTCCGGCGTTATGCCCGTCGAAACTGGGATGAGCAACCAAGCCAGGAGCATGAGCGCCAGCAGACATAGCGCGGGAAGAAGCACTGCGAAGTCCAGACGCACGTTCCGATACAGCTTCTTCATCACGGCGACCGAGAGACTCTCTGCCAGGGGGCTGTGCTTGAGCCCACGGTCAGGCCTGACGATGCGAAGGACGGCGAAGAGAATGAGGAAGAGGGCGATCGCAGTGGGCGGTGCCGCGCGCACGAGATAGCCAGAGAAGCTCATGCTGCCGCGCCCCAGAAGCAGGATCGCAGGAAAGTCTCCGATGGGCGTGGCGGCGCCACCGAGGTTGCAAGCGACAAGGAGCACCCCAAGCGTCCACGATGTATGGCGCTGGTCTACACCCATGAGCTTGAGCAGGATGAGTAGAACGGGCAGCACCAGAAGGAGCGCCGTCAGGTTATTCACCAGGCCGCTGACCCCATAGAGTCCTATAGCAAAATAGAGGAGCACGCGTCGCGGACTGGCCCGGCTTTTTTCGGCCGACCACACTGCCAGGATCCCAAAGAGCCGCGAAGCCACCATGATCTCAGACAGAAGTCCCAATCCAATTAGGATTACAAGCACGTCCCAGGGGACTTCCGCGAGCAGCTGTGGTGTCTTCGCCGTCCCGAGCAGCGTCGACATTAGGCAGGAAAGCCCGGCTGCCACCGTTACGATGAGGAGGCGAAACCGCGGCAGCAGTGCCTGCATGGTGATCGCTGCAATCAGGATCATCGTAAGAGCGAGCTGAGGTCCTCTCATACGATCTCCGAGAAATCGTGAGTCGTGGTCTCGACGAGCCAGCGCGGGTAGACCTCGAGCGGGCAGTTGAGCACGTCCCAGCCGATGATGCTACGAAACTGCGCTCGCACGTCGACCCCGATGAGCCGCAGCCAGGCAGATCGCACGTGGGCGATGTGCTCGTTGTGGCTATAAAGAAAGGTCAGGATGGCCCCATCCCTGCCAGCGAAATCCTGAAAGCTCACCATGTCGGTCAGCGTGGCCCGTCCGTTGTAATTGGCCTGCACGCGTGTCCAGTCCACCTCGATGAGGCTATAGCGCAAAAGCCCGATCTCGATGCCTTCGAGCCGCGGCAAGAGCGCGTCCAGGAAGTCCGCCTCAAGGCCGACGATGAGGAGCCTGCGCACGCCTCTGCACGCCGCAAGCACCGGTGCGAGGTTGATCACTGGCCCACGCTGCCCGCGCTGCCACGCGGCGGCGATGGCGTCGAGGACTGGAAAGGCGCGACCCTCGGTGTCGCGCAGCTCCTGGACCAGCGCCTCGCCGCCCTTGTCAGCGACCTCACGAACGAATAGCCAGGCCGCGCTGGCGAAGCCGAGCTCGCCCATGGCTACTTCGAACGCCTGCGCGATACTGAGAGGCAGACCACTCACTTGGCCGGCGGCTCCGACCGTTCAAGAAGCACGCCGAGCACATTGACCATCGCTACGTTAGCCAGCGTGTGTTGCGGCGGTCCGTCGAGTAAGCAGTCAACCATCGCCGCGAGCCGGTGTGAGTCCCCCTCCGCCAGACGCTGCAGGGCGGCGATGGACATACGCAGCGGATACGTCCGCGCTTCCATCGCCATCAGCTGAGGTGGAGGCAGGCGAATCGGGACTGCGACCGTCTCACCCTGCTCGCACGGATCGATTTTAGGGGCGCGTAATTCCAACAGCTGCCCGAGGAGCGCGAGCAGCACGTAGTTGGCGCCGCGGTGGTGCGCTGGCCCGATGTCCACGATGCAGCGAGCGACGAAGGCGCGCTCAGCTGGATCGGGAATAAAGTGGGCCAAGAGCAGCTCGATTCGCGCGGGCTCTATGAGAGCGGCGATGGCGGAAAGGGACACATGGAGACGGTTCTCAGGCGGCATGCAGACCTTCAAGCATCGCATCCTGCGAACCTGGGATCAACACTCGATTACTCTTCACCACGTCGCCGACCATAGATCCGAGCCATCTTTCTCCGGTGTAGGGTGAAGACACATTCCTATAGGCGTTCGGCCAGGGCTACTTCAGCCAGGAAGTCCACCAGCGCTGCTGGCGGACGTCAATGTGCGACTCCTGCGCCTCGACACACACAAAAGCACGGGGAGTGCTTATTCAGGGTCATCGGGTCTAAACCAAGCTGGCTGTGTCCTTTTGTCAAACTGTGGCGGGGGTCAATCATACAGGGGGCGAGGGTCAGGAGAAATCAATAAGTCGGCCAGAGCCGTACCGTCGTAGGCCAAGGGAACAAACAGGACCGTACAGCGCGCTTGGTCAAGCACCTGCTCTGCCGTTCGATGAGGCGCCATTTCGGCCGGCTTCACGCCGACCACGACCAGCTCTGCCGCTAGAGCCGCAGCTAACGAGAGAATACCGCGCGCGCTGCTTGGCGAGCGTGTCACCAAAACCTGGCCAAAGCCGACGTTTTGTTCGAGCCATTCTTGACTTCTTTGGGCTACCAGATCTGCAATCTGTGACGAAAATGGCATCCCCAACCGCTCTCCGAATTGCGAGGCGGTAGCGTCGACGTTGTGGACCACGGTCAGCTGACTGCGCAGCGCTGCCGCCAGCCACCATCCTTGGCGAAGCACGGGTAGGGAGGTATCTGCGCAGTCAGTGGCTGCGAGGACCACCGGCTGCTGACCGCACGGACCGACCACCAAAAGCGGACGGCGGCAGTGACGAAGCACCTCGTGCAGCATCTGGGCGATCTCGGGTTTGTTCGCAGTGCGCGACTTTCCCACAACGACTAGTGCAACATCAGGAGCCGCCGCCTCACGCAGGATGACGGCGGACAGCTGGCCGTGAGCTACGCGGAACTCCTCCATGGGCAGATGGATCCCAAGCTTGGAGGTGGCCCACTCATGCAGAGCCTCACGCAGCTTGTCAGACCATGCGCAGGATTCTGAGCTGGGTTGGACTCCGTGCTGCGGTGGCAAAAGCTCCACGGGGACCACGTCCGGAGCTGCGTGGACCAGCCGCAGCCCAAGTCCCAATCGGTGAGCCAGCTTATCGGCCCACTTCAAGGCCGACCGCGATGACGCCCCGACCCCGACCGCGACTAAGATGACTTTAGGTTCATATCGAGCTTCCACCTGAGTCATACCTGGGAAATCGGTAAACATTTTCGTCGCTGCTGCCAGAGTCCTCACCTCATACTCTACCGGGTTCATCGCGAGCTCCCATCAATGGAATGCTGTAATCTAAAAGGTGAGTCTAGGGTCTGCCAAATAGTTGACCAGGACGAAATTTAAACAAGACATGTTGAAAATTTACACTTACTCTCATTCCGTCTGAGACGCTGTTACTCGACCGTGACCTTATCGACCAGGTCCGGCTCTATCGGCTGGCGGCCGGCGCACAACCGCTGCACGCGCGACAGCTTCTAAGGGGAATTGGGGCCGGCGGGAGGCGGTGAGACACAGGAGTCTTGCTTTACCCGGACCCGAAGCTGGTCGGATTCCAGAATCGTGGCGTCCGCCCCCAGCGTGTTCGCAGCCGCACGCATCGAGCCGAGCACTGTCTGCAGGTGAAAATCCTCCGGCCGGGCCTTCTTCGGTAGTGCGCCCTTAGGCAGCCACAAGCAGAGTCGGAGCCCTGCCTGTACGTTTACTGCAGTGATCCCAGCAAGGAGAGCCGGCCAAAGCTTCTCAGCATCGACGACAGTAGCCACGTGCTCGCCTGGATCTATCGCCCGATCTAGCAGGTGTATCGGAATGTGCAGAGTGTCATCCAAGCGGCGGGCAAAGAGCTGCTCCGCGGCCGCTCCAAGCGGTGGACCGAGGTGCGTCACCTCGACCACTACGCCATCTTTGTCTGCGCCCAGGCGCCAGCTTAGAAGCTTTCCTGCGGCGCTGATGGGCCACTCCACCGAAAGCCGCTCAGAGACGGCATGTTCCAAGGTGGAGAAGTCTGCTTCCGGGGGGGGTGGTAGCGGCGCCGGGCGAGCTGTATTCAAGGAGAGTGCGGCATCGCGTACAGCTTGCTCATCCGGGACGGCCAGCACCTGGATGGCGGGATCGACTCCAGAGACCTGGGTGATGCGCAGTCGCAGCCGTGACTCCACCTGTTTTGCCCGCGACGGCTTGGCTACCAGGACCACTCGCAGGTTGATTCGGCCCCGCTGCACCAGCAGCGTATTCTGTACCGCCTGCTCGTGCGGCACTTCCTGCTCCAGGATGCGCTGCACTTGGCCACGGACTCGCACATCCCAGGCCACGGCTGATAACGCTCGGGATAGCGGAATATAGACCGCCCCGACGAGGGCCAGCGGAACTAGGACGCGCAGCAAAGGCCCAGAGCGACGACCGAACAGCCGCCGACCACCCGCCAGCAGTCGGCCAAGCAGCGTGCTCGCGGCCTCGCCTTGCTCGTCCAGCGTAGCCTCCTTCACTTGGTCAAAGCCGATGCTAAGAAAGAACAGCGCGGCAAACATCAAGATGGCGCTCAGATTAGCTGTAAACAGAAGAGCCGCGCCAAGCGCCAGCGGCCACTGGCCATTGCCGACTCCGAAGCCAACAACGCACAGAGGCGGGACTAGGGCGATGCTGATCGAGGTGCCGGCAGCGGTCGCGATGGTCTCAGAGCTCGAACGTACAACGGAGAAAGCTGCCGCCAACGCGCAAAAGACCGCGACAAAGAGGTCCAGGGCGGTAGGGGTCGTACGAGCAGCGATCTCCTCTGTTACTTCATGATAGGGTAGCGCCAAGTTGATAAGCGCTGACCCAGCGACCACTACTAGGATGCTCATGCCGATGCGCAGGAGCGAGCGTAGCGCCAGATAGGGCGAGCCCACGGTGAGCGCCATCGCCAGGGCGACTATGGGTCCCATAAGAGGTGCAATCAACATGGCGCCGATTACCACCCCGCTGCTGTTTAAGACCAGCCCAAAGGTGGCGATACACATGGACAAAAGCAGCTGGAACCAATAGGTGGCCGGCTCGCTCGGAGTCTGCACCATCATGGTGCGTACCTTCTCCTCCTGCTGAGCGAGAGCCACCCCCAGGCGATGGGCTAACAGGGCCTGGACCCAACGAATCGGGGAAAACCCGGCCGGGGTGTTCTGGACTTGCCGTGAGTCGTGAGGAAGAGTAGGACGTCCCAGATCCATGGAAGAGCTATCCATCGCGAGTTATAGTCAGGAAACTATAGGCAAAGGCTTTGTGGCTGACAACGGGCTGCTTATCAGCTCTCTCAATTATCTTACAGCTCATTGAACCCAAGAAGTACAATAAGGGCGCAGGCCGCAGATTTCTCTACCACGTCGACAGACTGATGTAGCCAGCCAGCCAAAATAGCCTAATCTCGCGAGCCTCACCGTGTGCCGACCAGCGCCGGGATCCCGTTTCGCACTCTACAGCTTGCGATAGAGTGTGCTGCGATCAATGGACAGCGAGCGCGCCGCGGCGGCCTTATTTCCGTTGTTCTCTTTCAGGACGGCTTGGATGTACGCGCGCTCAATCTCTGCGAGCGGAAGACCGGCCCGTGCGCTGTCCGAGATGAACTGCTGGAGGCTGACTTCTTCTGAGAGGTCGATATCCTCGGGTAGGAGCGCGCTGTGTTCGGTGAGCGCGACGGCGCGCTCGATAAGGTTGGCGAGTTCGCGTACGTTGCCTGGAAATGAGTAGCCTTGTAGCTTGGCCAGGGCTGCCGCCGAGATGCCGACGAGCTCGCGGCCAAGCCGCTCACAGGTCTGCGCCACGAAATAATCGACCAGCAATGGGATGTCCTCTGGGCGCTCACGCAGCGCGGGCACCTCGATGCGGATGACGTTCAGCCGATAGTACAAGTCGGCGCGAAGGCGTTTCTCTTGAACCAGTATGTTGAGCGGCCGGTTGGTCGCTGCGAGCAGCCGCGCCGTCACCCGGACCTCAGCCGTCGTGCCAATTGGGCGCACGCTTCCAGACTCCAGTACATGCAGGAGCTTCCCCTGGGAGTCCACGGGCAGCTCGGCAATCTCGTCGAGGAAGAGTGTCCCCTGGGCTGCCGCCAGGAGCAGACCTTCTCGGCTGCGCTGCGCGTCGGTGAAGGCACCCTTGTGAACGCCGAACAGCTCCGCCTCTACCAACGCCGTCGGTAGTGCAGCGCAGTTAACGGCGATAAACGGACCGCGTGTGCGTCCACTCTGCTCGTGAATATACCGGGCCAGCATCCCCTTGCCGGTCCCGGTCTCGCCAGTAAGCAATACCGTAGAGTCGGTGCGCGCGGCTCGGCGAGCGAGTTCCAGCGCGCGCATCATGGCCGGGCTGCCACCGATGGGTACGTGGGGCTGATTTTTTTCTACCATCGGAGAGGCCGCCCGCAGCCGGACAACCTCTCGACGGACTTGGCGCTCGCGCAGCGCGCGAGCCACCGCTTCGTACATCGCTTCGATGGGAAACGGCTTGGTCAAAAAGTCGCAGGCACCGCCCCGCACCGCCTGTACGGCGAGGCCGATGCTGCCGAACGCGGTCATCAGCAGCACCGGAGGCGCACTCGGAATGCGCTGGAGCGCGGTGACCAGATCCAGGCCCCGCGGCTCGGGCATTTCCACATCGGCGATAACCAGATCGAATGACTCGCCGCGGACGGCATCCAGCGCCTGACGCGGCGAGGTCAGACCACGCACGCGGTAACCACGCTCGCCGAGCATATCGCACAGGAAATCCACGACCCCTGCATCGTCGTCTACGACCAGGAGGCTGGCTTGTACGTGCCCGCTCATGCTGCGATCTCTTCCCGTTGAAGAGTCGTCGGTCCTTCAACCGCGAGTAAGACATGGAAGCGGCTTCCCGCCCCCAGCTCAGACTCGGCCCAGACCTCCCCGTTGTGCTCCTGCACTAGCGAGCGAACGACCGCCAGGCCGAGCCCCGTGCCGCCTTCCTCGCTGCGCGTGGTGAAGAACGGCTCAAATAGCCGCGCCAGATCTTCGGATGGGATGCCATAACCGCTGTCTTCGACGGTGATGTGGACCGCCTGCACAACAATTCCATGACGCTGCTGCGTAGCCGCCGCAGCCTGGATGATCACAGAACCTCCTGACTCCGTGGCAGTCAGCGCGTTGTTGATGAGGTTGAGCGTAATCTGCTGTACCTGCGCCGGGTCGGCCAGCACGGGCGGCAGGCTGTCGGCGACGCGGAGCGCCAGCTTGACGCCCCGGCGCCGTGCGGTCAGCTAGAACAGCTCCACGACCGCGCGCAAGACCGCGGCAATGTCGGTGCGGTGAAGCTGCGGCGGTGCCCGACGCGCGACGCGCAGGAGCTGGGCGACGATCCGAGTGATGCGGTCGGTCTGCTCGACGAAAATCCCGGCATAGCGGCGGGTCTCGGAGTCTTGCGCGCGGTCGTGTAGAGCACGGGCGCGACCGTTGAGAATCTGCAGCGGCGAGCCGATCTCGTGCGCCAATCCCGTGGCGAGCTGTCCAAGGGTTGCCAGCTTGTCAAGCCGCTGAATACCAGCTTCGAGGAGCCGCCTTGCCTCGACCTCCCGCGCCAAGTGCATGCGCGCCTCTGCCAGCGCGCCCACGACCTCGTTGAATTCCTGGGCCACCGCCCCGACTTCATCCCGACGGGCCGGTGTGACCTTGGGCGGAGATTGGCCACTGCGCAGCAGGCGTAGCGCGCGCAGGAGCATCGCCAGGGGCCGGCCGACATAATACGCGCCAATGCCATAGCAAAGTCCGGCAAGTGCCCCGATGAGCGCCAGCACCGAAGCTCCGATGGCGAGGCGGGTACGCGCCAGGTCGCGCTTCGCATCATCCAGCGGGCGAACGAGCGCCACGGTGCCGATCATTGCTTGCGATCCATCGCGAAGCGGCGCCGCGAAGATCGCGTAGCCGAGTTGGTTCACGCCCGTAAAGTGCAAGATCGGGTGCCCCTCATGAGTCGCGGTCTCGGTGGCCGCACGCAACATGCGGAGGTCAAGATGCTGGTCGCCCGAGTGCGCACTGAGCTGCTGGGCTCGGTCGAAGATGAAGACGTCGTAAACCGGATCGATCCGCTCCAGCGCCTCCAGCGTCTCGCGGATGTCGGCGGGCTGGCCGTCGCGGGCGGCGTTCTCGACCGCGACCTGGACCGCGGTCCCGATGAGGCGGATCTCGCGAGTCACGGCTTCGTGCAGGTCGGCGGCCTCTTGACGGAGCTGGTATACGCCGTAGCTGCCAAGCACCACAACGCTGGCGCAGCACAGTGCGATCGAGAGCTTCAGGCTGATTCTCATAGGCGATCTGTGGCAGATTTCAACATATGTTGGGCTACGCCACGCCCGGCCCCGAGGAGCACGTCGCCGCTCGTCGAGGAATACACGGCACAGCATGTGCTCTGCGAGCGCAGCATGAAAGCAGTCCAACTAATCGGCGGCTGTGCGCTAGTCCTTGTTGCGGCCTGTTCACGCTCCAGCCCGCCAAAAAATCCGGCAGAGGCGCCTATGGCCCCGCTGCCCGTAGGTGTCGTGCGTATCGCCCAAGCGTCGCGCGCATTCGTCAAGATTCAGCCCGCGCAGGTAGTTCATGCGCTGCCCGCGTTGCGGGCTCCGGCGCGGGTCGCCTTCCGCGAGGGCTCCTACTCGCAGCTCAGCGCGCCACTTGCAGGCCGCGTAACGCAGGTTCACGTCAATAGCGGTAGCCCGGTGAAGGCGGGCGACCCGCTGGTGACGCTAAGCTGCCCTGAAGCAGCCTCCGCTCGCAGTACTCTGGCCAGGGCCGAAGCCGAGCTGCGCGAAGCGCGGGCGGCGTTCGAGCGGGAGACCGCCATGCTCAAGCAGGGCGTCGGCACAGAGCGTGACCGCCTTGCCGCCGAGATCAAGCTCGCCTCCGAGCAGGCAGAGTACCAGCGCGCGCTGGAAACCACGCGGTTCGTTGGCGCGGGCCAGGGCGGC
>Ga0075163_10014782_pt1 | contig 10058 bp, 8 predicted proteins | sample JI1023141ADNA_FD_71478 | JGI IMG/M metagenome (GOLD analysis project Ga0075163, IMG submission 71478) | Wastewater effluent complex algal communities from Wisconsin, to seasonally profile nutrient transformation and Carbon sequestration -... | ecosystem: Engineered > WWTP > Effluent > Algae... | reverse complement strand
CGTCGCGCCAAGGGCCGCAAGCGCCTCAGCGCCTAGGTTCTGAGCGCCTAGCATCTTCCGGCGCCTCACGGCCCCTCCCGATCGACAGAAACACGCCGCCGCTGGGGGTTCAACGCCTTCGGTTACGGCGTGAATTTCTATTCGTGGCAAGCGGTTACAGCGAACGGCGCAAGCTGATCGTCGTACAGGGCCGCCGCCGCGATCCCGGCCGTCCCATCGCCGGCGAAGGTTTCACCACCACCAAGAAGATCGGCAATTCGGTCGTCCGTAACCGGGCGCGCCGCCGCCTGCGCGAGGCCGCCCGCATGCTCCTGCCCCATCTCGGGGTCGCCGGAGCCGACTATGTCTTCATCGCCCGTCAGGACACCGCAGAGGCCCCGTGGCCGCGTTTGCTTGACGATATGGAAATCGCATTGATAAGCCTCCGCCGCCGCCTGCTCCCTGCCGGCGATGGCGCTTCCGCAACCAGGATCTGATCCCCATGGAACAGCAAGAGCAGCGCAATCTCCTGCTGGCGCTCGTCCTGTGCTTCGGCCTGTTCATGGTCTACAACATCTTCGTGCTGGAGCCCCAGCAGAAGGCGCGGCAGGCCGCGACGGCGCAGGCGAAAGAAAACGCCGTCGTCCAGGCCACCTCCCCCACCCCCACTCTCCGCCAACGCGACGAAGTCGTGACCGCCGAGCTGGCGTTGGGACAGCGCGTGGCCGTGGCGGCTCCGTCGATCGAAGGTTCGATCTCGCTGCTCGGCGCGCGCATCGACGATGTCTCGCTCAAGAATTATTACGAGACGATCGGCGACAAGGAAGCGAAAAATCCAAAGGGCGAGATCAAGCTGCTCGCGCCGGCCGACACCGCGAGCGCTTTCTACGCCACCGTTGCGTGGACCACGCCATCAACCACCACCGACCAGGTCGTGTGGACTCAGACAAGCACCGGCGCGCTGACGCCCGAGAATCCACTGAAGCTCGCCTACACGACCGACCTTGTCCGCATCGAGCGTACGATCACCATCGACGCCGACTACATGTTCACCGTCAACGACACCGTCACCAACACCGGCACGACGGCCGTCACGCTCGCCCAGAAGTCGCAGCTGCGTCAGGTGATGATCAACGACCTGATCAACACGCCGCACACCGAAGTCGGCGCCCACCGCGGTGCGCTCGGCGTCTACGGCTCCGACAAGAACCAGATGATCAACTACCACGACCTGAACCAGGGCAAGGCGATCTCGAAAAGCGTGACCGGCGGCTGGAACGCCTTGACGACGAAGTACTGGATGGCTGCGACGATCCCGGAGCAGAAAGAAGAAGTCCAGATGATCGTCGGGACCGAGAAGCTCAACGGCCAGACGACGTTCACGGCCGGCTATGCGCTCACGCCCTATGTCATCGAGCCGGGCAAATCGATCACCAAGCAAGCGCGCGTCTTCGCTGGCGCCAAGCGCGTGCCGGTGCTGGACCGCTACGAGAACAAGGAAGGCATCCCCGCCTTCACCGACGCTGTCGACTGGAGCTTCCTGTTCTTCATCACCAAGCCGTTCTTCTGGCTGCTGATGCTGCTGCAGAGCTGGCTCGGCTTCTTCGGCTTCGCCATCCTCGCGCTGACTGTCGTGGTGAAGACGCTGTTCTTCCCGCTGCAGTACAACATGTACAAATCCATGTCGAAGATGCGGCTGATCCAGCCCGAGATGAAGAGCATCCAGGAACGCTTCGCCGCCGACCCGCAACGCATGCGCTCCGAACAGGCCAAGCTGTTCCAGCGCGAGAAGGTCAATCCCGTCGCAGGCTGCCTGCCGCTTATCCCGACGATGTTCGTGTTCTGGGCGCTGTTCCACGTGCTGAACGTCACGATCGAGATGCGTCATACGCCGTTCATTGGCTGGATCCGCGACATGTCCGCGGCTGATCCAACCACGATCTTCAACCTGTTCGGCCTGATCCCGTGGGATCCGCGCTCGGTTCCGCTGATTGGCGGCATGCTCGGCATCGGTTTCTGGCCGATCCTGTACGGCCTCACCATGGTTGGACTGCAAAGCCTCTCGGCCCCGCCGACCGATCCGATGCAGCGCCAGATCATGCGCTGGATTCCGCTGCTCTTCCTCTTCCTGTTCGCCGGCTTCGCCTCGGGCCTCGTGATCTACTATGTCTGGTCGAACCTGATCTCGATCGCGCAGCAGTACATCATCATGCGCCGCACCGGCGTCGAGACCGAACTCGATAAATGGCTGGCCAAGCGGCTGAAGAAAACGCCGGCGTAACAACCGGCAACCGGTAGCTCGCCGGAGCCGTCATCCTGAGGAGAGCCCGCAGGGTTCATCCTGAAGGACGAGGGCATACCCACGGACTTCGCCATGACCAACTTCACCGAAGACCAGATAGAAGCCGCGCGGAAATTCTTCGGCCGCCCGGTCACGTTCGTGATGGGCGCTGTCGCACTCGAAGGCATGCCGCCCGGCGATCGCCCGGAGATCGCTTTCGCCGGCCGCTCCAATGTCGGCAAGTCGAGCCTGATCAATGCACTCTGCAATCGCAAGAATCTGGCGCGCGCCTCGAACACGCCGGGCCGTACGCAGGAGATCAACTTCTTCGATCTCGCGGAGGGCAAGTTCTATCTCGTCGACCTGCCCGGCTATGGCTTCGCCGAGGCGCCCCGGAAGAACGTCGATGTGTGGGGCCGCCTCAACCTCGACTATCTGCGCAGCCGCTCGAAGCTCCGCCGCGTCTTCATGCTGATCGACGCGCGTCGCGGCGTCGGCGAAATCGACCTCAGCGTCATGAAGCAGCTCGATACCGCAGCGGCGCAATATCAGGTTGTGCTGACCAAGCTCGACAAGATCAAGAAGTCGGAAGTTCCCGACCTGATCGCCGCCACCGCCGAGGCGTTGAAAAAACAGCCGGCCGCCTACCCCGACGTTCTCGCCACCTCGAGCGAGAAAGGCGTCGGCATCCCGGAGCTGCGCGCCACCATCTGCGCCCTGGCCTGAGCGTCCGACAGGCCTCTGGCTCGCGTCGGCGAGAAATAATCTCATACCGCGCTGTCGGACCCCACTCCGTTGATCCGTCCTACTGGACAGTGACGGAGCGAGGCCCCACATGGCCAGACACGTCCGAATGAACGGCCGCCCAAGAGCCGACGCCAAACGCCACCTCGGGGACCTAATCTCCATGCAACCCGTCCTTTCCATTCGCGGCCTCAGCAAGTCCTACAAGGGCGGGCTGCAGGCGCTGAAGACCGTCGATCTCGATATCCAGCGCGGCGAAATCTTCGCCCTGCTCGGCCCCAATGGCGCGGGCAAGACCACGCTGATCAACGCCGTGTGCGGCATCGTCACGCCGACGACCGGACAGATCACGGCCGCAGGCTACGACACCCGGAAGGACTATCGCGCAGCGCGCTCGCTCATCGGTCTGGTGCCGCAGGAAATGCACATCGACATTTTCGAGACCGTCTGGGCAGTCACCTCCTATTCGCGCGGCCTGTTCGGCCTGCCGCCCAACCCGGCCTATATCGAACAGATCCTGAAGGACCTCTCCCTCTGGGAGAAGAAGGACGAGAAGCTGCAGGCGCTCTCCGGCGGCATGAAACGCCGCGTGCTGATCGCGAAAGCGCTCGCGCACGAACCGGAAATCCTCTTCCTCGATGAGCCGACCGCGGGCGTCGATGTCGAACTCCGCCGCGATATGTGGGGGTTGGTCCGCAAGATGCGCGACCGTGGCGTCACCATCATCCTCACGACCCACTATATCGAGGAAGCCGAGGAAATGGCCGACCGCGTCGGCGTCATCACCAAGGGCGAACTCATCCTCGTCGAGGAAAAGAAGACGCTGATGAAGAAGCTCGGCAAGAAGCAGGTGAATTTCGAGCTTGTTGAGCCGCTCGCCGCCCTGCCCGACACACTCAAGGAGTGGGACCTCGCCCTCGCCGACAAGGGCCACCGACTCGAATATACATTCGACACGACGGCGGACCGCACAGGCGTCGCCTCCCTTATCCGCCGCATGAGCGAGCTGGGCATCCTGTTCAAGGATCTCGAGACGAAGCAGTCCTCGCTCGAAGACATTTTCGTCAGCCTGGTGCATGCGCCGAAGCCCGCCCCCACCACCGCCGACGTCAGGAGCTGATCCCATGGCCGACGCAGCAACCAGCCAGCCCGCCGCCGCTCACGCGCCGATCGTCCGCAACGTGCCCGCCTTCAACGGCCACAGCGTCTGGGCGATGTACCGTTTTCAAATGGTGCGCTTCTTCCGCACCATCGGCGAAAGCCTCGCAACGCCCGTGATCACCACCGCGCTCTATTTCGTGGTATTCGGCTCGGCCATCGGCAACCGCATGGGCATGATCATTCCGGGCATCGAGTATGGCTCCTTCCTGGTGCCGGGCCTCATCATGCTGTCGATCTTCACCAACTCGATCTTCAACGCGAGCTTTGGCATCTACTTCCCGAAATTCACCGGGACGATCTATGAGCTACTCTCCGCGCCCGTATCGTCTCTGGAGATCGTCATCGCCTTCGTCGGCGCTGCCGCGACCAAATCCGTGATCCTCGGGCTCGTCATCCTCGCGACCGCTTACCTGTTCGTGCCTGTCACGATCCTGCATCCGGTCGAGATGGTGCTGTTCCTGATCCTTGTGTCCTTCGCCTTCAGCCTGTTCGGCTTCATCATCGGAATCTGGGCGCAGAGCTTCGAGCAGCTGAACTTCATCCCAATGCTGATCGTGACGCCGCTGACCTTCCTCGGCGGCGCATTCTACACGGTCGACATGCTGCCCGAAGCCTGGCGCGGCATCGCCCAGCTAAACCCAGTCGTGCACCTGATATCCGGCTATCGCTGGACCTTCTTTGGCCTCCAGAGCGACAATGTGGCCCTCAGCCTCGGCGTCACGGCGGTCTTCATTCTCACCCTGCTCGGCGTCGTCGGCTGGATGTTCAAGACGGGCTACCGGCTCAAGAACTGATGCGCTAAGGATGGCCTTCCTTTTGGGAGGCCATTCGCATGCTCCGCAAGCTGACACTCGCCGCAAGCGCTGCAGCGCTCGTCGCAATCTCCGCCATCGCGCTCGCGCAGCAGCCCCCAGCCGTCACCCCCATGACGCCGGAGATGAACCCGACCTACAGCTACGTCCGCCCCGAGGCTGATTACATCCGCAAGGAAGTCATGATCCCGATGCGTGACGGGACAAAGCTCTACACCGTCATCGCGATGTACAAGGGTACAAAAGACGCACCCATCCTGCTCACCCGCACCGTCTACAACGCGGGCAAGGCGACGGCCCGCATGGGCAGCCAGCGCCTCGTCGACATCCTGCCGGTGATGGACGCGGAGTTCGTGCAGGACGGCTATATCCGCGTCTATCAGGACGCGCGCGGCCGCAACAAATCCGAAGGCGAGTTTGTAATGAACCGCCCGATCGTCGGCGTGCTCAACAAGACTGGCATCGATGAGTCGACGGACGCCTACGACACGATCGACTGGCTGGTGAAGAATGTGCCGCAGTCGAACGGCAAGGTCGGCATCACGGGCTCGTCCTATCTCGGCTTCACGTCACTCGTCGCAACAATCAACCCGCATCCGGCGCTGAAAGCCGCAGTGCCGCAAAGCCCCATGGTCGATGGCTGGATGGGCGATGACTGGCTCCACAATGGCGCCTTCCGCCAGCCCAACTTCGACTACGTCACCAACATGACCGTCGACGCTGGCGACAATGACGATGTCGCCTCCGGCACGGGTGATGACTATGCGACCTTCCTCGCCGCAGGTTCGGCTGGCGACTACGCGAAGAAGTACGGCCTCGAAAGCTTCCCCTTCGTGCAGAAGCTCTTCCAGAACCCGGCCTACACGACCTTCTGGTCGGAACAGGCCGTCGACAAATGGTTCAAGGACAAGCCGCTGACCGTTCCAACCATGCTGGTCGTAGGTCAGTGGGACCAGGAAGACAGCTATGGCGCACCCGCTGTCTACAAGGCTCTCGAACCGAAGGACACGAACAACGACAAGCTCTCGCTGGTGATCGGCCCATGGCGCCATTCCGGCGTGAACTACATGCAGACGGAACTGGGGCCGTACAAACTGCCCGGCGACATCGCGCTCGATTTCCGCAAGCGCTACATGAAGCCGTTCCTGGATCATTATCTCAAAGGCGGCCCCGATCCAAAGATCGCTTCAGCGGTCACCTACGCGACCGGCGTCAACACATGGAACGAGTCGAAGACGTGGCCGGCCGGCGCGTCTACCCCGCTCTACCTGCAGGCCGACGGATCGCTCGACTGGACCAAACCGTCTGCAAAAGATGCACACGACGACTATGTCTCCGACCCCTCTAAGCCCGTGCCCTTCACGCCGCGCCCCGTCCACATGCGTGACGCCGACGCCTGGCGCACCTGGCTGATCCGCGACCAGCGTTTCGTTTCCGGCCGTCCCGACGTGCTGGAATACACGACCGCCGCCCTCACCTCGGACGTCCACATCATGGGCGCCCCGCAGGTTGATCTTTTTGCCGCCACCTCAGGCACAGACTCCGATTGGGTCGTGAAACTGATCGACGTCTACCCGGACGAAGACACCTACCATCCCGAAACCGCCGGCATGCAGATGGGCGTCGCCTTCGAGATCTTCCGCGGCCGCTATGTGAAGGACTTCGCCAAGCCCCAGGCTCTCAAGCCCGGCAAGGCGGAGAACTACAAGTTCGGCCTGCCCAATGTCGACCACGTCTTCCTGAAGGGCCACCGCATCATGGTGCAGGTGCAATCCACCCTCTTCCCCCTCTACGATCGCAACCCGCAGACTTACGTCCCCAACATCTTCTTCGCGAAGCCGGGGGACTACAAAAAGGCCACGCAGAGCATCTACCGCTCCGCCGCCCAACCCAGCGCGGTGTTGCTGCCGGTTGTGAAATAGGGTCGCGGCGGATGCCCCTTCATCCCGCCGCCAAAACCCGCTAGACCGCGCGCCATGAACAAGATCCCGGCCTCGATGCTCGACCCCAACGCGGACGCATTCGCCACCGCGCGACTACTGTCCGAGGCGCTGCCCTATATCCAGCGCTACGACAGACAGACGATCGTCATCAAATACGGCGGTCACGCCATGGAGAATGGCGACCTGGCGGACGCCTTCGCCCGCGACGTCGTCCTGCTCAAGCTCTTGGGCATCAACCCCGTCATCGTTCACGGCGGCGGGCCGCAGATCGGCCGCATGCTCGAAAAACTCGGCATCGCCTCCACCTTCGAGGACGGCCTGCGCGTCACTGACGCCGCCTCGATGGAGATCGTCGAGATGGTGCTGGCCGGCGGCATCAACAAATCCATCGTTCGCGCCATCAACGCCGCCGGCAACCAGGCCTTCCAGATCGACGGCGCAGACCCGGATCGCGTCACAAAGGTGAAAGCGGTCGGCCTCTCCGGCATCGACGCCAACCTCATCTCCGCCACCAAGATCACCCGCACCAAGCGCGACCCGGATTCGAATATCGAGCGCGTGGTCGATCTCGGCTTCGTCGGCGAACCCGACAAGGTAGACATTTCGGTACTGGAAGCATTGGCCGCCCAGGCAGATGACGACTTCATTCCGGTTGTGGCGCCGGTCGGCATCGGGCCGGATGGCAAGAGTTTCAACATCAATGCCGACACCGCCGCAGGAGCCATTGCCGGCGCGCTGAAGGCCGAACGCGTGCTTTTCCTTACAGATATCGCCGGCGTGCTCGATAAATCAGGCAAACTGATCGAGAAACTGTCTGTCGACGAGGCGCGCGAACTCATCGCAGATGGAACTGCAAAAGGGGGGATGATTCCCAAGCTTGAAACCGCCATGCAAGCGGTGGAAAAGGGAGTCGGCGCCGCCGTAATTCTGGACGGGCGGCAACGCCATGCCCTTCTGATGGAGCTGTTCACCGAACATGGCGCGGGTACGCTCGTTCACAATGGAAAACCGCGCGGCTAGCTGGCTGGTAAGGCTGGCCTGCCTTTTCGGCCTCGCCGCCGCACTGATCGTTCCGTCGTCGGCACAAGGCGGCGACAGCGGCTGGCGGCTGTGCAACAGCACCAGCTATGTCATCGAAGCCGCAACCGGCCGCCCCGATGGCGAAGACGTCATCGTCGAAGGCTGGACCCGCATCCGCCCCGGCCAGTGCGAGATCGCGCTTCCCGCGCCGCTGAAGGCCGGCATCTATTTCGTCTACGCCCGCACCTCCAAGGCCCATCGCGGCGGCGAGCGTGACTGGAGCGGCGCCACCCCGCTCTGCATCGATACCAACGGCTCCTTCGCGGTCGAGAATCCCTCGTCCTGTCAGTCCATGGGCCTCGAACAGCGCAACTTCGCCGCTGTCCGCCTCGAGGGCCGCGGCGGCTCGATGTCGTTCAAGGAGACCGATCTCTACGACAAGGCCAACCAGTCGCCTCAGAACGCCGGCATCCAGCGCCTGCTCAACGACGCCGGCATTTTCCAGGACGTGGTCGACGGCTACCTCGGCCGCGAAAGCCGCGCCGCCATCAACGCCTTCCTTGCCGAGCGCAAACTGCCGCTCACCACGACGCAGGCCGAACTGATCGACGTGCTCGAAGACGTCGCCAACCGCCGCGCCCGCCAGGTCGGCATGGAGCTGTGCAACCGCACCGGCGCCCGCATCCTCGCCGCCGTTGCGCGCAGCCGTCCCGACGGTCTTGAGTCACGCGGCTGGTGGATGATCGACGCCAACATGTGCGTCCGCGCCGTTGACGAGAGCCTCATTACGGCTCCGCACTACGTCTTCGCCGAGATGGACACGGACGCAGGCGTCCGCCGCCTCAAGAATGCCGCGACCATCTTCTGCACCTCGCGCGCCCAGTTCGCCATCGTCGGCAACCAGAACTGCGACGGCCGCCGCTACCGCCCCGAAAAATTCGTCGAGACCTCCCCGCCCGAGGAAGGCAAGCTCGTCTACGAATTCTTCGACACGGCATTCGGGCCGGCAACGCTGGACTAGCGTCAGTCCACAATACCGCACCTGAAGCAGACCCCCACCTGACCTCCCCCTTTCAGGGGGAGGAACCAGCGAAGCAACGCTGTCCTTCAATTCGGGGTAGGTCGACGCAGCAGGGTCCCTCCCCCGGAAAGGGGGAGGACAGGAGGGGGTCTCTCCAACAACGCCACACAATCCCTTTGCCCCCTCGCCCGTCTCGCGTTAATGCGCCTCCTGCACCTGCCGGGAGACACACCATGACCACCAGCCTCGAACAGACCATCGATGCCGCGTGGGACGACCGCGCATCTCTCTCCGCCTCAACGCAGGGCGCCGTCCGCAGCGCCGTGGATGAAGCCCTCGCCAAGCTCGACAGCGGTGCGTTCCGCGTGGCCGAAAAATCCGCCTCCGGCGCATGGGTCGTGAACCAGTGGCTCAAGAAGGCCGTGCTGCTCTCCTTCCGCCTCAACCCGAACCGCACCATGGGCGTGGATGGCCAGCAACCCGGCCCCTACTTCGACAAGGTGCAGACCAAGTTCAACGGCTGGACCGACACACAATTCTCCGCCGCCGGCTTCCGCGCCGTCCCCGGCGCCGTCGTGCGTCGCGGCTCCTTCATCGCGAAGGACGCGGTGCTGATGCCCAGCTTCGTCAACATCGGCGCCTATGTCGGTGAAGGCACCATGGTCGACACCTGGACCACGGTCGGCTCCTGCGCCCAGATCGGCAAGCACTGCCACCTCTCCGGCGGCGTCGGCATCGGCGGCGTGCTTGAGCCGCTGCAGGCCAACCCCGTCATCATCGAGGACAACTGCTTCATCGGCGCGCGCTCCGAAGTCGCAGAAGGCGTCATCGTGCGTGAAGGCTCCGTCGTCGGCATGGGCGTCTATCTCGGCCAGTCCACGCCGATCGTGAACCGCGCCACCGGCGAGACGCTGTTCGGCGAAATCCCGCCCTACTCCGTCGTCGTCGCCGGCAACCGTCCCGGCTCCACGCCGATGCCCGGCCAGAACTGGACGCCCTCACTCTACTGCGCCGTCATCGTCAAACAGGTCGACGCCGGCACGCGCGCCAAGACCAGCGTCAACGAGCTCCTGAGAACGTAAGATGCCGAAGGCGCC
>Ga0075163_10014781_pt1 | contig 10059 bp, 2 predicted proteins | sample JI1023141ADNA_FD_71478 | JGI IMG/M metagenome (GOLD analysis project Ga0075163, IMG submission 71478) | Wastewater effluent complex algal communities from Wisconsin, to seasonally profile nutrient transformation and Carbon sequestration -... | ecosystem: Engineered > WWTP > Effluent > Algae... | reverse complement strand
CATCGATATTGAAGTTGCTGATCAAGTCCATCGCAGCAGCGGTGGAGTCGGTTGCGGCTTCAAACACGAAGGTGTCAACACTGTCCCCTTGCGGAGTGTAAACGTTGTCCAGCGCGTTACCCAAGGTAGCGGTGATGGTACCACCGCTCACAACTGCCGCGCCGAGATCGGCCTGTGCAATACCAGCAGAATCCGCTGAGTCAGCAAAAGTCAAAATCAGGCGGTTGTCGAGAGCGTTGTAAGTCACCGACTCAAGAGCTGCAATCTCACCAACTGTCAGGGTGTTGAAGTTGCCGATATCTGCCGTTAGCGCGGCCTTCCAAAGTGCCAGGGAGACGTTGGCAAATGCACTACCCACCGTGTCAGCATCAGCACCCACAGCAACCGCCACTTGCGTAGAAGCGGCGGCGTTGGCCACCAATGTAGGCGTCGCCGGGGTCGTATCAGCCTGAACTTCGATACCCAGAATCGTCACACTGTTGCCATCGGCCGTCAGAACTGCGGCACCACCGTTCAACGAATAGGAGATGACGGGACCAACGGTCGGAACGATGTTGCCGTCCAGAATGTCAGCACCCGCACCGCCAGTGATCGTGTCGGCACCAGCACCACCGGTGATGGTGTCAGCAAAGGCAGTACCGATCACAGCAGCAGCAGTAGCAGTACTGGTTACCGTCACGACCGAAGAACTGGTCATACGGCTGAGGTCCAGCGTGCCCATGTCGCCATCGAAACCGACGATCTTGACGTTAGCAGCCGTTTGAAGTTGACCAGCACCCAAGTCAAAGTCGTAGCTTGCACCAGCACCCGTCAGCGACAGGATGTCGAAGTTGGTAATGGCGGTTGCGGTGGTCGCGTTCAACAGAGCGAGGTTACCAACGACCAATTCATCATCGGCGTTGATAGCAGAACCTGCGGCGGTGATCTGGTTGACCAAAGAACCACCCGTCGCCGTAGCCGTCACTTCGGAGATGTCCAGAACCTGGAAGTCGAAACCAACAGATCCTGCACCCGCACCCTCAGCTACAGCCAACTTAGCACGAAGCGTCACGTCACTTACACCCAGCCACTGCAGGTCGTCCGTATTACCGTCACCCATGTGGAGCGCGTTGGTAACGTTGATGGTGTGGCTGATCGGTGCGCGAATCGCGGCGGATTCAAATGCCCCGTTGGTCAGCTTGAGCGTGTCACGATCGAGGCTACCCGTGAATGTAGCGCCTCCTTGCTGATCGTAATCGATCAACGTCAGCTTGGAAACGAAGTTAGTCAGGTCATTGATGATGTACGTGTCGTCAATAGGAGCACTGCCAGTGCCTTCGCCAGCATCCCAGAGGAACTCGAAGCCGCTCATCGTCAGACCCTGGCCTTGACCATTGAACGTTGCCGTAACCACGGAGCTACCCGAGGTCTCTACTTCACCCAGCAAGAAAATACCGCTGGTACCCAGGTTGGCGACGTTGATCAAGTCCATGTCACCTTGCGACGCTTCAATACGCAGGGTATCCAAACGCACGCCGGACTCTTCGTTGAAAGTGTTCTCGGTGTTGAAAGCCCGGATCGTATCGACGTTGGTTGTCGTGCCACCCACCTCATCAAGCTGAGTAACCGTCAAGTCAAATTGGTTTTCAATGCCATCGATGGTTGCATCAACACTGCTGATATTCAACCAAATGCCATTGGTCCGTTCATTGTAGTTGACCTCGTTCTGACCGCCGCGCAGGTTGAAGACATGGTCGATGCCATCTTCCCACTGGGTCAGTTGAACGTATTCACGGTTATCGCTACCCTGAACGCTTTCCCAAACTGCTTCTACCTGGGTGATTGCGGTGGGACCAGTGTCCTTGTCGCCCAGATCACGGTATTCGATCAGATCGACATTACCCAGAGAGGCCTGGTCGTCTGCATCCGATACACGAACCGTGTTGATCTGACGATCCAAAGTAGCGATCTTGTCAACACCTTCCACGAACAAAGCCTTGGCTTCCGGCATGTTGTAGCTGAACACGACATTCACATCACGATCTGAGTTTGTCAGATCAATGGTGGAATTTTCACCTTGAGCCGCAACGATACGCTCGACACTGATCAGGTGATCAATGCGCGATTCTGCATCATCTAGGCCATTGATTGCATTGCCATCGACGAGAACGTACTTGTTGTTGTCGTTGGCTACGAAGTTAACCACTGCCGTGATTTGACCTTCTTCGTGGCTGTAGTCGATGGTATCGACATCAGATTCGACGCCAACGCGGCTCATGTCGAACGTGAATTGATTCTGATTGATGACTTGCGTTGCTTCATCATCGGCCACCTGATCGGCAAATGACTTACGAACAAGGATCGGACCGCCAGCAGTCGTTACCGTCTCGGTTGCGTCGTAGTCGAGATAGGTTGCCAGCTCGATGTCTTCTTCATCCGTGCCATCATTCTCGTCAGAACGAGCGTTGTCATTCATGTCTGCTGCGTCAGCGACGATTACGGTGTCGTTGCCATCAGCCCACACGTTTTCCAACTCAACCATGCCTTCGATAACCAGTTGAACACCGGAACCTTCAGCTTGACCGGTACGAACTTCGCCATTGCTGTAGTCGACAACCACGCCTGAAGTGAAAGCGGTGACATCGAGAACATCATCTTCATTGAGACCTTCAGCGGTATTGCCAGCGAGTGCGACGTACTCGACATTGGTCAAGGTATCGGTTGCAACGACCAGACCCAGCGCGCCTTCGGTCATCGACACGGTGTCGACAATACCGGTACCGACGGTGATCGTCACGGTCGGCTCGGATGCGCCGTCAATTGCGTCGCTATAGTTGTTCAGATACTCGATACGATCGGTACCTGCACCCGCATTGAAGGAGTTGTTCTTCGCGGCTTCGGTTTCGTCGATCAACAGCAGATCATCGCCCGTACCACCAATCACGTTTTCAACGCCGTCAACTTTGATGACGAGTACGTCCTGAGCTTCAGTGTAGTTACCCGACACTGTCCTGTCGCCAGCGGCGGTTGATGCGTTAGCAGCAACGGCGTCAACAACTTCGTCATCGGTGGTGAAGCGTACATCACCTGCAGTTCCATTACCCGTCAGGTCATAGCTCACACCAAAGGTGGCGTTGGACAAGGCGGAGACATCCAGCGTGTCGTTACCTTGACCGTTACCTGCAACGGCACGGTTGATACCAGACACGGTACGAATGTTTTCGAAGTTGCTGAACGTGGTGATGTTGGAGCCAATGACATTGTCGCCATTCAGATCCGTTTCAACATGTCCTGCACCGTCGTTGCGGAACTCAACGGTACGCACGGTAGCCGTCGGCGTGACAGCGGTGAAACCATCGAGCTTGACGGTGAAGTCAGTGACACCGGCACGGAAGTCGGCTTGCTGGAAGACCAACGTGTCGTTGAAGTCACCGCTAACAGCAACTTCACCATCTTCGGTTTGAGCGATCAACGTCACATTGGAGATGCTCAAGCCTGACAGCGTTGTGACGCGGGCGGCCGGGTTAGCAGCTTCCCATTCGTTCATGACGACAACGCGGGATTCGGCTTCGCCGAGCACCTTGATTGCGTAGTAGTTTTTGCCGCCGTTGATGGTGTCGGTATTCAGGGAGCCTTCGACACGGTCATCGCCTGTACCGGTGGTGATTTGATCAGAACCGGTACTGCCTAGCAAAAAGTCATCACCATGAACTGAGAAATTACCAACCTGTTCGGTATCGTTTTTGTCGTCATCCAGATCATTCGCATCTTGAATGTCGGTTGCCAGGTTGACCGCAATGCCAGCGAGGTCGTTAGCACCACCGTCAATGACCATGGCTTCAGAACCCACCAAGGCACCACCAACACTCTTGGCGGTTTCCAGGACGGCGCGGTTAATGAACTCTTCACCGACGAACAGGACGTTTTCAGCGTTAAGGGTACCGTTCTGGCCATCGAAATCAAGCAGATGAACTTCGTGTGAAGAGGTGTTCGTCACCACAGCAGCAGGAACCTGACCACCGGAAAGGTTGGTCAGGGTGACCACTGGCGTCTTCATGAAGACGGTTTCTTCGCCGTTGTAAGCGCGCTGAACCAAGGTCAGCGTATTGCCAGTAGCGGAAGAGTCAATTGCACCAGCGGCGGTGTCGTCATCCATAAAGCTGTTGATGTAGCCAGACAGACGTGCAACAAATGCGTTGTTTGACTCGCCACCGGAAATCAGCGTTCCATTAAGGTTTACGCCAACTTGCAGTTCGTAGATAACGCCGTTAACTTCTACCTTGGCGATGTCTTCAACTTTGAGGTCAGCGAACTTGATGGTGTAGCTTTGATCTTCAGCAATGCGGGTTTGAACCAGGCCATTTTCGACAGAGAAGTCGATAACCAGGTCCTCTGCGTAGCTGTCGGTACCCAGCGAAATACTATTACCCAAAGTAGCATCATCGTCCTGGCCTTCGTTCATGGCACGATCGTTGTACGCCTTGTAGATGATGCGGTCTTCGGAGATGGCGACAGCTGGCTCACCGTACTGGAAGAGGTTGGCGGTTTGGGTATTGGCCTTCTGGTTCACCAGCACGCCCGCACCGGCCACTTCGCTGATGGCATCAGCCAGTTCGCGACCTTGGGTATCGGTGATGAAGATGGAGTGACCATCGGCTTGCAGTGACGCTTGCAGATCGGTACCGAAGGCGGTGGTGGTGTCGATGGCGACGTTGATGGCGTCAGTCAGACCCTGATAGGTGGTGGCGGCCTTGATGGCAGCTGTATTCAGGGTGAAGGACACGAAGGCGCCATTGACCAGGACACCGGAAGTGATTTCGGAAACGAAGTTGACCACATCATTCAACTCGTCGCCAGCGGCATTGCCACCGGCTTTGGTGATGTCGATCTTCAGAACGGATTCACTGGTGGTGGAGGTCGGCTCGAGACCGAAATCGCGCTCGAAGGTACCGTCCCAGATGTTGTCTGAACCGGCAGCGCCCGTGGCGTTGATTTCTGCATCGGTTTGACGATGAATGACATCGACTCCGTCACCGGATTCAATTTCGATCGGGCCAGAACTAAACTGTTGATCCAGAGCCTGATCGCTGTTGGCGAGCTGGAAGACGAAGTCGTCATTGCCGGCGCCGCCAGACAGCAGATCGTTACCACTACGGCCTTCGAGGATGTCGTCACCGGTGCTGGCGTACAGCGTGTTGTTGCCAGTGGAGACGGTGACAGCCGTTTCGGTGGTGGTGACTTGCTCAAGGGAGACGCCACCGCTTGTCAATTGTCCTTGGAAGTCAGCCAGCGACAATGGGTTTAAAAGTGTAGTAATTGACTGAAGCACGCTAGGCGGGACATTTACGATTGCTCCACCAACTACTGCAGTTGCTGCAATCGGATCGCCATTTACATCGAGGTTAGTGACGGTAACAGTACTGACTGGAACATTGACTTGTGCACCACCAACGCTCAAAGTAATTGTTTCGGTGCTCGATTGCGAAGCAAGGAAAGCCGACAAATATTCAGCGTAGAGTGTATTCACAGCGGCGGCAGTCAAGCCACCATTGCTTACCTGCGTCAGGAAGATTGTCTCTTCACCGTCGGTGCCACGCAGTTCCAGATTGGCATTGCTAGCAAAGAAGTTTTGTTGATTTGCAAAGGTCAAATCGGCAGCAGTGTTACCGCCGGCAGCGAGGTAGTCAATCTGACCCAAGCCGGTGGCAATCACATTTTCGATACCGGTGACCGTGGTGGCTGCTTTGCCAGCTTTGTAGTTGGATTGGTCAGCCGTGCCTGCAACATGGTTGCTGGTGCTGGTTGCGTTGGCTTCGTCGCTGTGATCGGTATATTCACCCAGCGTATCGCCACGATAACCACGGTAGTCTTCGTAGCCCAGATCAAGGCGAATGCGCCCTGCAACAGCGCCGTCATTGAGGTCGTCGGCCAGAAGGGCATCCAGAGACGTAGCTTCAGTGGCAAGCGGGGCAGCAGAACTGCCAGCCGTGAAGTTGGTCAGGAAGAGGGTGTCGTTGCCTTCATCGCCTGCAACCGTACCGGTGTCAAGTTCGAGCAGAATGGCGTCATTACCCGTTCCGCCGCTGATCACATCAATACCGTCATTGCCACCCACCAGACCGACCAGATTCGGGTCGATCAGCATGCTGAGATTGCCACCCATCAGGATGTCATTGCCAGCGCCGCCGTCGATGGCGTCGTTATCGTAGCCACCGATGATGATGTTGGCGGCGCTTGAGCCGGTCACATTCAACTGGCCGGAAGAACCGATGCCGTTGTTGTTGGCATTGGCAGGCGCACCGCCAATCGTGGTGGTCAGTCCTTTGATGAAGCCGTAGGTATTGCCAGAGGCATCCAGGTTTTCGATATCGCGCAGGGTGCCGTATTGGCCAGCACGGGTGGACAGGGTGCCATCGTTGATGACGGTGGTACCAACCACACCTGCATTTTCTGTCAGGACAACTTCGATACGCTCGTCGTCGTCAGAAGCTTGCAGCAACAGCCAGTCAGAGTCTTGCGAGCTTTGGCCGTTAGCAGCAGAGGTATTGTCGGCAGTTGCACCACCGTCGATGAACAGGCCATTGCCATCGGTCGAGCTCAGCAGCGAAAGCTCAGCAAAGATGAAGTCGGCGTTACGACCAGCAGAGACTGAGTCGGTTGGCGCGACAAATGTGGCGGTGGGCTTGCCAGAAGCAACCCAAGCAGCCAAGGCAGCATCAACGCGTGACTGGGCAACACCACCAGCAGCGAAGAAGTCGTTACCAATACCACCCAACAGGATGTCGGCACCCAAGCCACCCAGCACCACATTGCCGTCGGTGCTGACACCGTCACCAGCGTAGCCCGTGCCATCGTACTTGATGTCGCCCAGGAAGACGTTGGCAAGGTTGGTTTCGTCGACCACACCATCGGTCAGGCGGGTGTAAGCATCAACAGCAGCGTAGCCAGAGGCCGGCTTGACGTTGAGCGCGTTCTCAGCACCGTTGTTTTCAATGACACCATCACCATCCAGATCCAGACCTGTGATCTGCCTGGCGGTGTTGGTAATATCGATACGCACATCCTGGTCACCCGCGATATGCATGGTTTTGACAGCAGCCAGATCCGGATTTGTAGCCGTACTGTCAGTGAGCGAACCTGTCTAGCCAAACGAAAACTCGAACAAAGCCAACCAGTTACGGCTACTTTCTCGGGCCGTTTCCACACTGCCCCACCACTTTCCCACCGTCAGTCGGCCAAAGGCAGCCCACAAAACGGCATCTGCCGAACAAAGCGAACAGGATTCACCTTTTGGGTCACCCACCCACTTCCCACCCAGTGACCAGATTGGTCCGGCAGGATGAGCGAACACGGCCATTTAGCGGCCAGACATCGCCTCTACTTCAGCAAGCAGAGGCACGCCTTCACGGACGGAAGACCTCTTCCAGGCTGACCGCGTCCAGCACGCGGTCCACCCACGTGTCGATCTGTACAGCAGAAGCCCCTGCGATTTTGCCGACGACATCCGCCGGCAAGACGCCGAAGCGCTTGGTCAAGAGCTTCTGAAGAACAAGCGCTTCGCCCTTCTCAATGCCCTTCTCGATGCCCTTCTCGATGCCCTTCAACTCGTGTTGCTGAGCCCAGGTGTCAAATCGTTCAGCCAATGTCATTTTCAACTCCTTCAAGTCACGCACCTTGGGTAACACCAAGGTGCTCTTGCTCTGCCGTAAGAGTACCGCACGAATCCAGATCGCAAAAGTGCGCTTCAGTTCCGGATTTCCATCCAGCCAGTCATTGACCAAGTCAATCAGTCTGAGCAACGCCTGCTCATTCTCCGGGTGTTCGAAGCGGATGATCGCCGCTACCAGATTCTTCAGGCCCGCCAGGTCTGCTTCCGAGTACTGGTTCTCGTCGATCAGCAGGTACTCCAACTTCGGTACGTATTTTGCCACTAGCCCGGGCGCCTTCGGGATCAGTTCGGCAATGTCAGTCGCCGCCGTCCATTTCGCGTCACCGTTGTACAAGACGATCGGCAACACTGGGGGCAACTTCTTACCCTTGAGCGCGTCACCCCGGCGGATCAAATCTTGGTATAGCAAGCCGACGTAGGTCATCATCCGAACGGCCATCCACGGATCGACTGTACTCTGGAACTCGATCAGCAGGTAGAGGTAGACCCATTCACCGTCCGCCCTGACTCGCCAGATCACGTCGTCGGCCCGGTGCCGTAGGTCGTCCGTGACGTAACTGCCTGGCACTTTCTCCAAGGTCGTGTAGTCCAGACTGTGCAGCCACGCGTCCGGAATGAAACCCAAGACAAGATCCCGCACCACTTCCGGGGCGGAGAATAGCAGCTTGTACGAGGCGTCGTCTTCGTGTGACATAGCCAACATTCTACGCCCAGTGCAAGGAAGACGAAGTGTGACCGCCAAAAACCTGGAGTAGCGGCTACCAGCCGCTACTGTCGGCAACAGTTGATTGTCTCCGTCCCCCCGGGTTTCCATATGCATCCCATTTCGGATGAGCTTTCCACACGCACGATCATTTTCCCGCCCCGAGTAATCGGTCCCGTTCGTTTCGACTGGCTGGCGGCTGCCGCCCGGGTTGCCGGGCGCTCGAAAGCCCTGCATATGGCCACCGCGCTGGCTTGGCTCGTCGCCCTGCACGCTCGCCCTGACGTTCCCCTAACGCGTCGCACCATGGCCCGCTGGGGACTCTCTCGAGACAGTGCCGGCGACGCTCTGCGCTTGTTCCAGCAACATCGCCTGCTGCTCGTCTGGTCCGCGCCGGGGCGGGCCCGCCGCGTGGTGCTGACCGAGCCGGGAACCGTCACCCCTCTCACCCTTGGATAAACCCATGGCGTCTTTTCCGCTACCTTGTCCGACTACTGGTTACCCAGTAGTCGACATTTCTCCTGTTAAATCCCATTTCTTTGGAAGGACTCGTGGCGAGTCGCATTCCCTTCGCCGGATGTCACAGTCCAGGCCGATTTTCGGAGCTCTTAGCGTCCCTCCACGGCACGCAATGCAGCTTCGACTTCGTCCTGCCAAACTGCCATGGGGTCCGTCATGCCATCCTTGTTCCAGCACTCGGGATGCGCAATATTGACTGTGACACGCGGCTGAAGTACCGGGTAAATTTCCTGCAAGGTCTCGGTCATGACCCGTGCAGTGAATGCAGCCACCGTTTCCAGACGCTCCATTGGCACCTCAAAAATGTAGGCATCGTGGAGCGGCACCAGCAAGCGGGCACCAAATCGAGGATAGTGCGCGTCCAGCCGAATACCGGCGAGTTTGAAGACGTCGGCCGCACTGCCCTGGACCGGATGGTTGCCGAGCCAATTGCGCTCCCATGCGCTGCAGGCACCGTTGTGCGCCCGGTAACGGCGCAAGCCAGTGACCGTCGTGGCATAGCCCCGCAGTCCGCCCAGGACGACCTCCTTGTGCTGCGCCTCGAAGAGCACAGGAAAGAGCTTACGGAAGTGTTCCAGCAAGGATCTCGCGACCAAGCGGGAAACGCTCAGTTGCTGCGCCAGGCCTGCCTCTCCCAATCCGTAGAGCATGCCGAGGGTGCACACTTTCATCTGCTCCCGGCGTTTGGGATGGTGCTGCCTGAATTCTGCACTGGAGCACTTGCGATCCGCCTCCGAAAGCTCCTGCTCGAAGAACAGTTGTGCCATCGCAGCGTACACATCCCCCGTGTTGAACATTGCCACCAACTGTCCGTCGCCGAAATGGGCCCCGGCCACCCCAAGTTCGACCTGGGCCCAGTCCACTTCGCCGATGCCACAACCGGCCTCGGGGACCACCGTCGGTCGCAACCACCGACTGACGCCCAGAATATTCGGCCAGCGACTGCTTTGGCGCCCTGTTTCGGCGCCGAGTTGGCGGATTTCAGGATGAATGCGGCCATCGGCACCCACCAACTGGGGCCAGAGCAACTTGTCGGCGCAAAGATTGCGTGCCCGCCGCCAGTGATGAATAAGTCGGACCGCCGGATGCAGCGCCGCGGCACGCTCAAGGGCCGCCTTGTCAAAGCGGTAGCCGATGCCACTGGCAAAATACTGCAGAACACCGATTTGGGAAAAGAAGCCTTCGAGCT
>Ga0075163_10014780_pt1 | contig 10059 bp, 5 predicted proteins | sample JI1023141ADNA_FD_71478 | JGI IMG/M metagenome (GOLD analysis project Ga0075163, IMG submission 71478) | Wastewater effluent complex algal communities from Wisconsin, to seasonally profile nutrient transformation and Carbon sequestration -... | ecosystem: Engineered > WWTP > Effluent > Algae... | reverse complement strand
CTATAAAAAATTTCGTGGAAGAGACCCCGATCCCAATGCGCTGTTCCGCAGAGATGGGCTTCTAGAGACTCCTTAGAAATATAAAACTGGCTTATGCCAGGAGAATGCTGGCCTGTGCCCTATAAAATATTAGTGATGCCTTAGCGATCAAACATGACCTATTTCTAATCTCGATATATAAGATTTTACGTGGATCCGTTGAGTATTGCCGAGATTAAAAAACGTCGAACATTTGCGATTATTTCGCATCCCGATGCCGGTAAGACCACACTCACTGAAAAATTGCTTCTTTATTGCGGACAAATTCGTGTAGCTGGTGAAGTAAAAGCAAAAGCAAATCGTCGCAAAACGGTGAGTGACTGGATGCAACTTGAACAGGATCGTGGAATTTCGGTTAGTTCCAGTGTTTTGCAGTTCGAATACCAAGGACTCAAGTTAAACCTCCTCGATACCCCCGGTCACAAAGATTTTAGTGAAGATACTTATCGTACGCTGATGGCTGTCGATACAGCCCTCATGATTATGGATGCTGCAAAGGGAGTAGAGGATCAAACTCGAAAATTATTTGAAGTTTGTCGCTTGCGAGGTCTTCCGATTCTTACCTTTGTAAACAAAATGGATCGAGAAAGTCTTGAGCCCTTTGATCTCTTAAAACAAATTGAAGAGGTCTTAGGAATTGAGGCATTGCCTCTCACGTGGCCTGTAGGGATGGGTGACCGCTTTAAAGGGGTCTATGATCGAGTTCAGCGAGAATTCCATATTTTTCAGCCTGCAGAAAAACAGGGCGAAAAAGCGACTATTGAAAAATTAAAAGTAGAGCCGAATGATCCCAAACTTCGTGAGATTCTAGACGAAGAGTTGCATCTGAAATTGATAGAAGAGCTCGAATTGTTGGACGGCGCGGTTGGGGTACCTACGCAAAAAAATTATATCGATTGTAAGGTAACTCCGGTTTTGTTTGGAAGTGCACGTTCAACATTTGGTGTTCCGACATTGCTCGAAAAATTTAAAGAATATGCCCCCGAACCTTCCGGAAAAATTGCGACTCCAAGAGAAGTTTTTCCGACTGATGATCAATTCTCTGCTTTTGTTTTTAAGATTCAAGCCAACATGGACAAGTCACATCGGGATCGACTTGCCTTTTTAAGAATTGTTTCAGGTAAGTTTGAACGTGATATGGATGTGAAACATTCCCGTCTCGAAAAAGTAGTGAGGATGTCTCACTCTAAACAGTTTTGGGGACAAGAACGAGAAACGGTCGATAGTGCCTATGCTGGCGATATTTTAGGAGTCTATGATCCCGGACATTTTAGAATCGGAGATACGCTTTATTCCGGAAAAGAAAAAATAACTTTTCAAGGTATTCCGCAATTCTCGCCAGAATGTTTTGGTCGATTGAGTATTCGTGATCCGTTAAAAAGAAAACAACTTCAAAAAGGTGTTCAGGAATTATCGGAAGAAGGTCTGGTTCAGGTATTCATTAATCCGAAGGTTGGGTTACAGGATCCTATTCTTGGAGTGGTGGGTAGTCTTCAGTTTGATGTTCTACAATTTAGACTCAAAGACGAATACGGTGTTGAAACTCGTTTTGAGCCGCTTCCTTACAAGCTCGCAAGATGGATGATTGTTCAAAAGCCTGAGTTAAAATTAGAAAACATCGATTTTAGAGTGCCGCTTTTAAGAGATAACAAGGATAACCCTGTATTACTTTTTCAATCGGAATGGGAATTTAACTACACAAAGAAAAACATGCCCGAAGGCATCGAGTGGACATTCGCCGCAACATAGAACTAATGAGCTTACATTAGATAGACGTATGCGTATGCGTTTGTGTAATTCCGTCTTTGTTGTCTGCAAATTGAGGAGTCCAGTAGTTGACCCGACTATCTTTCTGTTTAGCCTTTAACCAAAGTCTGTATTTGAGATCTTTCATGTCTACCTGTTTCATGTTTGCATCTTTGATACGATAGATATCCACGTTTTTATCGATCCAGTGACTAAGTTTTGTGCTCGTGATGAGAATGCTTGCTCCTTGTAATGCTCGTTGATTGAGTGATGTGTAGATGTCACCAAGTTGTGCGACATCTACAAATTCTTCGATGTTATCAATCAATATAACATCTGCTTGGCATGATAAAGCCATTGCTAAGAGGGCTTGTCTTCGAGATTTTTCTGAAAGTTCACTATATTTTTGTGACCCCAATAGATTAAAATTCCTCAGCCAATAAAAGAATGAAGAATGGTTCCAGTTTGGATAATACAGGCTTAAGGCTTCTGCTGTTTTATCGAGCGACCACGCAAAATGAAGTGGCACCTGAGCAGATACATAAAAGACATGATTCATGGCCGTTTCTTTATTGAGGTTTAAACTTAGGCCTTGAATATAAACATCACCTTTGTCAGCTTTTTCGTGTCCGGCGATAGTATTAAAAAGTGCTTTGTTAGCATTAGGATTTTGCGCAAAAATAAGAGAGAGTCTTCCGCGATTAAAAGAAATGTTTGCGTTCGAGAGTACTTCTTTATCCCCGTGCTTTTGGGTTAAATTTTCGAGGTAAACACCATTTTTTAAAGAACTATTGGAAGCATTCTTCTTAACCATTCATATAGTGTAAACTTAATAGCCCCTTAGCAATTTGAATTTTCTGTTAAGCTTTGTATCCTTTTCACGTTTTAAGACACTATGGCTAATTAATTTGTTAAGATTCTTATTTAGTGCTTTTTTTCACTAAAGTTTTCAGAAACTCTGTCAGTGCTAATGTTGGTAGTCCGGGGCTTGAATCACTTGGACAATGGGGGCCCTTCCATTTTGAATTGCTCGTGTAACTCGCAATGTCGAGATGCAACCACGTATATTTTTTATCAACAAAAAAGTTTAGGAAAGCAGCAGCAACTTGAGAGCTTCCTTCGCGGTGCCCTGATATGTTTTTGATGTCAGCTACGTTTGATCGCAAATCTTCTTTGTAACCATCAAAGAGTGGCATTTCCCAACTAAGTTCTCCTGCGACTTGTGCTGTTTCTCTAAAGCTTTGTGTCGTTGAGGGATTGTTTCCGACAACAAGCATGGCTGTAGATCCTAGTGTAATAGTTGCGGCACCCGTGAGAGTGGCAACGTCAATAACAAGATCGGGCTTTAATGCTGCCGAATAGGCAAGGGCGTCTCCTAATATCAGTCGACCTTCAGCGTCTGTATTGTGTACTTCAACAGTTTTGCCGCCCCAAGCTTTGTAAACATCGCCTGGCAAAAGAGCAAGAGGGCCTACAGAGTTTTCGACCATGGGAATAAGACAAGTTATTCGAATAGGGAGCTTTTGATCGGCTGCCCAAGCAAGACTTGAGGCCACACATGCGGCGCCTGTCATATCACTTTTCATGGCTTCCATATTTTGAGCAGGTTTGATGGAGATTCCACCCGTGTCGAAAGTAACTCCTTTGCCAATCAATACGATATGAGGCAATTTTTTTTGTGTACTATTGTATTCAAAAATAGCAAAGCGTGGGGGATTTACGCTTCCTTTGCCCACTGCCCAAACGCCACCAAAGCCTTCTTTTTGAATAAGTGATTCATCCAGTATGCGAGTCTTCACTTTTTTCTTTTCTAATAGCGATTTTAATTCTTTTGAAAAGACATCAGGAGTTAAAACGTTAGCGGGTAGGTTTACAAAATCCCGAACACGATAAACAGCCTCAGCTTTTAACATCACATCAACTGCGGCTTTTTCAAGCTTATCGGGAGTGATCTTAGTGCTGGTGATTGCAATTTGGGTAAGAGGTACTTTTTTTTCAGATTCTTTAAAGCTTTGTGTTTTAAAGGAACCCATTATCCAGCCAACAAGAACTCTTTCTAAGGATTCTTCTCTACCAAGAGAGCGAGGAGTTTGAGGGCGACCATTGGCATCAGTAGGTTGTTCTTTTGCGGGAACTTTCTTCATTTCAATGTAGAAAGTATCTGTCAAAAAATTTGCTTGTGTAGCTTTTGTTTTTTCAAAACTTTGAGCAATTTTTCCGCCGAGTTGTAATAGCTTCCAGGGGTAGTATTCTATTTTGTCGCCGAGACCTATAAACAAGATACCTCGAGATGCTTCGCTTGAATCAGGAATATATGCGCTTTCGCCAAAGCTTGCTTTAAAATCAAAGCTTTGTTCTAAAAGCTTAAAGTAGACTTCGAGTGATACTTGAAGGTCTTTGCCGAGATCGCTCAGGTGTTTTTTCCATAATTCGCGCCCCTTGGGGAGAGCAACAATAAGCACAGTGTCTTTAGAGACAGTAGCTTTCTCTGTTTTGCCTGCTTTCTTTTGTTTGCTGTTTTCGTGAAACACTTTCCATTCGGAAGTGAATGATCTTTGACGACAATCTAGCTTCATTTTTTGCGACAATACCTCTTATATGGACTCAGACCAAAATTCAATCATGAAAGACTACGCTCTTCAAGGAAGTCTCTTGCAAAGATTTTATCTTCGAACGGTATCTTTATTGCAGCGAAAATTGTTTAGAAATTTTGAACTGCCCGTTTTGTTCATTTTGTATTTTATCCCCAAAGAAGCTTATGAGGTGAACATACTAAGTCGAAATATTTTTATGGGCCTAGGCGTGTTGCTTGCGTTAATTGGTTTTTTAACGCGTTTTCTTTCGCGTGGTTATGGTAAAGAAAAAACTTTTGTGATCGATGGCCCTTATCGTTATGTGCAAAATCCAGATGAGCTGGGTTCCGTTTTGCTTTATGGAGGGGCTTTTTTCATTTTAGGCGTTCATTGGTCGTGGGTGTTGGCGACTGAACTTGCAGCGATGTGTTATTTCTTTTTAGTCTCATCGGCTTATCAAGAAAGTCTCAAACAAAGAGTAGGTGCGGGTTACGAAAAGTACTCACGCCGTGTGAGTCGATGGATTCCGTCTTTGTATCCTGGTGTGAATAGATCGGGTGTGCGTTTTAACTTTAAGCGGTCACTCCAAGAAGATAAAATGCTTCTTTTCTGGGTATGCAGCGTGATTATTATCGCTTTGCTCAAGAGTTTGTGAAAAATAAATGAACTCATTAAAAGAAATGCTTTCTTAATCAAGTATGGCGCCGGCGCAACCTTTGAGTGTGGGATTTCCATCTCGATTCTCAGCTAAGGTTTTCTTGTGTATAGAGAGCTGTCGATAAAAATCAAAGTATATCTTAGCGATGTGAAGAGTGTCTTGAAGCCCTTTGCTTGTTTTGTGCAAGTCGCGCCTATCTCTTTCGAAGTCTAATATTTTTTCAGTTTCTAAAAAGAGTCTAAATGATTCCTCTTCTAAACTATCATTTGATAACGCGGCCGTTGAGTCTTTAACGTATTGTTGAATGTTTCTGGCAGCTCTTGCATAATAGTCTCTACTTGTTGCTAAATTTCTATAGAACTCAGCATTAGATCTTACAATTTGTTCGACGCTTTGAGAGGCAAGTATGGCCTCGTTAAAACCAAGTTTAGATTTGAGGTCCAAGAGAACCTTCTGTCCTCGTGTTCTATTTCCAACAGCTTCATTTTCGGGTGTGAAGTCAAAACTCTGTATTACTCCTTCGTAACCTGAGATGTCGTGGGGACTCGTTGATGTGTATTCACTTTTTTTAGCTACGATTAATGATAGAGAGTGCGGATTTTTTCCTTCTAGGTCCGTAATGTGAAGATCTTCGGGTTGAATAGTTACTGATCCCGATTCGTTAGTACGAGCAATCATTCGATTCGCGAGTTTGGTGTATATATTACAGGTGGCACAAAGGGTGCCCTTATCATCGAGCATGTTTTCAAAACCTGAATAAGGATTTTCGGTTGTAGGCAGGGAAGGATATTTTTGAGTACTTGTAGCATAGGTGTATGAATTTGTGTGGGGTCGAGCGGCGTCCAAAACATTAACAAGGGAATGCCTTTTAGTTTCTTTTGCCTTCCCTTTAAGGAAATTAGCCAAATTTTTTAGGCCAGCATTTTGTAAAAGTTTTGCTTCTCTGTTTAAAAACCTTGAGTCGACGTGTAATTCTCTTTTGTTCGATACTAGCAAATCTTTTTCATTTTCCGAAAAACTGGCTTCTATCATAAGGTTATTAGTGGGTAGGTTTTCTGCAAAATGGAGAATGTAAACCCCTGAGATGGGATCAAAATCTATGTAGTAATCTGCATAGAAACCAGAAGAGCTAAAATTTATTCGTTTACCCGTTGTATCTATGATCTTTAGTTCGCTTAAGGGGTGATACGTATTTTTATCTAGATTTATCGGTGTTGGAATGATCACAGTGCGAATTCCAAAGGGCACAGTCATTTCTAGTTTAACAGCAGGTGAAGTTTGGTTGATCTCTAATATGTTAAGCGGTTGAGCTCTCTCTTCAGAATATTCTGTGCCTAGAGAAAAATGAGTGGCCTTTGTTAGATTTGCTTTAACCTGAAAGGAAGCTTCCTCTTTTTTTTCAGAGGCATGGATCATGGGGTCATCGTTTGGGCGCCTACTCTGATATCTTGGGGAAAATCCGATACCTCGTTTTTTTAAGTATCCTTCTCGAGCATTGATCCATCCTGGGAGTAACCAAGGAGCCCCAACTGTAGTGGAATCAGCGTAGGCCATTGGATGCTGAGACCAATAAAATGTTTTTTGAAGTCCTTCGTTACTTATTCGCGATATTTCAACATCAATCCAATGCTCAAGATTCTTTAGCTGGGTCTCGTACTCAAATTTACCTTGTTTCAAGTGAGCACCCAAAAAAGCTAATGTTCCGGCTCTAGAATACATTGTTGTAAAAAAATTAGCATAACGGAGAGCGTCTTTATCGTTGAGCAGTTTTTGTGTATTGACTATCCCCAAATCAGTCTCCAGGTCAAATTGCTCTTCGTGAGTGAAGCCTCCAGTCATGTAGTGCTCTTTAACTATTAAACTTAACCTGCGCCCAATTTCTATTAGCTTTTTACGGTTTCTCTGAATATCCTGATTTCCTTTTCCATCCTGTGCGTTAAGCTTAGGGATTTCTTGATTGAGTAATCGTCTTTCAATTTCATTAAAAGCCTCTCTAAATTCAAAGTAGGCAGGATCCCCTTCTATGTAAGGAAATCCGTGCACTCTCAAAAAATGTGCATGTGCTTCAATGCTTACGTTGCGAGGAGGGGTCTCTTTCATGCTGTTTAAATTTAGTCTTAGATTAATTAAATCTTTTCTTATTTCTGTGAGGTCGTGAGTCACTTTACGGCGTTTTTCGTTAAAGGGGCTTTGTGGGATGGACATTACAGAAAGCAGTGTGTTTGCGCTCTTTTGTTTTTTAATTAAATAGATCTGTCGTATCCTATCGATGTAAGTGTTTAAAAAATCTTTTTCTTCTTGTGAATGTGAAGCGCTAATTTGTGCTTTATTGTCAATTATTTTTTGAATATTGTGGGAATCGTCATCATCTACATTCAGGGATAGACCTTTTAGCTGGTTACTAGAAGTTGTGGTTGTCGAAGAGTCGTCCAAAGTGATGAGTGCCTTGATGTTTTTTAAAGCATCACTACTGATAACGACTTCTGGCAATGTGATATCAGCAAAAGCAAATCTTAAAGTGAGTAATAAAAAGAAAAGCTTTGTGCCTCTAAGCATAGTTTTTATAATGAAACTCGCTACTTTATCGGAAGTTTTAGGGTCAGAATTTATCGAAGCAGCCAGTCTTTTGACACGAATGGATGATAAATCGTAAAATCCTTAATCTAGGAAGTGTTTTTTAGCGCTGGTATCCTATTTGATAGGTCGTTCAATCAACATTGCCTTCTTTGGATTGGGCCATCTTTTGTTCTCTTGGCTGAACTTAGATAAGAAATATTTTAGTCTGGCATCTTTTACACTGATCATTCGACAGCTAAACTTATGCGCAAGACTCCATGAAAAAATATCTCATTCAATTTAAAGACCTGAGTAAAAAAATCTTTTCAATCATTTTAGCGGCTTTAATAGCATTTAAAAAGGATGCTCCAGGAATAATGAAAAGGGCTTTTGAAGACTGTTTTGGTAAATGGAGTGTAACTCCGCCACTGTGGATTTCTAAGGTGCTTCCGTTTTTCAAGAATATTTATGCGAAGAGTCTTCTTTTCTATAAACAGCGAAGCAAGAAACAAAAGATTGCGTTTGCTTCCATTCTTGTTCTGAGCTCGGGGCTCTATTATTACATCAAATCACTACCCAAACCTGACTATGTCGAAATCAAAGTTGAAGCTCCCACTGACCCTTATTATTACAGCGGAGCAAATGCTCAAATTCCTCCGCTCAGACTTGTCTTTTCGAAGTCTGCGGCTCAAATGACACAAATTTCTAAGGCATTCAAAACAGGAATAAGTCTGAGTCCAGAGGTTCAAGGAGAGTGGATTTGGCAAAATGATACGACCCTCGTGTTTAATCCCTCCGGAACAAAAGTTGAAAAGGGTTCTTGGGATGCGGGTCAAGAATATGAAGTCACTTTTGAGCGAGGATTTTTTCCTCGTCATTTAAGTTTTAAGAGTAGAACTTTAACGTTTAAGGCAAGTCCGATGAAGGCGAGTGTTTCACAAAACTCGTTCTATCAAGATCCCAAAGATGCTCAAAATAAAAGGGCGACCTTTCAGTTGAGATTTAGTTATGCCCCCGATCTCGAAGACCTTAAAAAAAGAATACAACTTCAATTGGTTGAAAAAGAAGGCTTGATGGGGATCAAGGCCAAAAAGGATCAACTATTTTCAATCTCTCAAGGTGAATTTGCAAACGTCGTTGAAATTGTGAGTGATGTTGTTGGAATCCCTAATCAAGACTCTGAAATGAATTTAACTTTAGAGAAGGGATATCGAGCTGCCTCTGGAAAAGCCTCTGATGTTGATCTCAGTGCTAAGGTTGATATCCCTGGAATGTTTACCTATTTCAGAATTGAAAAAGAAGAACTCAATTTTGCACGCAATTTGGAATACGAGCCTGAACAAGTGCTCATTGTTGAAACTCGAGCGGAGCTCTCCTCTGATGTTTTAGGTAAAAGTCTAAAGTTATCTCTTTTGCCTGTTAAAAACCCGGATCTTTCAGAGCCCAAAAAGAAAAAACATATATGGACATCGGCTTCTGAAGTGACCCCAAAAGTAAGATCTCAACTTCAAAAGATTAACTTTGAAGTTGTTCCTTCGCCTGAAGACGTCTCAAAGGTTCATTCTTTTAAGGTCAATGTGCCCGCGGGACGCTATCTATTGCTTGAAATTCCCAAAGGTCTCAAATCATTTGGGGGTTATTCACTTGCCGAGGATTATGCTTCTGTGGCTGTTGTGCCTGAGTTTCCTCGCGAACTGATGATTATGTCAGAGGGAGCAATCCTCAGTTACTCGGGTGAACGCAAAGTTCCACTTTTAGCGCGAAATCTTAGCACAATAAAATTTGAACTTATGCGAATACTTCCTGAACAGCTAAATCAGTTTGTTGTGAATTCTTTTCGATATGGAACGGATTTTCGCCACCCAGATTTTAGCTTTTTATCCGAAGACACTATGTCAGAACGCTTTGTAGAAAAAAAGACATTAACTATAAAGAATCCTAAAGATACGCAATATTTTTCATTCGACTTAGGGGCCTATCTTGAAAAAAGTCCCAACCGAAAAGGTGTTTTTTATTTAAGAGCCAAATCTGAAAAGCCCTATGGATATCAAGATCAACGCATGGTTATGGTCACTGATCTTGGAATTCTCTCCAAGAGAAATGCCGACAGAAGTTACGACGTTTTTATACAAAACCTTAAAAACGGAAGCGGAGTTTCGGGAGCAAGTATAGAAGTCATTGGAAGCAACGGTATTCAGATCATAAATACTCAAAGTGATGAATCCGGAAGAGCACATATTCCAGACTTAAATGAATTTAAAAATGAAAAGTATCCAGTCGCCATAATAGCGCGCAAAGGAAACGATCTTGCTTTTATTCCTATTGGTATGGAATCACGAAAGTTAGATTACTCGAAGTTTGATATTGGCGGTCTCTATGAGAGTTATGATAGCGATCGATTGTTTGCTTATCTATTTTCTGATCGCGGTATCTACAGACCAGGTGAGTCGGTCAATATGGGAATGCTTTTAAGATCGAGAAACTGGG
>Ga0075163_10014779_pt1 | contig 10060 bp, 11 predicted proteins | sample JI1023141ADNA_FD_71478 | JGI IMG/M metagenome (GOLD analysis project Ga0075163, IMG submission 71478) | Wastewater effluent complex algal communities from Wisconsin, to seasonally profile nutrient transformation and Carbon sequestration -... | ecosystem: Engineered > WWTP > Effluent > Algae... | reverse complement strand
GGTTCCTAGCCACTTTAAGTGCTCGCGCGGAAAATCTTCTCCGACTACTCCCAGAATCTGGACGGGCGCAAAAAACGACGCCGCCACCGAGAAGTAGTTCACTGACCCTCCTAAAACCTTGTCTGCTTTTCCAGCAGGGGTTTGGACCGAGTCGAAAGCCATTGAGCCAACAGTCAGAATCGTCGAGGTTGTTTTCACGGTTAGGAGTTCAATCGTTTTCCACGCGCCTTGTCAATAGTCGAGACGGCGGGGGTCGTTTCCGGCGGTGTTTTTGTCCTCTTTTTTGTGGGGGTCGAGGAACTGGGGGATTTCGGACGTACTAAAGCGGGCGACCGCGTCCCAGCCGATTCCAAGGGGCTCCCAGAGCGAGCGCTTCACCGTCTGTCCGCCCGCCCCCCGTCGCCCCAGCCCATAGAATAGCCAGTCTCCGTCCGTTCGAATTGCGAACGTGGTTCGATCCTCGGAGAGGAATGCAGAATCGTGTCCCTTCCGTGCCTCCGGCATCTCGGCGTACGCCTTCTCACGCCAACTGGGGTCCTCGATCGCTCCAAACCCCTTTCGCTCGAGGAGGACTCGCCAGACGTCGGTCCCGGGTGGGTTCGTCCTCAACCAGTCGATCCGTCCTTCTTCGCGGCTTCCCTGATTCGCCCAGACCGCGAGAAGGAGTGCGAAGGGAAAGATCCAGACCGAGCGCGGAAGTCGTGAAGTAAAAGAGACTTTCGGTAGCTTCGATACTCGAGATTCGAAAGTTTGAGATAGCCGATTCCGAACGCCATTAAAAAGCTCAACCATAGAATCGCCTCGACAAGGACTTGTCCCTTTTCATTCTGAAGCCCATTTTGCAGACCATCTTTCTTCGTTTTCATTTTGGAAAACCTTTGCGCGCGCGAAGCGGTTCTTTTGCCAGAGAGTCATTCGAAGGGGCGCTCCTTTTCTATCCCACTCGAGCGGTCGTGGTCCGAGAGAGTCGGGCGGCGGACGAAACCAATTCAAATTTGGGAGAGGAAAGAAACGGTCTCGCTTTCCATCGCACCCTTTCTTCAAAATCCACTGCGTCTGTCGAACTTTCCAGCGAACCCGGTAGCCTTCTTGGAGCGCGAACTCCGCCGCAAGAACTGGCTTAGCGGCTTCAAGCGATTCTCCCATCGTCGGAAGAGCCGCAGCCAGAGCGGCGGCGCGTGCGAGCTGCATTCTTCGATTTGACGAAGTGATTCCCTCTTGAACTTCCTTAAGCTCAGTCGCTGTCGCTTCAACACACCGATCGAGACGAAGCTGGAGACGAGCGAGCGAAGCCCATAGACCTGCGTAGACGAGACTCGAAATCGCAGCGCTACTCAGAACGACGCCTAAAAGAAGAAGAGGAATGGTCACACTCCCGGCTTCCTTCGACCTAGACGCGGTAAGAAAAGGACTTCTGTGTGCGTTCCACACTTTAATCGACCCTCAATTCCGTCTATTTTTTCCTGAAGAACTCCGCCGGCGCGTAGGAGGACGATGGCTCCACCGCCTTCGAGTCGCGAACGAACCCCCTCGAAGACGACTCTGGAACACTCGGTTCGTCGAATGGTCTCGTGGAGAATCCAACCCGTTCCTAGAATCGCGGCAATGAGAAGGGGAAGCAGGAGAAGAAACTCCACGAGCGTCTGGCCGCATTCGTCATCCATTCGAGTTTACGGACATTGATTGGATTTTTTCCTTGGCGGCGCGAAAACGGTTTTCGATCGCCCCGCCCATTTGGGTCACGATCGTGATGCTCGCGACTGAGATCAGAATCAGAAGGACGAGATATTCGGTGAGTCCCTGGCCACTTTCATTTTTGACGATATTCATAAGGTTTCCTCCAGCCCGAGCCATTGAAAGATTCGCGCCGAAAACCGTGGGCCAGAGCGGCTCTAGGGGGGGCGCCTCCGTTGGTCCCCCGACAGTGAGTCGGAGACTCGGACGTAGGTTGACTAAACTTGTCAAAGCCCGTTAGGATCATGGGGAGTGGATCAAAAACGGCGCCTCTTTATTTATGACCGTAAAGAAGTCGGTGTCCTCATCCTCCTAGGGGTGGGCGTCGCACTTTTCGCGTTTACCCTTGGCGTTCACCTCGGAAAACAAGTGGTGCCGAAGCCGACAGAGTCTTTGGGTGAGGCGAAGCCGATCGAACCTCTGACTCCGGGCGAAGTCCAAGCTCCGAATCGGATCGAGGTCGCACAGGAAGTAAAAAATATTCCGGCAGCGGTCGATGAGACCCTCGATCAGAGCCTACGCGATGAAATCGCGAAGACGGGAATGAAAGTTGAGAAAGCTCGGCAGGTCGAGCTCCCCAAGGACGTTCGTCCGGAGGGAAGTAAACCCGAAGTCGGTCATCAGCCGAGCCATGAAGTCGCCCCAGCGAAGTCCGTTAAAAAGACGGTCGTGGCGTCCGAAGATTCGATGGCGGCTGCCGCCTCCCGTTTCACGCTCCAGGTCGGTTCTTATCCGAGTTTGCGAGAAGCAGAACCCGAACTTTTGAAGCTGAACGAAAACGGTCTTCGCGCCGAAGTCCGTGAAGTCGAGCTTACGGGCAAAGGAAAATGGTTCCGACTTTTCGTCGGTCAGTTCGATACGGTGAAGGACGCGGAAAAAGCAGGAAAAAGTTTCAAGAAAGAGCGACGGATCGCTGAGTTCGTAGTCGTTCGCTCTCCTGAAGCGACCTCTAAAGAGTAAAGGGCAGCCTTAGCGGCTCCAGCGGTATCCCTTTTTTTCAAGCCACCCCTTTAAGAGTCCGCGGAACGTATTCTGGGCGTTCGCAACTTCCGTCATACGAGTAGTCCCGAGATCGTCGCAATGGGCCGCGCCTTCGATGAGTGCAGCGCTCACGGTTGAAGGAACATTTCCGCGCGCAGGACTAATCGAGAGGTGTTGCCATGGATCGTCGGAGCCATTCGTGAAGAACACTTTCGAAGTGTGGCCATCGAGGATTGGTTGGTAGTAGTTTTCGTTCACGATGCGAGTATCGACGGTTCCTGTGATTCCGAACATCCGGGTGCAGATCTCGTTATGGAATGGGAGATCAATGCGGGCGGAGCGGGAAGAGAGGCGGGGGTCATGGTAAGCGACCTGCCAATAACCGTATTCGGTGCACGACTGGTAGAGCCACTGGCGCATCCCGTTTTTACGATACCGATTCGGATCGGTCGATAGATTCCCTTGGGCCGTGTCTTCGAGGGTCGACATCCCGAATCCTGCGAAAAGATCGAGGCCGGCCCGGGCATAGGCGGCTTTTGGATTTGAAGCGTTTTTAATCGTCGAACAAAATTCGTCGCGCGAACCATACTGAATCGCGATCGCCGCCATGTCAGCGACGACGTAGAGAAAATCGACGTCGTTTACAATTTCGCTAGAGCCAAAGAGTGACTTTACTTCGGAGCGCCCCTCGGACGTTTGGAGGTCGCTTTCGACTTCGGAGGTGACTCTCTGAATCGCGGCTCGGCACTCGGGGGAGACGATCGTCGCGACTTGAAAGTCATACTCCTCGAAGGACGCTTTCGCCTGGACCGGGCCTGAGGACGCGAGTGCTCCTGCGATTTTTTCCGGATAGGAGAGTCGGTAGTACGCCGAGAGGGAGCCCGAATAGGACCCGCCCATAGATATCCACGCACCCGTGAGTTTTTTTTCATTTTTCACGTAGGTCTGAAAGGCGTCGAGATCGGCAAGCGCCTGATCGGTCGAGAGGTACTGGAGCCCGGTCGAGTCGTACTGGGCGACCGGTACCGAATCGCCGTAATAGCGATGCTCGAGAGTAATTGCGTAAGCGTGAAGTTCTTTCGCGAGCTGGGTCGCAAATCCACTCGCTGGCGAACACCGCGACTCTCCGCAAATAAAATAAATAACTGGCGCATCGTAACTCGACGCATACGAGGAGTTTACCCAGTAGCGCTGGGAAAAGGTTCGCGAGTCGTTCGCGTTAAAATGGTCGAGCTTCTGGGTAAAGGCGCCCTCACTGGCGAGGACGTTATTCGCTGGAAGCTTTAAAAACTTTGAATCGAAGAGCGGAAGCTTCTGAAGTTCGGCGTCGTACATTTCCGCTCGCATCTGCTTCCAGCTGAGGATGAAGCGATCAATAAACATTGCTTCTGCGGAAGGAACCAATGAAAGAAGTGAAAAAACTCCAAAGGTCAGGGCGGCCAAGGCTCTACTTTTCATGGCGCGGGAATATCGAATCCGAGCGGGTGCGTCAAGCGAGGTTTAGCGCATTCCCAGAGCGTTCTTCTGTTTTTCCTCGTTCATCGCTTCGATAATCTTCAGGACGCGATTAACGCGGTAGGCGCGCCGAAAAGGGTCGGTTTGAATCATCGTTGTCTGCTGGTCGGTGGAGATGACCGTGAGATTCGTCGCGTAACCCAGTTTCACGAGTTCGACAAATTCGTCCATGCGAAACGGTTCCTTACCGGCGGCGGATGTTTCGAGTTTTACGATTTCTGCCAAATTCACATTCGACATTCCCGACGTCTCGTCTTTCGGAAACTTTTCGAGATGCTTTGAGATGAGACCCATCACGAGAAAGCCTCGAATGGATACGTCATGCCGCTTCGTCGGTTCGAGAAGGTTTTCATCGCAGACGTACTGGATAAAGCCTTCGAGAAGAGCAGAGTCTTTCAAGGCCACGTCCTGACTATTTTCCGAGATGTGAACAATATTCGCTTGTTTAAGAATATCGAGAAAAGTGGTGACCTTCGCGACGGGGACTCCCATGACCTGATTTCCGTAGCGCTCAAGCGACCCCATTTTGATTCGCTTTCCTTCTGGTAGATCTTCTTTCGAGTTTAATCCGACGAGAAGAACGGCAGAGGCGACCTTCAAACAATCGTGAACGCTTAGAAAAACAAAGTTCCGTCGACCATCCGCGTAGTTCATCTCCGTCGACGAAGTTTCGAGATTCTTCATCTTCGTCGTGGTCGAACGAAGACGAGCGACGATTGCTTTCAAAAGGACCTTTAACCACTCCGGGACTTGGATCATGGTCGAGTCGTAAATCGACTTTGAAATTTCGACGAGCTCAGTATCCATCAACGCTTCGGCAGAGGCTGAACGTGGGTTCCCATCGAGGAACGCCATTTCACCGATGATCTGTCCGCTTCGAAGCGTATCAATTTCGATTTGGGAGTCGCCCTTCTTTTTGAAGATCCGAATCATCCCCGAGCGAATCAGGTACATCGCGTTCGAGCTGTCTCCTTCTTTAAAGAGGAGATCTCCTTTTTGTAATCTGCGTGATCCCGAAGGTCCTGGCATTTTACCTTTCTTACTACTTCGTCGTCATTACCCAGGCGCCGTCCCAATCTGGACCTGGAGGATTCAATTTAAAGTCTTTGCAGCGTTCGACGAACTCCCGTGACATCTCGTCTTCTTTCCCATCCATTATAAGACTCTTTGTGGTCTGTTCGAAAAGGGAAATCGCTTCGTCCCATTTTTGTTCTGAATAGAGTTTTCTGGCCTGTGCGAAAACCTCGAGCTCGCTCTTGGGGAGATCAACATCCAGAATCTGGATGAGTTCGACGGCCACTTTTTTACCCTTCACCTTCACGAAGTCCAGAACGCGGTGGGGAGGAAGGGGGTCCCCCGTGCTTTGGATCTGGTCGAGGGTCGATCGGGTGGTTAAAATTTTTGAGTGGTAGTCCTTGGTGAGGCCCTCGATCCGCGAAGCAAGGTTCACGTGGTCGCCGATGACCGTGTATTCAAAGATTCGCTCCGAGCCCATGTTTCCGACCGAGACTGCTCCCGAATGGACCCCAATCCCGACGTTGACTTCAATTCCATATTTTTCTTGGAAATAGGGTCTGCGAGCGCTGAGAGCTTGTTGCATTTTAATCGCGGCACGGCATGCGTTTACGGCGTGTTTGGGCTGGTCGAGCGGCGCGCCCCAAAACGCCATGACGGCGTCCCCAATATACTTGTCGAGCGTTCCTTCGGTTTCAAAGACAATGTCCGTCATCTGACCCAGATATTCGTTTAGAAAAGTGGACAGAGTTTTAGCGTCCATTTTTTCAGAGAACGATGTGAAACTTCGAATGTCGGAAAAGACGATCGTCAGATCCCGCTTTTCTCCTCCAACGCTCAACTTCGTCGGATCTTTCATGATCGATTCGATAATGGCCGGGGAAACGTACTTTGCGAAGGCGCCACGTATGAATTTCTTATTTTGCTCTTCCAGGACGTACTTCACTGCAAAGGTCAGAAGAAAAATTACAGAAACCTCGATGAGAAGGAGTGAGGTATTCCAGCTCTCATAGGCTTGAAAGAGGATTTTTTGGTCGACGTACCACCCCCCTCCCATTACGGCGATAAAGAGAAGAATCGCGGGCACCGATTCGAGGCGCTCAACAGCGAAAGCGAAGAGAAGGGCTCCGAGTGTCATTGTGACAAAGATCCAGAGAGTCCCCATCGGGCCGTCTCCGTGTCGAAGCATGTCTCCCGTGAGTAGATTATCAATAATATTTGCGTGACCTTCGACTCCTGGTTCGTTCGAGTCGAAGGGAAAGGCCCGCATATCGAAGACCCCAATCGCGGTCACACCGATAAACACAATGGCGTCCTTTAAGAGCTCTTTTTTCGAAACTTCGGCGATTTCACGATTCACTTCGATTCGAATTTTTTCGTCCGTCGACATGATTTCGCGTGCTTTGATGTATTGAAACGATTGGGCTGGGCCCCGAAAATTGATCTCCATCATTCCGAGGGGTGAAATTGGAATTTTTCGATCTGATTTTACAAACCGAATCGAGTCGATCGTCTGGCGTTCATTCATTTTGACTTCGACCTCTTCGCCAAGAACAGCGGTCGCCGTAGCGAGTGCCAAGGAGGGGTAGAGACGTCCGTCTGCGGCCATAATCACGAGCTGGGTTCGACGGATGTATCCATCAGGGTCTGGATAGGTATTTAAAAAGCCCCCGTGCTCCCCAGCTTCGTTGTACATTTTTAAATTTGAAAGAATGGTCGGAGTGTAAACGAGAGGCACTTTTCTGAGGTCAAGTGGGCGGGAAAGGATCTGCGACTTTACGGCGAATTTCGCCATATCCTTTGGAGCATTCACGAGATCGGGATCGTCGATCGGACAGAGAAGAGGGTTCGAAGCTTGAAAGGCGGGCTGGCACTCGCGCGCCGCCATCCACCCGAGAGAGGTCTTCCCTGAGTTAAAGGCGAAGACGGTCTCGAGGTTGTGGTCCGTTTCAAAAGCGGCGACGTTATCAGAAATTTTTTTCTCTTTAAGAAAGTTTGCAAGCTCGTCGGAAACCCGACGGTCGGGTTCCGAGAAGGTGATGTCGAGCGCGACAAATTTTGCTCCGGCATCGAAAATGCTTTGGACGAGAAGCGCCGTTTTATCTCGATGCCAAGGCCAGCGCCCATATTCTTCGATCGAGTCATTGTCGACTTCGGCGATTACGATTTTATTTTTTGGTTTTTCAGGTCCACGAAAACCAAATTTTAAATTCGTATGGAGTCCTGCGATCGTGACGAGTTTCGGAAAGAGGGATTCGCGTAGGAAGGCGCTTTCGAGCTTCCCTTGAATGCCGGCTTCATGGACCCAATACGCCCACGCGAAAAGCGCCACGACTGGGATTTGAAAAAGCCAGATCTTCGATTTCATTGCCATCCTCGAAAACGCTCCGGAAGCGCGTCAATATTCTGTCTGTAAAATTCCGGTTTTACATTTTTTCATCGGATGAATTTCGGGGGAACTAGAGGTCGAGGGGGGCGATATCGTGATAATCTAATCACGATGAGCGAACGGAAGATCCTCGTCCTCGATGATACACCGACGATGCGGATGATCGTGACGGGGATGTTGAATGATTTAGGCTTTAAGGATGTCGTCGAGGCGGAGAATGCCGAGATGGCATTCGATTTTATCAATAAAGGGGATGTGGCGATCGCGTTGGTCGACTGGAATCTACCTGGAAAGAGCGGGATCGAGTTTGTCCGCTCGATTCGCGCGATCATGAAAACCCGAGAGCTTCCCCTCGTGATGATGACTTCGAACAATGATCCAAAACAGATCGAAGAAGCCCGCCGGGCGGGGGTCTCAAGCTATCTCGTGAAGCCTTTCGGAACAGCCGATCTTCTCGCGCGTATGGACGAAGCCTCGCTCGCGCACGGTCCGTCAGCGCTTTGACTTTCCTATGAATCCGTAACCTACGCCGGCCGCCATGAGGGCCCAAAAAGCCCAGAACGAGGGCGAAGTAACGGAATGGAAGTCAACGCCTGGAAAGTGAAGGGCCTCGATGATCACCTTTGTTCCAATTATAAGTACGAGAATATAAGCCGTCTTTTCGAGGCGAGGAAACTTCACGATCAATTTAATGAACGCCGTCGCGGCGAACCGCATGAGGACGATTCCGAGGACTCCACCCGTAAAAACAATCCAGAGTTTCGGGGTGAGCGCGACTCCGGCGAGAATCGAGTCGACCGCAAAGGCGATGTCCGTCAGCTCGATCGCGACTACGGTTTGCCAGAACGTGGCACCCTTTGCTTTCTCGGCCATCTCGTCGTGGCTCTCAGCGAAAAAGAGATGCTTGATCGCGATATAGAGTAGGTATCCCCCGCCTACAAACTTCACCCACGTCCACTTCACGAGGTAGGTTACCATCGCAAGGGCAATGAATCGAAAAAGGAACGCCCCGACAAGGCCATACGTCAGCGCTTTTTTCTGCTCCTTTGGCGGAAGGTGCTTCGCAAGGATCGCGAGAACGAGCGCATTGTCTACTGAGAGAATACCCTCAAGAAAGACAAGAACTCCGATAAGAAAGAAGTCATGTGACGTAATTTCCATGGACGGGTCTCACGCTAATCGAGAAGTTCCTCGATCTCCATGGTGCGTCGGACTGCTGGTCTTTCCATTACGCGCTTTGAATGGGCGACGAGGTTCGGCCATTTCTCGGTCTTGAGTCCGACGTAAGGGGTCCAGCTAAATACCGTGAAAAGATAAATGTCGGCGATGGAATACTGGTCTCCGAGTAGAAATTTTTTCGTTCCAAGCTTCGCGCTCGCAACATCAAGTTTTTGGCCCGCCATCTCGATGAGTGAGGTTTTCACTTCCTCGATCGCCGCGGGAGTTTTTGCAAACGCTTGGGGGCTGAAGAGGCCACCAATAGTTTTGTGGAGCTCCGTTGCGATGAAGTTCAGCCACTCTTGGCAGCGAGAACGTTCCATAGTTCCATTTCTCGGAGCGAGGTGGAGCTCTGGCTTAAGATCGGCTAGGTATTGTTGGATCGCGACGCCCTCGGTGAGGGCTTCGCCACTATTGAGTTCCAATACAGGCACGGCACCCATCGGGTTCAATTTCAAAAATTCGGGGCGCTCGTAGTCGCCATTGGCGAACTGCATTTGTTGAGCGGTGTAAGGGATCCCCAGTTCTTCCAGAATGATATGGGGAGCGAGAGAGCAGGCGCCTTGCGAGTAATAGAGTTTCATAGATTCTCCTAAGTCAGACTACCGTCTGGAGTTTCATCGGATTCTAAGAGAGAAGGTAGACGTCTGGCTAGGACGGATTCAGGAATTGAGATTTAAGATCTCCTGAAAATTAACGAACTGCGTCTGGAGTGATTCAGTGCAAGACCAAATCCCCGCATCGCCCTACGATTTCTTCGAAAACTGCTTTTCGAAAGCCCGTGATCTAGGACTTCCTCAGCACGACGCGATGGTACTGGTCACCGCTAACCCAGAGGCTAAGCCCTCCGGAAGAATGGTTCTTCTGAAGGGAGTCGTTCGCGACCAGGGATTCCGATTTTTTACGAATCACGAAAGTCGGAAAGGGTCGGAACTCGTATCGAATCCCCAGGCTCAGCTTTTGTTTTATTGGCCTGCGTTCGGTCGGCAAATTCGGATCGAAGGTAAGATCGTCCATTTATCAAATGCCGATTCGGACGAGTATTGGAAGACTCGGCCTCGTGCTAGCCAAATCGGCGCACTCGCCTCTCAACAGAGTCGTCCGCTTTCTACTCTCCAAGAAATGGATGCTGCGGTAGAGCGCCTGACCCGCGAGTGGGATGGCCGTGAGATCCCTCGCCCAAAGAATTGGGGCGGGTTTGAGCTTCTC
>Ga0075163_10014778_pt1 | contig 10060 bp, 4 predicted proteins | sample JI1023141ADNA_FD_71478 | JGI IMG/M metagenome (GOLD analysis project Ga0075163, IMG submission 71478) | Wastewater effluent complex algal communities from Wisconsin, to seasonally profile nutrient transformation and Carbon sequestration -... | ecosystem: Engineered > WWTP > Effluent > Algae... | reverse complement strand
CGAGCTGCGCGCGCTCGACGAGCGCGAGACCAGCACGCCCAATCGCGCGAGGTTGGCGTTTCCGAGCGAATATCGAGAATTGCTCGATCAGATCGAGATTGTCCTGATTCGCTATCCGCTCCGGCTCTTGCAGCGCCTCGACGCCGAGCACGTCGACTTGATCTACCAGCCTTGGGATCAGGAATTCGCCGAGTCGGTGATTCGTCGTTATCAGCGGCAATTTGCCGACGGAGGTCTCGCCTCGGATTTCGACAATCGCGTGATCTTGTTCCCCGGCGTGCATGCTTGGCTCGCCGAGCTCGCGCCGCTCTTGCTGCCCCTGATTCGGCGCGAGTGGGCCCGCCTCGTCGCGCAGCGCAATCGCCTGCCCGAAGCCGAGCTCGAGACCTTCTTGTTCGCGCCCAAGCGCGAGCAGCTCGGCGAGCTGCGGCCCGAGCTCGCGCGCATGCAAGACCAGCAGTGTTTTTACTGCCGCAACCCACTCGATCGCGCCAGCCAAGTCGATCACTTCCTGGCCTGGAGCCGCTGCGGGGCCAGCAGCATCGAGAACCTCGTCGTCGCCCACCAGGCCTGCAACAACGACAAGAGCGACTACCTGGTCGCCGCCCGGCACCTCGAGCGTTGGGGCCAGCAGCTCGGCGAGCGGCGTGATGATCTTGCCGAGCTCGCATACGCGCATCGCTGGCCGAGCGAGCCTGCCCGGGTGAGGGCGTTGGTTCGCAGTAGCTATGCCGAACTCGCGGGGGAGACGAGGCTGTGGTTGGCTCGCAAGAGCTGGGTGCGGGCGGGCGAGCAGCCGATCGCCGCGCTGCTCCGGGCTTGGCCGCGGGGCTGAGACTGCGGGCCGCCCTAACAAATAGATCACACAGGACCCAGCAGGTGCGCTAGCATCGCGGCCCGGCCGAGGTTCCCATGCTCCTAGCCAACCCCACCCTCCTCAAAACACTGTATTGGTCAGCGCCCTTCGACCAGGACTCCGATTTCACCGCCGAGGATCCGCTCGCGTTCGACTATCTCGGCCAACAGGTCGGCCTGTGGCTCTTCGAGGGGTTCACGACTCGGACGAGCCGCGCGCACAACTACGCAGTCGTCCTCTATGGTCTGCACCTCGCCGAGCTCGCTTGCCAACGCTACGACATCGCTGCCGATGATTTTGCTAGGAACAGCCTGTTCGAGAAGTGGGAACGATTCTGGGCATTGGCGACCCTCGAATCGCACGGCGGACGGCTGGCGCGAGGCCATGAGGATTCGATGCGTGGGGTTCGGGGGGCCTCCCGGGCTTGGTTCGAGGGATCCAAGCCGCTCCGACTCGACTACACCTTGATCTCGCGCCAGACCGAACTAGGGAGTCTCGGCGCATATCTCTCGTCGCTTCGGACCTACGGACTCGTCGTTCCTGGCACGCTGCGAACCTCCCCGGCAGCCAAAGCCATCATCGATGCGTTTTGGGACGAACCCGATCAAAATCAAGCGATCAACCAATACGAGGCCTATGCGCTCTACGCTCTCGACCCCCAGCGTGAGACTATCGAACGCAAACACGGTAGGATCACGCTGGCCACCCTCGGCCAAAAATCGCGATTGTCGTCGCTGATGGAGCGAGGCCGACATGTCCAGCAGGATCGTCTATGGCGAGCCTTGTTCCTGAACGCAAGGGACGGCACGACGTTGCCACTCGCGCATCAATTGATTGCGGCTCAGCGGGACAGTGTATTCGATTCGGTCGAACTCCTCGAAGGGATGTTGAAAGGGCGATGGGGGCCGCTCGATCCCCCTGTGCGAGATCTGGTCCAGACCGCGATGGCGTTCGGCCGCTTCGCCCAGCTCATCCTCGATCGCTTCGCCCGCGCCTACGGCAGTATCCACACCTCCGACTGGATCGCAGACTTCGAGAGGACCGCGGCGGTCGCCTTCCCAACCGAGGAAATGACCGAGGTGCGTGTCGCATGCCAGAACGTGCTGCGCGCGCCCGCTGCCGCGCGCTTTCGCAAGCTCGTGTTCCACGGCTCCCCAATGATGCAACTCGCGGTCGAACTCTTGGCTGCTGACAGCTCCACCTCCCTCGATCGACTCTTGGTGTTTCATCGCGCCGTGCAACAATCGCGTCGTGGTGGTGGATCCTGGATCCGCAGGCAAGACGACAAACTCATCTTGCAGGTCACGAACTACACCGGCCATCGAAGCGACGCCGCGTTCCCCAATTTCAAGCTGTGGGTGGTTCGGAGCCTCCTTCGAGACCTCGGGAGGTTCGCGTGAGCCTGTCCAAGATCAAGGTTTTGGATCGCTTGGCCGCGGAGGAGCAATGTTTCGCGGGCCTCTTTCTCACTTACACCTTCGACCCATCCTTCTTCGAGGAGCACGTCTTGAGGGCTGTCTTGCGGCTCAGCTCCGACCCGGTCGAGCAGCCGGTGCGCTATCACGACGAGGCCGTCGACGCACTACGAGTCACGCCGATCGCAGTGATCGCGGACGCCGGTGCCCGACAGGGTGGACGCCGTCTGCCCTACGACCTGCTCGACGTGTCGGCTCGTGTCTTTCATCCGAAGCTCGCCATTCTGGTCTACGAGAAGTTTGCGCGTGCTCATTTGGGCTCGGGCAACTTAACCTCGGCCGGGTTCGGGATCAACACGGAGCTGTTCTTCGCACTCGATCTCCATTACGACGATCCTGCGGAGGCACGCACCCTGCACGACCTGCTGGCGTGCGTCAAACGAGCCTCTGCGTTCCTGCGGCAACCAGGGCAACAATTGGAGTTGTTTCACGACGAGATCCGACGTCGGCTGCCGAGCCCCGCGGCGACTACGGTCACATCAGTCGCTTGGCTCGATTCGACGCTGGACAACTGCATTCTCGATCAGGCGCTCGCACTACTCCCGGACAACGCCGTCGTGGAGCGCGCTGGGATCATGGCGCCTTTCTTCGAGCGTGACGATCGCGCCGCCGCCGACTCGCTCCAATCGGTATTCGGGCGCTTGCGTCAGGTCGCTTGCCCAACCGCTCGACTCGACGTCGGCGTGCTCTGGGACAATCCCGCGGTCAGGCCCCAATCGCACACTACGGAGGTCGCGGATGGGCTCGACCGCCTGTGGGCGTGGGCCAATGAGAACGGCGCGGCCGAACAGACCGTCGAGTATCTCGTACCCACCAAGGTCGCGCGTACACGACTCCACTACATGGACCAACGTGCGGCTTGGCAATCCTGGCCTCTCAGCGACGTTGAAGAGGCGCTGGAAAGCCAGCGGTTCTGGCCGCTCGATGCACCCAGCATTTACGCGCCACCCGCTGCACTCGAGTCCGCTCGCGCCGCCTTCGAGTCGATGCAACTGTGGCTACACCCGGTGACGCAGCTGGTCGAGGGCAAGCCTGTCTATCGGCCGCTTCACGCGAAATTGTTGATGCTCGCCTATGCCGTGGCGGGCAAGCACGAGACGCTCGTCGTCGTGGGCTCGGCCAACGCTTCGCGCAAGGCGCTGCTGCTGACTACGGCGCATGGCGGCAATGTCGAGCTTTGCCTCGCGTTCAAGGTCCCAGGGTCGCTGATGCTCGCGGATGTCGCTGCGGACCTCGTGGCGTGCCCTTACGACGCGACGTCTGTCCGCGAGCGGGAGTACCCCGAGAGCGGTGTCAACCATGCGTTAGCGATCCTCGGGGTCGTCTACGATGCGGCTGCTCGATCGCTGGCTATCGAGTGGGCTCGAGACATCGAACTGCCGCCGTGGTCGTTGACGTATTGCAACGACATCGTCACCACCGACCTCCATACACCCACGGAGGCCACGGTGATCCATGATTTCGAACTGCGTCGATCCAGCACCGAGCTCACGCTAATCGTGGGTGACTTCGCGTGTGCGATCCCGATCTTGGTCAGGAATCTCGATTCACTCCCTGTCGGTCCCGGCGAGGGCTTGCTGGGGCTCCATGAATTGCTGCTGCTCCTGGGCAAACGCATGGGACAAGAGCGGCTCTTGTTCGTGGCCCAGCAGCGCGCCTCTGCTACGTCGGATCCTGACGGACCACTCGACGACCTGTTCGGCATTGGTTTTGGTCCCACCGACGTGTTCAAGGCATGGTGGAGCGTGGCGGCGGATTTGTCCAACCCCGATACATCCGTCGCCGCGTTTCGACTCCACCTTCGTGGTTCGCTGAGCGTGCGCACCGTGTGGACGCGAATGCTCGCGGCGGCGCATGACCGATCGTACCCACGCGACACGATCTGGTTCTACGGCGCCGAACTTCTGCGCGAGCTTTCCTCCGTTCATCTGGCCAACGACGCCGCGGGGACGACGAAGCTCGGTTATCTCGAGGAGTTCCGGCAGCAGCTCGAGTTCGATCTTTCGATGCTGGTGTCGAATTCCCCGCCTCGCGCGTGGCTCGACCAGGTTCGCTCGTTCTACGGAGTTCGACCATGACGGATACCATGAACCTCGAGTCGCTGCGAACCTTCCTGAGGCTAGGAGCACGGCAAGCCGAGGATGGGATTCCATCCCAGGACGTGCGTCGGCAAGAAGAAACCATCTTGCGCGCGCTGCGAACCCTGGACGATCGCCCAGGGATCATCTTGGCCGATGAGGTCGGGATGGGCAAGACCTTCGAGGCGCTGGGCCTCGCCGCGGCGGTCCGGCATCGAAAGCCCAACGCTCGAATCGTCGTCGTCACCCCTGGGCCGGACCTCAACAAGAAGTGGGTCGAAGAGTTCGCCCGGTTCAAGGAAATGTACGACTTCGGTGGCGAGGTTCAGGCATCGACGAAACTCTCGGAGTTCATTCGTCTGGTCCGCGAGCACCCCATTGTCGTGTCGCCGGTGACCATGTTTCAAGGCGGCAAGGGTGGCGACGCACAGGCCTATCTCTTGTCCTTGTTCTGCCACTGGAAAGGCCTTCATGGTCGAACTGCCAACGCGATCATGAAGCGGTTTCGCAAAGGTGAGTACGATCGGGTAGATGTCAAACATGTACTTTTCCTCGGACACTTTCGGCTCGAGGACCTCGAACGACATCTTCGGGCGGCATTCCACCGTGGGAAGCGGGGCGAGGGTGATGGGTGGGCAGGGCTCGACGACATCTACGAGGCCGAGGGCCTCGATGCCTTCGAGCGGCACACGACGGTGCGCAATGCGCTCTACCGCGCGCGCTTCGTCCTCGCAGGACGCCTCCTGCCCACCATCGACCTCCTGATCGTCGACGAAGCGCACAAACTGAAGAACTCGGGCTCGCTGCGGTCGCAGGGAATGCGAACCATCTTCAACAAGCGCTTCCACAAGGCGGCGTTCCTCACCGCGACGCCCTTCCAACTCGACATCGGCGAACTCCGTGAAGTGTTCGGCTTGTTCAGTCTGGCCAAAGACGCCCCCAAAGGCCTGCTCGAGGAGATCGAGGGGCTACTGGCCAAAGTGCGGGAGTACCAGCGCGCCTACGACGAGTTCCAGACGACCTGGACCAGCCTGGATCCCCTCGTCGCCGCCGAGTTTTCGCGGGGCTATGACGGCGATGCCGAACGCTACGCCCCCACGGACGAGAGCCTGCAGATCGTCTTGGCCCAGGTCAACAACCTGCGCCAACTCAAGAGCGAGGTCATCGAGCCCGGTTTTCGTAAGTGGATGATTCGGAGTCTCCGCGAAGACAAGCGGCAGTACCGCGACCATCAGCCCGTATCCCTCGATGCCGAGGGAGACTCGGTGCTGCCTTTCCTGATCTACGAGCGTCTGATCGCGGAGATGTTTCGGCGTCATCGTCCAACTCACAAGGCCGCCGTCGAGATCAACATGGTCTCCTCCTATGCCGCAGCCCAGGGCGGCGCAATCATGGTGCCCGAGGTCACCTCGTTGCCGCCGGAGGCAGACGTCTATCGTCAGCTGCTCAAGGGCGTGCTCGAGAAGATCGACAGTAGCGCCGACAGCCACCCCAAGCTCGAGTTCGCAATTCACGATGCGTTGACTGCCGCCGAAGCGGGCGAGAAGACCCTCATCTTCTGCTCGCGGGTGGCGACGCTCGAGCAAATGCGACGAAAAATTCGTTCTGCGTGGGACGCTCGAATGTTGGGGCGGTGGCAACGGGTCTATCCCGAGGCGGGGATGGATGAAATTTTCGATCGGATCAGGGTCGAGGGTGACGACCAGAGCCGAGTTCGAGGCAAGCATGCCCGACTTCAGCAGCGTTTTCACCGGGCCCAAGACGCCCTCTATCTCGCGCTGCGCGAGCGTTACCTCCGCACCATCGTGCCCATCTCGGGATGGGCGGTGGTGAACCTTGAACCGATCGTGACCGAGGCGAACCGGCTGCTGCAAAGCGTCCGCGTCGCCCATGCGGCCGCGAGCGACATCAGCTACCAAGTGGCGAAGCGTTGCGTCGAGCAGGCCGCCGTCCGGCTGTGGGAGCGTGCGAGTCGGCCCGTCGCCGCCGCGGCGAACCCGGAGGCCATCCAAGCGATCCTCGACCCCGATTTCCTGACGCTCGGCCTCGACTTGGTGAAGGATGAATTCGAGAACGACTCAATCGGCGACCAGCGCCCGAGTTGGACGCTGAGCGAAGACGTAGCTCGTCTCGTGATCGGTGAGCATGCGAATCTTTGGGAGTCGATGACGCCGCTACTCGACCGGCTGACCATCCCGCTCCGGGTCCGTGTGGTCGAGCAACTCGGCCGCTACCTGACCTATCGACAGATCCCATTCATTCCAGACTTCCTCGAAGTAGCCCTGAGCGAGGGCCTCAGCGTCGAGCCGGTCCACTCGGCGCCCACCCTGGCGTTCCTCGACCAATACTGGCTGCTCCCCGAGGGCCGGCGATGGCTGGACCTCATTCGCAGCTTCTTGGCCTATTTCGTCGATCGTAACGAGGCACAACAACTGATGATTCTCGAGGGCCCGATCAAGTCCGGGAACTTCGTCCGCCACACCAAGAGCCCCGAAGGCCGCGACCGACTCCGCGAAGCGTTCAATACCCCACTCTTTCCCATGGTTCTGGTTGCGAACGAGGTCATGCAAGAAGGTCTCGACCTCCACAAGAATTGCCGGAGGGTCGTTCACCACGACTTGGTTTGGAATCCCGCGCAGATCGAACAACGCATTGGCCGGATCGATCGGCTCGGCTCGAAGCTCGCCCACCTCCGGCATAAGACGCCGGAGGCCAAACTCGACGTCGTGTATCCGGTGATCCGTGGAACGATCGACGAGCGGATGTTCCGTGCCGTGAAACTGCGTGAGAAGTGGCTCGAGTTCCTGCTCGGCGCTCAGCCGCAGTTCAACGAGTTCGAGCTTTCGGACGTCGAGCCTCCAGAGCTACCCTCGCGCTTGGCCGCGTCGCTCGCAATCGACCTGGGTCCCGACCCCACGCAAGAATCATGAGCACCGAACCTTCACTCGACGACGTCGAGGCCACCCTCGCCGCAGCCTCCTCCGCCCACCGGCCCTTCTTCGTGCCGATCACTCGGGCCCTCGCGCAGCTCGGTGGTCGCGCCCGAAAGCGCGATGTCACCATCAAGATCCGCGAACTCCTGGTGGGCGAGCTCTCGGAGACGCAGCTCGATTATCTCGAGTCCAAGAACCGATTTGGCTGGGCTCGGGTGGATTTGAAGCATGCGGGGCTCGTCACGGGGGAGTACGGTTGGTGGGAGCTCACCGAGTTGGGCCGTGCTCACGCCCGCGCGCACGAGGGCGACGCGCTGGACATCGACATCGCCATCCCGGTCGCGACGGAGCCCGTGGCGCGGAACATTCTGACCGAGACGGTGGAGGTCAGCCGCTTCAAAGCCTACGAGTTGCCTCTGCTCGAGGCGCTGGCGGCCAATCTCACCGATCGTGCCGAGATCATCGATCGCGTCCATCAACAACTCGTCGACATCCTTCGACCGGGCGATCTGCGGCTCATGCCGAGCGGAATCCCTGTATTCGAGTTTCGTGTCGCGTGGGCGCTCTCGAACCTGGGCAAGCTGGGCCTCGCCGAGAACCCTCAGATAGGCCAGTGGAAGATCACGCCGGCGGGGCGCCTCCACCTCGAGCAAGAGCGCGAGGGATGGGACGCGAGCGGGTTTGCGACGGGCAAAGCCAAGGTTCGGGTCGAGGGTGGGGGCGAGGTCGACGAGGGGCTTGCCGCGGGCGATCCGGTCCAGACCCACGCGGTCCTCGAAGCGTGGACGCAGCTCCGCTCGAAGGTCGGGAAAGCCATCCATGACGCGCTCACGCTCCGGCTCGCGCCGCAACTGGGCGCCTCGCCCGAGCAGGGCCCGCCCCGCAACCTGATCTTCTACGGCCCCCCAGGCACGGGCAAGACCCACGTCGCCAAGCAGGTCGCGCGTGCGCTGACCGGCGAAGACGCGGCCGACGAGGACAGCCGCTTTCGGCTGGTCCAGTTCCATCCCAGCTACGCGTACGAAGACTTCATCCAGGGCCTGCGCCCCGACATCAAGCAGACCAACCTTCGCTACGAGCAGACCAAGGGTCCATTCCTCCAGATCGCCGAGGCGGCTCGCGATGACCCCGATAATTTCTATGTGCTGGTGATCGACGAGATCAACCGTGGTGATCCGGCGCGAATCTTCGGCGAGCTGCTCTACGCGCTCGAGTACCGAGGCGAGTCGGTCTCGCTCGCGCTCGGCGGCAAGCTCGTGGTCCCGCCCAACCTCGTCGTGATCGGGACCATGAACTCCGTCGACCGCAGCGTCGCACTGGTCGACTATGCGCTGCGTCGACGATTTGGCTTCGTCCGCATCGATCCCAATCCCGAGGTCGTCGCCTCTGGCCGCGCGCCCGGCCTGATCGCCGATGTTGGCCCAGGCATCCTCGACGCCTTCAACCAGTGGATCACCAAACGCCTCGATCGTGACCACCAGATCGGCCACAGCTATTTTCTGTCGCCCGCGTTGCTGGAGGACGCGGGACCCTTCGCGCAGGTATGGGCGATGGACATTCGGCCTTTGCTCGAGGAGTACTTCTTCGGCGACGAGCAGGCGCTCGCGGAAGCGGACGGAGTCTGGAAGGCCCTCGTTCAGCGCGAGCTCGCGGAGCGGCGGAACCTCGACGACGAGGACCTCGAGGCCGAGGCGCCCTGATGCTCCGGGTCGTCTACGAAAACGAGCGCTTCGTGGCGCCGCCCGAGCACGCGAGCCATCTCGCGCGCTTGTTGGGCGGCAACTTGGGGGTCGACGCCGAGGGGCTGCGTATCGTGCGAGTCGCCGGCTCGCTGCGGATGCCCGATGGCTCGACCTTGTGCATTCGCTCGCGCAAGGCCCCGCTCGCGTGCCTGCTCGCGTGGGCAGCCTACGCCTATCCCGAACTCTCGGCGCTGCGCCACGTGAGCTGCATCGACCAAGGCGGCGACCAAGGCGACGTCACGGCCGCGCTCGCGCGGGTGTTCTGCGACGAGCTCAATCGTGCGATCCAAGCGAGCGGGCTGCTTCGCCACTATCGCCGGCAAGAGCAGGTCTCCTCCGTCATTCGGGGTCGCATCGATTTTGCCCGGATGTCTCGAATGGGCGCCAACTTGGCTCAGGTCCCTTGTGTGGTGTTCTCGCGGCTTCCGAACACGCCTTTGAATGGGCTGTTTGCGGCCGCGCTCGCGTCGATCCGGCGCGTCCCGATCATGCGCGCGGCCGCGGGCCCAGGTCTGGGGCCGCTCACCGCCCTCTTTGCAGAGGTCCAGCCCCGGATCGATCCAGCGCTGATCAGCGGAAAGCTGGCACTGTCTCGACTCGAGCGACCTTTTGGCCCGAGCGCAGCTTTGGCTCTGCTGCTCGCGAGTGCCCATGGACTCACGGAGGGCGCCAAGGTCAGCGGTCTCGCATTCTTGATCAACCTCGCCAATTTGTTCGAGCGCGCGGTGACCCGGTCGCTCACGCGCTCCCTGCCGGACGCCCGCGCGAAGGTCCGCCTCGGCTGCCGGCGCGGGCCTGCCAACGCATCGTCCCACGCCGGCCGGATGGAGATCGACGTCTTGCTCGAGCGCTTCGATGGGCCTCGGCCCGTGGTCGTCGACGCCAAGTACAAGACCTCACCCGCGTCGGCCAATCTCCAACAGATGCTGACCTACTGCTGGATGACGGGCGCGCGCCAAGCCGTGCTCGTGTTTCC
>Ga0075163_10014776_pt1 | contig 10060 bp, 2 predicted proteins | sample JI1023141ADNA_FD_71478 | JGI IMG/M metagenome (GOLD analysis project Ga0075163, IMG submission 71478) | Wastewater effluent complex algal communities from Wisconsin, to seasonally profile nutrient transformation and Carbon sequestration -... | ecosystem: Engineered > WWTP > Effluent > Algae... | reverse complement strand
TAATACACTTCAGCAGGCTAAGCTCAGTCTTTGCCAGTTGATGAACATTCCTTACAATCCTTCTTTGTCGTTGCAGAAAGACAGTGCTGTATTGAAAGCTGAAATGTATAAAGACAATCCGGGTACAATTTATGAGCAGGCTTCAAAACAATTTCCCGCAATGAAAGCCGGGTTGCTCAGTATAAAGAGTGCGCAGACCAATCTCCGCATTGCAAAGGCTGCTTATTTTCCGGTATTGAGTCTGAACGCAAACCTGGGCAGCAGTTATTCAAGTCTGGCACAAACACTTAAACCAACCGCTATTACAGAAACAGCTACGGGTAATTATGTTGAACTGGGAGGAGCCGAAATACCCGTTATGGCCAGGCAACAGCAGTTCAGCAGTTCGCCCACCGGATACGGAACACAGCTGAACAATAACCTGGGAAAATTCATCGGTATCAATATGCAGATACCATTGTTCAACCGGATGCAAACAAAAAATAGTGTACGCCTTGCCGTTACTAATTTAAAAGGCCGTCAATTGGAGATGGAAAATCAGCAGTTGATACTGAAGCAGAATATTGAACAGGCTTACCTGGATATGTCGGGCGCTTTTCAACGAATGGAATTGCTCAAAGGACAAGTGAAAAATTTCGAAGAATCTTTCCGGGCGGCAGCCATACGATTGGAAAGCGGGGTTTTAAATATCACAGAATTCCTGATCAGTAAGAATAACCTGGATCGTTCCCGCATAAATCTGCTTCAGGCTGTATATGAATTTCAGTTCCGTACAAAAGTGCTGGATTATTATAAAGGCACACTGGTTCCATGATGAAAACTTTCATCAATTGCGTTATTTGAATTAATTTACCCGAAAATTAAGCATGAACATTATTCTCCGATTGCTCATAACGGCTGCAGTAGCTTATGGTTTAACGCAGTTATTATCGGGTGTACATATTTCAGATTTTAAAGCAGCAATTATTTTTGCCATTGTGATGGCGGTACTCAATGCCATTATTAAACCCATTCTCATTATACTTACGATACCGATTACCATTGTTACACTTGGATTGTTCCTTCTGGTGATCAATGCGCTGATGATACTACTGGCCGATAAGCTGATGGATAGTATTTCGGTAAAAGGATTCTGGTGGGCGTTGATATTCAGTGTACTCCTGTCGGTTGTAACCAGTGCAGCAGAATCTTTGTTTAAAAAAGAAAACGAATAAAAGATACCGGCAGCTTTTCAACTGCCGGTTTTTTATTTCATCAGGGTATAATCATCTGGTACAGCGCAGCCTGTTTGCGTACAATTTTTTCAATTTCTGTTTCAAGGGTTGCTACCGAGGCCGAAACTTTTTTAGCTTTCTCAGTTTTAATAAAAGTTTCCCTTTGTGCCGAAAGTTTCCCGATTTCAGTTTGAATAGAATCACGCTGGATTTTCTTTACACCTACAATTTTCTTAAGATCATCACGACTTTTGTTTTGTAAACTATCGGGCAACGTTTTCAGATCAACTTTACTAAGAAATTCTTTGTCCTGTTCCGCAGCATCCACAATATCCCAATGCGTATTTTTATAAAGGGATTTTTTTCCTTTTACTTCTGCTCTTTTTACGGCGGCTGATTTACTCATGTTGTAATTCATTTTATCCACTTTGGTTTGCGCCAGGTAATTATCTTTTCCGGCATAACCATAAGCAATGTATGTTCCGTTGAGATGTTCATTCAGGGTGAGAATGGTACTGTCGTAGGGTGTTGGAATTTCTTCTTCCTTAGCATTGTGATTGATATTGGTATAACTGCCATTACCACATTCGCCGGAAAGATTCCAGTGTTCACGGATTCCCTGTATTCTATCACCACAATAAATGGTATTCACAATCACGCCTTTTTTCCGGGCTGCTTCACAGGCTTTTGTGAAATGAACTTTGCCCTGAAGGAAATCTTCGTTGCCCGCAATAAAAATGACCTTGTAGCTGGAAGCGGAGGTATCCCACTGGAGCTCATTTAAGGAAGAGTAGATCACATGGCCGCAATATTCATCGCCACCATGCGTGGTGAGGGCAAATAGTTCACCTGATAATTTATCGAGATCGGTTGTAAAACCGCTGAGTTGTTTTACATAACCTGCTTTTTCATCGTTCCCGGTTCGACCGTATTCATAGAGTGCAATTTCTATCTGGGGCTCTTTGCCATTGCAGGTAGCTTTGCCCATGGTGCTTACCATGTTCCATAACTGTGCCTTGGCTTGTTCAATGAGTCCGCTCATACTTCCGCTCACATCCAGCAGAATCGCAGCCTGGATTTTTGATTCAGATTCAATTTTGGGTGATTCAGCTAAATGTTTTTGATTTTCAGTTGAAGGGATGACTTGCGACATCAGGGTAAGGCCAATGGCAAAGGCCCCCAGGATGCTGATGGGTTTAATGACTTGTTTCATGTTGGTTGGTTTGAACAGCAGATGCAGGGATCAACTGCTTTGCATAAAGCCATTTATTATTTAAAGATTTTTTTAACATTTAATGCTTTTTGGTGTTTACACAATGAATTTGGTTAAACGCTTTTATATGCCAAATAAATAGTATATTTTTACAACGCTAAGCAAAGGAAAGCGGACATCATTATTATAATCAGATCCGAACCAACACCGGTTGCTTAGAAGCTTTCCGGTTACCTTTGAATAAAGCCCCAGCCAACTATTTCTCCCAATTCCTCGATTACCAATTTTTCAACTGTATTCGTCAGAGCATGAAGATGATCAGGTTATTATATCTATTTATTCTAATAATATTTCTAACGCCCCGCACTTCTGTGGCGCAGGTAACGGTAACCAATCCAACGAATACCACGCCTAACCTGGCGGCAACTTATACTTCATTGGCCAACGCCATTACTGCGTTGAATACTATTACAGCTATCAGTGGTCCGGTTATTATTACTTTAAATGCAGGAAATCCTCAAACGGCACCATCGGGAGGATATATCATAAACTTTACCGCTACCACATCCGCAGCAAACAATGTAACTATTGCAGGTAGCAACAATACCATTACAGCATTCACACCTCAACCAACAGGATCTGTAATAGATGCGATATTTAAAATCCAGGGAGCCAATTTTGTTACGATCCGAAATTTTACCATGCAGGAAAACCCTGCCAATACCACTACTGGTGGTGCTACGCCGACCAATTTAACTACAGGAAATAACATGACTGAATGGGGGGTAGCATTGCTGTATAGAAACAATACAGACGGTGCTCAAAATAACACCATTCAAAATAACAATATTTCACTCAACAGGACTTATACAAATACTTACGGAATATACAGCAGCGTAAGGCATTCGCCCACTGCTCCTACTGTTACTGCAGATATTGTGAATGCCACCACTGCACCCAATAGTGGAAATAAAATTTATGGAAACAACATCAGTAATGTGAATATGGGTATTACGATGGTTGGTTCTGCTGTGGCCGCACAAATGGACAACGGGAATGATGTTGGGGGTACTTCTGCCGCAACAGGTAATACAATTACAAACTGGGGGAGTACGGGGCCAGCAATAACGGTAAACATCAATAGCTCGGGAACCTATCATGGTATTTTTATGAACCACCAGGTTTCTGATAACGTATCATATAATACCATTACAAGTGCCGCACTATCCGGTACCACCGCAGATATACATGCCATCTATAAAAGATACGCAAGCGCTGCCCCCACCGGCACTTTTACATCGACTATCAACAACAATACAATAACTGTAACCAACAACTTAACGGGTACTTCAGATTTCAGGTTAATTTATACTACCGGTATCACCACTGCCAGTGTGGCAACCCTGAACATCAATAACAATGCACTATTAAACTCATCGGTAGGTGCAGCAGGTTCGGCAACCAGTATAATTGGTATATCTAATACAAGTGTGGTTTCAATACTCAATGTAACCAGCAATACAATACGTGGATGTACATCAACCGCTACAAATGGTGGGTTTACCGGGATAAGTAATACTGGAAGCGTATATACTACAATAAATATTAATAACAACAATATTGGGAGTGCAGCAGGTAATGCCATTAATTTTTCGGCGGCCACTTCAGGGGCCGTCAATGGTATATCATGTGCAACTGTGGGAACTACAGCATCGGTATCAATCAGCAACAATAATTTCCAGGGTTTTGTAAATACAGTTGCCGGTTCCGGGATACATACCTATATAAGTTTAACTCATTCGCCATCGGGAGCTTCAACCAATAATATCAACAACAACACTTTTACAAATCTTGTTAGCAATACAACCGGTAATGTAACCTTAATCAACCGGTCGGGGACAATGGCGCTTAATGCAGGGCATACCGAGAACTGCAATAACAACAGCATTGTTACCGCTTTTTCCAAACCAGCCGGTACAGGTGTTTTTAATGGATACAACAGCTCATCGGGATCTTTTGCCGGTAACACGATGAACCAGGAATCAAACAATTTTTCAAATATTACCATTGCAGGAGGCCTCGCTAATATCTGGAACAATACGGAAGGAGGTGCCACCATTCCCGTGAAAAACATCAATAACAACACGTTTAGTAATATAACTTATACCGGTACATCCAATGTCAATATACTTGCCTGTAGCAGGCCGGGAGGGATATCTTCCATTTCTGGAAATACAATAAACAATGTATCGGCAAGCGGCTTGCTGGCTTGTATTACATTGACAGGAACCATTGCGGCAACTACATTAAACGTATTGAATAATTCTGTTACCAATTGCAGCGCTACAATTGGGCTATCGGGTATCAGGGCGAGTTCAACTAGTATTACCACACTCAATGTAAACAACAATACAGTTGGAGATTTGTACACCACCAGTTCAAGTTTATCGGGAATAGTATTTACCGGAGGAATCACTGTAAATGCATTTAAAAATAAAGTGTACAACCTGCAGGCAGATGATGTAAGCGCCCAGGTATTTGGGATAAATGTTGCAGTGCTTTCTACCGGCAATTATAATATTCATAATAATTATATCGGTGACCTCAGAGCGCCGAATGCAAATCTTACCCTTGCGATTCAAGGATTAAGCATTCTGCCAAATACATCCAGTACGTCTCATACCGTATACTATAATACTATTTATTTAAATGCGTCTTCCACAGGCACCGATTTTGGAAGTACGGGAATTTACCTGCTGGCAAGTTCAACCAGTACCACCTGTAATACCACTTTGCGAAACAATATTATTGTTAATACATCAACGCCCAATGGTACCGGACTAACAACTGCGCTTAGACGAACAAATACTACACTCAATAACTTCAACTCAGCATCTAACAACAATATTTTTTATGCAGGCGCTCCGGCCGCAAATCGGTTGATTTATTATGATGCTTTCAATAGTGATCAAACACTTACTGCATATAAGGCAAGGGTAACGCCCCGTGATGCAGCTTCTTTTACAGAGCTGCCGCCTTTTATAAGCACAACCGGAACGGATGCCAATTACTTGCACTTAAACCCTCTGGTACCTACACAGGCCGAAAGTGGCGCCGTTAATATTACAGGCATAACCGATGATTATGATAACGATATCCGCCAGGGCAATACAGGATATGCAGGTACAGGAACTGCTCCCGATATCGGCGCCGATGAACTGGAAGGGATTTTTTCGGAATTGAATCCACCAGTCATTTCTTATACGACTTTAAGTTCACCTACATGTGATTATGGTAACCAAACGATTGCCGGTGTTACCATTACCGATGATACGGGCATACCATTATCGGGTGCCAACCGGCCAAGAATTTATTATCGTAAAAATGCAGGAACCTGGTTTTCACAGCCAGGTACCAACACAGCCGGAACAGCTACCAGCAGCACCTGGAGTTTTACCATCGTTGCAGCTGATATGGGTTCTTTTACAGGTGGTGATATTATTTCTTATTATATCATTGCGCAGGATAACAATCCTGTAACAAATGTCAGGTCAAATCCATCAACCGGGTTGGTAGCAACAGGCGTTAACAGTGTTACCACAGCGCCTAGTACCCCTAACGCATATACGCTTTCTTATAATTTAGCAGGTACCTATACCGTTGGTGTTGGCGGAAATTTCACTACCCTTACTGCTGCAGTTGCTGCTTATAACAATGCCTGTTCATTGGCAGGACCTGCGGTTTTTGAAATGATCGATGATACTTATCCATCTGAAACATTCCCGATTACCATTAACAATCATGCGGATGCAAGTGCTGTTAACACACTCACAATCCGGCCGTCGGCATCAGCAACACCTGTAATAACAGGAGCTATCAACACACAATTGCTTTCCTTTAACGGCGCCAGGTTTATTGCACTGGATGGCCGTCAGGGCGGATCTGGTACACCCAAGTCATTCAGTTTTATCAATAACAATACCAGCGGAAATACTTTGTTGTTTATCAACGACGCTGTTAATAATACCGTGAAGAATTGTATTATCCGCGGTTCCAGCAGCAGTGCCACCAGGGGTGTAATACATTTCAGCACCGCCAGTGCAGGAGGAAATGATAACAATACAATCGATAACAACGATATCGCAGATGGAGCTGCTACACCGGCAAATGCCATTTATTCTTCCGGAACTGCAGCCAACCAGAACAGCAATATCACCATCAGCAACAACCATATTTTTAATTTCTTCCATGCTTCCAGCCGTTCGGTTGGAATTTATGCCAATACGAATTCTACCGGCTGGACGGTAACGGGCAACCGGCTCTTCCAAACAGTTGACAGATTATACACCGGCGCCTGTGATATTTACGGTATGTGGTTCAATGACGGTAACGGGTACACGATTTCAAATAACGTTGTTGGTTATGCGAATGCATCAGGTACCGGTACGATGACCATGGTAGGAAATGCTACGCCCATTGCAGGCTTTCCAACTTCTTATACTGCAGGTACAGGAGTTGCTATCCGTTTTATAGGCATCGTGGGCAATTTTGCCACTGGCAACCCGGCATCCGGCATCCATGGCAATACGGTTTCGGGCATAGCCATGTTCACTTCCAGTACCGGATTCGTTACTTATGGAACCTTGTGCGGTATTTATGTAGAAGCAGGCAATGTTAATATCGGAACGGTTGCGGGTAATACCATTGGTGCTGCTTCCGGCACAGGAGCTATTTATCTTGCCAGTAATTCGGCATTGGTTGTTCAGGGAAAAGTAGTGGGCATCAGGGCAGGCTCAACCGGAACCATCAATGTTCAGAACAATATCATTGGCGCCATTTCCGCTTCAGGAACTAATTCCACCCAGGTGAACAGCATTACCGGCATCAGCACAGGTGGAGCAGGAACTTTCAGCATCACATCAAATACAATTGGTAACAGTACCCCAGAAAATCTTAAAGTCGGTTATTTTACTACTGCTGGTAACCTTTCTGTTAATGGCTCCCCTACAACCACTACTGGAACAACATTGCCTTTTATCGGAATTGAAGCAAGTACTTCTGCAGGTGATGTTAGTATAACCGGCAATACCATCCAGGGCTTTGGTATTTATGGCCTTGCTTGTCCGGGTAGCGGTATTCAGGTATCTACATCTGGTTTGTTCAGCGGACCGAATGTATCTGTTCAAACAAATACCATCGGAACAGTGGCAGCGGGTTGGGTCCATTTTGGACTTAACCATGGCTCAAGTTTTTCAGGGATTAGTATAATCAAGGGTACAACTTTATTACCCGCAACCTATACAATCACCGATAATACATTCAGAGGAATTACAGCTTCTCCCTCTGTTACACATGGCTCTACGTTAATGATATCCATGATTGGTTCCGGATCAGACAATGTGAATATAACCGGAAATACATTTTCCAATCTGGTAACAAATGCAGGTGTGGGATTAATAGGTTCATCATATAATATTACCGGCCCGGGTTTTCAGAATATCAGCAACAACAGTATTGTAGGCGGACTTACCATCAATGGCAATGGAGGCTTCCTCGGAATCAGTACAGGCAGCGGTTCAAGTAATGCAGTAATGATACATTCGAACAACAATTTTTCTAACATAACGCTTACGGGTAATGGCGATATGGTGGGAATGGAATGTTTATATGCGAGTGGAAGTCCAACACGTACCGTTACCGGAAATATATTAACTAACTGGCAAACCAACGGCTTTGTCAATATGATTGCATACGATGCATTTGGCGGCGCTTTATCAACGATATCCAATAATACTATTCAGCAAATCAGTGCAGGAAATGCATTGATTGCTATTCAACTTGGCGATCTGTCACTGGGCAGAGACGGAAGTGCCACCTTGCTGCAGGTTTCAAACAATGAAATTTCCAATTTGTCTACCAACAGTGGAAATCTCTACGGAATCATTAACTATGTACCCTCTACAGTCGTTTCAATTGAAAACAACCTGATACATGATTTTTCAGGTGGAGCGAGTAATGTAACCGGAATTTCTCACAGCACTGTAAATTTCCTCGATGCCAGGGTAATAAAAAATAAAATTTACAACCTCAGCAGTACCAATGCAACAGCACGTGTAACCGGAATTGAATCAGAACAGACAAACCCCGTATGTTTCAATACCATTGCCAATAATTTTGTCGGAAATCTTTTTGCCAGCAACTCCGGCATTGTAAACAATCCTTCTGTTCGTGGAATAAATGTATTGGCAGACGGCAATGTCTATATATATTACAATACTGTTTCATTGAACGCCAGCAGCAGTTCGGCTAATTTTTCGAGCGCAGCACTGTTTACACAATCAGGTCCCAGGGTACATCTGCAAAACAATATTTTGAGCAATACTTCCACTGCGGGTGCAAGCGGTAAAACGGTTGCGTTCTGGAATCTGAACTCACTTGCCAATTACAACGCCTTATCCAACTACAATGATTTTTATGCCGGAACGCCTTCAGCTTCCAACCTTATTTATTTTGACGGAACCAATAGTGATCAAACAATAGTAGCGTATAAAACAAGGGTAACACCGAAAGACAATGCTTCTATAAGCGAATTGCCGGCATTCATCAGCACTACCGGAAGCGATGTTAACTTTTTGCATCTGTCTACTGCAGCAAATTGTGCCTTTGCTTCGCTGGGTCGGAATACCGGGTTGTCGATCAATATCACCGATGATTTTGATGGCGATAGCAGAATGACCATTTCACCTTTCTTTACCGATATCGGTGCAGATGAAGCCTTTAAAGCAAATGTGTGGACGGGCGCCATCAATAACAACTGGAACAATGCCGGCAACTGGAGTGAAGCCGTGGTTCCGAATTCGGCTACCAGCAAAGTAATCATCAGCAATCCACCTGCTGCACAACCATTGATCGGCACCGGAGAAATATTCCAGGTAGGATCTCTTGCTGTTACCAGCGGGGCAGTACTCAACAACAGGGGCACATTACAGGTATCAGGCTATTTATCAGCACCTGCCGGCGGTATTAACAACCTGAATGCTGGCATTGCAGCAGGATCCATTGAAATCAACGGAAACTGCGTTTCTGCGCCAACGTTAGCAGGTAATATTTTCGTAAGCAACCTGGTAAATGATCTGGTGGTTGGTAAAGACCTTTCCGTTTCATCAGTTGCAGGGGAAGGCCTGAATATCGGAGGGGCTTTGTTGTTTGGAGCTGTAACGGGTAAAGTACTCAGCACCGGCAACAATATTACTCTGGTTTCACTTGCAACAGGTACAGCCAGGGTTGGCGACTTAACCGGAAACAGTATCAGCGGCGAAGTAACCGTGGAAAGATATATCAATACTGGTGTTGGCGGAGGCCGTCATGCAAAAACATGGCAGTTCCTGGCAACGCCTGCAAAAGGACAATCAATTTTTGATGCCTGGCAGGAAGGCGGGGCTACTCCTGCGGGATACGGAACCATACTAACGGGAACGGGTACTGGCTTCGATATCACCACCGCACTTCCTTCCATGAAATTTTTTGATCCTACTATTGGAACATCCGGCAATTGGGCAGGTATCACGAATACTGCTGCACAATTAAATGACAAGAGAGGTTATATGGTTTTTGTTCGCGGCGACAGAACCGT
>Ga0075163_10014775_pt1 | contig 10061 bp, 6 predicted proteins | sample JI1023141ADNA_FD_71478 | JGI IMG/M metagenome (GOLD analysis project Ga0075163, IMG submission 71478) | Wastewater effluent complex algal communities from Wisconsin, to seasonally profile nutrient transformation and Carbon sequestration -... | ecosystem: Engineered > WWTP > Effluent > Algae... | reverse complement strand
CGGCCGTCATCGTCAAGCTGTCCGCGGCTAACGAAACGCGCGACCCTGCCGAGATCGTGATCGACGGGCGGGCAGTCGGCGTGGACGAAGCCGAGTTGACGACCATCGAGAACCTCACCTTCAAGGAAGACGGTACGGCTGGTCGTGTCGAACTGGCCCTCAGCGGGAAGTGCGGCTGGAAGGTCGAGCGGCCTGATGGTCAGAGCGCCGTGCTGACGCTCGACGGAGCGAAGCTGCCACGCAAGTTCGAGCGCAGCCTCGACACCGGAGATCTGCAGACCTCCGTCAAGATGGTGAGTGCGTTCACTGTGCCCGGTGCCGAGAACAAGGTACGCATCGTCGTCGCAGGCGGTGGGCCCCTGAAGGACGTTGTCACCACTCGGCCCGGTGTTCTGGTGTGGACTTTCAAGCCTGCTGCAGAGGCAGAAGCCATCAGCACCGAAGGCCGCGGGACGTCGGGTGTTGCGGTCGAGTCATCGACGGTTGCTGTCGAAGGAGCCGCTCAGCGCGCGCGCTATGTTGGCAAGAAGGTCTCGTTCGAGTTCAAGGACATCGAGATTCACAACCTGCTGCGCATCATTGCTGAGATCTCGAAGAAGAACATCGTGGTTGCCGACGACGTAACGGGCAAGGTCACCATTCGGCTCCGTAACGTTCCATGGGACCAGGCCCTCGAGCTGATTCTGCGTTCGAAGAGCCTCGGTATGGAGGACCTCGGGAACATCATTCGAGTGGCGCCGCTTTCGCGACTCGAAGAAGAGTCGCGCCTGCGCGTCGAGCGTCGCAATGCAGAAAAGAAGGCGCGCGAACTCTCTGTTCAGCTCGTGCCAGTCAATTACGCAACAGCTGAAGAAATGGCGGCACGTGTGAAGGAAATTCTGAGTGAGCGTGGCAACGTTGCGGTCGACGCGCGAACCAACACTCTCATCGTTCGTGACCTTCCCGAGAACATGCAGCGTGTTCGGTCGCTGGTCGCCAGCCTCGACCTGCAGACCCCTCAGGTGCTCATTGAAGCCCGTATCGTCGAGGCCAACATCCGGCAGCAGCGTGAAATCGGTATTCAGTGGGGTGGTCAGGCCGTGATGTCGCAGGCGACCGGCAACCCGACAGGCCTTCAGTTCCCCAACAACCTCGCGGCGACGGGTGGTATCGCTGGTGGTAATCAGACCGGCGTCAGCACTTCGCCCAACTATGCCGTGAGCCTGCCGGTCGGCGCTGGCGATGGTGCGGGTGGTGCGATCGGTCTCGTCTTCGGAAGTGCTGGCAGCGCCGCAACGCTGAACCTTCGCCTCTCAGCGCTTGAGTCGCAGGGCTCGGTCAAGACCCTGTCTGCGCCGCGCATCACCACCCTCGACAACCGGCTCGCTCGTATCTCGCAGGGCACCTCGATTCCGTTCAGCCAGGTGTCGGCGGCCGGCGCGAACACCGTCTTCGTCGACGCCATTCTACAGCTTTCGGTCACTCCGCACGTCACGCAGGATGGCAGCATTCTGATGAACATCAACGCCAGCAACAACCAACCGGACCAAGCCAACGCTGGCTCTAACGGTCAGCCCGCCATCAGCCGCAAAGAGGCCCAGACGAACGTGCTCGTGAAAGACGGAGACACGACGGTCATTGGCGGCATTTACGTTCGCCGTGGCTCGTCCTCGACCTCAGGGCTTCCCCTGCTGAGCAAGATTCCGATCATCGGGTTCTTCTTTCGCAACTATCGTGAGCTCGATTCGAAGGACGAGTTGCTCATCTTCATCTCGCCCCGAATTCTCAACCGTCAGACCGTCGCGCAGAACTAGTCAGGAGGAATCATGAAGCACTTCCCAATCGTGTTCTCGTTGGCGCTTGCGGCGTGCACCACAAGTCAAGGACCCGTCTTCGTTGCGCGGGTCTCCCCAATTCTCGATGACGGCATGGGGTGTGCTGCTGTCGATGAAGAGGAGATCATCCTCACCAACATTCCCCTTCTTGACATCGCGGCGGGTGAGCCAGATGTGAACGTCAATCTTCATCTGGGAGGATTCGAAGACTACTTCAGCTTGGACTCGAACCCTCCACTCGTCGTCACTGGAGGCAGGCAGCTCGCACCTACTGGTCACGACCGAATCCTCGTTCAGCAGTTCGTGCTTCGCTACGCGTCAAAGCCGTCGATTCCGGGTATCACCGCTCAGCTGACCGACACCATTCCACGAGTTGTTCCGGTGACTGCTCCGGGCAACGTTCGCCTGGCGGCGCCGCTGTTTGGGACCAACGCCCGAGCACGTCTCGAGGCACTGGGCGCGAGCAACACTGACAAGTTCCAGTTCACGACGACCATCGAAGTGCAGGGAATCACCGAGCCCAGTGGGGCTGCCTGGCGCACGCAGCCAATTGCGATGCCCATCAATCTCGTGAAGTCGGAAGTCTCGTGCCCGGGGAGCGTACCGCTCAAGCGCTATTCCTCTCCCGGCGCGCCTTCGGTGCAGGAAACGCTGTGCAAGTATGCTGGTCTCGGAAAGCGCTTCACTCAGGGTGACTGCTGTGCGGCGGTGCTTCCCGACGTCCCCGGCTGTGAGCAGGGTCCCTGATGTTCACAGAACACTTGAAGGCGATCGTCGACGGGGTCGAGGGCGCGATCGCCTGCAGCGTGATGGGCTTCGACGGCATCTCGGTCGAGACGCTGCCGAAGGACATGCCTGAGGCTGCGGTCGAGATGGACATGCAAGCGGCCTGGGTCGAGTTTGCGAACCTGATGTCGCAGGCGAAGCTGACGGCCGAGACGCTGAAGACGGGCAAGGTCGCCGAGCTGTCGATCAACTCCGAGAAGGTGATCACGCTGCTGCGCATGGTGAACCAGGACTACTTTCTGGTTCTCGGAATGCTGCCGACGGGCAACTACGGCAAGGCCCGCTACGTGATGCGCATCACCGCGCCGAAGGTCGCCAAAGAGCTCTGACGCAGGGTCGTTGTCGCCGAAAAGCCATTGCTTGCCCGGTCTGAGAGGTGGCGGTATGAGCCCGCCACCTTTTTTCTTTTCCCGAGGCGCACATGGCTGGAGTGATTGACACGTCGGATTTCCGCAAGGGTCTCAAGATCGAGATCGACGGCGAACCGTTCGAAATCGTTGAGTTTCAGCACGTGAAGCCGGGCAAAGGCTCTGCCTTCTGCCGCACCGTGTACCGCAGCCTCGTGTCCGGTCGTCAGCTCGAGAAGAACTTCAAGAGCGGTGACAAGGTCGGTCGCCCCGACATCGAAGAGAAGGACATGCAGTACCTCTACAAGCAGGGCGACGAGTACCACTTCATGGAGAACAAGACGTTCGAGCAGACGTTCGTGCTCGACGGCGTCATCGGCGAGGCCCGCAACTACCTGAAGGAGAACCTGCCCACGCAGGTGCTCTTCTTCAACGGCAAGGCCATCGGCATCACCCTGCCCAACTCGGTCGAGCTCAAGGTCGTCAAGTGCGACCCCGGCGTGCGCGGCGACACGGTGTCTGGCGCCATGAAGCCGGCGACCCTCGAGTCGGGCTACGAGGTGAACGTGCCCCTCTTCATCAACGAGGGCGACGTGCTGAAGATCGACACACGCGACGGCAAGTACCTCACCCGCACCGCCACTGCCTGAGTCCACTGCCATGGCCGACAAGAAGAAGAAGAGCGTGGTGGCTGGCTCGTCGGTCGAGGTGACTCCGGGCACCTCGTTCGATCTCGACGCGCTCAAGCAGATCGTCGAGCTGCTCGAGGCCTCCGAGGTGACCAGCCTCGACTGGCGTCGCAACGGTGAGCGGCTCAGCATTCGACGTGGACCGCCGCCAGCGAACGTCATGCAGCCCATGTCGATGCCGCTGTCGGCTGGCGTGCAGGTGATGCCGGCAGCGCCCGCGCCCGCCGCGGCGCCAGGGCCTGCGTTGACGCCCCGCCCGTCGGCACCACGGCCGACCGCCGCTGCCGAGGCCCGGGAAGAGAAGAAGGGCCATGTCATCACCTCGCCGTTCGTGGGCACGTTCTATCGCTCGCCCTCGCCAGATCAGGCCGCCTACGTCGAGGTCGGCTCGCCGGTGAAGAAGGGCGCCGTGCTCTGCATCATCGAGGCGATGAAGCTGATGAACGAGATCGAGTCCGAGGTGGCTGGCAAGGTCACCGAAGTGCTCGCGCAGAACGGCCAGCCCGTCGAGTTCGGCCAGGCGCTGTTCCGCGTCGAGCCCTGAGCACGTCACACGCTTGAACGGAGGAGCCGGCGCGCTGAAAAGCCCCGGCTCCTCGTCCATTTTCGAGGGAGGCTCCTGTGTTCAAGAAGGTCCTGATCGCGAACCGAGGCGAGATCGCGCTGCGCATCATTCGTGCGTGTCGTGAGCTTGGCATCGCCACCGTTGCCGTTCACTCCACGGCCGACGCGAACTCGTTGCACGTTCGCTTCGCGGACGAGGCCGTGTGCATCGGCCCTCCGCCCTCGAAGGACAGCTACCTGAACGTGCCGGCGCTGCTGTCGGCGGCCGAGATCACCCGGGCCGACGCGATTCACCCCGGCTACGGCTTTCTCTCGGAGAACGCCGAGTTCGCCGAGGTCTGCGCGAAGTGCAGCATCGGCTTCATCGGCCCCAAGCCCGACGTCATTCGGCTCATGGGCAACAAGGTTCGCGCGAAGGAGGCCGCGCGCGAGGCGGGTCTGCCGCTGCTCCCCGGCTCGCCCGGTGTGCTGAAGAGCGCTGACGAGGCCGTCGAGGTCGCCAACGAGATCGGGTACCCCGTCATCTTGAAGGCGGCCGCCGGTGGTGGTGGCCGCGGCATGAAGATCGTCCGTGACGCAAAGTCGATCGCCAGCGCGTTCGCGACGGCGTCGGCCGAAGCCGTGGCCGCGTTCTCGAATGGCGACATGTACCTCGAGCGCTACGTCGAGAAGCCACGCCACATCGAGATTCAGATCGTCGCTGACGTCTACGGAAACGTCGTGCACCTCGGCGAGCGTGAGTGCTCGGTGCAGCGCCGCCACCAGAAGCTCATCGAAGAGAGCCCGTCGCCGGGGGTGAGCCCCGCGCTGCGCGCCGAGATGGGCAAGGTCTCGGTCGATGCGATGAAGCGCATCAACTACTCCAACGTGGGGACCATCGAGTTCCTCATGGACGAGAACGGGCGCTTCTATTTCATGGAGATGAACACCCGCATTCAGGTCGAGCACCCCGTGACCGAGCAGGTGACCGGCATCGACCTGCTCCGCACCCAGATCATGCTCGCGGCAGGAGAGAAGCTGCCCTTCACGCAGGCCCAGATCGTGATGAAGGGTGCCTCCATCGAGTGTCGCGTGAACGCCGAAGACCCCATCACGTTCGCGCCGTGGCCCGGGAAGATCACTGCCTACAGCGCGCCGGGTGGCCTTGGCGTTCGGGTCGACTCACTCGCCTACGAGAACTACGTCGTGCAGCCGCACTACGACTCGCTGGTCGCCAAGCTCATCGTCACGGCTGAAGACCGCCCCACCGCGATTCGACGCATGAAGCGGGCCCTCGCGGAGTACGTGGTGCAGGGCATTCGCACGAACATTCCGTTCCACCGCGCCGCGCTCGACCAAGAGGCCTTCGTTCAGGGCGTGTACGACACCCGTTTTGTCGAGCAGATGCAGGCCTCAGAAGCGGGTACCGCCCGACTGAAACGAGCGATCGAAGAGAGCCCGTAACATTCTTGGAGGGTTCGATCGGCTCTGGTAGCGTCCCCGGCCGATAGTCTGTTGTTTTTCTTCGCGAAACCCGATTCCCCAAGAGCTTCTTGGACAAGAACAAGATCATCGAGGCTGCCGGCAAGCTCGTCGCCAAAGGCGCCTACGACAAAGCGATCAAGGAGTACCAGAAGATCCTGGAGGTGGATCCGAAGGACGTTCGGATTCTCCAGAAGATGGGAGAGCTGTACCAGAAGAAGAACGACAACGCGCAGGCCGCCACGTTCATCATGAAGGTGGCCGAGAGCTACGCGAAAGACGGCTTCTTCCTGAAGGCGGTCGCTCAGTACAAGCAGGTGCTGAAGCTCGACCCGACGCTCATCGATGTCAACGTGCACCTCGCCGAGCTGCATCAGCAGCTGCAGCTGATGGGCGAGGCGATGGCGTACTACCAGATCGTCGCCAACCACTACGACAAGCAGGGCGACGTGAAGAAGTCGCTCGACGTCTTGCGGAAGATGGTCGACCTCGACCCCGACAACGTGCAGTCGAGGGTGAAGCTCGCCGATCTCTACATTCGCGAGCGAATGAATGACGAGGCGAGCGGCGAGCTGCAGCGCGCGGCCGAGCACCTCAAGCGTCAGAACCGCATCGACGACTACCTGCGGGTTGCTGAGAAGATCAGCGCGCTCAAGCCCGACGATCTGCAGCTCGCGCGTGAGCTCGCCGAGATCTACCTGCAGCGAAGCGATCAGAAGCGAGCGCTCGCCAAGCTGCAGGTCTGCTTCAAGGCCGACCCCCGCGACATCGACACGCTTCGATTGCTTGCGGTCGCGTTCCAGGGGCTCGGCCAGACCTCGAAGACGATCAGCGTCTACAAAGAGCTCGCGCGTGCGTACGCCGATCGTGGCCAGACGCAGGAGTCCGAGGACATCTGGAACCAGGTCGCGCAGCTCGATCCGAACGATCCAGACGTGCAGGCTCGAAGCCCGCAGCAGCCAGAGCCCGCTCCGATTCCGATGCCGATCGCGCAGGCTCCTCAGCGAACGGGAAACACGGGAGCGGCGCAGGCCTATGTGCCCGCGGCGACCACGGCGATGCCTGCGCACCAGCCACGCGCGCAGACCTCGCAGCAGCCGACGTATCAACCCGCCGCTACCACCACGACGCCCGCCGCGAAGCCGCGAGCTGATTCGCTCGGCAAGCTGCTGACCGAGACCGACGTCTACGTGAAGTACGGGTTGCACGACAAAGCGCTCGAGCACCTGCGAAAGATCTTCGGCGTCGAGCCCGAGAACATCGACGCGCACGAGAAGGCCTACGCGATCTACGTTGCTTCGAACAACCACGCGCAGGCTGCCGAGCAACTGCTCAACGTGCTCCGCCTGCACACGCGCATCGGCGACAAGGAGCGCGCACAGCCGTACCTGACGACGATTCTGCAGCAGAACCCCGGCCACCCCGAGGTGCCGGTCTTCCTGCAGTCTCTGAGGCTCGAAGGGGGCACGGCGGCGGTGGAGGAGCACTCCCCCCAGGGCGAAGTTCCAGAGGACGCGATTCTGGTCGACTCGAGCGACGACGAGGTGATCGTCGCAGACGAGACCGGTGACGAGCCCATCAGCGCCGAAGTGGCGATCTCGTCGGAAGAGCCGATCGACGCGCCCGAGTTCGTGCCCGATGAGATGGCGATCGCGCCCGACGACGCCGCCGCTGCCGCGTCGGTCGAGGTCGATCCGCCGCCCGTCGCGGACGAGTTCATCGAATCTGCACCCGTCGTTGCTGACGAGGGCTTCGAGCCGCCGACCAGCTCGATGTCGTTCGACGAGCCGAGCACGGGTGAGTTCGAGGCGGTGAACGCCCAGCAGTTCGCGCAAGAAGGCGACAGCGAGAACCAGTACAGCGCAGATCCGTTTCCCGAGCCGGGTCCCGATCCCTTCGCAGAGCCGGCCTCCGACCCTTTCGCGCAACCCGAGCAGGAAGACGAAGGCCCGACCGCAGGAACAGGCATCAAGGTTCAGCAGCCCGTGACGCAGCCGACCCAGGCCGCCATGAGCGCGGCGACTCGGCAGACGCCCGCCTTCGTTCCGCCTGCCGCCCTGGGAGACGACGAGCACGAAGCGCCGACGCGCGCGATGAAGGCCATCGACCCGTCGCTGCTGAAGACGGCCACGGGCTATCGCTCTCCGGTCGCTGCGAGGCCTGCGTTCGAGGTCGAAGACGTTCCGGCCGCGCCGAGCCCGAACTCGACGATGGCCGAAGAAGAGGCCGCTCCGGCAGAGCTGCTCGAGACCTCGACTCCGGCGCCCGCTCCCGAGGAATACGTCGAGCCTCCGCCCGAAGACGAGCCGGCGTCGGAGGAGTGCGACGAGGCGACGTTCTTCATCGAGCAGGGGCTCTACGACGAGGCTCGCGAGATTCTCGAGACGGTGCTCATCGCGTACCCCGATCACCAGCGCGCGGCGCAGTTGCTGGCCCAGGTCGACGCGGGGCAGAGTGGCGGGTCGGTGCAGATGTCGGAGCCCGCGACGGGAGAATCCGACGCTGCTCCCGCAAACGGCGAATCGCGTGATGCGTTCGATCTCGCGCAGGAACTGGCTGATGAGCTCGGCGACTTCGGTGGCGAGCAGGAAGCGCCCGCCGCGGCATCGAGCGGAGACGACGACTACCAGGTGTCGGTCGAAGAGGTCTTCGCCGAGTTCAAGAAGGGCCTCGAGAAGGTCGTCAAACCCGAAGACGTCGACACGCACTACGACCTGGGCATCGCCTACAAAGAGATGGGCCTGATGGACGACGCGATCAGCGAGTTCACGATCGCGCGCAAGGGCTGCATCGGGAAGAAGAAGGAGATCGACTGCCTCACGATGGCCGGTCTGCTTCAGGTGATGAAGGGCGATTACCCCATGGCGGTCGACGCCTTCCTGCAGGCGCTCACCAGCGAACACGCGACGGGCGAGGTCGAGAAGGCGACGCGCTTCGAGCTGGCCGCGGCCTACGAAGGCAGTGGGCAGACGGGCAAAGCGCTCACCCAGTACCTGAAGGTTCAGGCCAGCGACCCCTCGTACCGTGAGGTCGGGGCGATGGTCGATCGGCTCTCGGCCATCACGGTGCCCGAAGAAGATCCACCCCCGTCGGGCGGCGGAGCGCCACCTCCCAAGAAGGGCGGGCCGTCGGGCGCAGGGCCTTCACGCAAGGTCGGCTACGTCTGAGGCGGGCACATGAGCTACCTCGACCACTTCGGATTGACGGCTGAGCCCTTCAGCAACGCGCCCGTCAGCCGGTTCTATTTCAATGCGCCGCAGCACCAGCAGGCCCTGACGCGGCTGCTCTATGCCGTCAGCTCGATGAAGGGCCTGGCAGTGCTCGTGGGCGACATCGGCGCAGGCAAGACGACGCTCGCCCGGCGCATGCTCGATTCACTGCCCGAGGAGGAGTACGAGGCCGCGCTGCTCGTCATCATCCACTCCGGCATCACCGCGAGCTGGATTCTGCGGCGCATCGCCCTGCAGCTCGGCGTCGAGAACCCTGCGCAGGAGAAGCTCGCGCTGCTCAGCCAGCTCTACCAGCGCCTGCTGCAGATCTACGAGCAGGGCCGCAAGGCCGTGGTGCTGATCGACGAAGCGCAGATGCTCGAGACGCGGGAGCTGATGGAGGAGTTCCGCGGGCTGCTCAACCTCGAGGTGCCCGAGCGCAAGCTGATCAGCTTCGTCTTCTTCGGCCTGCCCGAGATCGAGAAGAACCTGAAGCTCGACCCGCCGCTCGCGCAACGTGTGGCCATGCGCTACCGCCTCGAGCCGTTCAACGCCGAGTCGACCGAGGCGTACATCAAGCACCGCATGCGGTTGGCCGGCAGCCCCCGGTCACCGTTCACGAGTGACGCCATGGAGGCCGTACACCGCCGCGCCTCGGGCACTCCACGCGTCATCAACACCCTCTGCGACAACGCGCTGTTCGAGGCGTTTCTGTCGCGCAGCCAGGAGATCAAGGCGGGCCTCATCGAGCAGATCGCCGACAACCTCGGGCTCGAGACCGGCAAGAACGTGGCTGCCGAGCCGAGCGCACCTGCGCTGGCCGTTGCGCCCCCGCCTCCACCAGCAGCGTCGTTTCAACAGTCGCCAGGCATTCCCAGCGCGATTCGTCGCGACCCGGAGGCTGCGGTCGAGGGCGGCATGACGGTGACGGCGACGGTGCAGGGTGGCTCCGTGGCTGTCGTTGCGCCCCGGCCCAACCCGGTGATCGTTTCGCCGCCAGCGGGCACCCAGAGCTTCGTGCCTCGCACGAGCCCTTCCAGCGTCGGCGCAGCCCCGGCCGTTCAGCCAGTGGTGCCGCGCGCCTCGAGCCCGTCGAACGTGGCGCCGCCGCCGCCTCCACCGCCGCCGGTGGTGGCCCCCGTGATGGCCGTCGATCCGACCGCGCACATCGAAGAAGCCGTGATCGTGCCG
>Ga0075163_10014774_pt1 | contig 10061 bp, 7 predicted proteins | sample JI1023141ADNA_FD_71478 | JGI IMG/M metagenome (GOLD analysis project Ga0075163, IMG submission 71478) | Wastewater effluent complex algal communities from Wisconsin, to seasonally profile nutrient transformation and Carbon sequestration -... | ecosystem: Engineered > WWTP > Effluent > Algae... | reverse complement strand
TGCGCGAGCACGATCTCGGTGTTTGTCCCGATATCAATCAGCATGCGTGGCGGCCCGGGTCGATCGAGATCCATCGCGAGAACAGCGGCTGCCGTGTCTCCTCCGACAAACGACGCCAAGAGCGGGAATGTCGTCACGGTCTCGCCCGGAAGATCAACCTCCGCACACGATCCTGTTCGCTCGTCAAGAAACGGCGGCGTGTACGGCGCCTCTGCCAACGTCGTGATGTCGGCGCCCCAAAACAGCGCTGTCATCGTGCTGTTTGCAGCGACAAACCAATGCCGAATCGCACCGTCTTTCGCGAAAATCTGACCTCGGCCGGCGTTCTCCAGCATCCGCAAGGTCTCTCGCGCATCCATCGTCAACTCATCGCGCGCCTCTGGGCCTTTTAACGCGTGCGTCAAGCGTGTCATCACGTCGTGCCCGCGCCGCACTTGCCGGTTCAGAACGCTCGCTTCGCCGAGCACTTCTCCCGTTGCAGGATCTATCGTCCGCAGCTGCACGCTCGTCGAACCGAGATCCACAGCAGCATCAACGATCCGAGGCAGCTCGCGCTCTCCTTGCCTCGTGACAGACGGAGCTGCCCTCAAATCGAATCGGCTTTGCACTTCAACGGTCACGGGCGTCCGTGGCCGGAGCTGGCACGACAAACGCAAGCCTTCTCGAATCATCCCCTCCGAGAGCACGGCCTTATCGTCCGACGAAGGCGGCGCGTGCCCGGAGAGCAGCCGAACCAGGCATTTTCCGCACGATCCTCGCCCTCCACAAGGCGCGTTGATGGCGATGCCTTTCGACTGCGCAATCTCCAGAAGCGAGTGTCCTGCGTGAAAGCTCACCGTCGTTCGGACGGGCGTTCCTTCGGCAGAGGGCTCTTCAAACGTGGCTCGAACCAGCATGTACGTCGCGAGGCTAGCTCCTAAGGATCTTCCTTGCCTTGACAACCCCTACGCCCCTCCGCCATAAAGCCGCCTCGCCGCATCTCACCTGGGAGTTCGAACGGCGCCTCGACGGTCGAGGCGAGGCCAGGGAGAGCGTGCTTTCTCGGAAGCGAGAGGCAACATGCCGAAAATGAAGACGAACCGGGCTGCCGCGAAGCGATTTCGCGTGACGGGCTCGGGCAAAATCCGCCGCAGCAAGGGCGGCTTGAACCACGGGATGCAGGAGAAGAGCAAGAAGCGTTGCCGCCGTCTCCGCAAGAACGACACGGTTCACAGTGCGATGGCAGGGCGTGTCAAGCTCATGCTCCCCTACGGCTGATCACGAGCAGAAAGAGATAGAATCAGATGGCTCGTGTAAAGCGTGGGTTTAAGGCCCGTCGTCGTCGCAATCGCGTGTTGAACCAGACCGAGGGTTATTTCCTCGGCCGGAAAAACCGCTACCGCCAAGCCGTTGAGGTTCTCCGGCATGCGTGGGAGTACGGCTACATCAGCCGTCGCCTGAAGAAGCGGGATTTCCGCCGCCTTTGGATCGTGCGCATCAACGCTGGTGCCCGGACAAACGGCACGACGTATTCGCGTTTGATGAGCGCGCTGAAGAAGAACAACGTCGCGTTGGATCGCAAGATCCTCTCTGAGCTTGCGATTCACGATCCGGCGTCGTTTGGCGCTGTTGTGAAGCTCGCGGGCGCGGCGCGTTAGGTTGCAACGTGAGCGCCGCGGATCCCGTTCAAGCAATTGAGGAGGGCCTCGCGGCGCTCGGTACGCGTTATCGTGACGCGTTTGCTGCCTCGACGACCGAGCAGACCCTTCGCCTTGAGCACGCGCGTGTGCTCGGCAAAAAGGGCGATTTGACGGCTGTCCTTGCGCTCATGCGCCACGTCCCGGCCGACAAAAAGGCGAGCGTGGGCAGCCGCGTGAATGCCTTCAAGGAAGAGGTCGAGGTCGCGTTTGAAGCGCGCCTTAAGGCCATCGCTCGTGCAGCCCGTGATGCAGAGCTGAGTGGTCTTCCGTTTGATCTTACGTTGCCTGGTCGCGTTGAGCTGGAGCGCGGGCATTTTCATCCCATCGCGCAGGTCCGTGACGAGCTGCTTGCGATCTTTCGCGACCTCGGGTTTGTCGCGGAAGCTGGCCCCGAGATCGAACTCGAGGAGAACAACTTCGCGAAGCTAGCGTTCCCACCGGATCATCCTGCGACCGATATGCAGGACAGCTTCTGGCTTGGGCCTGGCGTGCTTTTGCGGACGCACACGACGACCGTGCAACCGCGCGAGCTTTTGGTTCGCAAGCCGCCGCTCGCTGTCGTGATGACTGGCTCGGTGTACCGCCGCGACGACGACGTAACGCATTCGCCGATGTTCCATCAGATCGACGGTTTCTTGGTCGACGAGAAGGTCAGCATGGCTGAGCTGAAGGGCGTGATCACGGCCTTCATCGAGCGTTTGTACGGTCCAGGGATCCCTGTCCGTTTCCGCCCGAGTTATTTCCCGTTCGTCGAACCTGGTGCCGAGGTCGATTGTGGTTGTGTCTTCTGCGCTCGTCCCGACGGGACGCATGCGGGTTGCCGCGTCTGCAAGCACACGGGCTGGCTCGAGGTCCTTGGCTGCGGGATGATTCACCCGGATGTGTTCCGCCAATGCGGCATCGATCCGGAGCGTTACACTGGTTTTGCGTTTGGCCTGGGCCTTGAGCGTCTCGCGATGCTCCGTTATGGCATCCCCAACATTCGCCTACTTTTCGAAAGCGATCCGCGGTTCTTGTCGCAGTTTTAGTCGGATCGGTTTTTCGCAAAAGTCGCGTTTTTCTGGGCTATTCTCGAAATGTCGTCCGGTAAAACGCCAAACGACAGCACCCGATCTGCGATTTGAAGCGGCGCTGGGCGATGCGTAACGAGCAGGATCGTCCTTGCACCTCGTTGATGTTCGAGCGCTTTGAGCACCAGCTGCTCAGCCTCTTGATCGAGCCCCGCCGTCGGTTCGTCCAACAGAAGCACTGGCTGGCTGCTCGCGACGGCGCGCGCGAGCGCAACAATTTGCCGTTCGCCGCCAGAAAGCTCATGTCCGCCCGCGGATAGCCGCTCCCCTGCCCGCGCCTCGGCCAGCTTGAGTCCGCCTACGTCGGCGAGGGCTTTTGTTATGTCTTTCCCCTCAAGGTCATCTGGCCCGAGAGCGACATTTTCCTCAATGGTTCCGGGCACAATGGCTGGCTCTTGAGGCAACCACGCGAAGGGCCTTGAGCTTGGGCCCACGGCCGCCGCGGAGAGGTCTTCGCCGCCGTAGGAAATACGCCCCGCTGCCATTGGCAAGAGGCCCAAAAGTCCTCGTAAAAGCGTGGTTTTTCCGCTTCCCGTAGGACCCGTGATCACCACGATCTCTCCTGGCAACGCGGACAGCGTCACTGCCCTGCCCGCCTCGTTCTGCAGGACAAACTGAGCTTGCTCGATATCAAGACGAGCGAGGGCAAACCGTCTTCGCCCGAGCGGACGCGCCTCCGCGGTTCTTGGATTTGCCGAATTTTTCTGAATAGTTGTGTCGAGTGAAACAAGCGAATCTGCCGCTCGTTCAATGGCCGTCCTTGCGTCACCGAGATCACGCAAAGGCCGGTACATCATAAAGAATACCGCGGCAAACGCGACGAGCGAGCCTCCGCCGAGATCCACGCTCTTCCGCTCCACCAAAGCGACAACCAGAAACAAAACTGCGGCCGCGAGGACCTCGTTCGTGCCGGAGATCCACGCTCTTGTCGCCTCCGCCTTTGCCGCGGCTCGCCCGGCCTCTTTTCCTGCTCGGTCGAGCGCCGCCTGGACCTCCCACGCGGCTCCATACGTTCGCCAAAGATCGAGCTGCCTCACCAGCCCATCGACAGCGGCATGCAGCTCCTCAGCGAGGCGAATCGAGCGAGCGTGGTGTCCGCGAGCGAACCTCCTTGTGCTGCTCAGCAGAGCAGCAAATGGCGCGAGAACCGCAAGTGCTACGAACCCGAGCTTTGACGAAAGCGCGACAAGTGCCACGAGCAACGGCGCGAGGTAGAGCGCTGCGCGAAAGCCCGCGAGTACACCTTCATCTACACCTCGCTCGATATCTCGAATTCGAATCGTGATCGCTGCATGCGAGGCAACGGCGGCGCTTTCTGGTTGTCCCTCGGCCACGATGGCGCTTGTCACGTCATGACGAATTGCGTTTCCGACCTGAAAGACCAGCGTTTTTTGGCCGTATGTAGAAAGAGCGCCTGCCGCGGTCTTTACGATTGCGGCGCCGAGCCCGATAGAGGACAAAAAAAGTGGTTGGGTGAAAACACTCGGGGGGTCGACAAGCGCGCGCAAAGCCTCAAGTTGCTTTCCGATAAGCGCTTGCCCAAGCAAGCCGGCACAAGTCGAAAGAACTCCGTGGGAAAGCGCCGCGACCAAAGTCGAACCCACAAATATCCAAGCAGTTCGTCGTTCAACACGAATCTCCCGAACAACGCGCAAGACAAACGCTCGGCGTAAATCGTTTTCAGTAGTTCTCATCGACCGAGCGAAGCCCTACAAGACGCAGGTAGCAAACGAAGACGGGTAGGGCGAGGCGATGTCGGCACAGATATTGCAAAATCTTAAAAGACCTCGCTCGATCCAGACGGCAGCATTGCATTCGTGAAGGGCGGTTCCGGCCCGCTGAATTTGTCTGAACGAGGATAAGCCGGAATCAATCCGACCCAAGACCCGTTGCTTCCCGCGTAGGGATGCGCGTCCAAGGCCAATCATGACGAGCTTCGACACGCCCACCACGACTCCGGACCATCCCCTCGCGAATGCAAGCGAGAGCTTCCACTCTCGCAATGTCGAAATCAAAGATTTGAACGATCAACCCTCTAACGCAACGAAGGCCAAGATGAGCATGTCGACCGTCCGCCGCCCGGAAGCCTCTCGCCAATCCCCCAAGGCACCGATGCTGGGTACGTCGACGCGTGTACCGGCCGACAAACAGTCGCACCCGGCATCGTCTGCCTTAGCACCCTTGGCACCCTTAGCACCTCTTTCCCCCTTGACAACGGGACGCCATCATCCTGCCGCTGCGGGTTCGGCCGTGAGCGCTGCGGGATCTGCGCGGGTGATTCGCCGCCCTGGGACTGCGGTTGAGCGTCGCGCGAAGGTCGTGGAAGAGCCGGAACAAGCTGCCGCGCCCGTCGCTGATGATTCGTTGCTCGAGGAGGGGACACCGAACCCCAAAGCGACGGTGCCGATCGGCAAAGAGCAGCTCAATGCGTCCGATATGGACATGGGCTTGCTCGACGAGGAAAACGTCGCTGATGAGGCTGCGATTCGGCCTCGTCCGGCCGCGATCCCGGAGCCCGAGCCGACGACGGCAGAGTTTATCGATCTCGAGTTCAGCCCGCTCAGCCGCCCGGATTCGCCTCGGCCAAACGCCGACCGCGAGATGCGGGATATTGAGGATGGCGGCGGCGATTCGATGCTCGCGCGTTATTTCCGCGATATGGCGCTGCATCCCGTCATGGGCCCCGAAGAGGAGCTGGAGACGGCGCGCACCGTGGAGCGCACGGAGATCGACCATTGGGTCGCTTTGCTCTCGTATTTGCCGGCTGCTGAGCACGTCCTCGACGCGCTCGCCGAGGATGTGACCAAGGCGGGCGAAGAAGAGGTGAAGGCACCGCAAGTCGCCGAGCTGCAAAGGCTCGTTAAAATTGCGGCGAAGCAGAAATACAAGCTCGCCCCCGAGCACGAAAAAGCGTGGGCGCAGCTCTCGCTCGAGCTTGCGAACACCGTTCGTTTGCCCGATTCGGACAGGCTTTGGATGTCGCGCGCATGCACGATCGCCCGTGATCTCGTGCGCGAGCCCGATTTCGAGGACGACATGATCGGCGATGTCGAAGAAGGCGCGCCGCTCAAGCCGGTGCGTCCAATGCTCCCGATGTCGAGCGCTTACAGGCGTTATCTCGACCGCGTTGAGAAGACGTTTCAAGCGCAACACGATGCGAAAAATAGGTTCGTCAAGGCAAACCTTCGCCTCGTCGTTTCGATTGCTCGTCGCTACAACCGAGGCCGTTTGCCGCTTATTGACCTCATTCAGGAGGGCAACATTGGCCTCATGAAGGCGGTTGAGCGCTTCGATCACAACCGCGGCTATCGCTTCTCGACATACGCGTCGTGGTGGATTCGGCACGCGATCAGCCGCGCGCTCGCCGACAAAGGCCGCGCGGTCCGCATTCCCGTGCACATGCTCGACACGTACAACCGCGTCGCGCGTGCAACGCAGGCGATCATCGCGCGCACGGGCCATGAGCCGACGATCGAAGAGCTTGAGAAGGAGACGGGCGTTCCGCGCGAGAAGCTCGACAAGGTGAAGGATTTCTATGCAGAAACGCCTTTCTCGCTCGATCGTCCGGTGGGTGATGAGGATGGGCGTAAGTTCATCGATTTCCTCCAGGAGGAAAACGCGCTCTCGCCCTTTGATCACCTCGCCAATCGCAAGTGGAGCGACGAGGTTCGTCGGCTTTTGACGACGCTGACGCCGATCGAGTCGCGCATCATCCGCTGGCGTTTTGGTCTCGACGACGAGGACGAACTCACGCTGAAGGAGATCGGCGACAAGTACAACCTCTCGCGCGAGCGTATTCGTCAGCTCCAAGAGCAAGCGCTCGTAAAGATCCGCAAGCAAATGCGCGACTATTATTGAGCCAGAGTCCCGGCCCATCCAAAGCCGGGCTCAGCGCCTCAACAAAGGCCACGCGGCAAACGCTGCGTGGCCTTTCTCCATCAAGAACCCCCCGCCAGACCCTGACGAAGCTGTCATAGCTGCGACAAAATTAGCGCTATTGCACGGGGCAAACGCTCTGCTTTCGTATCAATGATCTTTCCAGAGCGCTCTCGCAGCAGCCTCGACGATCTTGTCCATGACGGGCCTGGCAGCGCTCACCTTGCCGGCGATTCCGTTCACGAAAATCGAGAACGCAAGGGGCGGCCGACCAGACGGACCGAGGACATAACCGGAGAGCGCTGCGACCGAATTGAGCGTACCCGTCTTCGCGCGGACGACGCCGCGATCGCCAAGCTTGCGAAAACGACCGCGTAGCGTGCCATCGACGCCGCCCGTGGCAAGTTCCGCGACAAACTCCGGCATGATGCGCGTGTCGCGAAAAGCAGCACGCAAAAGCGAGGTCGTGGCCCACGATGTCGTGCGGTTTGCATCAAAAAGACCCGACCCGTTTTTCACGACAACCCCCTCTTCAAAGGCGCCAATATCCTTCAAAAAGCTGGTCACGATCTCCGCAGCGCCCTCCGAGGTCGCAGGCGGTGCTTTCTTCTCTGCTGAGATGGATTTGAAGATCATCTCCGCATAAAAATTGTCGCTGTCTTTGCCGAGCATGGCGACGAGTTCACCAAGTGGCAGAGAGCGGTGCGACGCGAGCAAACGCTTCTCCTTGGCGCCGCCGAGGCTCACCGCACCATCCACGCTGATTCCCGCGGCCTCCAGCACCACGCGCAGCGCTTGCCCGGGCGCGAGGCGCGGATCTTCAAGGCGCCTACGCACACGCACGACACGCGAACCCTCCGGCAGATGACCCCCAAGACGGCCGACGAGTTTTTCGTTTTTTGGCGATAACTCCAGCGTGATCTTCTCAGGATCACCCTTCTGCGTCGTACGCACAGCGCCAACGAGATCCACGATGCCCGGCGGATCTACGCGAACCGACGCATCCTTGCCCTTTTGCCCCGGCCGAATCGAGAGCGTCACCGTATTTTCATCAAGCGCGACAGCCGAGACCGGAGCGCGAAACGGCGCCCACTCTTCAGGCTGCATCTCAAACGCGGGCGGGACAAACCTATCGTCAAAATAGCTTTGATCTACGGCAATTTCGCCGACGTGACGTACGCCGGCCGTGACCAGCTCACGCGCCATCGTGAAGAGATGCCCTTCGTCGAGGGAAGGATCACCCCGGCCACGAAGTACGAGCACTGGCACGCGATCGCCATCGAGTTTTCCGTAAAGCCCGGTAACAAAGCGATGCCCCGGTCCGAGCAATCGCAGCGCAGCAGCCGCCGTGACGAGCTTCGCGTTGGAAGCCGGATTCATCGGCATGTGCTCCGAGAGCGCGGCGATCGTCTCGCCCGTCGCGAGATCCACGATCGACACACTCGCCGTTCCTCCCCATCCTTTTGCTTCCGCAGCGAGCTTGTCGATCGCTGCTGCGATGGGCGCGGCGTCGATCGAGCCACGTTGCCCTTCGGGGACCTTCGGTGCTGCGGCAGAAGCCGACGCGCTGGGCGCTGCGGGCGCGGGAATGGCCGCTGCGGAAGCCGTCGAAAGCGCGAGGAGCAGAGCCGCGAGAAAAACGCGGCGAGGGTTTTGACCAAGGGGCATAACGGTTCTCTACAACGTCCGAGGCGACATGGCGCATCCGAGGCGCAACCGAATCATCGGGTTCGTCAACGCAAACAGCGCTGATCGTTGTGCACGCGGGCGAGAGCTTGCTAGGGTCGGAGGGTCGATCGACCCTTGTGGTTGGGGAGGACGCGCCGTGACACTTCGTTCTTCGCTGTTTCAGCTCCTGTTTGGGATCTCTATCGCGAGCATCATGGTTGGCTGCGGAGGGGCACCCAAACAAGCCCATGCCGAGGACAGCTGGGAAAAGCAGCCCGTCAAGTCGTCCGACGACGCCACGAGCGGCGGGAGTTCCGGCTCGTCCGGCTCAAGCGACGGCACAGAGGACACAAAATGGACCGGCGCTTCGGAGCCAACAAAGCTGAACGAAGAGCAGGTCAAGCAGATGGAGATCGCACTCACGCGTGGCCGTGGCAAAGCGGCGAACTGCTCGACCGTGGTCGAAAACGCGCCAACCGGTGAGGGCACCGTGGATGTGACATTTGACGGCAAAATCGGCAAAATCACGGAGGTCGAAGTCGGCCCTCCTTTCGCCGGAACCGCCGTCGAGTCATGCATCAAGCGCTCGTTTATCGGCGAGTACTGCTTGCCCTTCGATGGCGATCCGAAGGTCGTCAAATACAAGGTCAAGTTGCCCGCGAAGGGCGCGCCCGCTGAAGCCCCGAAGAAGAAATAGTCAGCCGTCATGAAGCGATCCTCGGTCCTCGTCGCGCTCGCGCTGTCGCTCCTCTCCGCGCCTTGTTTTGCTGAAGACACGCTCGCAGAGCCTGAGCGTTATCCGCCTTCGACCGTTCGCCCCAAGCTCATCGGCGGCGGCATCGCGATCACGGGCATCGCGTATGGCGTTGGGTTTGTCGCAGCGACGAGCTGGCCCGAAATCCCCGGCATCGACAGCCTAAAGTACCCGATCGTCGGACCGTGGATGGCGCTCGCCAAGCTCGATTGTAGCGACGCAACATCGAACGATTGCGGCTCCGAACTCGCCTTTCGCAGCATCTTGTTGGGCATCGGCGGCATCGCGCAGCTCGGCGGCATCGCGCTCATCACCGAAGCGCTCGTGATGAAAACGCAAGCCGTCGCGCCGACAGCGACGCCCGTGGAAACAGGCAGGTTTGTCATGCCCATCCCGATCATCACGACGCACTCGGCAGGCATTGGCCTCGTCGGAACGTTCTAGCTCGCGACAACCGCTCGATACGGCGGCGGAATAGGACCCCGAACCGGGCGGCCAGCGACCTTGCCGAGGCGGTCGATTGCGACCTCGATTGTCTCGCCAAACCCTACACCGAAACGGCGCAGCACATCGTTCGCCCCTGAGAACGGCGCCGCCGAGACGACGTCTCCAGGCGCGAGCGAGATGTGCTGGCTGATGAACGCGACCGACTCCGCGATCGTAAAAGCCTCGGCTGCGAGAGGCGGTAGAGCCACGACCTCGCCTCGCACACGCATACGTGCGCGAGCCAAAACAGGCGGCCCGGCTTCGTCTTTCGTAACGAGGACAGGACCGAGGATCGCGCCAAAATCACGGCCACGGCAGGCCCCGCTGCGAGCGGCCTCAGAGCGGGCCTCGAAACCAAGAAGAATGGAATAACCAAGGATCGCTCGCTCGGCTTCCTCCGCTGTGGCGTTGTAGAGGTCGTCGCCGATAAGAGCCGCTATCGATATGTCGACCGAAGGCTCGGGCTCCTCGCTCGGGAACGCGACCGATGCTTGGTGTCCCAACAAAGATCGAGCGTTGCCCAAGTGA
>Ga0075163_10014773_pt1 | contig 10061 bp, 6 predicted proteins | sample JI1023141ADNA_FD_71478 | JGI IMG/M metagenome (GOLD analysis project Ga0075163, IMG submission 71478) | Wastewater effluent complex algal communities from Wisconsin, to seasonally profile nutrient transformation and Carbon sequestration -... | ecosystem: Engineered > WWTP > Effluent > Algae... | reverse complement strand
GGGCAACCCGATTTTGTGAAAAATTTCACAAAGTCCCCGTTCCGGTGCTTTTCACGATCAAAACCCGCCGTCCGCTGGCTTCAAGCTGCCATCCTTAGCCTCGTACCCAAGTCGCCTCCCACCGATGGATTGCCGACACCCCAACTCGAATGCGCACGCTGGCACTGGCATCGGTCACGCACTTAATCAGGCACACAGGCTGCTTCCCAATGGTTTATCGCCATCGCGAATAGGTGCCGATGGATGAAAAGGAATTTGTCTTTGCCCCATTTCGCTCCCCGCATATCCTCCCCGCTCGCTTTTCGACCCCCATCTCCAATGAACACCACTCGTGAATTCACCACCGGCTCCGGCAAACAAGGCAAGTTCTGCTCGCTCCCTTCTCTAAAAGAAGCGGGCCTCGCTCCAAATCTCGACAAGCTGCCGGTGTCGATCCGCATCGTGCTTGAGGCGCTCGCGAGAAACTGCGACGGGAAGAAGGTCACGGAGCAGGACGTCAAGAACCTCGCCAAATGGAACGCAAAGGCCCCGGGCGAATATGAGATCCCCTTCGTCGTGGCGCGCATCGTTTTGCAGGACTTCACGGGTGTGCCGCTCTTGGTTGATCTGGCTGCGATGCGTTCGGCCGTGAATGGCATGGGCAAGAACCCGAAGATGATCGAGCCGCTCGTGCCGGTCGATCTTGTCGTCGATCACAGTGTGCAGGTGGACTTTGCCGGCACCGGCGACTCGCTGAGCCGCAACCTCGATCTCGAGTTTCATCGCAATGCCGAGCGCTATCAGTTCCTCAAGTGGGGAGAGCAGGCGTTCGATACCTTCAAGGTCGTGCCCCCCGGCATTGGCATCGTGCATCAGGTGAATCTCGAGTATCTCGCCAAAGGCGTGCTGGAGAAGGATGGCATGTTTTACCCGGACTCGCTCGTCGGCACCGACTCCCACACGACGATGATCAACGGGCTCGGCGTCGTCGGCTGGGGCGTGGGCGGCATTGAGGCGGAAGCGGGGATGCTTGGGCAGCCGGTTACTTTCCTCGTTCCGGAAGTCGTCGGCGTTTATCTCAGCGGCGATCTAGCTGCGGGTGTGACCGCCACGGACCTCGTGCTGCGCGTGACGGAGATGCTGCGCAAGACGAAGGTCGTCGGCAAGTTTGTCGAGTTCTACGGTCCGGGCGCGAAGGCGCTCAGCGTGCCCGACCGCGCGACCATCGCAAACATGGCACCCGAGTATGGGGCGACGATGGGCTTCTTCGGGATCGACGAAGAAACGGTCGCTTATTTGCGCGGCACCGGCCGCAGCGAGGAGCTTTGCAAGACTGTCGAGAACTACTACAAGGCCCAGGGCCTCTGGGGCATCCCGACGACAAACGGCGCGATTGAGTTCACCCAGGAAGTCGAGCTTGATCTCAGCACGGTGAAGCCCGGCGTCGCTGGGCCCAAGCGTCCGCAGGATCGCATCGACCTCGATGCATTGAAGACGAAGTGGAACGAGATGCTCGCCAAGCCCCTGCCAGATGGCTACGGCAAAACGCCCGTGGTTTCTGAAGCCGGTGCGCCAGAGGTGCCTGAGACGCTCGACGGCGAGCAGGATCTTGTTGGCGATGTAACCGACGCCCTCGGCGCGGATCACGGAGTGGTCACGCAGGCGTCCGACGATCTGGCTTATCCGCTTTACGAAGTCACCGTGGACAGCAAGAACGGCGAGAAGGACGTCATCACCCACGGCAGCGTTTTGATCGCCGCCATCACGAGTTGCACGAACACGAGCAACCCGAGTGTGATGATCGCCGCCGGATTGCTCGCAAAGAAGGCCAATGCGCGCGGCCTCACCGTGAAGCCTTCCGTGAAGACCTCGCTCGGACCTGGCAGCCGCGTTGTGACCGATTACCTCAACAAGACCGGACTTCAGGCCGAACTCGACAAGCTCGGTTTCCAGACCGTCGGCTACGGTTGCACCACTTGCATCGGTAACAGCGGCCCGCTCGATGCAGGCATCGAGGATGTGGTGAAGAAAGAAGACATCGTCGCCGCATCGGTTCTCTCCGGAAACCGCAACTTCGAGGCCCGCGTGCATCAGAGCATCAAGGCGAACTTCCTCATGTCGCCACCGCTCGTCGTCGCTTTCGCAATTGCTGGCCGTGTGGACATCGATCTGACCACCGAGTCACTCGGCTTGGGCAGCGACGGGCATCCCGTCTTCCTCGCCGACATCTGGCCCACCAGCCAGGAAATCGCCGAAGCCATGAACGCTTCGCTGACGCCCGACGTGTTCCAGCGCCTCTACACCGGCTTTGCCGAGCAGAATCCGAAGTGGAACTCGGTCAAGGGCAGCACTGGCCACGTCTATAATTGGGACGATAAGAGCACCTACATTCAGAACCCGCCGTTCTTCGAGAAGTTCAGCATGACCCCGCGCGACATCGTCGAGATCAAAGGCGCGCGTCCTCTCGGCATCTTTGGCGACAGCGTCACGACCGACCACATCAGCCCCGCTGGCAACATCAAGAAGGCCAGCCCTGCTGGCAAATACCTGCTTGATAACGGCGTCACCGAAGCTGACTTCAACAGCTATGGCAGCCGTCGTGGCAATGACCGCGTCATGACTCGCGGCACCTTCGCCAACGTGCGCATCAAGAACCTCATGTGCGCTCCAACCGAAGGCGGTGTAACGAAGCTCAATGGCGAAACCCTCGCCATCTACGACGCAGCCGCGAAGAACATCGAAGCAGGCACCCCGACCATCGTCATCGGCGGCGAAGACTACGGTATGGGCAGCTCGCGCGACTGGGCTGCGAAAGGCACGAACCTCCTCGGCGTCAAAGCCGTCATCACCAAGAGCTTCGAGCGCATCCACCGCAGCAACCTCGTCGGCATGGGCGTCCTGCCCTGCAATTTCAAGGACAAGGCCGACTACGACAAAGTGAAGGACCTCGGCGACGCCACCTTCGATCTCATCGGCATCAGCAACGACTTGAAGCCCATGAGCGAAGCCACGCTCGTCGTGAAGCCCGCCAGCGGAGCCGCCTTCAACGTCCCCGTCATCGTCCGCATCGACACTCCCATCGAGATCGACTACTACCGCGCCGGCGGCATCCTGCCGTATGTGCTCGCGCAGATTTTGCGGGCGAATGGGGCTGCTTAAATCTGCACCTGAAGGACAAATAGCGGGCCATGCAGCCTCAGCCGACTCAACAGGCTGCGAAAACTGGCCCGCGCGTCATCTTCCATCTCGACATGGATGCGTTCTACGCATCGGTCGAGCAGCGTGATCATCCGGAGTGGCGCGGGAAGCCTGTGATCGTTGGCTCGCCGCCAGATCGGCGCGGCGTAGTGTGTGCGGCGAGTTATGAGGCGCGGAAGTTTGGCGTGCGCTCCGCGATGCCGAGCGTGACTGCGGGGCGGCTTTGTCCCGATGGTATTTTCGTGCGACCGCGAATGGATGCGTATCGCGCCGAGTCGCAGGAGATCATGCGCATCGTGGCTGGATTTGCGGGCGAGCTGGTGCAGCAGGTTTCCGTGGACGAGGCTTATCTCGAGGTGACGGGTCGTGTTTCTCGGGCTGCGGAAGAGACGGTTGCAGCGCACGATGCGATTCTAACCAGCGCCGTGCCGATGGCGGAGGAGATCAAGGCGGCGATTCGTCGAGAGCGCGGGCTCACTGCCACCATCGGCATCGCGCCGAACAAGTTGCTGGCGAAGATCGCTTCATCGAACTTCAAGCCGGACGGACTGACGCTCGTGCTGGAGAGTGAGAAGATGCGCTTTCTCCGGCCATTGCCCGTCGGTGCGTTGCACGGTGTGGGGAAGGTGACGGAGCAGGCGCTGCACAAAGCGGGCATCTACTCGGTGGCTGACATGCAGGACTTCACGGGCGACCTGCGGTCATACGTCGGCTCGTGGGGCACCGAGCTGAAACGGATGGCGTTTGGCGATGACGACCGTGCGCTCGACCTCGGCGATGATGTGAAGAGCATCAGCAGCGAGAACACATTTCTCAAGGACACCGCGCACCGACCGACGCTACGTCAATGCTTGCGCGAGCAGGCATTGGAGATCGCCGAGCGAATGCAAAAGCGCCGCCTAGCTGCGCGCACGGTGCAAGTGAAGGTGCGCTACAGTGACTTCACCACGCTCACGCGGCAGATCTCGGTGGAAGAGCCCGTGACCGAGAGCGGGATGATTTACCGTTTGTCATGCTGGCTGCTCGCACGCCACGAACTGGTGAAGCGCCCGCTGCGATTGCTCGGCGTCGGCACTTCGGGACTGGTGGACGTAGTGACGTGGGACACGCAGCTTGCGCTGCCGCTGGAGTGGCGGAGCAAAACCTAAAAGGACGTTTTCGGCCTGCCTCGTGGCATCCGAAAGCCAGCTCCAGGACTACATCCGCCCCCTCTGATCGACGAGGTTGGAGATCGTCTCGACTGTCTCGGGGAAGATGATCTTGTCGCTCGCCCACTTGCGAGCGAGTTCCACAGTGGCTTTGCTAGCGCGTTCCGTTGTTGTCATATCGCGCACGGCTTCAGGCATGAGGCGGAGATTTGGCAGGGCAAAGGCGGCCTCAGGCGCGAGGAGCGGTGAGAGGAGGTGGCCCACGACGAGCACCTCATCCTCCCAGCCTTTGGAGTGGGCGATGGGCGGTTCTCCTCGCTCAAGGCGGATGGGGTTTGAGGGATCGCTGAATACATCCATCGACTTGGCGAACGAGATATTGTCATGCACGGCGGCCGCGATGCGCGCGGCCTCGCTGGCACCGGCACCTGCGGATGCAGCGGCACGCTTCAGCGTTTCCATGTCGTTGTAGCCGCTCTCTTGCGCCTGCCAGGCTAGATAAAGAATGGTGAAGAAGCTGGCGTGGCTGGCGGCTTCTCCTCCTTCGTGCATCTGCCGCGCGGTGTGCAAGCGAACGAGCGGAGCGAGGCGGGTGGCCCAAGGATTGTTGGCAAGGCGCTCGGAGTTGGCCTTCTCCAAATAGAGGGTGTAGCCGCCGTAGATGGCTCCGAGAACGAGCAAAGCGCCGATTAGATTTCGAATCATGGTTTGCGTGTTTCCATTGGCAAGGGGTTCGGATAGGAGGGATCAACGTTTTTTCGCCGTCTGCATCTTCTCCTTCATGTGCTTGCCAAAGTTCTGCCGGATGAAGTCCTTGTCGCGGCAGTGGCCCAGAGCGTCGTCGAGGAGGATGTAGTCGTTGATCAGCAGATGCAGGAGACTGTCGTCGATGGTGATCATGCCGTCCTTTGCGCCGATCTGCATGAGGCCAGGCATCATGGAAAAGCGGCGGTCGCGGATGCAGCGGGCCATGCCGTGATTCATGGTGAGGATCTCGGTGGCGAGCACGCGCCCCTCGGCGTCCGCACGCGGGAGCAGGTGTTGGCATACCACGGCCTTTAGGCAGTTGGCGAGCTGCGCGGCCACATAGTCCTGTTGCTCCTCGGGGAAGGCGTCAAAGATGCGCGTCATCGTGGCAGTGGCATCGGTGGTGTGCAGCGTGCTGATGACGAGATGCCCGGTCTCGGCGGCGGTGATGGCCGTGCGCATCGTCTCCAAATCGCGCAACTCGCTGACCACGATGATGTCGGCGTCCTGTCGCAGCGCGCTCTTCAGCGCTTGGGCAAAAGACTGCGTGTCAGCGCCGACCTGCCGCTGGCGGATGAGGCTATTGCTGTGCGCGAAGATGAACTCGATCGGATCCTCGATGGACACGATATTCGCCGCTCGCTCACGGGCGATGCGCTGAGTCAGGCTGCACAGCGTGGTGGTCTTTCCGGAACCGGTCACTCCGGTGATGAGCACGAGGCCGTCGCGAAGCTGGCAGAGGTTTTCCACCGTCTCGCCATGGCCCAACTCGCGCAGCTCGGGGATCGAGTCGGGCACGTAGCGGAAGTTTGCCTCCACACGACCGAGCACATAACACGCATTGCCACGGAAGCGCCCGAGATTGTCCACCTGGATGGCGAAGTCCAGCTCCCACTCATGCTCGAGCTTGGCGCGCTGGGACTCCTTCAGCACGGCCAGCACCAGCTCGCGCGTGTCGTTTGAGTCGAGGGTCTCTTCCGTGAGTGGTTGCAGCACGCCATGGATGCGCACGGTGGGCGGTGCGCCGGCGCTGAGGTGCAGGTCGGAGCCACCGCGATCGGTGACCATCGCCAAGTATTCGATGAGATCGTAATTGTGCATGATCGGTCAGCTCGTCACACCACGCGCGGCGCGGCGGAATTCGGTTTCGTTGCCTGTGGCACCGATGGCCACCTCCTCGGAGATGAGTCCATCCTCATAAGCGCGGATGATCGAGCGGAGGAAGTTCACCGCGTTCGGATCGCTACCGCGCTGGAGGTAGTCCTGGATGTGGTCCACGTCGCGGCGGCCGATCCAGTCGCGCACGGCGCCGCCGTTTTCGAGGTGCTCGGCCAGCAGCATGAGGTGGCCATCCACCTTCGGCACGAGCTTCTGGCAGACAAGTCCGATGAGCTGATGGGAGAGCAGATGCAGCCCGAGGTTCACCTGATCCGGCGGGAACAAATTCAGGAAGCGCTCCATCGTGTCCGACACGCGCTCCGAGTGCAGCGACGCGAGCACCAGATGTCCCGTCTCCGACGCCTGGAGCGCGATAAGCGCCGTTTCATAGTCGCGAATCTCACCGACAAAGATCACGTCCGGTGCCTGGCGAATGGCGCTACGCAGGCCACGCGCAAAGGTATCCGTGTCGCGCCCCACCTCGCGCTGGGTGAAGAGGCAAGTCTGATTCGTAAAGATGTACTCCACTGGGTCCTCGATCGTGACCACGTGCCTCGCCAGATTTTCGTTCATCCACTGCAAGAGGGCCGCGAGCGTCGTTGATTTTCCCGTGCCCGTCGGCCCGGTGATCAAGATGATGCCATAGGGCCGCATGGCCCACTTGGTCAGCAGGTGGGACGGAGCGCCGAGCGCCTCCAGCTTTGGGATGTCCGTGCGGATGCGCCGCAGCACTGCGCCCAGGCGGCCCATGACCTTGTGCAGGTTCACCCGGAAGCGCGTGTGCGTGTGCGAGATGAGGCCCGAGTCCTTGTCGTGTATCTGCGCCGGATCTGCGCCGCACAATTGCCACAGGCCCATCATCTGGCCGAGCGACACTGGCTCATCGCCGAAGAGCATGAGTTGCTCGTTGATCTTCAATCGCGGAATCTCGTCCTCTTGGAGAAAGACATCGCTAGCCTTGTGCTCGTCAGCTGCCGCCAAGATGTCGTCGATGCTCATGCGAGCCAGCCTATACCATGATCTCGCCGTCGATGGCAAGCTCGGCGCATCAAGAATCTTCCGCGCTCCAGATCCCAGACGCCAAACGAGCGGAAGGCGAGCCGGGCGTTCCCTGCTCTCGCCGAGGGAGGCAACTCCAGCAAAACCCCGCTTGCAGCTTCACTGCCCACCTGAATAGTGAAAACGAATGATCGCGCGCACCTACTCAGCCACGCTTGTCGGCGTCAATGCCATCGAGGTGGAGATCGAGTCACACGAGGCTGGCGGGAATCCGCGCATGGTCATCGTCGGCCTGCCGGACACGGCGGTGAAGGAAAGCCGCGAGCGCGTATTGGCCGCCATCAGCAGCAGCGGATTTCTTCATCACGACGGCGTCATCACGGTGAACCTCGCGCCAGCCGACATGAAAAAAGAGGGACCGGGCTTTGATCTGCCCATCGCCGTCTCGCTCATCGCGCACCGTTGCAAGATTCCCATCCCGATGCTTGGCGAGACCGCGATGATCGGGGAGCTGGCGCTCAATGGCGAGCTGCGTCCGGTGCGCGGACTTCTTGCCGTCGCTCTCGAAGCCCGCGCGCGTGGTCGCAAGCGCCTGCTCGTGCCCAAGCGCACCGCCATCGAGGCTAGCGTCGTCGCCGGCATCGACATCATCGGCGTGGCGAACCTGCGCGAGGCTGTGGACTATCTGAAATCCGACATTGAGATCGCGCCCGAGCCTTGCCGCGCCACAGAGTTCTTCGCCGCAGCGAGCAATTACGAGATCGACTTTTGTGACGTCAAAGGCCAGAGCGATGCGAAGCGCGCCATCGAGGTGGCCGTCGCTGGCGGCCACAACATCTTGATGATCGGACCTCCCGGCACGGGCAAGAGCATGATCGCCAAACGCATCGCCACCATCATGCCAGGGATGAGCGAGGAGGAGGCCATTGAAACAACGAAGATCCACAGTGCCGGCGGTTTGCTGAGCGAGTCGCTCGCCTTTGTCGCCACGCGGCCGTTTCGCTCACCGCATCACACGATCAGCGATGCTGGCCTGCTTGGCGGCGGCACGAATCCGGGGCCCGGCGAAGTCAGCCTCGCGCACAATGGCGTGCTGTTTCTCGACGAGCTGCCCGAGTTTCGCCGCAGCACGCTCGAGGTTCTCCGTCAGCCGCTCGAAGACGGCAAAGTCACCATCTCGCGCGCAGTCGGCAGCGTCACCTTTCCCGCCCAGTTCATGCTCGTGGCGGCGATGAACCCTTGCCCCTGCGGTTACTACGGCGACTCGAAGAGAGAATGTCGCTGTGGCCCGCCGCTCGTGCAGCGCTACCGCCAGCGCATCAGCGGGCCGCTCTTGGATCGCATCGATTTGCACGTCGAGGTTCCGCTCGTCGATTACAAGGCGCTCACCACGCACGATGGCGGCGAGGGATCGGAGAGTGTGAGAAAGCGTGTGGAGACGGCCCGCGCGCTGCAAACGGAGCGATTCTCAAAGAGCAATGGCGTCCACACCAACAGCACCATGACGCCGAAGCTGATCAAGAAACACTGCGAAATCGACGCCGAGGGCAGCGGGTTTCTCGAACACGCGATGGGCGAGATGAACTTCTCCGCCCGCGCGCACGACCGCATCCTGAAGGTCGCCCGCACGCTCGCCGATCTGGGTGGGCTGGAGAAAATCAGCGCCGACAACGTGCTGGAGGCCATTGGCTACCGCACGCTGGACCGGAATCTTTGGAGTTGAGTCGCTCAGGCAATCGTAACCTACACCGAGGCTGATGCCTCGCCTCACCATCCCAACATGCAACGATTCACCTGTGACTGTGGCAACGTCCTCTTCTTCGGCAGCTTCAAGTGCCTGAAGTGCGAAGGCGTGGTGGGATACGATCCCGAGGGCGGCACCATGATGCGTGTGCGAGCCGGCGGCGCGGTGAAGCTCTGCGACAACGGCATCAAGCACGGCGTGTGCAACTGGCTCGTGCCCGCGAACTCCAAGGCGGCGCTTTGTGTGGCGTGCAGAATGAACCGTACGATCCCGGATTTGAGCAATGATCGGAACCGGATGCTCTGGGGGCGCATGGAGATGGCGAAGCGGCGGCTGATCTACACGCTGCTGCGTTTAGGTATCACGCTGCCGGGGAAGGCGGAGAATCCACAGATCGGCCTGGCGTTTGACATTGTGAGCACCCTTTCAAATCCCACCGTGACCACGGGGCATCTCAATGGGGTGATCACGGTGAATCTCGAGGAAGCGGACGATACCTACCGGCAGATCAACCGCCAACAGCTCGGCGAGAGCAGCCGCACCCTGCTCGGACACTTCCGCCACGAGAGCGCGCACTACTTTTGGCAACGCTGCCTGTCGGAACTGGCGTGGGACGACCCGCTCCGGTTGGCGTTTCGCGCACTCTTTGGTGATGAGTGGCTGGACTACGCGGCGGCGCTGAGCGCCCACTACCAGCGTGGTGCGCCCGCTGGCTGGGAGCAGAATTACATCACGGGCTATGCCGCCTCTCATCCGTGGGAGGACTGGGCGGAGACGTGGGCTCACTACTTGCAGATCATGGATGGACTGGAGACCTGCGAGAGCCTCGGCATCCAGGTGCAGCACCTCGCATTGCCGCTGGTGATGCTGCCGGGAGAAGCGGGAACGCTGCCCGCGATGCTGCCGCAGTCCGGCACGGCGGATGGTCAGTTCCTCGCCTGGCTGCAACGCTGGATGTGCCTGTCCACCGTGCTCAACGAAATCTCCCACAGCCTCGGGGAGCCGCCTTTGTATCCGTTTGTCATCTCGGTGCGCGTCGCGCAAAAGCTGCGGCTGGCGCATCACGCCGCCATCGTGTGGGGCGGCAG
>Ga0075163_10014772_pt1 | contig 10061 bp, 19 predicted proteins | sample JI1023141ADNA_FD_71478 | JGI IMG/M metagenome (GOLD analysis project Ga0075163, IMG submission 71478) | Wastewater effluent complex algal communities from Wisconsin, to seasonally profile nutrient transformation and Carbon sequestration -... | ecosystem: Engineered > WWTP > Effluent > Algae... | reverse complement strand
GCGGGCTTCGGTACTAGCCATGACCCTAGAAGAGCGGTTCTTCTCGAAGACGCAGCGTGACCCATCAACAGGCTGTTTGCTCTGGACGGCACAGATTTCAAACAAGGGATACGCCTGCATCTGGTTCAACGGACGCAAGACACCGGCGCATCGAGTGGCGTGGTTCATCCACACCGGCCAGTGGCCCGGCGACAGTTTCGTCTGTCACCGCTGCGACACTCCGCTCTGCGTCGAGTCTGCTCATTTGTTTCTCGGGGCGCCCGCCGACAACATGCGCGACAAGGCCGCGAAGCGACGCGGATCGTGCGGTCCGGAACACCCCAGCGCAAAGCTCGACTTCGGTCGGGCCGAAGAGATCCGCGCGGCCGTCGCAAGTGGTGTGTCGCAGGACGCCGTCGCTCGATTGTACGGCGTGTCACAGTCGGCGGTGTCTGCGATCGTGCGACGGAAGACTTGGAAGTCTCCCGTCGTCAACTGGAAGCGTCACGAGGTGGCGGCGTGAGCACCGAGACGCTCGTCACCGTGCGCACCTTCGAAGGCCCGCGCGAGCTCCGCGGCGAGACTCTCGGCGACGAGCTCCTCGTCGTTCACCGGACGCTGCACGGCAACCGGGACAAGGGCGCTCCAGAGTGGACGCTCACTCACGTCCCGTCGGGGCACGCGATCATCATGCTGAAGCGCCGAGCTGACTGCTTCGCCGTCGGCCTCCAGTTGCTTCGTCTCCTGACGCCCGCAGCGTTGAAGGCGTGGCGCTCGAGTAGTGTCAGGGCAGTCTCTCGGCGCACCCCGAAGAAGGTCGTGACCTGGATCGAGAGATGTCGCGCGACCGGTCGGTGCGTTGAGGTCGAGGAGACCGTCTCGGTCTGAACTTCAAAGGCTTCCCGCGCCGGAGACCCTCCTCAACGGCGCGGGCAAGAGGGATCGACCTCGGGCGGGCTCTTCAGCTTCCGCGGCCCGCTCGAGGTTGGTCCTGATCCGGAGATTCACAGATGTGCATGGTCGACATGGCCGAGGACAACTCGTTCTACTGCGAGACCTGGCGCACCGCCCGCAAGGAACACCAGTGCGAGGAGTGCCGCCGGACGATCTCCACCGGCGAGAAGTACCTGCGGCACGCGATGGCCTACGACGGCAGCGTCTCGGTCTATCTGCACTGCGAGCACTGCAACGCCGCGGCTTCGTGGCTGGTCAAGCACTGCAACGGCTATCTCTGCGGCGGAGTCGAGGACGACCTCTTCGAGCACTGGGGGGAGATGTACGACGGCGATCGTCTGTTCCTCGGCCGCGCCATCGTCGGCCTGCGCAAGAAGTGGCGTCGTCGCGACGGCTCCTTGATGCGTCCGCTGGGTCATCTGTCTCGCGAAAAGCGCGCAGCTTGACGCCTCTCCCCACCAAGACACCCGACGCTCATGGTCGGTCGGAGCGAGGCGTCGCATCCAACAACCCGGAGGTGCCCTCATGAAGTGACCAGTTCAGACAGAGAGAGATGGACACCAGAGAGCGGGAGTCGAGACCTAGGCTGGGCCGGCTCCCGCTCCTGGGATGAAGTGGGGTGAATGGGCGGCGCTGGGGGGCGCTGCTGGGGGTTTCGATGGACAATTGGGGACTGGGATACAAGCATCCGAGATGGCAGAAGCGCCGACTCGAAATCCTCACTCGGGACGAGTTCACCTGCAAGGGCTGCGAGTCGACAGAGAAGATGCTCGCGGTTCATCACCTCTGGTACGAAGACGGCGCCGACCCTTGGGACTACCCCGACGAGGCGCTGCTCACGCTCTGCGTCGAGTGCCACGAATACGAGACAGAGCAACTGAAGGTAGAGTTTCGAGCCCTAACGAAGGGGAATTATATACATGAGTCCCTGTTGACTCCGGTAAGGGAGTCAACTACCTTCGCACCATGAACGACAAAGTAACCATCAGCACGATGCAGCTTTTTGAAATGTTCCCGGATGCCGAAGCGGCGAGGGTCTACCTCGAATCCCGCCTCTGGCCGGATGGCGTCCGCTGCCCGATCTGTGGCAACGGCGAGCGCGTCACGGCCCGCAAGCGGGGCTTCTATCGCTGCAACCCCTGCCGCGAAGACTTCACGGTCAGGACCGGGACCATTTTCGAGCGCAGCCACGTCCCGCTGCACAAGTGGTTGTACGCGATGTACCTGCTCGTGACGGCCCGCAAAGGCATCAGCAGCCTGCAACTGTCGAAGGAAATCGGCGTCACTCAGAAGACGGCTTGGTTCGTCCTGCACCGTCTCCGGGAGGCGTGCGGGGCTGACTTCGGCAAGCTGTCTGGCATCGTGGAAGTGGACGAGACGTACATCGGGGGGAAGGAAGCCAACAAGCACGAGCGGAAGAAGTTGAAGGCCGGGCGCGGGGCAGTCGGCAAGGTGGCCGTGCTCGGGATGCGTGAGCGCGGAGGCCGCACGCTGGCGGCCCCGATGTCCGAGGTCACGATGGCGACCGTACAGGAAGCCATCCACGCGAACATCGCGGCGGGGTCCACCGTCCACACTGACGAGGCCGCGGTTTACACCGACCTTGACGGCCTGTTCTACCAGCACGACGCGATCAACCACCGTTCGGGCGAGTACCGGCGCGGCAACGTCACGACCAACAGCATCGAATCCGTCTGGGCCGTGATGAAGCGCGGCGTTCTCGGGGTCTACCACCACACGAGCCCGAAGCACCTCGGCCGTTACGTCAACGAGTTCACGTTTCGCCTGAACGACGGTAACGTGAAGCGGCACACGATGCTCCGGCTCGACAGCTTCATCGCTGCGACCATCGGCCGCCGGATCACGTACAAGGCGCTGATCGCATGAAGGCCGCACCACCGAAGGAACTGGACGCCATCGCGGACAAGGTGCTCGCCTACCGGCCGAAGCCCAAGAGCGCACCGGCCAAGAAGCGGGCGCGGCGCAAGAAGAAGGCCCAACGTGTGTGAGTCGGAGACGGCATACCTGACTGGCGAGGATCGCCGGATCGCGATTGAGACGATTCGCTCGGAGCACTACACCCACTCCGTTCCGTCTGGCAAATCGCACTACTGGCGGCACGGCACGGCTATCGTCGTGCTGTCGATTCCGGCCAACCAGTTTGTCGGTAAGTTCCTGTTCGGGGTCGAACGGAATGTGTGGGAACTGAGCCGCCTTTGGGCACCGGACGGCCACGAAAGGAACCTTCTCACTCGCGCGATTTCCTGCTCCGTCAAGGCGTTCAAGCAAGTTCAGCCGGGAGTATGGGGGCTTGTCTCCTACGCGGACCCCAACGTCGGGCACGCGGGTTTTGTCTATCGTGCTGCATCGTGGGTGCCGTGCGGGCAGGTCGAAGAATCTCGATACTACAGGGCCGCAGACGGAACCGTTGTGAGCCGCCGCAAGTTCCACTCCGGCAGCACCCACATGACCAAGGCTCAAATCCTCGCGGCCGGTTACACGGAGACAAAGCAGCCGGGACGGCTGCGCTACTGCTTGCCGCTGTCCGCCACCGCACGCCGCGAGTTTCTGCGGCGATGGGCGTGATCTATGGTAGGGACTCATGTATATAATTCCCTAACGAAGGCGCTTCGCCGACAGGGGTTCATGTCCACCGCCGTCCGAATTCTCACGAAGGGGATCACGACGATCGAGCGTGCCGGCGAGCCGGATCACATCGTGGCGGCAGCAATCGCATACGCCGTGATGCCACGTGCCGGCGACCAACTCCCTGGGATGGTCGCCAAGTGGAAGGTCGTCGCCGCCGACATTGAGGCGCGACGGGCCGCCAAGGAACAAGCGGGCAAGGAGTAGCCTCACCATGGCGCGCGCCCGCACCATCAGACCAGAGTTCTTCCAGCACGAGGGGCTTGCTGAGTGCAGTCCAGCCGCAAGGCTGCTGTTCATCGGCCTTTGGACCTTGGCCGACCGAGAGGGCCGGCTCGAGGATCGTCCGAAGCGCATCGGCGCGATGCTGATGCCGTACGAGGACGTCGCTATCGACTCACTTCTGGCGGAGCTCCAGCGCGGGAACTTCATCGAGAGGTACGACACGGCTGAAAAGTCGGTCATCTCGATTCCGAAGTTCGCCAAGCACCAGCACCCGCACCCGAAGGAGCCAGACAGCGACCTCCCCGAGCGACCGGACGACGTACTGCCGAAATCCCCTGTGAATTCAGGTGGCCACGGCGAGCAACGGCAAGCCACGGCCGAGCCGGGGATTTCCACGGAAGGAACGTCTCTTCCTTCGGGGTCTTCTTTTCCTTCAGGGCCTTCGGGGTCTTCAGGACCCTCGGCAGTCGCGGACGACCGCGACCGCCGAGCGAGCGAGCGCAGCTTCGACGACGTGTTCTGGCCGGCGTACCCCCGGAAGGAGAACCGCAAGGGCGCGCTCCGCGCTTGGAGGCGACACGTCCGCGTCGACCAACTTCCCGCCGTGATGGCGGGCCTCGAGCGCTGGAAAGCGTGCGAGCAGTGGCGACGCGGTGTGATCCCGCACGGAGCGACGTGGCTCAACCGCGGGGCGTGGGACGAAATCCCGATGGACGCACCAGCACGAGCGCCATCCGAGCAGCGTGGACCATCCGCCCCTCCCCGTTTCGCCGCCCAACAGACGCAGGAAGTCATCCGCAGGAGGCTCGAACGACATGCACCCACATGAGGCGACGAAGCTCGTCGCGATCTTAGCGAGCTGGTACGACACGCCAGCCTGGACCGAGGAGCGGTTCGCGATCTTCGAGGAGAAGATCCTCGACTTGGACTTCGCGATGGCCACGAAGGCCGTCGATGACTGGCTGAAGACGCACTCCGACAAGCGCCCGGGGATCACCGAACTCCGAGAGGCGGTGGCTTCGATGCAGCTCGGGAACGCCGCTGGGGGGCGACTGTTCCTCGACCACGACGAAGCGTGGAAGTTCGTCGCGCAGTGCCTCGGAACCGTCGGGCAGTACAGGCCGTTCCCCGACACGCACCCGCTGGTGAAGGCCGCCGTCGATTCGATGGGATGGGTCGATATGTGCCGAAGCGAGATGGACGGCGTCCTGCGCGGGCAGTTCCGGAAAGCCTACGAGTCCGTCCTTGCGCGATCGCTGTCGGAGTCCGCGGCGAGCGAAGGCGCCGCCTCTGCACCGTCCGCCATCACTCCCGCCATCGAGCAGAAGACCGCGCAGCTTGAGCACGAAAGACCGCGCATCGGAGGCTCCCGTGCCTGACGACTACCGCGGCCTCGCGGCAATCATGATCGCCGACCTGCAAGCTCAACTCCCTCTCGCGAAGGACGGGCAGAAGGCAGAAATCCGCAGAATGATCACCCGTTGGCGTCAAGTTCAACGCAAATCCGTGGTACAATCGAAGCCCGAGCCGAAGAAGAAGTCTCTTCCCGTGGGGCAGTGGCGGTTGAGGACGGCCCGATGAATCGCGCCATCGTTGGCGGAATCTCTCGCGAGGAGCTTCGGAAGACCATCCAGAGCTTCGGTCGGACGTGGCTCCGGTGGCAGCCGCAGTTCTGCTCGTGGTGCCACACTTCTCTGACCGAGGACGACATCGACGGATATGCCGAGTGGTGTGTGGAGCTCGGGAAGCACGTGCGGAATCGGACGAGCGAGAACCGCGTGCCGTGTCGGTCGTGTGCGGGGCCGGCGATGTCGGAAGTGGTCGATGGGATCCGCTTCTCACCGAACGTCAGACCCGGAACGGAGCCGAGCGATCCCTGGTCGAGACCGCGATGGAGCGAGGAGGTGCGCGCGTGATCGCCTTCACCGTTCCTGGCATCCCAGCACCGCAGGGCAGCATGCGCGCCTTCATGCGGAAGGGAGCACGCTTCCCGGTGGTCACGTCTGACAATCGGAACCTGAAGCCGTGGCGCCAGAGCGTCGCCTTCGCCGCTGCGCAGGCCAAAACCGACGAAGCCCTGTGGCAGGGGCCCGTGTCGATCCGGGTCGCGTTCTACCTCCCGAGGCCGAAGTCGCTTCCGCGCAGGATCGAGCACGCGATCAAGAAGCCCGACTGCGACAAGCTCCTCCGCGGAGCGTTCGATGCGTTGACCGGAATCGTGTGGCGTGACGACTCGCAGGTGGTGGAGATCGCCGCGTCAAAGGCATACGGCGATCCTCCGCGCGCCGAGATCGCGATCGAGGAGTTGCGCGGTGGTGAGCAGAGGCACCGCTGCGAGGAGGCGTGACCGTGGGGAACTGGTACTTCGAGGATGCGAGCCTCACGATCGACAATCGCACTCTGCATCGCGATGAATGCATCGAACTCCGCGACCTCCTACTGCGCGAGTTCCCGGTGGAGCCGATGAACACCGCGACATGGCCAGAGATCGACCGCGAAGTCTTTCGCAAGGAACGCCGCGAGCGCATCGCGACGGCGGTGCTCGGAGGAATGGCGGCAGACCCGGACGCCTCGCTGCGCTGTGTCCCGATTGCGGTCGAGTGGGCAGACGAGCTGATCGCGAAGCTCGACGAGGCGAAGCCGTGACCCTCGCCACCATCATCACCGTGATCCTCTACGTCGCCGGCATCGCGATGGTGATCTTCGGCGTCCGATCCGCGATCACGCAGCCATGGTCACCGCACGTCGAACTGCGCTCTGACTCCGAGCTCCGCCGTACAGCGCGGATCGAGCGCATCGAGGACGCCCGCAGGCGGCGCTTCCGCAGTCTCTCTTCCGACACCGAACCTCCCCAGGACGCCGCATGATCAGACGCACCTACCTCCCAGTCCTCCGTCGAGCCGGATACGCCATCGAAGAGCATTCGGACTCAGCACCTCCCCGGGTGATCGCCACGGGGATGGGCAAACACGAAGCTGCCTCCGTCGCGCGGATCATCACCAACGCCGTCGATCAGTTCATGATCGACAACCGGCTGAAGCGTTACGTCAGGGACGACAATCCGAAGGCTATACTCCCCGCTCGAGACAGGGGACACTGAGGAGAAAAGATGAAAGTTACAATCGTACCGTGCATGCGCGATGGTTGGGTAGTGTCCGAATATGGCGGAGAGCCCACTCCCACCACCATCATCGCCATTCGGATCGAAGACGACGACGAGAACAGCGTCTCTGATTCCGTGTTGGAGTTTGAAAGGCTCCCCAAATCGTATGCGCTGACATCTGACAACCCGGACGAATGGGTCAAGGTTGGCGCATTCGGCTGTGCGGTCAAAACTGATCCCCGGGTATGTCTATCCGAGAAGGACGCCATCGACATCTGCCGGTCTCGCTCGTCCGAGAAGTACCAGGAGCTACTCGAAGGCTAGGCGCCGCACCGCCACCAGAAGGAGGTGGGGTTGACCATCCCAAAGTCGGCTCCCTAAACATCCGCGCGTTTCCATAGTAGTTTCGCAATGGAAGCGTGGAGGTGTGGGGTTGGGAGCGACAGAACCGATAGAGGTCTTCATTCGGCACCTATCGTACGAGGTCACCGAAGACGAGCTGAAGGAAGCGCTGTCCGATCTCGGCCGGATCTCCCGCTGCCACATCGGCAGGGACGAGAACGGCAAGTCTCGAGGCTTCGCCATCGTCAGGATGATGCCGAACTTCCCCGAGGCCGAGGTCATCAGCAAGGCCTACGGCCGGGAGTTCAACGGCCGCGGCATCGACGTCGAGCGCGCGAGACCAAGACAAGAGGCGGACCCTTGGGCACGAAAGTACGGGTGAAGGGTCGCAGGCGGGCGTTAAGGACGACCCGTCGGGATTGGAAGTCTCAATTCATCGAGGCACTTCAGAGGACACCGAACGTGACGATGGCTTGCGAGATCGCGAAGGTCAGTCGCAGCCACGCGTACGAGTCGCGCGCCGCTGACCCCGAGTTCCGGCGACAGTGGGACGAGGCCGACGAGGCCGTGATCGACAAGATCGAGCAGGCCGGCGTCGACATGGCGACCTCGATGCGTCCCGAGTCCGCAGGGCTGATCAAGTTCTTCCTGCAGACCAGAAGGCCCGAGCGCTACCCGAACGTCGCGAAGCTCGAGTTGGGCGGCATCGGCGGCGGTCCGGTTCCCGTTGCCACGACGGCGATGACCGAGCAGGAGGCCGCGGATCTATACCTCAGCAAGCTCAAGCGCCGCTGAGTGGACTCTCCCGGATTACCGGGAAGTGATCACTCACCGGGACGCGAACCTCGCGGCGATACGGTCCGACCCGAAGGTTCTGCAGGCGTCGGTGGTCTACTACCGGACGCACCCGGCGGACTTCATCGACGACTGGCTGTGGACGTACGACCCACGCAGGACGGACGGTCCGGCGAACATGCCGTTCGTCCTGTGGCCTCGCCAGCGCGAGTACATCGCGTGGCTGCAGGAGAGACTCGCGACGAAGACCGGGGGGTTGGTCGAGAAGTCGCGCGACATGGGCGTGACCTACCTGAACCTCGCGTTCACGCTGTGGCTGTGGCTGTTCTCCCCCGGGTCGAAGGTGTCGTTCGGCTCGAGGAAAGAGGCGCTGGTCGACCGGATCGGCGACCCGGACAGCATCTTCGAGAAGGCCCGGATGATGCTCCGTCTACTCCCTGAAGAGTTGCTGCCGAAGGGATACTCGGAGGGGACGGATGCGACGTTCGCGAAGATCGTGAACCGACAGAACGGCGCAACGATCACCGGTGAGGCGGGCGACAACATCGGCCGCGGCGGCCGGTCGCTACTCTACATGGTCGATGAAAGTGCCTTCGTGGAGCGGCCCGAGCGGGTCGACGCGGCACTCTCCCAGAACACCGACGTCCGCATCGACGTCTCCACACCGAACGGCAACGGGAACCCCTTCTACCGCAAGCGGATGAGCGGGAAGGTCCCGGTCTTCACGTTCCATTGGCGCGACGACCCTCGGAAGAACGACGCCTGGTACGAGAAGATGAAGCGCGAGCTCGACCCCGTGATCGTCGCCTCCGAGATCGACATCGACTACAACGCGTCCACCGAAGACGTGTGCATCCCCGCGTCCTTCGTTCAGGCGGCACTCGGTCTCGCGTCGAACGAGAAGCTCCCCGAGGGGTTCCGCACGAGACTCTCGGAAGGCGCATGTCGGATGGGTCTCGACGTCGCCGACGAAGGCGGAGACCTCAACGCGATCGTCGCCGCCCGTGGCGTGCGTGTGTTCTACCTCGACGGGTGGAAGGAAGGCACCACCACTCAGACGACCAGGCGCGCGAACGAGAAGGCACGAGAGCTTGAGGTCGAGCTCGTGCGCTACGACAAGGTGGGTGTGGGCGCCGGCGTGAAGGGCGAGTACGCCGAACTCAAGCTGCGCGGTGACGCGATCGAGTTCGAAGCGATCAACACGGGTGACTCCCCTCCGCAGGGCCGGTGCGAGGAGACCGGCAAGCTCAACGGCGACCGCTACCTGAACCTCCGCGCGTGGCTCTGGTGGAGCATGCGACGAAGGTTCCTCCGGACGTACGAGCACGTCAACGGGATCCGCGAGTACGAACCCGACCAGTTGATCGCTCTTCCGACTCAGGCTGAATGCCCTCGAGTCATGGACCTCGTGGCGGAACTCTCGAGACCTAAAGCGTTCTTCTCCGAGACCGGCAAGATACAGATCGAGGCGAAGAAGAAGATGACCGGCGCATCCCCGAACTTCGCCGATGCGCTCATGCTTGGATTCGTTCCACCGAAAGCCGTGAACCTTCGCTCACACATCGTCATCGGCCGCGTTCGTCGCTGAACACCGAATCTGCTACAGTCTAAAACGGACCGAGACCCTTTCACTTCACACTCACACGGGCATCCCCAAGGTGCCACGATGAGAGGGTCTCGCCATTCCTCGGTTCCTTGATCGCGTCCGTGGGTGGATGCCGATGCGCGAAACCCCTCCGGCGCAGAAGCGATCGAACGACGCACTCCGGGAATGGGCGCATGCTGGCGCTCCTACTGGACGTCGGCGGGTCAGCGTCAACCCGTACAAGGAATCGATCCCGATCTTCACGTGCGCCAGCATCTTCGCTGATGCCGTCGTGCAGATGCCCATCCGCATCTACTCGGGGAAGGATCGAAAGACCGCGAAAGAAGTCGCGTCGGGTCCAGCGGTCAAGCTCTTCGAGCGCCCGAACGCAGTGCAGGAGCAGCCCGACTTCATCCGAACGGTCGCACTTCA
>Ga0075163_10014771_pt1 | contig 10061 bp, 6 predicted proteins | sample JI1023141ADNA_FD_71478 | JGI IMG/M metagenome (GOLD analysis project Ga0075163, IMG submission 71478) | Wastewater effluent complex algal communities from Wisconsin, to seasonally profile nutrient transformation and Carbon sequestration -... | ecosystem: Engineered > WWTP > Effluent > Algae... | reverse complement strand
GGTTGGAGAAACTGCCCACGTTCACCGCGTAGCGACCGGCCGCGGCGCTGGCCGGCAGCGGGGCCGGCGGCGCGGGCGCGGGCGCAGGCGCAGCGGCCGCGGGCGGAGTAGCGGGCGCGGCCGCCGCGGCGACGGGGGCAGCGACCGGCGCGGGCGTGGGCGCAAGGCCGGTGGCAGCGTCCACCGCCGGCACGGTGCCGGTGTCCGGCGCGGGCGCCGGCTCGGCGGCGGGGTCGAATTCGGTGCGGGCCGCGGGCTGGCCGGTCTGGTCCACGGTGGCCACGGCGTTGGGGTCGTCGCTGGCGGCCGGGCGCGGCTCCATGCCCAGCACGCCGCCCTCGGCGGTCACCGGCGACGGCGCCACCAGCGGCAGTTCGCGGGTCTCGAACGCCTGGTCGGGCGCCGACGGCATTTCCAGCGGCACGCGCGCAGCGTCGGGTTCGGCGGTATCGGGGCCCTTGAGCAGCATGGGCAGGAAGATCATTGCCAGCGCCACCAGCACGGCGGCGCCGATCAGTCGCTGTTTCAGGGCTGAATCCATGGGTGGCGGTCCGGCCGGGGAGTGGCGCGAATTATAGCCGGGATGCCGGGCCGCCCGGCTCAGTCCGAAGCCAGCGCTTCAGCCACCGTGTGGAATGAACCGAACACCAGCACGCGCCCCTCGGGCCCCGCGTCCACGCGTGCGGCGGCCAGGGCGTCGGCGAGGCAGCGGTGCGGATGCAGGATGCCGGCGGGAAGTTCGTCCGCCAGGCGGCGGGCCAGCGCGTCCACCGCCAGCCCGCGCGGGCCCGCATCGGTGATCGGCCCCAGGTGCCATGCCGAAAGATGCGGCGCCACCGGCGCCACGATGCCGGCGATGTCCTTGTCGGCCAGCGCGCTGAACACCGCCACCGTGCGCCGCGGGTTGGCCGCCAGCCAGGCCGCCAGCTGCCGCGCGCCCTGCGGGTTGTGGGCGACGTCCAGCACGCACTCGGGCACGCCCGGCAGACGCTGCAGGCGGCCCGGCGCGCGGGCGCCCGCCACGCCCTCGCGGATGGCCTGGTCCGGAACGGGCAGGTCCAGCGCACGCAGCGCGGCGATGGCCGCGGCGGCGTTGGCGCGCTGCGCGGGCGCCGGCATGCCCGGGTGGGGCAGGTCAATCTGGTAGCCCGGCTCGCGCCAGCGCCAGCCGTCCGGCAGGTCGTCCAGGAGGTAGTCGGAATAGCCGCGGATGGCGAACGCGCCCAGCGCGTAGGCGCGGCGCAGCACCGACGAGGGCGGGTCCTTCTCGCCCAGCACGCAGGGCTTTCCGGCGCGCAGGATGCCGGCCTTCTCGGCGCCGATCGCCTCCCGGTCCGGCCCCAGGTAGTCCTGGTGGTCCAGGTCCACGGTGGTGATGACGGCCACGTCGGGGTCCACGATGTTCACCGCGTCCAGCCGGCCGCCCAGCCCCACTTCCAGGATGGCCAGGTCCAGCCCGGCGTCCTGCATCAGGGCCAGGGCCGCCAGCGTGCCGAACTCGAAGAAGGTGAGCGGCACTTCGCCGCGGGCGGCCTCGATGCGCTCGAACGCCGCCACCAGGGCGTCGTCGCCGGCATCGTGGCCATCCAGGCGGATGCGTTCGTTGTAGCGCAGCAGGTGCGGTGAAGTGAACGCACCCACGCGCAGGCCCGCGGCCCGGGCGATGGCCTCGATGAACGCCACCGTGGAGCCCTTGCCGTTCGTGCCGGCCACCGTGATGACGTGGCGGCCGGGCCGGCCCAGGCCCAGGCGCCGCGACACTTCGGCCACGCGCTCCAGGCCCATGGCGATGTCGCGCGGATGGACGGTCTGCTGGTATTCGAGCCACTGGGCAAGCGTTCGCTTCATGCCGGCATTATCGCCCGGCTCAGGCCGGTCGCGGCGAACCCGCCTTGCGCAAGCGTTCGGACATGAATGCCTCCAGTTCGGCCGGCGGCATCGGCCGGGCGAAGTGGTAGCCCTGCGCCTGGTCGCAGCCCAGCCTGACCAGGGCCTGCGCGGTGGCGTCGTCCTCCACGCCTTCGGCGATGGTTTCCAGGCCCAGCGCGCGCGCCATCTGCACGATGGTGGAAACGATCACTCCGCCATCGGGCCGCGACATCAGGTCGCGCACGAACGACTGGTCCACCTTGAGCTTGTCCACCGGGAAATCACGCAGGTAGGCCAGGCTGGAATACCCGGTGCCGAAATCGTCGATGGACATGCGCACGCCCATCGCCCGCAGGCTGCGCACCGTCTCGAGCACCAGCGGCGCGTCCTGCACCAGGATGGACTCGGTCAGCTCCAGCTCCAGCGCCGTGGCCGGCAGCGACGATCGCGCCAGCGCATCGGCGACGTCGCGCCGGATGTCGCCGCGCTGGAACTGCTTGGCCGACAGGTTCACCGCCACCACCGGCACCACCAGCCCCGCGGCGCGCCAGGCCGCGGCCTGGCGGCAGGCTTCGTCGATCACCCAGGTGCCGATGGGCACGATCAGGCCGCTGGCCTCGGCCTCGGGAATGAACTGCATGGGCGGCACCATGCCCCGCTCGGGGTGGCGCCACCGCAGCAGGGCCTCCACGCCCACCAGCGCGCCGCCGGCCAGGGCGAACTGCGGCTGGTAGTGCAGGACGAACTGTCCCTCCTCCAGCGCACGGCGCATCGCGTTGCGCAGGTTCAGCCGCTGCGACACCTCCAGGTTCATCGCCGCATCGTAGAAGCGCAGCGCATTGCCGCCCGCCGCCTTCGCCCGGTGCAGGGCGATGTCGGCGTGGTGGAACAGGTCTTCGAAGCCGGCGCCGTCGCCCGGCGCAATCGCGGCGCCGGCCGACACCGTGATGCGCAGCGGGTCGCCGGCCTGCAGCATCGGCTGCGCGACGTCCGAGGAAAGCCGCTCCTGCAGCTGCGTCACCACGTCCACGCTGTCCACGCCGCGCAGGAACAGCGCGAACTCGTCGCTGCCCAGCCGCGCCACGCCTTCGACATCGGGTGCACAGCGCACCAGCCGTTCGGCGGTGGTGCGCAGCACGGCGTCGCCGGCCGCATGCCCCAGCGAATCGTTGATGTGCTTGAACCCGTCCAGGTTCAGCAGCAGCAGGGCCGCGGGCGGCGACACCCCGTCGCGGGGCGCCAGGTAAGCGCCCACGCGCTGGCGCAGCAGCGCCTTGTTGGCCAGTCCGGTAAGCGGGTCGTGGAACGCCAGCGCCTCCACCTGCAGCTCGGCCGCCTGCTTCTGCGCCATTTCCACCGCCAGCCGCTCGTAGGGCTCGCGCACGCTGGCCACGAACACCAGCCGGTAGATGAACAGGTAGGCCAGCACCTTGTAGACGTGGCCGACCAGGCTGAAGGCGTCGTTGACGTTCTCGTACGACATCAGGCACAGCTCGGACAGGATCCACAGCGCCGACGCCACCAGCATGCCGTCCACGTCGTAGGGCGGGTTGATGGCACGCGACGCCAGCAGCCGCAGCATCACCACGACCATCACCAGCACCACCAGCGCCTCGATGGCCAGCTTGATGCCGGTCAGCCCCTGCCCCGGCACGAAGAACACCGGCCAAAGCGCCGGCGCGAAAAACTGCAGCGCGTATACCGCGCCCACCAGGCCCAGGGTGCCCGCCAGCCACGCGTAGCGCCATGACGGATCCGCGAACGCCCGCCAGGGCAGGAAGGCCACCAACAGCAGGGCCGACGCCGAAATGACACGCGCCGCCAGCCAGAACGAAATCGCCTTCTGCGGCGACGCCTCGGTGATGAAGTCCGGCATGCCCTGGTAGGACACCATGTGGGTGAAGTCCAGCAGCGCCGCCGCCAGGAAGCCGCAGGCCAGGATGATGAAGTTGCCCGGGCGCTCGGGCCGGTAGGCGTGCCAGGACACCGCGAACACCATCACCGAAACGATGATCGAGAACGATTCGGCCACCGTGTGCAGGGACACCGGGAACAGCCCCGCATGGCGCCGCAGATCGTCCAGCCCGGGCAGGAACTTCAGCAGCAGGTAGACAACGGCACAGGCAAGCACCAGGCCGATCCGGAAGCGGCGCCGACCGAACAGGTCCTGCCCCAGCTGCATCCCAGCGAATCCCCGGCCCGTGGCCTGGTGCTCCATGGTGCATCCCCCCCGACGACCTGCCCACCTTGCCACCGGGCCGCGGGCTTGGCGAGGCCTTGCGGCCCTCTTGCCGGCGCCGGCGGGTTAAACTGGCGGCCTTCCCCCTCACGAGCCCTAGCCCGTCCATGGCCAAGCCCAACTATTCGTTCGAGAAGCGCCAGCGAGAGCTCGCCAAGCAGAAGAAAAAAGCCGAGAAGGACGCCGAGAAGGCCGCCCGCAAGCGCGCCGGCGGATCGGCCGAAGCCGGGACCGACGCCGGCCACGCCGATGAAGAAGCCACTGCGCCGGGCGAAACCGCCGCCGAGTGAGGAACGCCGGCCCCGCGCGCCGGGGCCGAAGCGCTAGAGCGCGCGATGCACCGCTTCACCGAACAGTGCGGTGTGGTGGTGGCAATCATTCAGGCGCACCACGTCCAGCGAGCCCGCATCGGGGCCCTCCAGCAGGTTCAGCGTGGTCGGGGCCTGGCGGAAGCTCCACATGCGCGCCAGGGGCAAGCCCAGGATCCGGCACAGGATCACGCGGTTCACCGCGTCATGCGCCACCACCAGCAGCGTGTCGTCGGCCCCGAGGCCGGCGCAGGCGCGCTCGAAGGCCGGCCAGCTGCGCTCGAGCACCCCGACGATGGACTCCCCGCCCTCGCCCGGCATCTGCACCGTTTCGGGCGCATCGCGCCAGGCCTGAAGGCGCACCGGGTCGCGCTCGCGGATTTCCGAAGCCAGCAGCCCTTCCCAGTCGCCGTGGCCGATTTCCATCAGGCCCTCGTCCAGCTGCAGCTGCGGCGCCCGGCCCTCGCCCAGCGCCAGTTCGGCGGTGCGGCGGGCGCGGCCCAGCGGCGAGGCCACGGCGCGGGTGATCGCCACGTCCGCCAGCCGTCCGCCCAGCAGGCGCGCCTGGCGCTCGCCGTTGTCCGACAGTGCGATGTCGCGCTGGCCCTGGTAGCGGCCCTCGGCGTTCCAGGGCGTTTCTCCGTGTCGCGCCAGCAGCACTTTCATTCAGTTCACTCCAGGGAAGGCCGTGATGTTAACGCCCGCCCCCGCCGCGGCAAAGCCGCCGGCCGTGACCAATGGCCTACACGGCGTGCACACCCGATGGCCTAGGCTTCCGGTTCCCATGCCCCACTCCTGGACCGCCATGACCCTGCGCCCGATCAAGCCGCTCGCCCTCGCCTTCGCGATCACCGTCGCCCTCGCCGCTTGCCAGAAGACCGAAGCCCCGGCCGAGGCGCCTGCCGCCGCCGTCGAGACCGGGCCGCTGAAGGTGGACCTGTCGAAGGTGCAGGCCCCGGCCATTTCGCTGCAGGCCGCGGACATCGACACGACCATCGCCGCCTGCCAGGACTTCAACGGCTTCGTGAACGCCAGGTGGCTCGCCGCCAATCCCGTGCCGGCCGACCGCACCACCTGGGGCGCCTTCCCGGCGCTGGGCGAACGCTCCCTGCACGTGCAGCACGAAATCGCCAAGGCCGCCGCGGCGTCCGCCCACCCGGCGGGCACGATGGAGCGCAAGGTCGGCGACTTCTTCACTGCCGGCATGGACGAAGCGGCCATCGAGGCCGCGGGCATCGCGCCTGTCCAGCCGCGGCTCGACCGCATCGCCGCGCTCGCCAGCAACGCCGACCTGCCGGCCCTGCTGGGCGAGGCCTACGCCAACGGCTGGGGCATGGCGTTCAATTTCGGCGCCGGCGCCGACTACAGCGACTCGACCATGAACATCGCCTACGCCAGCCAGGGCGGGCTGTCGCTGCCCGAGCGCGCCTACTACCTGGAAGACCGCGAGGACTACCTGGCCGCGCGCGCCGCGTTCCTGGTGCACGTCGAGAAGCTGCTCACCCTGGCCGGCGCCGACGCCGCGTCCGCCAAGGCGCAGGCGCAGCAGGTGCTCGACTTCGAAACGCGCCTGGCCAAGGCCTCGCTGGGCCGCGTCGAGCTGCGCGACCCGGCCGCGCGCTACAACCCGGTGGCGCTGGAGGCCGCTGACGCCAGCACGCCCAACTTCAGCTGGACCGCTTTCTTCACCGCGCTGGACGTGCCGGCGCCGGCCACCTTCTCGCTGGCGCAGCCGGGCTTCTTCAAGGAGTTCGACGCCATGCTGGCCGACGTGCCGCTGGCGCAGTGGCAGACCTGGCTGCGTTTCCGCACGATCGACAGCGCCTCGCCCTACCTGGCGGGCGCGTTCGAGACCGCCAACTTCGAGTTCTACCGCCAGACCCTGGCCGGCCAGAAGGAAATGCCGCCGCGCTGGAAGCGCGTGCTGGGCGCGCTCAACGGCAGCATGGGTGAAGGCTTCGGCCAGCTGTACGTGGCGCAGGCCTTCCCGCCCGAGTCCAAGGCCAAGATGGAGGCGCTGGTCAGCAACCTGATGCTGGCGCTCAAGGGCCGGCTGGAAAACCTGGAGTGGATGAGCGAACAGACCAAGGCCCGGGCGCTCGAGAAGTGGTCCAGCTTCACGCCCAAGATCGGCTACCCGGAAAAATGGCGCGACTGGAGCGGCCTGGACGTGTCCCGGGACGGTTACGCCGCCAACATGATGGCGGCGGCCCAGTTCAACACCCGCTTCAACCTCGACAAGATCGGCCAGCCCGTGGACCGCACCGAGTGGGGCATGAGCCCGCAGACGGTGAATGCCTACTACCGGTCCACCGCCAACGAAATCGTCTTCCCGGCGGCCATCCTGCAGCCGCCGTTCTTCGACGCCAATGCCGATGACGCCCTGAACTACGGCGGCATCGGCGCGGTGATCGGCCACGAAATGCTGCACGGCTTCGACGACCAGGGCAGCAAGTTCGACGCCCAGGGCAACATGGCCAACTGGTGGACCGACGCCGACCGCGAGGCCTTCAACGCCCGCACCGGCAAGCTGGCGGCGCAGTACAGCGCCTACGAGGCGCTGCCGGGCCTGTTCGTCAACGGCCAGCTGGGCCTGGGCGAGAACATCGCCGACCTGGGCGGCGTCACGGTGGCCCTGGATGCGCTGAAGGCGGCGCAGGGCGAAGGCTTCACCGACCCGATGGTGGACGGCTACAGCCAGCAGCAGCGCTTCTTCATGAACTGGGCCACGGTGTGGCGCATTGCCTTCACCGAGGCCCAGCTCAAGCAGCAGATCACGGTCGGCCCGCATTCGCCGGGCATGTTCCGCGCCATCGGCGCGCCGTCGAACCTGCCGGCCTTCGCCGAGGCCTTCAGCTGCAAGCCCGGCGACAAGATGGTCCGCTCCGGCGACGACCGCGTCGTCATCTGGTAACCCGCCCGCAGCACAAAAAGGGGTCAGAGAACATATGCGTTTGAAACGCATATGTTCTCTGACCCCTTTTTGTGGGCTTTCCGTGGGGGCGTGACCTTCGACCTATGCCGGCGGGCGGGGGAAGGTCCAGAATCGCGCGTCCGCCGCGATGGCGACGGCACTCCCTTCTCTTTCATCAAGCCCCCCCGGGGCCTGGAGCCGTACGTGACCCTTCGTTCCCTGAAACCCCTCGCCCTGGCCCTCGCGGTCACGGTGGCCCTGGCCGCCTGCCAGAAGACCGAAGCGCCGGTGGACACCGCCGCCGCCCCCGAAGCCCCCAAGCCGCTGGTGGACCTGGCCACCCTCAAGACCGCCACCATTTCCATGCAGGCCAGCGACCTGGACACCAGCATCGCCGCCTGCCAGGACTTCAACGGCTTCGTGAACTCCAAGTGGCTCAACGCCAACCCCGTGCCGGCCGACCGCAGCACCTGGGGTCCGTTCGTGGTGCTGTCCGAGCGCTCGCTGGAAATCCAGCAGAAGCTGGTTGAGAACCTCGCCGCCCAGGCCAACGCCACCGGCACCGCCAAGCTCATCGGCGACGTCTGGGCCACCGGCATGGACGAAGCCGCGGTGAACGCCGCCGGCATCACCCCCATCCAGCCCATCCTCGACCAGATCGGCGCGCTGCAGACCCCCGAAGCCATCGCCACCTTCCTGGCCGCCAGCTACGCCAAGGGCCAGGGCTACGTGTTCGGCTTCGGCCCGAGCGCCGACTTCAAGGACTCCAGCGTCAACATCGCCTACGCCAGCCAGGCCGGCCTGGGCCTGCCCGACCGCGACTACTACTTCGACGACAAGCACGCCGGCGTGCGCGAGGCCTACCTGGCCCACATCACCAACGTGCTCAAGCTGGCCGGCGCCGACGAAGCCACCGCCGCGGCCCAGGCCAAGGACGTGATGGCGTTTGAAACCCGCCTGGCCAAGGTGTCCGCGTCCAGCGAACAGCTCTCGCGCGACGTGTCGCTGTACTACAACCCGGTCAGCGTGGCCGACGCCGATGCCCTGACCCCGAACTTCAAGTGGTCGGCCTTCTTCGCCGCCCAGGGCCTGGACGCCCCGGCCATGTTCTCCCTGGCCCAGCCCGACTTCCACAAGGAAGTCAGCACCATGCTGGCCGACGTGCCGGCCGCCACCTGGCAGGCCTACCTGCGCTACCAGACGGTGGACAACCTCTCGCCGTTCCTCTCGCAGGCCTTCGCCGAAGAAAACTTCAACTTCTACGGCAAGACCCTCAACGGCCAGGCCGAGATGCAGCCGCGCTGGAAGCGCGTGCTCAACACCATCAACGGCCAGATGGGCGAAGCGCTGGGCAAGGAATACGTGGAAGTGGCGTTCTCGCCCGAAGCCAAGGAGCGCATGCAGACCCTGGTGGCCAACCTCAGCGCCGCGCTCAAGACCCGCATCGAGAACCTGGCCTGGATGGGCGACGAAACCAAGGCCAAGGCGCTCGAGAAGTGGGCCGCGTTCACGCCCAAGATCGGCTACCCGGACAAGTGGCGCGACTGGAGCGGCCTGCAGACCAGCCGCGACACCTACGTGGGCAACCTGATGGCCGCCGCCGAGTTCAACCACCGGTTCAACCTGGCCAAGATCGGCCAGCCGGTGGACAAGACCGAGTGGGGCATGAGCCCGCAGACCGTGAACGCCTACTACAACCCGCTGGCCAACGAGATCGTGTTCCCGGCCGCCATCCTGCAGCCGCCGTTCTTCGACCCCAATGCCGACGACGCGGTGAACTACGGCGGCATCGGCGCGGTGATCGGCCACGAGATGATCCACGGCTACGACGACCAGGGCAGCCGCTTCGACGCCAAGGGCAACTTCCAGAACTGGTGGAGCGACAAGGACAAGACCGGCTTCGAAGCGCTCACGTCCAAGCTGGTGGACCAGTTCAACGGCTACGAGTCCATCGAAGGCATCATGGTGAACGGCAAGCTGACCCTGGGCGAGAACATCGCCGACCTGGGCGGCCTGGCGGTGGCGCACGACGCCCTGCAGCGCGAGCTGGCGAACAAGCGCGTGGGCGAGATCGACGGCTACACGCCCGACCAGCGCTTCTTCATGAACTGGGCCACGGTGTGGCGCGTGAACTTCAAGCCCGAAGCGCTCAAGGTGCGCCTGCAGACCGATTCGCACGCCCCGGCGAACTTCCGCGCCATCGGCGCGCCGTCGAACCTGCCGGCCTTCGCCCAGGCCTTCGGCTGCAAGGAAGGCGACAAGATGGTCCGTTCGGGCGACGCGCAGATCGCCATCTGGTAATCGTCCAACGGCGTGGTTCAGCCAGGAAAACGGCCCGGCCTTGCCCGGGCCGTTTTCTTTTTTGGCGGTTTTGTGTGGGCCGGGGCGCGGCGCGGCGGTAGAATCGCCGTCCCCTACCCCGGAGTCCGCGATGCCCACCCGCATGCGAAAGCTGTTCTCGCCCCTGCTCGCCGGCCTGCTGGTCACCCTCGCCGCCGGCCCCGCCGCCGCCCAGCGCGCCCCGGCCACGCCGGCCGCCTGCGCCGACTTCTACGGCCACGCCAACGCCGCCTGGCTGCGCCAGAACCCGCTCCCGGCCGGCAAGACTTCCCTCAGCCGCTGGGACCAGCTCAACGCCCTGGGCCTGTCCCAGCGCGACCAGGTGCTGGCCGCCACCACCGCCCCGGCCGGCGCCACCGTCTCGATCCGCCTGGCCGACCTGTTCGCCAGC
>Ga0075163_10014768_pt1 | contig 10062 bp, 7 predicted proteins | sample JI1023141ADNA_FD_71478 | JGI IMG/M metagenome (GOLD analysis project Ga0075163, IMG submission 71478) | Wastewater effluent complex algal communities from Wisconsin, to seasonally profile nutrient transformation and Carbon sequestration -... | ecosystem: Engineered > WWTP > Effluent > Algae... | reverse complement strand
CGACCGAGGCACACGATGTGCCCTGGTCGCGAACGCCACGGATGGCGCGGTGAGCGACCGAGACGTCAGAAATTTTATTGTAGAGTCGCCCTTCAAAGGGGTCTCTACAACCTAAGCCACGGCCCAATTCTCTGACAATCGCTCTGCCTGCTCGAGCACTGTTTCCACAGCCTTCTCTTGCTTATCGGGCGGATAGCCGCTACTACGCAGAATGCGCTTCACTATCGTGCGCAACTTAGCCCGTACATTCTCGCGAACGGTCCAGTCGATGGAGACGTTGGCTTTGATTGACTTAACCAATTCCCGCGCAATCTCACCAAGTACCTTGTCGCCAAGGATTTTGACTGCAGAATCATTCGCTTCGAGGGCATCATAGAATGCCATCTCGTCTTCTGATAGGCCAAGCTTCTCGCCGCGGGCATGAGCTTCGCGGACTTCTTTCGCAATTCTAATGAGTTCTTCAATGATCGCTACGGTTTCGATAGCTCTGTTCTTATATTTCTGAATAGCGTCTTCGAGCATCTTGGAGAAGGCGCGTGACTCAACGACGTTACGTTTGCTACGGGTCTTGATCTCATCGTTGAGCAACCGGCGCAGCAATTCGACTGCTAGGTTCTTCTGAGGCATGCCTTTTATTTCCAGTAGAAATTCATCTGATAGTATGCTGACCTCAGGTTTCTTGAGGCCTGCTGCTTTGAAGACGTCGATGACCTCATCGGAGACGAGCGCACGAGAGATAATTTGCTGAATCGCACGATTCATCTCTTCTTCGGTGCGGGCCTGTCGGGTCGTGGGTTTGGTTAACACAGCCTTAATGGCCTGAAAGAATGCTACATCCTCCACAATGGCTTTGGCGCTTTCATGCGGCATTGCCAGAGACATTGCGTTGGTTAGCTCAGAGACGTGCTGAATCAGCCGTTCTGCACCATCTTTCTGTGATAATATATGCTCTTGCGCCAAGGGCATGATGCTGATACGTTCAACCGGAGTGCCTGATTTGAACTTCTGCCAGTCAAAACCGTGGAACAGGTTGCAGCAGATTTCGTACTTCTCGAGCATCACTGCCACGGCATCTTCTTGATTGAGGGTTGGCTCACCTTCGCCACCGCTGTCGGTATAGTTCGCGAGCGCGGATTTCAGGCTGTCGGCCAGGCCCAGGTAATCGACGACCAAGCCACCTTTCTTGTCTTCAAAGACTCGATTCACGCGGGCAATCGCCTGCATGAGGCCATGGCCCTGCATCGGCTTATCGGTGTACATGGTATGGGCGCACGGTGCGTCAAAGCCCGTGAGCCACATATCACGCACGATGACTATTTCTAAGGAGTCCTTGGGGTTCTTGAAGCGTTTTGCCAGCGCATCGCGGCGGGCCTTGCTGCGTACATGCGGTTGGTATTCTTCAGGATCGTTGGCCGAGCCAGTCATGACAATCTTGATTGCACCAGATTCGTCGCCGTCGCTGTGCCAATCTGGCCTGATCTTGACGATCGCATTGTACATATCGACACAGATACGGCGGCTCATGCAAACAATCATGGCCTTACCTTTCATGGCGGCCTTGCGGCCTTCCCAGTGGCGCACAATGTCTTCGGCAATGATCTTGACCCGCTTCGGTGCGCCGACCAGCGCCTCAAGTTGAGCCCAGCGTGATTTCAGCTTCTCTTTCTTGAGATCCTCTTCACCCTCGGTCACCTCTTCAAAGTCAGCATCGAGCTTCGGGCGTTCTTTCTCATCGAGTGCAATCTTGGCCAGACGGCTTTCGTAGTAAATCCGCACCGTCGCACCGTCTTCAACTGCACGTTGAATATCATAGATTGAAATATAGTCACCAAACACCGCACGGGTATTCTTGTCAGAAAGTTCAATCGGCGTGCCCGTAAAGCCGATGAAGCTGGCATTGGGCAATGCATCGCGCATGTGCTGCGCAAAGCCATAGGTAATTTCTTTGCCCTCAACATTGCCTGCCTTGTCTTTTACATCCACAACCTTGGCACCAAAACTATATTGGCTGCGGTGCGCCTCGTCGGCGATCACTACAATGTTGCGACGATCTGAAAGTAAGGGATGTTTCAGACCGCGCTCATCGGGAAAGAACTTCTGCACTGTCGTGAAAACTACGCCACCTGAGGCGACCTTGAGCTTTTCCTTGAGGTCATCGCGGTCTTCGGCCTGCACCGGCTTCTGGCGCAGAATCTCTGAGCCCTTGCCAAAGGTGCCGAACAACTGCTCATCGAGATCATTGCGGTCTGTGATGACAAGAATCGTAGGATTCTCCATCTCTGCTGACTGCACAACCCGGCCGGCATAGAACAGCATCGTCAGGCTTTTGCCTGAGCCCTGGGTGTGCCAGACAACGCCGATGCGGCGGTCACCCTTGGCTTTGGTCGCGCGAACAGTCTCTGTGAGAGCCTTGTTTACGGCGTGAAATTGGTGATAACCGGCGACCTTCTTGATGACAGTGCCACCACCGTCGTCTTCAAAAACGATGAAGTACTTGATGAGATCTAGAAAGCGGCGCTTGTTAAACACACCTCGAATCAACACTTCGAGACTGAGCTTTGTCTTCGCAGCCGGCTTCTCGGTATCGATGCTGCGCCATGGCATAAACCGTTCGAGATCTGACGTGAGCGTGCCGATTCGAGTCTCTGAACCTTCTGAAACGACCATCAGCTCGTTGTAGTGAAAGAGATCAGGTATCTGGTTCTTATAAGTCTGAAGCTGTTTGAAAGCATCGAGTAAGGTCGGCGACGCCACCATATTCTTAAGCTCGATCACCGTCAACGGTAGGCCGTTGACGAACAGAATGATATCGGGCCGGCGATGGTATTGCTTGTCGATGATCGCAAACTGGTTCACGGCGAGCCAATCGTTGTTGTCTATGTTGTCAAAATCCACGAGCATCACGGGCTCGTGCTTTTCTTCACCCTTGGCAGAGTAGGCGACAGTGATTCCCTCTGTGAGGTACTTGTGAAAGGCATGGTTGTTGGTCACGGCCGAAGGGGCATCCATACGCAGTAATGCCTTAACGGCTTCGTCAAGCGCATCGGCTGGCAGTTTGGGATTGATTCGCGCCAAGGCAGACTTCAGTCGGCCCAGTAGCAATACCTCGTTGAATAATTCGCGTTCGGCAGCGGCTTCACCGGGCGCGATATTCGCACCGTTAATGACGGTGTAACCCTCTTCTGCAAACCATTGCAGGGCGGCTTGTTCGAGTAGGTCTTCGTTAACTTTATTGGTCGTCATGATCGGCTAAGGGCTCATTCTTCGGTCATTTCTGATTTGCCAAGCCAATAACGGGCAGCAGGTGCGGGCATTCTTGAGAAGTGTACAGACGTCAGACTAAGGTTCCCATTAGCCGATATATGCCCCCTGTCTCAGGGTAGTTGCCTATCCAATAATCGAACTTGCAGAATAAGCTTAGATACGCCGAGCGGTTCCGAAGTAATCAAATTTCCAAGACTGTCCACCTGGATTTGATGAAAGCGTGGCTCTTATGTGGCCCGTGGACAGAGTAATATGTCGAGCATTTTTGGTTGCTTCCCTGATCGTCTTGACAAGCGCCGGGTCTTTGAATACGAGCTTCGTTGATTTTGAACTGGTCATGTGTACGTTGTTGGTTAGCGCTTTCAGCCTTTTCGTATCTTGCGGCTTTGGCAGCTTTACTGAGCCATGCCTAAATTCGGTTATAAGAGCGTGCGGATTTTCATGGAACAGATTATGCCAAATGCCTTCATGATGTGCATTTTCTGATCCATGGTGCGGAACCTTGAAAACTTTGCACTTTATGCCGTTCACTGACACACATGAGAGAATCGTAGACCAATTCCTCAAAGGGCCATCGGATTCCGTGAGATCGGCACCAAGTATGATGCTTTCACCCTTGATTGTGACTAGCAACGCAACGGCAAATACATTAGGCGAGCGAGGGGTTACTCGTATCATGTTCCCTGAAGTAACGGTTTGGAATAACTTTATGATCTCTGCCTGACCGGCCATGATTGCGGGATCAGAAGGCGAAAGCGCAGAAATCGTGACTCCCGCTAAGTCATCTTTGTATAAAGTCTTATCTTGTGATGCATGTTTCGGAAACACTTTACGATCTGATAACAAATCAATTACACGATTATATTCGCGCATTCCAGATGAGAGCCTGAGTGTTGACTGCTCCCCTTGCAATTTTGCTAGGTTAAGAAACTCTTTTGCAGTCAAGGCGCTAGAAATAACGACCTGGGCCGAGTTAAAATAATCTACAAGCGATGCAAGACCACCAATATGATCGTCATGCCAATGCGTTGCAACAATTAGAATGACATCATGCTTTGAAACACCTAAATCCTGAAGGTATTTTAAGGCAACAGACTGGCGAGATTCCTTATCAATACATGAATCAACTATGATCCACTTACCGTTGGGTAAATGGATCACGACACACTCCCCGTAGCCGGGGCCGAATAACGATACTTCAATATCTTGAAGTTTAGGCTTGAGGTTTTGACCAGGCGGTGTTTTCATCAATGAGTTCCGCAAGTTCCCGAGCACGACTGATAGTTGTTCTATCGACGCTCTTGAATCGCCGAAATAGTATTTCAGACTGGCGTGAATGACTACCAGATATAGCATCCTGATAAAAATATATCGACCAATAGAATATTGCGCCTTCTTGAAGTAGGGGTAAATCCCCCTCAGCAATTTCTGATTTCTCAAACTCTGCGACTATGTCATCAGATGCGTTTTGGATGTCTGAAGCTATTGCTTTAAAACTAGTATCACCAATTTCAGTTACGTAACAATGCCATTTTCCTAACACTTTGTATGATGACGCAATATCAGCGTTCCGAGGAAGAACAACAAACTTCCGATGATAAGGAGCCTTTGACTCGATTTCTGACTGCGAGGAGATGAATGTCGTATGGTTTGTTTTGTCGATCTCTTCTGGCAGATTGGTATGAGTCGATTCATCTGGAAGGCTCCAGACATCACGAGCTTCAGCATTAGTCGGCGATGATTCAATTTCTTCGTACGATATTGTAGCTTTCAATCCCATAGTTTGACTCTAATCCTCAATGCCAATATTTAGCAATAGCTTATTGAAGGCGATCTTCGCATCATCCATGAATGCTCGATGCCGCATACTAATTCTTTCGACAGCTTGAGCCGCAGACTTGCTCTCTACGAGTATGTCGTCGTTGTAACGGATAAATAGGCCAGGCCTAAGTTGAGCTGAAGGCTCTGCCGTAATCGTTATGCTCCCAGTAAAATCGTCATTTCGCTTGCCAGCTATCGAGACTTGTCGTAAACCCGGAGCGTCCAGTACATTCTCCCAGGCGTTTTTAGGTACCAAGGCATGACCAGCCTTATGCCAAATGTCTTCGTTAGCCAAGGCGTAGTGAGCTGTATAATTGAGACCAAATCTTTCAACTTTACTATGGCGCAATTCTTTGAAGACATTTGAAATCATGTCAAAGAAGTACTCGTATCTTGGCGGCACGGCACACGTAAATTGTGCCTTATTTGCCAGAACTTGCACCTGCAACCAATTAACACTCCATTGTGTCAGTTCATTGCTAATCACGTTGACATTTGCGTTTTCCGCAGAATCTTTTGGGAGAATACCTTCACTCCCGAACCATAATGGCTGAAAGATACTCGGGTTGAACGCGCCTAAAAGAACAACAGTGATTCCCTCAATTTTAGGTTCCACTGAAATACTTCTCCTGATTTACTTGGTAACGTGGCAAGCGAAGTAGCTCTTTGGGATGCTTATCGAAATCTATAAAACGTAAGGGTCAAACATAAAGCTGCCGCTTCTGCATGAACCAGCGAGGCGGCACCGAAGGCAGGGCCAAGAGGGATTATGCCAGCTCCCCCACAAACCTCTCCGCATCCTTCACCCGCAACTCTCCCGAGATGAGCTTGGGGAGAAGAGTATCGCAGGGCTTGGCAAGCGAAACAGCCATCGTTTTGCTTAGAAGCAATTTCGCCAAAGTACTAGCTATGTATTTATGAAATGGCAGTCGCAGATTCTGCGCTGGTAAAACTATATCTGTGTCGGCTAGGTCTAATGGCTGTATTCGCTGATGACTAGTCGAAGCGTCAGAACAGAAATAGAATAGTGCGCCCATCTACAATGTGCCCCCCTTGACGATTATGCTAAACGCTTTCTGGATTTTGTAATCAGGTATCAAAACTTCCTTGGACAGCAGATACTCTCTGTCTATGGGTGCCCCTTCCCGCGCGCCAGACTTAAGGATGTCGATGTGCATTCGCATGTGATAACGAATGTAGAACTCGACCAGTTCGGGTACATAGATGTCGGTCTTAATGTGGAAGATTTCGTAAACAGGACTTACTGAACCAATATCGCCAGTCATCAAGCCAAAGTTAATGACTTTTCTGCTCAAGCCGAAGACAAGGTCGTTCTTGATAATCTTCTTGTTCTTCGTTTGCGCCTGAGCGAGTTGCTTGTTGAAGCGAAGCTCGCGGCGTTCCAATCCTCTCACAGTTGCCGAATATTCCGGTGCATTTTGGTCACCAATTCTTGCACTCACGGGAACCAAAAAATCAGCATACGTGCCGACCCTCCAGCCCTTCGGTATCTCGCCGAGCGCTGAGTCTTCAAAATGCATCGGAAACAAGGCTGCAATCTCCGCAGGAACCTTCGGGGTAGCACTCTGAGACTTGGCATAGGCTGGCTCGAAATCAACGAACCACGAGCGAAACAAAATCCGAGCGAATTCGGCGGCAGACTCAGCAATGTGATGGCTTAGCTCACCGATGCTAATGTCTGAAAGATTTGCATCACCCTTATACCGCGGAACGGCCTTGCCGCCTGCAATCAGTAATCCGCCTAGACTTGCAGTAGTCGCGGCTGCTCGCTTTGCAGACTCAGCGGCGAGAGGCCCAAGCCGGAAATAAATTTTTTCAAGCGCCTCTGCGGCTGGCAGATCAACACCGCCCATTTCCTCTGAGCCTACGTATCGGGCGGGGATGAGATTGTATCCCTGATTGCGAACCTGTACCAAAGATGCCGCTTTGCAGAATCCGAGAACATCGGTGTATGGCATCGAATTATTCGGCTGGGCCCACGAATGGTAAGTGCTTGTTATCGTCTCGATGTCCTTTGCCGAGAGTTCTCGGTGGGTTCGGTCGGTCATGGTGCCCATGTTTCGCGCATCAATGAATAGAATCTCACCCCGCCGGTCGCGCCACCCGTCCTTATTTTTGTTTCTTGCAATGAACCAGAGGCACACCTGGCTATGCATATTGTAGAAGAGGTGGCCAGGGAGTGCGACCATGCAGTCAATCAGGTCAGCTTCAATAATCGCTTTGCGAATATCACCTTCGCCTGATGACTGAGAACTCATCGAACCATTCGCGAGCACAAAGCCTGCCTGACCTGTCGGTGAAAGGTGGTGAATGAAATGCTGCACCCATGCAAAGTTGGCATTGCCCGAAGGCGGTGTGCCGAACTGCCAGCGCGCGTCTTCGCGCAGGTGCTCACCGCCCCAGTCAGAATCATTGAACGGCGGGTTCGCCAGCACATAGTCTGCCTTGAGGTCTTTGTGCTGGTCGTTGCGTAACGTGTCAGCCCACTGCTGCCCGAGGTTCGAGTCGATACCGCGAATCGCGAGGTTCATCTTGGCGAGCCGCCAAGTGGTCGAGTTCGACTCCTGACCATAGACCGAAATGTCGCCCAGCTTGCCGCCGTGCTCTTCGATGAACTTCTCACTCTGCACGAACATGCCGCCCGAACCGCAGCACGGGTCATAGACGCGCCCTTTGTACGGCGCGAGCATCGTCACCAACGTCTGCACCACACAGCGCGGCGTATAGAACTGGCCGCCGTTTTTGCCCTCGGCGCTGGCGAACTCTGACAGAAAGTATTCATACACCCGGCCGAGAATGTCCTTCGACTTATTCTCTTTGCGGCCAAGGCCAATCGTGGCAATGAGATCGATCAGCTCACCGAGGCGCTGCTTGTCCATCGCGGGGCGGGCATAGTTCTTGGGCAGCACGCCCTTGAGAGTAGGATTGTCTTTTTCGATGGCATCCATAGCGTCATCGAGCAATTTGCCGATCTCCGGTTGCTTGGCTTTGCCCTGAATAAAGTTCCAGCGCGCCACCTTCGGTACCCAAAAGATATTGTCCGCTTTATACTCATCCCGGTCTTCGGGATCAGCACCCTTGGCCTTTTCAGCTACCAGCTGATCGTGCCTTTCCTGAAAGGCGTCAGAGATGTACTTAAGGAAGATCAGCCCGAGCACGACGTGCTTGTACTCAGCTGCGTCCATGTTGTTGCGCAGCTTGTCGGCTGCTTTGAACAGGGTGGCCTCGAAGCCCAGGTTAGCCGCTTGGCCGTCGCCCTTCGGTGCGGATTTCGGTTTGTCTTTGGTGGTACTGGTCTTAGCCGATTTCGAGGCTGCAGTCTTCTTCTTGGTGGTCGGCATGATGATAGGCAGAAAATCCAATTAGGCATCGTTGGGTCAAGCATAGTCGGGGTGCGATGGCCGGCAGCGCTTTACTGTTTGATTCATGATTGTGGGTAATCCGACAGACGGCCGTAGGCGGTCGCATTTATGAAACAACACACATTCGACATCGCCGTGTTCGGCGCGGGGCCGGCGGGTTCTGCGAGCGCGCTGTTTTTGGCTGAGGCCGGTTACCGGGTCGCGCTCATTGAGCAGCGTGCTTTTGCCAAGGCCGGGCCCTCATGGGTGAATGCCGTATACGCCGAAGGGTTTTCGAAGATAGGTCTTCGCGCACCCGAGGGCGACGAGGTTGAACTCGCTGATTTTCCAGTTACGTTTTTTTCAGCAGATCTCGCAGAGAGGCTCGATGTTGCGGCGAGTGGGTTCACGAACGTGCGCATGCGCCCGTTTGTCGACCGGCTGCAGCGAGACGCATTCGCGGCGGGCGTCGTCGGTTTTGATCTGGCGCGCTTTGAGCATTTTACTTTGGTTGCAGACCGGCCGGTAGTTGCGCGCATCGTGCAGCAGAAAGAGGGCCACGAGGGCGAAGCTATCGAAATAAAGGCGAGGCTCTTTGTCGACGCGACGGGCATCGCGGGCAGCCTCAGAGAGCAGGTTGCTGCGCTGCGGCTGGCGCCGGCGGCCGCCGGCGACAGCGATCTCTGCACCGCGCTGCAGCAAAACTGCCATGTCGCAGACCCGGCTGCCGCAGCGGAGTTTCTTGCCGCGCGAAAGGTTGCTGCCGGTACGCTTATCAGTATTCTTGGTACGCAGGGTGGCTTTTCGACGCTCAGCGTGCAGGTTTCACCCGATCTCTCAGAAGTCGGCATTCTCGCGGGCTCTATTAAAGAGGCTGGTTTTTTGACTGGCACGCAAATGGTGAAGAAGTTCTGCGAAGAACACCCGTGGATAGGCGCGAAAATTCACAGCGGCGGCGGTACGATTCCGTTGCGGCATCCGCTGCACCGGCTCACCGCGCCGGGGGTTGCGGTCGTGGGCAATGCCGCGAACCAGGTTTTTTCGGTGCACGGGAGTGGCGTCATGCCGTCGCTGCAGGCGGCGAGGCTTTTGGCCAATGCAGTGGCCGATGCCGCAGACCCAGGCGATGAGGCCGTGCTTTGGCGGTATGCTTCTGCCTTTCAGCAGAGTCTTGGGGCGCTGCTCGCGAGTTACGATCTGTTTCGCCGGTTTTCGCAGAATCTGACATCCGCCGAAATTGCTAAAATGTTTCGTTATGGCCTCATGAACGAAGCGATGATGCTCGCGGGCATCAGACAGGTAATGCCCGAACCGTCGCTGACAAGCGGGCTCAGCATGCTCGCGACCGGCGTGCGCGACCCGCTTTTTGCTGCGGCACTCGTGCGGTCGCTCGCACGCATGCCGCTCGTTTACCTGCACTACCAGAATTTTCCCGAAGTGCCCGATAAGAAGAAGTTCGCCGGCTGGGTTGCGTACGCCAAGAGGCTCGGCGTATAATCGCATAACTTTCTTAACAGGCTGTATTGCCGTGGCAATCTGACAGCCATGGAATCCATTTATATTTTCGTCGCACTGGCATCTGGGCTCGCGCTGGGTTTTGTCATTGGCCGCCTTG
>Ga0075163_10014767_pt1 | contig 10062 bp, 6 predicted proteins | sample JI1023141ADNA_FD_71478 | JGI IMG/M metagenome (GOLD analysis project Ga0075163, IMG submission 71478) | Wastewater effluent complex algal communities from Wisconsin, to seasonally profile nutrient transformation and Carbon sequestration -... | ecosystem: Engineered > WWTP > Effluent > Algae... | reverse complement strand
ATGAGCGTGGCGGTGGCTTTGGTAATCAAGGGGCAGGCTTTAATAACTCTTTTGCCGGTGGGGCGCTTAGTACCTTCACCCTAGGACTTACCGAGCCATGGCTTTTTGATGAACCAACCACACTTGGTTTTAACATCTTTGATACGCAAAACTTTTTCTTTAGCAATCAACGAACCGGGGTTTCTGTCAATATCGGTCGTCGTTTGCGCTGGCCCGACGATTTCTTCCGTGCCGATTGGGTATTGCAGGGATTGAACAATCAGATTCTGCAGGGCGGGCAGCTAAGCGCTCAAAGCACACAGTTTTTTGCTCGGGGCTTGGAGTTTGCTCTGAGTCAAACAATTTCCCGCATCAGTATTGACAACGGTATGTTCCCGACCGAAGGTTCGCGTTTCGTCTTTGCAACGAAGGTATCAGGCGGTTCGATAGGTCTTGGGCAGATGGATTATTTCAAAAATCAGCTCACGTTGGAAAGCTATACACCACTGTTGCAGATTGCCGAGCAGAATCGCCTGACGCTCCGTCTGAATGCAGACATGGGCTATGTAACGGGCTTAAATCCTGCCACCGAGCTTATCCCACCGCTTGAGTTATACTACATGGGTGGTACTGTTTTGGGTGGATTTGCCATCACACCTTTGCGCGGTTACCCTGACCGCCAGATTGGTCCACGTCTTCCTCAGGAGGGCAATCCACAAGGCACGACACCGCAAGGCGGTCGGGCAATGATGCTGCTCAATGCCGAGCTGCGCTTTGCCGTCACGCTCAATCCAGTACCGATTTACGCAATGGCATTTGTGGAAGCAGGCAATGTGTGGGATAGAATCAGCAGCGTCAATCCTTTCGATTTGAAGCGCTCTGCGGGCGTAGGTGTGCGCTTTTTGATTAACCCGATTGGTCTTTTGGGCTTTGACTATGCCTACGGCTTCGACCCTATCCTAGGCTTGGACGGTACGCGCGTGGGTGACGGCAACGGGACATCGCCCGGCTGGCGCTTCCACTTCCAATTTGGACGATAAGAGCCGTGCCGTTAAACTTTTTCGCACGAAGTCGTTATCAAAATGTGAAATGTGCGGAAAGAATTTGGCAAAGCGCTTTTGGTGTTGTAAATTAGAAGTCTTTGCAATTTGCAAGTATTATTCGCATACAATTTCTTGTTCACTGTTTAACTCTTTACTTTATTATGAAATATCTTGTAAGCGCAGCATTATTGGCTGCGGTGGCATTTGTTACCCCAAGCTACGCACAAAAAACATCCGGCGCGGCTGGTACATTCAAAATTGGTGTCGTAGATTCTCAGAAAATTGTTGCGCAGCTTCCTGAAGCAAAAGAAGCGCAAGATAAACTCCAAGAGTCCGGCAAAAAATACCGTGACACACTGGAAACCATCCAAAAAGACTATCTCCAAGCGCTTGAAGGCTACGACAAGCAAAAAGCTATGATGTCGGCGGATGCCAAAGCCAAAGAAGAAGAGCGCTTAAAAGCTATTCAAGAGCGTTTTATGCGTTACCGCGAAGAAAAACTTGGTAATCAAGGTGAACTTGCGGCTCTTCAAGAAGAACTCCTTGCGCCTATCCGCAAGCGCGTTCAAGCTGCTATCAAAGACGTTGCCAAAGGAGAGAAACTTTCTGCTGTCATGGAAACACCGGCGTTTGTCTATTTCGATGAAGAACTCGACATTACCTTCCGCGTACTCGACAAACTCAAGCGCAATAAGTAATCTGACTGCAAACCTTGTGTTTGCACTTTATGACGACTCATTATTTGTAGAACGGTTTCAAGTATTTATCGAAACACTTTGCTACACAGTTGAAAGCCAAAGCCGATGCAATCAGTATTGCCGTGCTTTGGCTTTTTCTGTCGTTGGTGCATTTGTTGTTTCACTTTTTCGCTGTGATTTTATGATGAACATTCTCTGGAAGATGCGTTATCATCAGACTGTTGTCTGTGTGCTTGGTTTACTCTATGGTTCTGTGCTGTTTGCGCAAGTGCCGAAGGTGGCATTTGTGAACTCGAATACTATCCGTGAGCGGTTTCCCGAATACCAAACCGCCAAACAGCGTATAGAATCGCTTGTGGCAGATTGGAAAAAGCAAGCAGACGACCAGCTTCTTCAGATTCAAGCATTGGAGATAGAGATTCAGAAAAAACGCCTCATCTGGAGCGAATCCGAACTACGAGATCGCGAGCAACTGCTCCAAAAGCGCCGTGCCGACCGCGAAGAATTTATTCGCAAGACCTTCAATTCTGGAGGCTCATTCGACGCGGAGGCAGCAAATATAATGCGCCCGGTGGAAGCAAAAATTGCAGCAGCCATTCAAGAAGTGGCTATCACGGAAAACTACGATTACGTCTGGGACAAAAGCACACAGCCCATTCTCTATGCCAACCCGCGCTACGACATCACGGCAAAAGCAATGGACAAACTCGGCTTGTTTACCGACGACATTAAGGCGAAGTTGAACGAGGCAATTGACAAAATCGAACGGGAAATTAGCAAAGCACGGCAAGAGCTTTCGCCGTCCAATATCCGCCGCCGCATTAGCAAAATGGCTGATGATGCTAAAAAAGCAGCTGAGGACATCGTAAAAGAAGGGGAAAAAGAATTCAAAGACGCTACCAAAGACTTAAAACTTGGGCAGCCGCAAGATTCTACGAAAAAGCCTCTGCCCGCAACCCCTGTGCAGGACTCCACAAAAAAAGACCCTCCGAAGAAATGATGTTTCCCTTGAGTAGTGCTTTTTGGGGGCGGTGCTCAGGGATGAAATGATAAAACAAAACGGCTCACGTTCTTGCGTAGAACGTGAGCCGTTTTCGTTTGGCTAAAAGTTGTTGTGGTAGATTTATACAGCCTGTGCAGCAGGCGTAAGAGACTGCTCCATATAGCTTTCCATCGGCGGGCAAGCGCAAATCAGGTTGCGGTCTCCGTAGGTGCTATTGATGCGCCCAACGGAGGGCCAGAACTTACGCTCACGCACCCATGCAAGCGGGTAAGCGGCTTCTTGACGGGTGTAGTTGTGCGACCACTGGTCGGCTGAGATAACGTGCGCCGTGTGTGGAGCATTTTTCAGCACGTTGTCGTCTTTATCGGCTTTTCCGCTTGCCACTGCTTCGATTTCACGGCGAATGGCGAGCATCGCTTCGCAGAAACGGTCAAGTTCTTCCAGCGATTCGCTTTCGGTCGGTTCCACCATAATTGTACCTGCCACCGGGAATGAAACCGTTGGCGCGTGAAAACCATAGTCCATAAGGCGCTTGGCAACGTCTTCCACCTCGATTCCGGCAGTACGCTTAAATTCGCGGAAATCAAAAATGAGTTCGTGTGCCGCGCGTCCGTTTTCGCCGGAGTACAACACGGGATAATATGCTTCCAAGCGGGCTTTGATGTAGTTCGCGTTCAGGATTGCTACTTCGGTTGCTCTTGTCAGCCCCGCGCCGCCCATCATGCGGATATAAGCATAAGAGATGAGCAAAATGGACGCACTACCCCACGGAGCCGCAGAGACAGCCGATATTGCGCGTTCGTCGCCAATACTGACAACGGAATGCCCCGGCAAAAACGGCGCTAGATGCGACGCAACGCAAATAGGTCCCATGCCTGGACCACCTCCGCCATGCGGGATGCAGAAGGTCTTGTGCAAATTCAAGTGGCATACGTCCGCGCCAATCATAGCGGGGCTGGTTAAGCCCACCTGAGCGTTCATGTTTGCACCATCCATATAGACTTGTCCGCCGTAACCATGCACAAGGTCGCATATTTCCTTGATGGTAGATTCAAATACGCCATGCGTGGAAGGATACGTAACCATGAGCGCCGCAAGATGATTCTTGTGCTGCTCTGCTTTAGCGCGGAGGTCGTTCATGTCTATATTGCCACGTTCGTCCACGCCGACTACCACCACTTTCATACCCGCCATAACTGCGCTTGCAGGATTGGTGCCGTGCGCGGAGGATGGAATGAGAGCAACTTCGCGGTATGCCTCTCCGCGAGAGCGGTGATAGGCACGGATGACCATAAGACCAGCATACTCGCCTTGCGCTCCGGCATTGGGCTGGAGCGAAACAGCAGAGAAGCCAGTGATTTCTGCTAACGCATTTTCGAGTTCCTTGAAAATACGCTGATAGCCTTGTGTTTGGTCAATGGGTGCAAAGGGGTGCAGTCCGCCAAATTCCGCCCACGTAACGGGTATCATCTCCGTCGTCGCGTTCAATTTCATTGTGCAAGAGCCAAGCGCTATCATGGAGTGTGCAAGCGACAGATCCTTGTTCTCAAGGTGCTTCAAGTAGCGCAGCATCTCGTGTTCGGAATGATAACGATTAAACACCGGATGCGTGAGATAAGAGGACTCGCGGCGAAGCGCTTGCGGAATGTGTGTCAAGTCCGGCAACTGCGCCAGTTCATCAAAGCCAATGCGCGAAAGCTCCCGCCCCGTCGCACGAGCAAAGCAGACCAGAATGATTTGAATATCATTCAGCGTCGTGGTCTCGTCCAGTGAAATCCCGACAAACTGCTTGCCCGCCTCATCGTCGGAATAGCGAAAGTTGAGATTGTGCGTTAGCGCATATTTGCGGATATTTTCTTTTGTGCTGGGATATTCCAGCGGAACAGTCAGCGTGTCAAACCAGTGTTCATTGGTAGGCGTAAAACCGAGTTTAGTGAGGCTTTTTGCTAAAAGCGTTGTCAGGCTATGAATCCGTGTGGCAATAGATTTAATGCCTTTTGCGCCGTGATACACCGCATACATGGCTGCGATGTTGGAAAGAAGCGCCTGCGCAGTGCAGATATTACTCGTGGCTTTGTCGCGTTTGATGTGCTGTTCGCGCGTCTGAAGCGCCATGCGATATGCCACGCCGCCCTGTGCGTCAATCGAAACACCGATAATACGCCCGGGCAGGAGCCGCTTGTATTCTTCCTTCGTGGCAAAGTATGCTGCATGCGGACCGCCATAGCCCATCGGAACACCAAAGCGCTGCGCCGAACCGACTGCTATATCGGCACCAAACTCGCCCGGCGGTGTCAGCAAGGCAAGGCTCATCAGATCTGCCGCCACGCAGACCATTGCGTGATGCGTGTGCGCTACCGAGCAGAACGCGCTGTAATCGTACACTTCGCCATTCGTGGTGGGGTATTGAAGAATTGCACCAAAAATTTCGGGATGCTTCTCCCAATCGAATGTGGCATGATTCCCGACAAGAAGTGTTATTCCTAGCGGCTCGGAACGTGTTTTGAGTACATCAATCGTTTGCGGAAAACATTCTTGAGAGACGAAGAGTGTTTCTGCGCCTTTCTGCACTGATTCTTTCGAGCGGGCAGCGTACATGAGGTGCATAGCTTCGGCGGCGGCTGTACCTTCGTCCAGAAGCGAGGCGTTTGCCAGTTCGAGTTTGGTCAGATCAATTACCATCGTCTGAAAATTCAGCAGAGATTCCAAACGCCCTTGAGCGATTTCGGCTTGATAGGGCGTGTACTGCGTGTACCAACCCGGATTTTCCAAGAGATTGCGTAAAATCACCGGTGGCGTGATACAATCATAGTATCCCATTCCGATATAGGATTTAAAATTTTTATTCTCACTCGCAATCCCCTTCAAATCTGCCAAAAACTCATGCTCGGTTTGCGCCGGAGCAAGACGTAGCGGCTGCTGGAGACGAATGCTTTGGGGAACAGTCTCGCTGATGAGTGTTTCCAAGGAGTCCACGCCGATAGCTGCCAGCATGGCGTGTTGCTCGTCCTCGTTGGGACCGATGTGGCGACGCGAAAAATCGTCGAAATTGCTGAGAACGGGGTTGTGCGTGAGTTTGCCGTTGGCGGAGAGCGGGTTAATGAGGGGCGTTGGGGCTTGTGTCGGGCGTAATGCAGAGTTCATCGGAATTGTGGGGTTTTTGTGAGACAAAAAATTAGCGAGGCGGATACTTCTGAACAGTACAAAAATATCACTTTTTTTGTATTCGCACTGCTTTAACACATGAGGGATGGAAAAAGTTCGGACGGACAAAGAAGTGTTTTTTCGTCCAGCTATACTTCAACCTCTTCCGGCGGTTTTTCGAGAAGCACCAAGCCCTTGGTTTGTTCCAGATGATAGTTCATCTCCCAATCGCTGCGGAAAAGAACGACCTTCCGCCCTTGCTCGTCGAGCGCGTAGGTGAGCGTCGAGGAAGCAGGCAGAATGTCGCCCCCAATCCAGCGTGTGCGCGTGAAGGGCAGGCGCTCCAGCGTGATAACTTCGTTGTATTCCGATTCCATGCGGGATTGGAAGACTTGTAATTGCAGTTCGCCCACCGCCGCAATGAGCGGAATCGGGCTGCCGTGCATATCACCGAAAATCTGCACCACGCCTTCTTCGCCAAGCTGCTCCACGCCTTTGCGGAAGGACTTCGAGAACGAGCCGTTTTTCGGGATAACTTTGGCATAAATTTCCGGTGCAAAGCGTGGAAATTGAGGAATGGAAAAATCCGTACCCGTCGAAAGAACATCGCCAACACGGAACACGCCCGGATTCGACAAGCCAATCACATCGCCCGGAAATGCCTCGTCAATAATTTCGCGGTCTTGCCCGAAGATTTGGAAGGGATAATTCAACTTCACTTCTTTGCCGGAGCGGAAATGCTTTGCCGTCATGCCGCGCTCAAATTTGCCCGAAACAACCCGAAAGAACGCAATGCGGTCGCGGTGGGATTTGTTCATGTTCGCTTGCATCTTGTACATGAAGCCGGAGAAAAAGTCGCTGTCGGGCGCTATAACGCCTGTGGATGCTTTCATTCCTTGCGGCACGGGCGCGAGGTCAATGAGCGATTGCAGGAAATTTTCTACGCCAAAGTTCGTGATGGCACTCCCGAAAAACACAGGCGTAATGCGCTCTGCAAGGAAATCTTCTTGGGAGAATTGCGGCAGCACCACTTCGACCATTTCTAAGTCCTCAATAAGTTTCGCGTGTGCTTTTTCGCCCAGCGATGCGCGGATATGTTCGTCGTGAATGTCGGCAAGGCGCATGGGGGCTTTGAACATACCGCCAACAGTACGCTCAAAAAAGTGAAAGAGCTTGTCCTGTCGCTCATAGACACCGCGAAAATCCTGCCCGTCGCCCACGGGCCACGTCATCGGTACGGCGGTGATATTGAGCACCTTTTCGACATTATCCAAAAGCTCAAAGGGGTCAAGCGCGGGACGATCCATTTTGTTGATGAACGTGATAATGGGAATACCACGGTCGCGACACACTTTGAAGAGCTTGATGGTCTGTTCCTGTACGCCTTTGCCCGCATCCAGAAGCATGATAGCGCTGTCCACCGCCATGAGTGTCCGGTAGGTGTCTTCGCTGAAGTCTTGGTGACCGGGGGTGTCCAAAATGTTCAAAATATAATCGTCATATTCCACCCGTGCGGCGCTGGACGAGACCGAAATACCGCGCTGTTGCTCAATTGCCATCCAGTCCGAAACGGTGGCTTTGTGCTTGCCTACCATCACGTTTCCGGCGGAACGAATTGCACCGGAATAGAGCAAGAGTTTTTCCGTCAGCGTTGTTTTGCCCGCGTCGGGGTGTGAGATGATAGCAAGAGTGCGGCGGCGCGTGATTTCACGCTGAAAATCGTTGGTCATGGAAAATAGTAAAGATGATAAAGGGACACGGGTAGAATGGTTTCCCGTCGTGTCCAAAAAAATCCGTGTAATCTGTGAAATCCTCTTCAATCCGTGTCAAAATACCTTCATGTATCCGGCAACAAAATTCTCACATCGCATCGGCAATAGCAGGTTCTATCGGCATTTCCAGCGCTTCTTCGGCAGCGAGTTTTGCGGTCAGCCAGTCATTGAAGAACATCATCATGCTTGCCATAAGTGGCACTGCCATCAGCAAGCCCGCGATACCCCAAAAATGCCCAAAGCCCAGCAAGGATGCAATCATCACGAGCGGATGCAAGCCTACGCGCTGCCCGACAATGCGCGGCTGAAGGGCGTAGTTATCCACAAGGTGCAAGACTAAAATTGTAGAGGTAATAACGGCAAATGCGAACACAATCGAATCGCCCGAACCCACTACCACCACCGTTATTAAGCCGATGATAATGCTGGAAAACATTCCGATATACGGAATCGGATTCAGCAGCCCACAGACCGTGCCGATAACACCCGCGTAAGGGATGCCAAAGGCAAAAAATACGACACTCGACACTGTGCCAATCATCACCGCAGCGATAGCTTGTCCGCCGATATATGCCTTCACGATAGCATTGATGCGGCGTAAATCGAAAAGTAGTTTTGCGTTGTTGCCGCTCAATACCTTCACGATAAATGCTTTCAGTTTGTCGAAATCTTTGACAAAGTAGAACATCAAAATCGGTGTGAGAATCACGTTCACCACTTGCGTAGCCACGTCCGAAAGACTACTCAAAAACGAAAGCAATGTCCGCAAGATGAGATTGAATGAGCCTTCCAAGCGCGGTACGAGTTCGCGCTGGATAAGTTCGCGGGTTTGCGGTGAATTTAAGCCATAGCTGGAAAGCAAGCGAAAGAACTGGCGACTTTCGAGGTAATTCGTCGCACGGGTAATGAGCGTGGACATTTCGCGGATAATATCGTTCAGCTGCGCCAGAATTACCGGAAAGACCAGAATGACGACACCAGCGACAAGGCTGATAAAACCGACAACGAGCAAACCTGCCGTCAGCCATCGCGGAAACTTTTTGCGTTGCAGAAAAACGACAATCGGCTCAAAGAGATAGGCGAAGGCGAATGCAACGAAAAACGGAGCAAAAAGGCTGCCCACCTCGCGGAAAAGCCATGCTGCAAAGGTCAGACACAAAAGGGTCATCATTCGCCAGACATGAACGGAGTCATTGCGGAAAGGATAAAGCAAAAACACCGACGAAGCGAAAAGCACAAACGGACTGGCAGCAAGCTGCGTCATTACAAGAAATGAGCCATATGCCACGAAAAATGCCGCCGCAATGACAAACACCAAAAACGGCGACGAAGGGAAGTTTTTAAGAAGATTCATGCTGCCGGAATCTTGGAAGAAGTGGAGAGGGCTAGTTCGGGTATGCTAATGAAAAAGCGGCGTTGAGGCTGCAAAGCTGTCAACGCCGCATTATATCATGCTTCGACGAGATAAGGTTGTGAACAGAATTATCTTCATCATCCTCACAGACAGGAATGTCTGTGCTACGGTATGGAATCTGGCTTTGGTGGCACAGACATTCCGGTCTGTGTTCCAAATATCACTGTCCACCTGCTTAAGTATCTTCGGTTAAGCAACGGCTTCTTTTGCGCAAAATTCGTCGAACATCCCTTTAAGGGCTTCGGCGATAGTCTCCGGCATTCTACCTTCAATGTGATGGCGGTGAATAACGGCAACGGGCTGACCGTCTTGGAAGAGCGCCATAGAAGGCGAAGAAGGCGGAATTCCTTGCAAATATTTCGAGCGAAGATGCTGCACAGCTTCGGTGTCCTGTCCGGCAAAGACTGTTACAATGCGGTCTGGAAGCACTTCGTTTTTGAGCGCGAGTGCAGCAGCAGGGCGAGCGCCACCGGCAGCACATCCGCAAACAGAGTTGACAACGACAAAGGTTGTTCCCTGCTGCGAAAGAGTGCTGTCAACAGCCTCCGGCGTAAGCATTTCCTGAAAACCAACGCGGGTAAGTTCTTCGCGCATTGGTTTTACAAGCAGCGGGTCGTATGGCATACCAAATCCTTTGATGGTGAAAAAAGTACAACTGTGGTCGTACCAATGGATACGACCAAGTACAAAATTAGCAAGAATCCGCGTAATTTGCACGGGTTTTCGCAGAAATCGGGTAAATACTTGGTTCCACTGAGTGTCTGAAGGATAAATTTGTGTGCCTTTCTCCGTTGCCAAGTGTTCAAGCTATTGAAATGCAAAATTTTACCAAAACCGATACTCCATTGCTTTCGGTAAAAGAATAGTGTCTGTTTGCTGCGCACGATTCACCATGAGTTTACCGCGAAGACCATCCCATGCTACAAAGCGCTTCTTTTCTGGCGCTTCGCCGATGTTCTCTATCAAACGCAGAACAGTATCCCGCTTAATGATATCGCTTGCCGAAGAA
>Ga0075163_10014765_pt1 | contig 10063 bp, 8 predicted proteins | sample JI1023141ADNA_FD_71478 | JGI IMG/M metagenome (GOLD analysis project Ga0075163, IMG submission 71478) | Wastewater effluent complex algal communities from Wisconsin, to seasonally profile nutrient transformation and Carbon sequestration -... | ecosystem: Engineered > WWTP > Effluent > Algae... | reverse complement strand
CCATCCACTTGGAATTTTCTGGCCGAAAGGATTGGGACTACAACGTTGAAAAAAAGGATAAAAAGGGCGGTGGTAGCGCCGTAGAAATTACTCTAGATGCCCTAGATCAAAAGAGCCTTTCGGAAATTAAAAACTTCAAAGCTGAATGGGTAAAAAAGGTTAGTGTGGATGCCAATGGAGCTGATCAGAAAACTAAAATCACTTTAGAATTAGCTGTAGATCTAGATGTTTTTGATTATTTGATGGAGGCACCATCGCGTCTTGTCGTTGATTTATTCCCAAATTCAAAGAAAGCTAAAGCCAAGGAAGCCAAAACAGCAGAAATATCAGAGGCGCAGAAGTCTAAACAACTGGCAAACAAGGCCGCAACCACCAAAGAAACTAAAGTAGGAGCTCGAAATCCAGCCACGGCTGACTTTTTAGAAATTGAAAAGTCTGGTTTAATGAATATTTCAGATAAAAAAGTTTTTGAGAACAAATTAGCTGGGATTTTTGATGGCGCGGATCCATTCTATGAACGCTTTTCCTTGAAAGACTATGAAGTAAAAGAAACTTCGATTTTAAAAAGTAAAGAAAACTACTACATTCCATTTCCAAATCATATTTTACCCGTCGCTGACTGGGCAAAAATAAAAAATGCAGAGACTCTTTTTGAAATCATGCCTAATGATCAAAAAGATAATAAGCATGCGCGGTTGTTACAAACGCTATTTAAAAATGAACGTGATCAGGTATTTCTTAAAACGTATGACTGGTTTATGGAAAAATATCCTGAATCAGAATACAAAGACATAATTCAAAACATGAGTATTCAAGTTCATTTGCGTCTATGGCAAAATGAAAAGAGTGCAAATCATTACGATTTAGCCACACAAAAAATGAAAGAAATTGTTCAAAAAAATCCTGAACATGCGATGGCCGAGAAATATTCTTTGCTTTTAGGGATTCTGGCCTACGAAAAAAAGGACTTTTTCAACTCTCTTCGTTCGTTCCAAAATCATTCAAAAAATGCGTTGTGGAATAAAAAAGGGTCGTTTTCAAATGACTTAGCTCAGCTGGGCGCAGCACTTAGTTTTCAAAGTTTGAATCAGTTTGATGAAGCATTAAAGGTTTATGAAGAACTTCAAAAAAGTTCAGTTTTCGAGGAAATGAAAGCTGAAGCTGCTTATCGCAAAGGCGATGTAAAATTGGCTGAACGTGCCTTTGATAAAGCAGTACAGTTTTATAACGATGCAGTTACCAAAGTGCCGGGATTCCAAAATAATTTTCCAAATGCGTATTACAACAAGGCGCAGTCTTTGTTTCTTTTAGACAAATTCCGGGACAGCCTGGATGCCTACCGAGACTTCATCAAAAAATTCCCGCAAGACAAGTTAACTCCATTTGCGATGACTCGAGTCGGTGAGCTGTTGGATATTTTGGGTGCTGATAAAAATAAAGTTTTAGGTGCTTACTTGGAGACCTATTTCCGCAATGGTGACAATCCATCAGCCGTGGTTGCACGACTACGAATTTTGTCTTCTAAAATGAAAGGCATGAAACCCAAAGAAGTTTCCTCGACCGTAAATGAAATTTTGGACTTAGCCAAGAAATCAGAATTAAATGGAATTGAACTTTTCTCTAAGGTATTAATTGCAGAAGGTTATTCTGATCGTCAAGATTATGATGAAGCGCTAGCGCTGTTGATTGATTACTATCGAAAAAATCCAACTACCGTTGATAAAGAGCTCTTTTCAAAAAGGATTTTTGCAAATATCTATTCAAAAATCGAAAAGCGTGTCGGAGAAAATAATTTCTTAGATGCATTAAAAATTTATACAGACTATTACGACACGTGGCTAAAAAATTCAAATCGCTTAGACATTAAATACCAAATAGGTAAAGCCTACGAGCAAGGCGGTGTCTACAAACCAGCCATAAATTACTACACCGAAGTTTTGAACAAACTATTAGCGGCCAAGGGTACAACGGCAGGCGAAGAACTTTTAGTTAAAGAAAATTTGCCATCTGAGTCTGAGCTATATTTAAGATTAGCTCATGCGGAAAGCCAAAATAAGAATTTTTCTAAAGCATTCGACTATCTAAAACAGATCAAGCCGGCGGATACATTAACAGAAAAGGAACAAATCGAACGAATTATTTTAGCGTCAGATCTGCATGACAAAAAGGGAGACGTAGATCGAGCGATTTTATATTTAACGGAGTTGCTAAAATATTGGAAAGGGCAGCCCGAGCATGTTGCAGAGCCATACTTTGTTTTGAGTCAGTATGAACAAAAAAAGGGAATGAAAAAAGAAGCCATTGAGTCACTAAAACGTGTCGACACACTGATGGTAGATACGGGGCTCGTTGACAAAAACATACATAGAAAAAGTTTAGAACAACTAGCTAAAATATATGACTCGGAAAATGATTTTAATCAGGCAATTAATTGGTATGACAAATTGTTAACCCAATATGAGCCGACATTTCCACTAGAGTCGACACGGTTTCGTTTAGGAAAATTGTATTTTGATCGTGGTCAGTTGCAAAAAGCTCAAGATGTATGGAGCCAATTTAAAGGTAAAGAATCCGAGTCATGGAAGAAAATGGCCCAGGAGCAAGTTAGTTCGAACGAATGGAAATCAGATTACAAAAAGTATTTAGATCGCATACCCGCAATGGAAAAGAATTAAGGAGAAGTTGATGAACACTGTTGATCTTTTTAGCATGAAGTATAAATCGGAAACGTATCAAAGCTTGCAAAAACTGGTGCAGTCGATTTTGCCCGTGGAATCAAATATCAATATTCATGGTTCTCAGGGGGCAGGTAAATCAACTTGGGCTCAATTTATCCTTGAAAAGTCTGGGTTAACAAATCAGTTCTGTAAAATCGATGTAAAAGAAATAGAGGAAGAAAAATTTAAGACAGAACTTGAAGCGTGCACATTTCGCCATATTCTTTTGGAAAATGTTGATTATTTGCACAAAGAAAATCAGACCATTTTGGCTCAGTATATCCAAGTGCGGTCCTTGCAGCTGAAGCCGGTAGTCATTACAACGTCAAAGCGTAGTTTAAGTGATTTGGCTCGTGAAGGTCTGCTAAGACAAGATCTATACTACAAACTGTCAGTATTTAATATCGGTCTGCCTGACTTAAAACAGGTTAAAGAAGACATTAGTACACTTGCAGAATTCTATTTAAAAGCGTTTTCAATTAACTATAAACGACCGCAGTTGAGTCTATCTAACGAAGCGATAGCTAGACTAGAATCCTTTTTCTGGGTTGGCAATATATTGGAGCTGGAGAATGTTGTGGAGCGGGCCGTGTTGCTATGTGAAGGATCTATCATTACCGATAAGCAGATTCGATTTGATGAGTTTCAAAAGTATAATTCTTTAGATTTGAGTTTAGGTATGTCGCTTTCTGAAGTTGAGCGTCGCTTGATTCTGCAAACTCTTGAGCATACGCAAAATAATCGTACTAAAGCGGCACATATACTAGGTATCAGTATTCGAACTCTTAGAAATAAAATTAACGAATATAGAGAGGCAGGCTTAATATGAGTTTATTTGATAAAACAACGGCTGCGTTGCAGACGTCATTAAACATGCGTCAGTTACGCCATAACTTGACGTCTTCAAATATCGCCAATGCAGAAACTCCTGGATATAAAGCCCAAAAGCTGGATTTTGAAGAGGCCTTAGCGCGGTCAATTGACTTAGATGGCCTTCGCGGCATGAGTACAACAGACGAGAGTCATTACGCAGTCGGTGGAAAGACCGCTTCAGTAAGACCTGATATTTATGCGAACCCAGAAGGTGCAGTAAATAATGATGGCAATTCTGTTGATCTAGAGAAAGAAATGTCAGCGTTATCGGAAAATGCAATTTTGTACAAAACAGCACTTAGTTTGATTAACAAGAAAATGGCAGCATTGAAATATGCGGCTTCTGAAGGGAGATAGTCGTGTCTGATTATATTTCCGGAATGAGAATATCTAGTAGTGGTATGACGGCTCAAAGAGCTAGACTAAATGCCATATCTAGTAATATTGCGAATATCAATACTACGCAAACGCCAGAAGGCGGTCCATATCGTCGCAAAGACGTAGTATTTGAAGCTATGCCTGATGCAAGAAATTTTGGCGAGATTCTGACGACGACAAATCCAAAATCCAATATGCAGAGAGTGCAAGTTACTGATGTTGTATCAGATTTAAAAGCTCCGTTGATGAAGTACGATCCAGATCATCCAGACGCTAATCCTGAAGGTTACGTGGCGTATCCCAATATTAATCTGATGGAAGAGATGACCAACATGATACAGGCTACGCGGGCCTATGAAGCCAACGTGTCTGCACTTCAGGCATCAAAGGATATGGCGATGAGTGCGCTGGAACTTGGCCGCTAGGAGCGGGTTTTAGCTGTATCGAAATAAGACATACGTCTTAGACTAGTTTGAAAATAGGTACTTTGTGCCTAGCTGAAATTACGGTAAAATAACTTAAGGGCTTAAAGAATTTGAGCCTGGGAGAAAGACACCATGGATGGATTTAACATTAAGAATTCGAATCAGTTTCTGAATAATTCGAATTACCTTGATCAGCGGTCAATGAAAGTGACCCCTCCAACTTCTGAAAAAATTTCTGGATTGAGTGGCACAGTAGGCCCTTCCGGAACTAGCGAGCCCGGAAAATCGTTTGCAGCAACACTGAATGAAGCCATCAAAGGTGTTAACGAATTACAAAAATCAAGTGACAAAGCCGCGCAAGATCTAGCGACTGGCAGAACAGATAATGTAGCTGAAGTTATGCTAACCGCAGAGAAAGCGGATGTTGCTTTGAAAGTTATGGTGCAAGTGAGAAATAAAATCATTGATGCCTATAATGAAATCATGAAAATGCAAGTGTAGTGAGGGGACTTAAGTGAGTAAATTATTCGCTGGTTTAGTAATACAGTTCAGAGAGTTCTTCAAAAATTTAGGGCCGACTAAACGATTTTCTGTTGTGATCGTTGGTTTGATAGCTGCCTTATCTTTTGTGTCGATCGTCTTCATGTTGTCAGGAAATGAATATGTTCCTTTGTTGACGAACGTGCCGGCGGATCAAATGCCTCTTGTGATCCAGAAGCTAACTCAAAAAAATATTCCTTTTCAATTAAAAGACGAGGGCAAGACAGTTGCCATTCCTAAGGAATTGCTTCATTCAACCCAAATGACTTTAATGGCCGAAATAGGTTCAACAAAAATGGGATCAATTGGTCTTGAGATTTTTGATAAACAAGAATTCGGGGTAAATTCCTATGCACAGAAAATCAATTACCAACGCGCTTTGCAAGGTGAATTGATTCGAGCCATCAATACACTCACAGCAGTTAAGCAATCTAAAGTTATTTTGGCATTGCCTAATAAGAAAACATTTTTGGAAGAAGGTGGCAAACCATCCGCTTCGGTTGTGGTTGAGTTGCATCAAGGCAAGGAGCTTTCGGCAGAACAAATTCGTGGGGTTCGTTACTTGGTCGCCAATGCGATTGAAGGTATGGATCCGGAAAGCGTAGCAGTTTTAGACGAGCGTGGAAAAATGCTCACTCAGCATAGCGATGGTTCGACAGCGGGTACGTCTGAAATTCTAGATTTGAAAGGTAAAATTGAACGCGAATATGAAGGCCGCATTGAAAGTATCCTTTCAAAAGTTGTTGGGCAAACACGGGTAGTAGCAAAAGTGGATGCGACCTTGAACAATAAAGTCGTTTCAAGTGTGGAAGAAATCGTAGATCCTGAAAAAACGGCAATCCGCGCACAACAGAGCGAAGAGGAATCTCTAGATGGTTCGCGTGTTAATCCTGCGGGTGTGCCTGGCTCGCGAAGTAATTTGCCTGGCGCAGAAGACGCCGGACAAGTTGGATTCAAGCAAGACGTTAAAAAAGAAATTAAAACTACAAATTTTGAAGTTCCTAAAACTGTACGTAATGTTAAAGAAGCAGCCGGTAATTTAGAAAAAATTTCTGTTGCGGTCGTGGTAGATGGAGTTTTCCAGACGGTAAAGAACGACAAAGGTGAAGACGAGACTAAGTGGACTCCTCGATCAGCGGAAGAGCTGAAGAAATATGAAGAGATTGTAAAAAACGCAGTTGGATTCAATGCGGCTCGAGGAGACTCTGTTAAAATTGAGAATATTCAATTTCAACCTGAAGACTTTTCTGAAGCTGAAAAACTGTTAACGAACCTAGAGCGTCGTAAGCTTCTGCAAGCGTTGTTTAAATGGGCGCTGTTAGCGTTCTCGTTAGCGTTACTATTTATTTTAATTGTAAGACCATTCATGCAATGGATTACAGATTCTTTCCAAGATTCGGTGGAAGAAATGTTGCCTCGAACAATCGAAGAGCTTGAGGAATTGCAGTCCGTCGATAGTACGCTGCCTGGTATGTCAGGTGCTCTGCCAGTTCTTCAAGAGTCTATCGATCCAGACAAGGCAGAATCAGAGTTACTTAAAGACCGCATCATGACATTAATGCAAAATGATCAAGAAAAGGCGGCCAATGCATTCGGCATGTGGTTAGTTAGAAAGGATGACAAAGCGTGAAAGTAGTCAAAGCAGAAAATATAGATTTTGATATTCTAAAGGGGTTTGATAAAGCCGCTATTCTGCTTAATTACTTGGGCAAAGATGCGGTAAAAATACTTCTTTCCCGAATGGAAGACGCCGATATTAGAAAGTTAATTAACGTGATGAACAAGTTTCGCGTTGTGCCTGTTCATGTGACTAAGAAAGTTCTTGAAGAGTTTTACGAAATGATTAGTGAAACTGACGACTATATTTTTTCTGATCAAATTTCAAGCAAGGACAGCATTGTAGATGCCGTCGGTGAGGACCGAGCCCGAGGTATCTTGGGGGGATTGAATATAGGTTCAGCAAATGCGCGCTCTCTTGAATCACTAGAAATGGTAGATGCTAAATCGCTGGCGAACTTCTTGGTGAACGAACATCCACAAACCGTAGCTGTGATATTGGCTCACCTAGAGCCAGAAAAGAAAGGCGAGGTTCTTAAACGTCTACCTGATACTTTGCAAGCGGAAGTGGTACTGCGTATGGCAAACTTGGAACATGTAGATCCAGAGTTAATTGTCGAAATCGATAAAGTTTTAAAGAATCAGCTAGCCAATACCGCCAGCGTCGAGCAATCGACATTGGGTGGTGTTCAACCTGTGGCAGAGATGCTCAATGTTATGGACAAAAATACTGAAACGTCGATTATGTCTCGATTAGAAGAAAAAGATCCATTGTTAGCGGAAGAAATTCGCAAATTAATGTTTGTCTTTGATGATATCATTAAAATTGATGATCGTGGTATTCAGTCGCTTCTTAAAGAAGTGCCTAATGATAAACTTCTTCTGGCGCTTAAAACGGCAAACGAAGATATCAAGGCAAAAGTATTCAAAAATATTTCGGCTCGTGCAGCGGATATGTTGCGGGAAGACCTTAACAATATGGGACCATCGCGTTTATCAGATGTCGAGGGTGCTCAGCAAGAGATCGTTAATGCCGCTCGTCGGTTAGAAGCCGAAGGTAAGATCCTAATCGCTAGAGGTGGTTCAGAAGATGCCATGGTATAGTCGCTCGATTTTAAAGGAAGAAAAAGCGCGTGAGGTGGTGGTTGAATATACGCCTACGCAGTTTAATTTGGGAACGCCGTCTCAGGCTCTAGATTATTTAGAAGAAATAAGAAAAGGTTCAGATTTTATTATGAACCCGGTGATTCGCGAACAAACGGGCGTTGAAGAAATTCAACGCGAAGATATGGATTCAAAAGCTGAAGAACTGGCGATCCATAAATTAAAAGAAATTCAAGCTTCAGCATATAAAGAAGGCTATGACTTGGGTTTAGATGAGGGCACTAAACGTGCGTATCAAGAAAAGACCAAAGAAATTAAAGCTAAACTAGAAGAGTTAGATCGTTTGTTAATGAATGTAAATACATTAAAGACAGACTTAGAAGTGCAGAATGAAAGTCATCTTATTCAGTTAGTTTATCATATGGCATCTAGAATTTCACTTCGTCAAATTGAAATGGATAATAAAATTGTAATCGACATCATGAAACAAGCAATGAGCTTGGCCCAGGATGAAGAAAATATTACGGTTCATATTTCTGATAAGCAATTAGAGTTTCTAGAGGACATTAAAAAGAATTCTCATTCTCGAGAGTTTGAGTTTATCAAAAAAGTGAAACTAGAAGGTAATCCAGATATTCAGCCGGGCGGTTGTATCGTTGAGACTAACTATGGCGAAGTAGATTCAAGAATAGAACAACGACTACAAAAACTTTGGGAACATGTGAGTGAAGCATTACCTAAAGTTAAAACCCCTATTGAATTCGAGTAAGTATGGATTTGAATTCAAAAATAAATATAGAAAAATATAATCAAATAATTTCTAATATTCATTTGTCCAAAGATAGCGGGAAAGTAAAAGAAGTAGTTGGCCTCCTTATAAAAGGCTATCTTCCTGGTGCAGCAGTCGGAGCCGTGGTTGAAGTTTTTCCGAATGGACTTGAAAAATCGTTTCTAGCTGAAATTGTGGGTTTTAAAGACAAAGACGTATTAATGATGCCGTTGAATGAAATGCGTGGTGTCGGTTTAGGATCTAAAATAATTTTAGCTAAACAGACTGCTTCCGTGCGCGTCGGCGATGAGTTAATTGGGCGTGTAGTAAATGGCTTGGGTTTACCAATCGACGGAAAAAATGAGATTGAAGATTTTGAAGAACGTCCACTCTATGCAGAAGTAGTTAATCCTTTAGAGCGAGAACCAATTCGATCTCCTATCGACTTGGGTGTTCGGGCTATTAATTCGTGCTTAACTGTTGGCTTAGGTCAGCGGGTAGCGATTATGGCCGGTTCAGGTGTGGGTAAGTCCGTACTTTTAGGAATGATGGCTCGAAATACCAATGCCGATGTAAATGTAATTGCACTTATAGGTGAGCGTGGTCGTGAGGTTCGGGAATTCATCGAAAATGATTTAGGCCCTGAGGGCATGAAAAAATCAGTTGTTGTGTGTGTTACCAGTGATCAAAGCCCTTTACTACGTATGCGCGGTGCTTATGTGGCAACAGCTATAGCGGAATATTTTAGTGGCAAGGGACAAAACGTTCTTTTAATGATGGACTCAGTTACGCGATTTGCAATGGCACAGAGAGAGATTGGTTTAAGTGCTGGCGAACCGCCGTCTTCACGGGGTTACACCCCATCTGTTTTCGCACAGTTACCGAAACTATTAGAGCGTGCTGGAAATTTTGAAAACAAGGGCAGTATCACAGGCTTATATACAACGTTAGTTGAAGGCGACGACATGAATGATCCAATTGGGGATTCTGTTCGTTCTATCGTTGACGGGCATATTGTATTATCTCGTGCTTTAGCGCAGCGAGGGCATTTTCCATCTATTGATATTTTGCAATCTGCAAGTCGGGTTATGAAAGCAGTTTCAAAGCCTGAACATCAAAAACTTGCGCAAAAATTAAGAGAAAATCTAGCTATTTACAGAGAAGCCGAGGATCTAATTAATATTGGGGCTTATAAGCCCGGTGCTAATCCTAAAATTGATAAAGCCGTGAAGCTTATAGATGGTATCAATGACTTTCTAAGGCAACGGGTAGAAGAAGGTACAAACTTCTCGCAGACTTTAAAAATGCTTCAGCAACTTTTTGTTGGGAATTAAAATTTATGAAAAGGTATGTGGTGATTTCATTCATACTTTGTTCACTAAATGGAAATTCGCAGACTTTGCCTTCTAACGTTGTATATACCCCCGAACAGATTGTTAATGAAAAAGTGACTAAAGTTAATAATCAAAATGGTGCGGCCCCATCTGCCTCTGCTGATAATAGTATATTTAATAACTCTCGCTCTTCACACGGCGTAAATATGTCGTCGGTATCAAAAAGCCAACAAGTTGGAATTGACCTCCATAAAGAAGCTGATGAACTAAGAAACAAAGTGGTCCAAGAACAGTCAGATGCAGGAACCTCAGACCCCCAAGGTTGTGCTGATCGTAGTTCGCTGACAAAATACCATAGCAATGTTT
>Ga0075163_10014763_pt1 | contig 10064 bp, 6 predicted proteins | sample JI1023141ADNA_FD_71478 | JGI IMG/M metagenome (GOLD analysis project Ga0075163, IMG submission 71478) | Wastewater effluent complex algal communities from Wisconsin, to seasonally profile nutrient transformation and Carbon sequestration -... | ecosystem: Engineered > WWTP > Effluent > Algae... | reverse complement strand
GAAGGGATTGACGATCAATCTCTACAAGGGCAAATCTTCGATTGAACGAATACCCATAGTTTAGGTAATGATTCCATTTACCCGCTTTGTAGGTTAGGTTGACACTGGCATTGGCTTTTCCATACTGACCGTATCCGGCTCCTGCAGTTGCCGAGCCAGTAAAACCTTCCCACGAATTTTTCTTCAGTTTGATATTGATGATGCCTGAATTGCCGGCTGCATCGTAACGAGCCGTTGGATTGGCAATAATTTCAACGGAGACAATATTGTTGGCGTTCATACTCCTTAGCATGGATGCAAGTTCAGCCGTTGGCAGGTACGTCATCTTTCCATCAATCATTACGGTAACACCAGTCTTACCATTCAGTGTAATCTGATCATTTTGATCAATACTCACTCCGGGAGCACGTGCTAATAACTCGATAGCTGAACCACCGCTCGCAATAATGGTATTTTGTACATTGAGTATTATTTTTTCATCCTCTTGCTCGAGCAAAGGCTTTTGTCCATGTACGACTACTTCGTTCAGCATTTTGGTGTCCTCTTTCAAAATGAAGACCGGTAAGGAGAGTGGCGCTCCTTGTTCTCGCAATTCGATTAAAAGCGATTTGGGGAGATACCCAACAAATTGAGTGGTGATAAGGTAGTTGCCGGGCTTAACGTTATTGAAAATGAAAGCACCGGAGTCTGTTGTAGTACTTCCGGTTACCAGAGCAGAGTCTTGTGCCTGACGTAACAACACGGTTGCAAATTCAATGGGTTCATCTTGCTCGTTCCTTACCCTGCCTTCGATTACATTTTGTGCTGACAAAGGAAGTACACTAACCAACTTGAGAAAACTAATAATGAAGAGATTGCGCATAACTTTTCTGTAAGCATACGCAGCCTCAAAAATTACGCTTCATCAATGCAGGGAAGGGCAGAAATGTTGCAGGTAAACCTGGATACGGTGCAGTAAAATTGTTGAACTACCGGAGGCATCACTCGGCAGAACAAATAGGTTTAATGAGATTTGATCCTTTACGAGAATACCCAAAATAGCTTCAGCATTATGTGCTCAAATCGGATACGGATCAATAAATTTTGAGCAACCGCAGGGTAGTGCTGTGGCAAAAAAAATCTCCTACATCTTTTGAATCAGACGTAGGAGATAGCTGGTATTCTTAGAGAGAAGAGGGCCGCTTAATAGTATTCGTACACAGTAGTCTCTGTTCCTACACTTCGTTTAGTAGGTTGTCCTTCTGCATTAAATTCATAGGTGAAATGATACCAGAGGTCTCTTCCGTTTCCTTCGTAGCGATAGCTACCCGGTAAGTTTGGCATCGTATCAACAGTTGGAAGTATTTCCACCATGGAGAAGGGATTTTCACTGGACAGATAATTATCATAGGTCTCCGTGGTCAGCAGTGCGTATTCCTCTTCGCCATCTACAGGACTGTAAGCCATCTTCTTGTAGATGTTCCCATCCTGGTGGTAGAGAAGAACAAGGAGTAAGCCCATTTTTAATTGACCATCGGGTTGTCTGTAGAAAAATCCAGTTTCTCCTATGTTTCCGGCTCCATCGTATCCGTAGGTAACATAGCTTTGAAGCACACCATTTCTGAAAACTTCAGCCTTTGTGATTTTGCCGTTTTCGTAACGGTAATAGGTTTCCTGATAAGAAGGTTCTATCATCTTTACCAATTTTCCTGCCTCATCATATTCATAGAGATAACTTCCGGCAGTAAGACCAGGTGTATTTTGCTCCCAGTATACACGGGTAAGTTGTCCCACAGCATTGTATTCATATTTGCGTTTGGTGCTCCAACCGCCCCCGCTGGTGGTGTAGGATTTTTTTCTTCCGGCCAATTCATCATCAACAATATTCAATTGGTAGGTCAGGCGATTTCCTTTTATCACAGCACCTGAAGCGGAAGAAAGGGTAAAGTTAATTTGCTGGTGACCGTTAATGAAGGCATTATTGATAGGAACTACCTTGATCGGTACTTGAGTGGTTCCAACACTTACAGGAAGTGTTATCTTACCATCGACAGCAGCCGGTTCGGTTGTAAAGTATTGGCCATAGAGTGCTGCGGTCTCACCCAAAGAAACTTCAACGGAACCTTCTCCCGGGGAGGTTAACGCGAGTGTTACTGGGATTACCATGCCGGCCTCATTGCTTTCCTGCATCACACCTTGCGTTCCAGCGAACTCAACCGAAGTTGGAGATTCGTTATCAAGAATAGTCACGGTCAGTAATTTATCAACACCGATGAGGAGGCCATCCGATACTTCTTTGATGGTAAAATCAAGCGATACATTTTCTCCATACAAGAGATTATCTATTGGTGTAAAGGTAAATTGTACAGAAGATTGTCCTTCACTAATGGGTAATTGCAATTCACCATTCTGCAAGGCTGGCTCTGTCCGAAATCTTGTAAGGTGAGGAGTAGTCGTGCTGATACGAATCGTTCCATCTTTCGTGGCGGCCTTTGTAAGAGTCATCGAAATTTGATTCAAACCAACTGCTTCGCTTATGCTTAGCGTTGTGGTGCTAAAGGTTACAGTAGAGAGGTTACTGGTGGGTACAGGTTTTACCTGTGCCTCTTCTTCTGTACAAGCTTCCAGTGTAAGTAAGAAGAAGGCAGCTACTACGATCTTCCAGGGTGTTTTTATTTTTTGCATGTTTGTGATTTCAATGTTTGTCTTGTTACTATGTTGGTATGCTAGCTTTTGTGTAGGGACTATACGTAGTCTATTCATTTGAGTTTCTAAATTTTGATCAGTTTTTCTTAATGTTGGCATTTACCAACCTTTCGTCTCACCATCGAACAACTTTGTCCAATACCGAACAATTAGGTAAGGTGCATCAGAAGCTGATAAGAAGAATTTCTTAAAGGATACTGAACGTGTGGTGCTATTAAATCTTGGCGAATTTTAAGCGCAAGCTATTACTCACTACACTTACAGAGCTAAGGGCCATGGCTGCCCCGGCAATCATGGGGTCAAGTAGAAAACCATTGAATGGATACAGAACTCCCGCAGCCAGGGGGATACCAATAATATTATAGATAAAAGCCCAGAACAAATTCTGTCGAATGCCGCGAACCGTTTTTGTTGAAAGGTTCAATGCTTTAGGAATGGAGTTCAGGTCTGACGTGATCAGTGTCATCTTCGCCACGTCCATCGCAATGTCTGAGCCTTTACCCATGGCGATACTCACATCGGCTTGTGCCAGGGCATGCGAATCATTAATGCCATCGCCTACCATGGCTACAATTTTTCCCTCTTGCTGTAGTTGTTTGATGAAGTCTGCTTTTTCGGAAGGAAGTACTTCGGCTTTGTAATGATTCAATCCTACCTGTGAGGCTACTGCTTTCGCAGTTTGTGGATTGTCGCCTGTAAGCATGTACACTTCTATCCCCCTGTCTTGAAGCGTTTGAATCGCGCTTCTGGAAGTCTCTTTCACTTTGTCTGCAATGGCGATAAGGGCAAGTACTTTTCCCTCATCCACTCTCCCAGAGGAGAGGGGTGTCTCAGAGAGAGATAAAGCTGAAGATGAGCTGGCAAAGTACACTACTGTCTTCGCCTCTGCTTGCCAAGTACCAACCTGAGTTATTAATTCAGAGCTCATCTCAACACCAGCCTCTTCCATAAGTTTTTGATTGCCGAGGTAATAGTATTTGTCTTCTACCTGAGCTTGTACACCTTTGCCAGTAATGCTTTCAAATCTTTTTAGAGGGATAGATCTCACCTTCTCTGCTTTCAAATGATCAACGATCGCTTGCGCTAAAGGATGTTCTGATTGCACCTCGAGAGCATATAAGATGGCAGTATTTTTATCAGTGGCTTCTCCCGCTGTCCATACACTATTTGTTACCACTGGCTTGCCTTCTGTGATGGTTCCTGTTTTGTCCAGGATGATGGCATTGACAGTATGTGCGAGTTCAAGACTTTCTGCATCTTTAATAAGAATGTTATTCTCAGCACCTTTTCCAACGCCCACCATAATGGCTGTAGGAGTGGCCAGGCCCAGCGCACAGGGACACGCAATCACCAATACGGTTACCGAAGTGAGTAAGGCATGCGTAAAGGCATTGTCTCCACCCACGATCATCCACGTAGCAAATGTGAGAATGGAAATGGCAATGACAATGGGAACGAAGATACCTGCAATTTTATCGACTAGTTGTTGAACTGGTGCTTTACTACCTTGTGCCTCCTGTACCATTTTTATAATCTGTGCAAGAATAGTATCGCCACCCACTTTTTGAGCTTCTATTTTTAAACTCCCCTTTTGGTTGATGGTACCGGCAAAAACCTTTTCGTTAGTTTTCTTCTCTACGGCCACAGGTTCTCCCGAAATCATGCTTTCATCCACAAAGGATACACCCTCGATCACGCTTCCATCTACCGGAATTTTTTCTCCGGGACGAACGAGCAGTATATGACCCACGTTAACGGAAGCAATCGGTATCTCTACTTCTTGCCCCTCCACGATGGCACGCACCGTCTTCGGTTGAAGTCCCATCAGTTTCTTGATGGCTGAACCGGTGTTGGCTTTCGCTCTTTCTTCTAGTAGTTTTCCTAGCGAGATAAAAGCAATGACTACGGCAGTGGCTTCATAATACACATGCGCATGAATGCCGCGACTGTGCCAGAACTCCGGAAAAAAAGTATTGAATAGGCTGAAGAGAAAGGCAATGCCGGTAGACAAGGCTACTAGTGTATCCATGTTCGCTTTTCCAAAACGTGCTTGCTTCCAGGCATGTACAAAAAAGTTTCTGCCAAAATAGAAGACAACAGGAGCGGTCAGCACCATGGAAATGTAGGTACCATAGGGCATGTCCATAAAGAACATCCCGATCAGGAAAACGGGCAAGGCTAAAAGGGAAGACCAAAGTGTTCTACTCTTTACTTCTTCGTATTGCTTGCGCTGTGCTTCTTCTTTAATGGCTTGTGGATCTTCTGTATCAATGACTAAATCATAACCAATAGAACGAACTGCGTTTTGGAGGTCGCTGGTTTGCGCCACCGAAGTGTCATATTCTACAGCAGCCGTTTGATTGGCGTAGTTGACAGAGGCGTCTTTTACTCCTGGCGTACTTTTGAGCATAGATTCCACACTCACCGCACACGCTGCGCAGGTCATTTCCAATACGGGAAAGGATTGCTTGATAAGGGGGCTCTTTTTATTTTTTAATGAGGATTCGGGTATCGCTGACATGGCTTACAAATTAACTAAGTAAGTATACTCACGATTTGTTGCTTTGTTTTACAGAATCTCAGGGATTCCTTACAGGATTAATCGATTCTTCTTAGAACGGTGGAACAAGAAGTAATCTTGCTATGTGTGCTCATGACGTTAAGCAATGTCATCTAAGGGTTTTCTCACCTCTTCCATGTTTCTGTTTTTCTTCAGCTCAGAAGGTGTCATCCCTGTTACTTTCTTGAATTGAGCGGATAAATGGGCTACGCTGCTGTAACCCAAACGACTGGCGATTTCACTCAGGTTGAGTTCATCGTAAAAAAGTAACTCTTTAGCTTTTTCAATTTTCTGCCGAATGATGTATTGTTCCAGCGTGATGCCTTCTACTGAAGAAAAAAGATTGCTTAGGTAATTGTATTCATAATGCATCTCTTCCACCAGTACGGTAGACCAATTGTGCTTGCGGTCAACTTCTTTGCTATGATGAATGAGTTGTATGACTTTATTTTTGATCCCTTCAATGAGTCTTACTTTTCTGTCGTCTATGCGTGAAAAACCCAATTCCTCTAAGGCAGCATCCAGTGTTTTCCAGGTGTCGGTGGGTAGTTGTTCTTCTTTGAGCACGACCTCACCTAAAGAAACACGTTCAGGAATCAATCCTTGTTTTTCGAACAGGTGCGCAACCGCTGAGACGCAGCGGTTACATACCATATTTTTTATATAGACAGTCATGATCTTGAATGATAAGCTCCTGCAAGTTACAAAGATCGCATCTCTTCTTTGCCATCCGGATATTTGGCAAAACGACTTTTTTCACGCGCATGTACATGTTCGTATGTAGACCAGGGCCAACCACCAAACTGGGTCTCCTGGTATTCCATAAAGGCCTGCTGAATCTCGGCTTGGGTATTCATAACGAAAGGCCCATGTTGCGCAACGGGCTCTCCTATGGGTTTTCCCTGTAATACCAATAAAGAAGTTTCTGCATTTCCATTTTGTAAAATAACTTCCTGATCTGCCAACAATTCAATGGCCTGATGAGAAGTAAAGTTTTTATCAGCTACTTGTAGGGAAGTGCCTTCGTAAAAGTAGAGAGAACGGTTCACACCTGCAGAGGCTTTAGGCAAGGTCCATTGTGCACCTGCTTCTAGTTTAATTGTCCAGATGGCGACTTCATGATCCGCCTCCGCTGCCCAGGAGTTGGGAGCAGGGGCGGGGGCTTTTGTCTGTTGAATTTGTCCGGCCACTACACGCACGCGCGTTAATTTTCCGGAGGCATCACGATGTTCGAATGTAGGAATGGTATCATTCCACAACATGGCAAAGTGTGGAGCGACTAGTTTATTTTTCTTCGGTAAGTTGAGCCAGATTTGAAAGAGTTCTAAAGGATTTTCCTGTTCAGCATTTACCAGCGGAAACATTTCGCAATGCATCACGCCCTTGCCGGCTGTCATCCATTGTACATCACCAAAACCAAAACGGCCTGCTGCTCCCAACGAGTCGGAGTGGTCAACTAATCCCTTCGTAACAATGGTGACGGTTTCAAAACCGCGGTGGGGGTGAGCTGGAAAGCCCGGAACCTTTTCGCCATGGTACATGCGCCACTTTTGGTTGGGATTAAAATCCTGACCGATGCGTCTGCCCGCCAGCGATTCCGCAGGGCCCATTACGGCATTGCCTTTGGGGTAAAAGTCTTCGTGGTGTACGCAAAAGAGAAAAGGATCTTGTGTTTGCCAGGGAAAGCCTAAGGGCTTGATAGATTTGATGGGACTGCTCATAACGATGAACTCTTTTTTATTTTCTCTTTAAACTAAAATATAAGGGAAATAGTTTAATGCATTTGGTTTTTCAATAGCAAGGAGCTACAGGTATGGAGATGAAATTCACTAATAGCTCATCTCATCCAATTTCACTTTTCCTTTAAACGTCCAGAAAACAAAGCTGGTGTAGGCAGCCACCAACGGAACGCCAATAGCCGCAACCATGAGCATGATCTTTAATGTTTTGATGGATGAGCTGGCGTTGTACACCGTCAGACTATAGGCGGGATCTACGGTCGAGAGAAGGATGGTTGGGTAGAGTTCCAAAAATACGATGATAAGTAGCATGCTCATAGTAACGGACGAAGACAGGAAAGCCCATAAATAATTCTTCTTGGTGATTTGCCGTGTAATGTTGGCAATGGAAAGAATCATCAGCACCGGCACCGGAAACAACCAGGGATCGCTCTTAATGCTTTCGGTGAGGTGTGGAACATAGAGTAGTGTATAGAAACTCAACAAGATAATACAGATCACAAAGAAGATGGTAGTGCGCTGTACGAGTTTAGTAAGTTTCGCATACAGCTTATCTTCTGTCTTCATGACCAGGTAAATGGCACCATGCATCATAAACAAGGCAAACGTAGTAAGCCCTACCATCAGCGCATAGGGATTGAGCAAGTCTAGCCAGTCACCAATATAATTTCCATTTTCATCTAAGGGTATACCCAGCAGTACATTCCCGACCACTAACCCCAGCATCAATGCCAGTAGTGTACTGGAGATGGAGTAAGAAATATCCCAGGTCTTTCGCCACCAGGCCATCGGTTCTTTGCTTCTGAATTCAATCGAGATGGCCCGGAAAATAAGCATCAATAAAAATAACATGATGGGTACATAGAGTGCTGAAAGAAGCGAGGCATAAACTTTCGGGAAGCCAGCAAAGAGTGCTCCGCCTCCGATCACTAACCACACTTCATTGCCATCCCATACCGGACCGATAGCATTGAGGGCAATTCTTCTGCTTTTTTCTTGCTTGAAAAAAAGATGCAAAGCACCAGCGCCTAAATCAAAACCATCTAAAATGGCGTAACCTGTAAACACCGCTCCTAGTACCAGGAACCACCAAGTGGGATAATCAATGCCTAAAAATGTTTCCATCTTATTCCAGTAAGGTTGCCATGCTTTGTTGTTGCGGACTGTGTTGTATATCCGGATCGTGTGTATCGGGTCCGTGTTTTATTTTTTTATTCAACATGTAAATAAATAAAACAAACAAGAGTGCATACACGAGCGTGAACAGGATGAGTGAAAAGAGTACCTGATTCGCGGTGACTGTTTTCGATAAGGCATCGGAGGTGCGCAAGTGATTGTACACGACCCAGGGTTGGCGCCCGGTTTCTGCCGCATACCAACCTACTTGATTGGCGATTTGAGGGAGGAAGACAGCCCACATACTCAACAATAATACCCATCGGTACTGAAAGAGTTTCCTCTTCCACCATAAGAAGATCAACAACCACGACCAGAAGATTAAGAACATGCCAATGGCTACCATCAGGTGATAGGTCTGGAAAACGAAGTTAACCATCGAGGGCCTGTCTTTTTCAGGAAAGCTGTTCAAGCCACGCACAGGCGTTGTGGTGTTTTGATAGAGAAGATAACTTAATCCATTCGGAATTTTTAGCCCGGATACTTCCTGCGTCTTTTTATCGACCCAGCCAAACAAATACAGATCGGCTGCAGCAAGGCTATCGAAGTGTCCTTCCATAGCAGCTAATTTGGCTGGTTGATACTTGGCAACAATTTCTGCCGAACGATGCCCTGCGAACAATTGCGAGAGAGAAGCCACAGCCGCTACGACTAGGGCAATTTTAAATGAGTGTTGTGCAAAGTCTGTGTGTTTCTTTTTTAATAAGTACCATGCACTAATGCTTAACACCAAAAAAGAGCCCGCCAAGAAAGAACCAATCCATACATGAATGACACGGTCGATAGCCGAAGGATTGAAGACCATGGTCCAGAAGTCGGTGATCTCGGCACGGGCATTCATCCCTTCGCCAACAATGTGATAACCGGCAGGTGTTTGCTGCCAGGAGTTGGCCACCACAATCCAAATGGCAGAGAACATCGAGCCTAGCAATACCATCACCGTGGAGAAGAAATGAACTTTGGGCCCCACGCGATTCCAGCCAAACAACAGCACCCCTAAAAAGCCGGACTCCAAAGCAAATGCAAAAATTCCTTCCGCTGCCAGTGCACTGCCAAAGACATCGCCTACATAGCGTGAGTAGGTAGCCCAGTTGGTACCAAACTCAAACTCCATCACGATACCTGTAGCCACTCCGATACCAAAAATCAAGGCAAATATTTTTGTGTAGAAGCGAGCCATGCTTTCGTACACTTTTAGTTTGGTGCGCAGGTATTGGCCTTCCATGATCACCATGATTAAACCCAAACCAATGCTGAGGGGTGGGTAGATGTAATGAAAGGATACCGTGAAGGCAAATTGAATTCTGGAAAGTACTTCTACGCTCATGAATACTCTTTAAATTTTATTACTAAAAGGAATCAACCAGGAGACATTTTTTTGATACTCCCGATACTGATCTCCGTACTGTAGCTCCATTTTCTTTTCTTCTATCAAAGACCCTGCTAAAAAGTAAAGAGTGGCCAGACTGGAGAAGACCAGCCAGGGGAGAGTCATTGAGGGCTTGCACCACAAAAAGAGAATGCTGAACAAGTAGAGTGGGTGTCGTGTAAATCGATAGATTCCGGAGATCATTAGTTTTTCAGGAACAGCAGAAGTGGAGGACTTTTGGTAGTAAGTCCACACCTGTCGTATACCAATAAAACTTTTCCAATCTATTTGTTGCAAGGACACCACAATGCCGAGTAGTGCAACTAAGCGAAGAATCTCAAAGAGATAAAAGATGGCTCCCTCTACGTCCCAAAGAAGTTTACCTTCGCCAACCGCGAGTAGTAGTATAGGAGCGAGGGTTAAAAGGCTTAACAGGTTATAGAAAAGTCTATACCAGGCGTCATAGAACAACTTCCCCATTTTGTTCCGCAGCCAGGCCTTGAAAGAAAGAGAGGCCGTAAGGCTGTGAACAATG
>Ga0075163_10014762_pt1 | contig 10064 bp, 9 predicted proteins | sample JI1023141ADNA_FD_71478 | JGI IMG/M metagenome (GOLD analysis project Ga0075163, IMG submission 71478) | Wastewater effluent complex algal communities from Wisconsin, to seasonally profile nutrient transformation and Carbon sequestration -... | ecosystem: Engineered > WWTP > Effluent > Algae... | reverse complement strand
CCCTTCGGGCTGGACCAGACGCTCACCACCGGCATCGTCAGCGCGCTCAACCGGGAGATCGAGTCGTTCAACCAGCGCACCATCCGCGGCGTGATCCAGACCGACGCGGCCATCAACCCCGGCAACTCCGGCGGCCCGCTGCTCGACTCCGCCGGCCGGCTGATCGGCGTGAACACGCAGATCGCCAGCCCGAGCGGCGCCAGCGCCGGCATCGGCTTCGCGATCCCCGCCGACGAGGTCAACCGCATCGTGCCGCGGTTGATCCGCGATGGCCGCTTCGTGCGGCCGGCCATCGGCGTGACCGCCGCCTCGGCCAACCTCGAGAAGGCGCTGAACCTGCCCAAGGGCATCGCGCTGGTGCAGGTGCAGCCGGGCAGCCCGGCGGCGCGTGCCGGCCTGCAGCCGTTCCGCCGCGGCAAGGGCACCGAGATCGTGCCCGGCGACGTGATCACCGCCGTCAACGACGAGCCGGTGGCCGGCATGGACGACATGCTCAGCCTGCTGGAGAAACGCCAGCCGGGTGACACGGTGACATTGACCGTGTGGCGCGCCGGCCAGACCCGCAAGCAGGCGGTGGTGCTGGGCACGGCGGACTAGCGCATCCGCAAAGCGGGGGTCGCGGCGGCGCGGCCAGCGTGGCAGACGAACCCGAACGCGGCTAGCATGGCCCCGCTTCGAGGAGCCACCCATGTCCCCAGCCCTGCCCGCCAGCGAGCGCCTGCCGTTGCTCGACACCGTGCGCGGCTTCGCGCTGCTCGGCATCCTGATCATGAACATGCCGGGCTTCTCGACCTCGTTCTTCATCGAGGCCGACGGCTCGCATTTCTGGAAGGGCGAGCTCGACCGGGCGGCCGAGCAGCTGCGCGACGCGCTGTTCTCGGGCAAGTTCAACAGCATGTTCAGCCTGCTCTTCGGGCTCGGCTTCACGCTGCAGTTCCAGCGCATGCAGGCCCTGCAGCCCGACGGCGCCACCGCGCTGTACCTGCGCCGGCTGATCGTGCTGCTGGCCTTCGGGCTGCTGCACGTGATGGTCTTCTGGACCGGCGACGTGCTGCACATCTACGCCGTGCTCGGGCTGGTGCTGGTGCTGGTGCTGCGCCATGCCAGCAACCGCACGCTGTGGATCCTGGTCGTCGCCTGCCTGTGCTGGCCGGCGCTGTCGGGCCTGCTGCGGCTGCAACTGATGACGCCGGAGGTGGTGGCCATGCTCACCGCCAAGGCCAAGGCGTGGGAGGCCTCGAACAACCTCGCCTATGGCCAGGGCAGCTTCCTCGATGCGCTGCGCGAACACGCGCGCGAGTTCATCGACGGATACAGCAACCTCTGGGGGCTGTGGGGCACCTTCGGCTTCTACGTGCAGATGACGACGACCATGCTGCTCGGCGTGCTGGCCGGTCGCGGCCGCTGGCCGCAGCGTGTCGCCGAGCTGCTGCCGCAGGTGCGCCGCCTGCAGTGGGCCGCGCTCGGCCTCGGCCTGCTGTGCGCGGCGACCTTCACGGTCATCTTCGAACTCAACCGCACGCCCGGCCCCTCGCCGATCAAGGTGCTGGGCAGCCTGGCCTACACCACCAGCCGCGTCTGCCTGATGGTCTTCTACGTGCTCACGCTGGTGCGGCTGATGCAGCTGCCGGCCTGGCAGCAAAGGCTGGCGCCGGTGGCGCTGGCCGGCCGCATGCCACTGACCAACTACCTGATGCAGACGCTGATCTGCACCACGCTGTTCTACGGCTGGGGCTTCGGCCTGTGGAACCGTGTCGGGCCGGCGGCCTGCCTGCTGCTGGCGCTGGTGATCTTCTTCGCGGTCCAGGTGCCCTGGAGCCGCTGGTGGCTGAGCCGCCATGCCCAGGGTCCGTTGGAAGCGCTGTGGGCCCGCCTGACCTACGGGCGGCACGGCAGGCCGGCTGCGGCGGTGCCGGCCGCCGGCGGGTGAAAGGAAACGGCGCGAGCCACGACCAACGGCTTTCCTCCCCTCGAAAGGACCTCCAATGACCCGCCGCCAACTCTTCGGCCTGCTTTCCAGTCTCGGCCTGGCCCAGGCCGCCCCGCAAGCCGAGGCCGCCGCCACGCCCACCCGTGCCGACAAGGTGGTGCTGAGCGACGACGAGTGGAAGCGCCGCCTCAGCCCGACCGCCTACCAGGTGCTGCGCCACGAAGGCACCGAGCGCGCCGGCACCAGCCCGCTGAACGCCGAGAAGCGCGCCGGCACCTACCACTGCGCCGGCTGCGACCTGCCGCTGTTCCAGGCGGACATGAAGTTCGACAGCGGCACCGGCTGGCCGAGCTTCTTCACCGCACTGCCCGACGCGCTGGGCACCAGCACCGACTACAAGCTGCTGCTGCCGCGCACCGAGTACCACTGCGCGCGCTGCGGCGGGCACCAGGGCCACGTCTTCAACGACGGACCGCGGCCGACCGGCAAGCGCTACTGCAACAATGGTGTCGCTTTGCGTTTCGAGGCCAAGGCATGAGCACGCCGGGCCGCTCCCAAGTGCTCATCCCGGAGTGCGAAGCACGGAGGGTCGTCCAGTGAAGGCCCTGCGCTTGTGGATCAGCGCCTTCGCGCTGGTGGCCGGTGCGGCCGGCGCGCAGACGCTGCCAGCCAAGCCCGCGGGGGCCACCTCTCTGGCCACCTTCGCGGGGGGCTGCTTCTGGTGTGTCGAGTCCGATTTCGACAAGGTGCCGGGCGTGCTCTCCACCACCTCCGGCTACACCGGCGGCAAGACGCCCAACCCGACCTACCAGCAGGTTTCGGGCAAGGGCACCGGCCATGCCGAGGTGGTGCAGATCGTCTTCGACCCGTCCAAGGTCAGCTACGAGCAGCTGCTGGAGAAGTACTGGCACAGCATCGACCCGACCACCAAGGACCGCCAGTTCTGCGACAGCGGCAGTCCCTATCGCACGGCCATCTTCGCGCACGACGACGCGCAGCTGGCCGCGGCCCGCGCGTCGCTGGCGGCGCTGGAGAAGAGCAAGCCCTTCCCGCAGCCGATCGTCACCCAGATCGAGCGCTCCAGCGCCTTCTACCCGGCCGAGGACTACCACCAGGACTACTACAAGAAGAACCCGATCCGCTACCAGTACTACCGCGCCAGCTGCGGCCGCGACGCGCGGCTGAAGGAGCTGTGGGGGTCGAAGGCGCCCTGAGGGCTGCCGGATGGGGCACCGATGAGGTGCCCATGACGTGCCGTTGACGCGGCGCAGGGCGGCGTGGGCCGGACCGGCGGAACATGCCGGCATGGACCCGCTTCGCATCCTCCTCATCCAGGGCCACCCCGATCCCGCCGGGGGCCACCTCGGCCACGCGCTGGCCGCCAGCTACCGCCAGGGCGCCGAGGCCGCCGGCCGCGAAGTGCGGCAGGTGGACGTCGCGCAGCTGGACTTCCCGCTGCTGCGCTCGCAGGCCGACTGGAAGTTCGGCACCCTGCCGCCGGCGCTGCTGCCGGTGCAGCAGGACATCGTCTGGGCGCAGCACCTGGTGTTCTTCTTCCCGCTGTGGATGGGCGACATGCCGGCGCTGCTGAAGGGCTTCGTCGAGCAGGTGGCGCGGCCGGGCTTTGCGTTCGGCGAAGGCCAGGTCGGCCCGCTCGGCCACAAGAAGCTCGAGGGCCGCTCGGCCCGCGTGGTGGTGACGATGGGCATGCCGGCGCTGGTCTACCGCTACTTCTACCGCGCCCACAGCGTGAAGGCGCTGGAACGCAACGTGCTCGGCTTCATCGGCATCGCACCGGTGCACGAGACGCTGATCGGCAACGTCGAAGGCCACGACCCGACGGCGCAGGCGCGCTGGTTCGAGAAGCTGCGCAAGCTGGGCGCCACCGGCGCCTGACGAAGCGCACCGGTGACCAACGGTCACCGGTGACACCGCCTTACCTCCGGTAGCAGGCCGGCGGCGCGCACTGCGCAGACTGCCGCCACACCAAGACCAGGAGGATGGCACGATGCTTGACTGCACCGCGGTCGAAACACCCACGACCCCACACGAGCCCACGAACCCAGGCGCCGCGATCGTTTCGCTGCGACAAGCCACGGCGCTGGCCGCCAGCGCCAGCGCGTTGCTCGCCGCCTGTGGCGGTGGTGGCAGCGGCGTCGCCAGCGACCTGCCCGGCTCGGGCGGCCCCCCGCCGCCGCTGCAGACCGTGCCGCCGAGCGAGCGAGACGCCGCGCGCTTCCTGACGCAGGCCAGCTTCGGCGCGAGCTCGCCCGAGCAGATCGCGGCGCTGCAGAAGCAGGGCTTCGAGGCCTGGCTGTTCGAGCAGTTCAACAAGCCCACCGCGCTGCACGTGGCCTACCTCGAGAGCCAGCGCGGCCGCGACGCCGGCCCCGGCGAAGCCCGCCGGGTCAGCGAGGAGATGAGCTACGAGGCCGTCTGGCAGCAGTGGCTGCAGGGCGAGGACCCGCTGCGCGGCCGCATGTCCTGGGCGCTGCTGCAGATCATGGTCATCAGCAACATCGCGCCGGACATCCGCCCGCACGCGATGAGCAGCTACATGGACATGCTCAACCGCAACGCCTTCGGCAACTTCCGCACGCTGCTGCAGGACGTGGCGCTGCACCCGGCGATGGGCTACTACCTGAACATGCTGGAGAGCGAGAAGGAGGACCCGAAGTCCGGCACGCACCCGAACGAGAACTTCGCGCGCGAGGTGCTGCAGTTGTTCTCGATCGGTCTGGTGAAGCTCGAGATCGACGGCAGCGCGAAGCTCGGCCCCGACAACCAGCCGATCCCGACCTACGACGAGGCGGTGGTGAAAGGCTACGCGCAGGCCTTCAGCGGCTGGGCCTACGGCGGGCTGGACAACACCCGCGACAGCACCTTCCACGACCACGACGACAACGACGAGGCGCTGTGGGTGGTGCCGATGAAGGCCTGGAAGAACTACCACTCACCTGGCGCCAAGACGCTGCTCGACGGGCGCGTGCTGCCGGCCGGGCAGACGCCCGAGAAGGACATGGCCGATGCACTCGACAGCATCTTCAACCACCCCAATGTCGGCCCCTTCATCAGCCGGCTGCTGATCCAGCGCTTCACCACCAGCAACCCCAGCCGGGACTACGTGCGCCGCGTGGCCACGACCTTCAGCGACAACGGCGCCGGCGTGCGCGGCGACCTGCGCGCCGTGCTGCGTGCGGTGCTGCTCGACCCCGAGGTGCGTGGCGACGGCGCGGCCACACAGGCCCGCTTCGGCAAGCCGCGCGAACCGGTGCTGCGCCTGGCCGCCTACCTGCGCGCGCTGGGCGCGAAGTCGAAGAACGGTCGCAACGACATCCACTACCTGGACAGTGCCGACGATTCGCTGGGCCAGAGCCCGCTGCTGGCGCCGACGGTGTTCAACTTCTACTCGCCGGGCTACCGCCCGCCCGGGCCGCTGTCGATCGCCGGCATGGCGGCACCCGAGTTCCAGATCACCACCGAGACCACCGTCGTCGGCTCGCTGAACTTCTTCGCCGACCTGCTGTGGGGCGGCGGCTACGGCAACGGCGACTCGCGCCTGCAGCTCGATTTCGCCCCCTGGGAGGCGCTCGCCGCCGACCCGGCCAGACTGGTCGACCGCATCGACCTGCTGTTCTTCGTGCGTCAGATGAGCACCCCCACGCGCGAGCGGCTGACCCGCCTGGCGTCGGCACTGCCGGCCAACAACCCGCGCGAACGGGTTCGCTCGACCTTGATGGTGGCCGCCATGTCGCCCGACCACGTGGTTCAGAAGTGAGGGCGGCGATGACGATGCAACGACGGCACTTCCTTCAGGCCGGCACTGCCGCTGCGCTGACCCCCTGGGCGCAGCTGCAGGCGCTGGCCGCCACCACCGATGCCAGCAATGACTACAAGGCGCTGGTGTGCCTGTTCCTGTACGGCGGCAACGACAGCAACAACCTGATGGTGCCCACCGACACCAGCACCTACTCGCTGTACCAGCGAGCACGGCCGAACCTGGCATTGCCGCGCGAGCAGCTGGTGCCCATCGTGTTGGCCAACACCGGCGGTGCCAGCTACGGCCTGCACCCGGCGCTGGCGCCGCTGAAGCCGCTGTTCGCGGCCGGCCAGGCCTCGGTGGTGGCCAATGTCGGTCCGCTGCTGGTGCCGACCAGCCGCGCGCAGTGGCAGGCGCGCAGCGTGCCGCTGCCCGACAACCTGTTCTCGCACAGCGACCAGCAGGGCGCCTGGCAGAGCGGCATCGCCGACGATGCGCCACGCAACGGCTGGGGCGGCCGCACGCTCGAACGCGTGGTGCCCGAGGGCCTCGGCAACCGCGGCTACAGCGCGATCAGCGTGTCGGGCAGCAACATCTGGGAGGGTGGCGACCTCGGCATGACGCCGTACCGAGTGTCCAGCTCGGGCCGCTTCGGCTTCGACTTCTACGACCCAGCCGGCAAGGACCCGCTGTCCGCCGCCGTCGCCAGCCTGCTGGCCGAGACGCGCAGCGACCCGATGGAGCAGACCTGGCTGAACGTGATGGGCCGCTCGATCGACAACCAGCGCATCCTCAGCGCGGCGCTGTCGGCCTCGACGCTGAAGACCGTGTTCCCCGACACCGGCCTGGGCCGCCAGCTGCGCATGGTGGCGCAGCTGATCGCCGCGCGCGGCCGCCTCGGGCTGCAGCGGCAGTGCTTCTTCGCCAGCCTGGGCGGCTTCGACACCCACGGCGACGACCAGCTGCAGCGGCAGAACGAGGCCTTCGGCGAGATCGCCGGCGCGGTGGCCGCCTTCCAGGCCGCGATGAACGAGATGGACCTGGCGCGTGGCGTCACGCTGTTCACCGCCAGCGACTTCGGCCGCAACCTGCCGAGCAACGGCCAGGGCACCGACCACGGCTGGGGCGGCCACCAGCTGGTGTTCGGCGGTGGCCTGGCCGGCGCGCGGATGGTCGGCCGCTTCCCGGTGCTGCAGGTCGGCGGGCCCGACGACGCCGGCCAGGGCGTGTGGATCCCGACGACCTCGGTCGACCAGCTCGGCGGCGAGCTGGCGCGCTGGTTCGGCGCGGCGCCGAACCTGGTGGAGGCGGTGTTCCCGCGCCTGCCGAACTTCGAAAGCTCGATCGGGCTGATGTCGCCGTAAGGGCGCCGCGCGAACGGTCAGCCGAAGTCGAGCGTGAAGCGGCCGCGGCGGCGTTCGGCCGCAGCGATCCAGGTGCCGAGCGCGTTCTTCGCCAGCTGCGACATCGTGCCCCAGGTGCAACCGATGCGCATGCCGGGGCCATGGTCGTGGCTGGGCGAGGCGTGGCGCACGTCGAGGTCGGCAAAGAACAGGGTCTCGTCGCCCTGCACGATCTCGACCGCGCGCAGTGTCTGGTCGGGCACCACCGGCATCACCTTGATCGGCCGCCACAGCGCACAGCCGGTGGCACTGAGGTCGAGCACCCGCAGTTCCACCTGCAGGTCGGGCGCCAGCGGGTGGTGCATCCGAGCCACCAGGCCCTCCGAGCCTTCCTTGCGCAGGCGCAGGCCCTGCCGGCGGGGCAGCTTGAACAGCAGCCGCGGCAGGTCGGCGTGCAGCAGCACGCGGTCGGGCGTCGGCTCGACCGTCACGCCACTGAGCGGGAACTGCAGCTTGGTGTCCCCCTGGTAGGTGGCGCCCCACAGGCCGCGCAGCGGCATCGCGCGCTGGCCGGTGGGCGTGGTCGTCTCGACCTTGAACAGCATGCGCGAATGGGTCGCGTCGACCGACCACAGCGTGGCCGGGAACACCGGTCCCCCCTGTGGCCCGATGCTGACCGGAGACTGCCCCTGGCAGATCTCGCGCAGCACCTTCAGGCGCTTGTCCGGCGCATCGAGGCGAAACGGCGTCCAGGCGCCGACGTCCGTGTCGGCGCTGAGCGCGCCAGGCATGGTTTCTTGGTAGGCCATGTCGATCGGGAAAATGCAGAGGCAGGGGCGGACGGTGGCCGCCCCCGGACGACAAGGCGGGTCAGGACTTGCGCTGCAGGCGCAGCATCAGGTTCATCGTCTCGAGTTGGGCGGCCAGCTCGAGCAGTTCTTCACGCAGCTTCTCCCACTTCTCGACCTTGGCGGCCAGGGGATGCTGTACGGGGGTGACGGCGCGGCGCTGCGGCGACTGATCGTTCATGGCTTGTGACTCCTGCTCCAACGTGAAGCCATCGTCGTTGCCGCCCGTCAAAGCGCCAACCCCTCGGCTCGGTGCCGGACCCGCATTCGAGGGGGTGCGGATGCCACGAACGGCGAGCCGCGGGCGCCTGGGCCGGCCTCGTCGGTTCACCGCTGCCGGATCGCCGCCAGGAAGCGCTCGCAGGCCGCCAGCTGCGCCAGGCTGACGTACTCGTCGGCCTGGTGCGCCTGCGCGATATGGCCGGGGCCGCAGACCACCGTCGAGATGCCGGCCTTCTGGAAAATCCCGGCCTCGGTGCCGAAGGCCACCAGCGTCGTGCGGTCGACGCCGGCCAGGCGTTGCGCCAGCTGCACCGCGGGGTCGCCCGGGTCGACCTGGAAGGCCGGGATCGACGCCGTCTGCTCGAAGCGGAAGCCGCTGGTCGGGTCCACCGCCTTCATCGCCGGCTCCAGTGCCGCGGCGTGCTCGGCGACGAGGCGCTGCATCGCCACCTCGTCGGCGCCGGGCAGGTTGCGGAACTCGTAGTGGAAGCGGCAGTCCTCGGGCACCACGTTGTCGGCGATGCCGCCCTGCACCACGCAGACCGCGGCGGTGGAGAACGGTACGTCGAAGCCCTCCTGCCGCGGCTCGTTGTTGCGCAGGTCGTCGGCCAGGTCGGCCACCCGCGCCACCACGCGCGCTGCCGCCTCGATGGCGTTGACGGCCGACGTCGTCTGCGACGAGTGCGCCGCCTTGCCGCGCACGCAGCAGCGCCAGCGGTGCACGCCCTTGTGCGCGATCGCCGGGATCATGCCGGTCGGTTCGCCGACGATGCACAGCCGCGGCGCCAGGCCGGCCTCCTTCAGGTCGGCGATCAGGTGGCGCACGCCGAAGCAGCCGACCTCCTCGTCGTAGCTGAAGGCCAGGTGCACCGCGAACGGCAGGTCGGCCTCGAGGAAATCGCGCGCCTGCGATGTGGCCAGGCCGATGAAGCCCTTCATGTCGGCGCTGCCGCGGGCATACAGGCGGCCGTCGCGCAGCTCGCCCGACAACGGGTCCATCGACCAGGCCTGGCCGTCCCAGGGCACGGTGTCGGTGTGGCCGGAGAGGATCAGCCCGTCGGGCCGGCCTTCGCCCAGCGTGGCGAACAGGTTGGCCTTGCGCCGCTCGTCGTCCCAGGTGAGGCGCGGCACCACCCCGAGCGTGCGCAGATGATCGGCGATGCACTCGATGACGCCGAGGTTGGACTCGTGGCTGACGGTGTTGAAGCGCACCAGGCGCTGGGCCCAGGCCAGGCCGTCGGCCGAGGGGCGGGCGTCGAGAGTGTCGGCGTTGTTCATCGGCCGATCGTAGCCGCGCTCCCGAGCACATGGCCGCGCACGACATTGACGGTGTTCAGCCCGACCTCGTCGGTGGCGTAGCCGCCTTCGAAGACGAACAGTGTCGGCACCGCCAGCCGGGCCAGGCGGCGGCCGATCTCGAGGTAGTCGTCGCACCGCAGCGCGAAGCGCGAGATCGGGTCGCGCTCGAAGGTGTCGACACCGAGCGACACCACCACCGCGTCCGGCCGGGTCGCCAGCGCAGCGTCCAGCGCCTGCTCCAGCGCCGCCAGCCAGGCCGGCGCCGCGGTGCCCGGCGGCAGCGGAAAGTTCAGCGTGAAGCCGGCGCCGGCGCCTTCGCCACGCTCGTCGGCATGGCCGACGAAGTACGGGTAGTCGTCGTGCGGGTCGGCGTGCAGGCTGGTGAAGAAGACGTCGTCGCGCGCCCAGAAGATGGCCTGCGTGCCGTTGCCGTGGTGGTAGTCGACGTCGACGATCGCCACCCGCCGGCGGCCGCCGTCGAGCAGTGCCTGCGCCGCGATCGCGGCATTGTTGAGGAAGCAGAAGCCGCCCATCGCCCGCGCCGTGGCGTGGTGCCCCGGCGGGCGGCAGATCGCCAGCACGCGCGGCGCACCGGCCAGCAGGTCGTGCGCACCGGCCAGCGCGCACTGCGCGCTCCAGTAGGCGGCTTCCCAGGTGCCGGC
>Ga0075163_10014760_pt1 | contig 10064 bp, 8 predicted proteins | sample JI1023141ADNA_FD_71478 | JGI IMG/M metagenome (GOLD analysis project Ga0075163, IMG submission 71478) | Wastewater effluent complex algal communities from Wisconsin, to seasonally profile nutrient transformation and Carbon sequestration -... | ecosystem: Engineered > WWTP > Effluent > Algae... | reverse complement strand
ATTGCCAAGCGCTCGATCCGCGCCGAGAAGCACGTCATCATCTGCGGCTACGGCCGCAGCGGCCAGAACCTGGCGCGCATGCTCGAGACCCAGGCCATCCCCTACATGGCGCTGGACCTCGACCCCGACCGCGTGCGCCAGGCCGCAGCGGCCGGCCAGAGCGTGGTCTTTGGCGACGCCGCACGGCTGCAGAGCCTGATGGCCGCCGGCCTGGCACGTGCCAACGCGGTGGTGGTCAGCTACCCCAACACGCCTTCGGCACTGAAGATCCTGCGCCTGGTGCGCGAACACGCGCCGACGGTGCCGGTCATCGTGCGCACCATCGACGACGCCGACCTCGAAGTGCTGCGCAGCGCCGGCGCCACCGAGGTCGTGCCCGAGGCCATCGAGGGCTCGCTGATGCTGGCCAGCCACGCACTGGCGCTGGTCGGCGTGCCGATGCGAAAGGTGATCCGCCTGACGCGCGACGCGCGAGACGCGCGCTACGGCCTGCTGCGTGGCTACTTCCACGGCGCCGACGACGACACGGTGGAAGAGCTGCAGCAGGCGCGGCTGCAGAGCGTGACCGTGCCGACCGCGGCGGCCAGTATCGGCCGCACCCTGCACGAACTGGCGCTGCATGCGGTGGGCGTCAGCGTGGTCTCGCTGCGCACCGCCGCGGGCGCCGTGGTCAAGCCTGATGACAGCACCCGGCTGCAGCCCGGCGACACCCTGGTGCTCAGCGGGCTGCCCGAGCCACTGTCGCTGGCCGAGGAGAAGTTGCTGCGCGGCTGAGGTCAGCCGCCAGGGGGGCGGCACGAAGCGCGGGTTCACCAGGTAGTCGGCCAGCTGCAGGCCCAGCGGCGCCCCGGCCGCTGCCGACAGCGCACTGGCCAGGTGACCCAGACCGCTGGCCTGCAACGGGTACGCCACCAGCGCACGCCAGGCCGTGGCGGTTGGCTGCGCGGCGGTGCCTGGGTCGCTGTCGAGCAGCTTGACCTGCCCCATGTCGTCGACGAGCACGTTCGCGGGCTTCAGGTCGCGGTGGATCACCAGCCGGCTGTGCGCGTAGGACACCGCATCGCAGACCTGCAGCAGCAGCTAGACCCGCCGGCGCGCCGACAGCGATGCTTCCCGGCAATGCACGTCGACCGGTCGGCCGCGGACATACTCGAGCGCGAGCCACGGGCGCTCGAAAGCATCGACCCCGGAGTCGTAGAGCCGCGCGATGCCTGGGTGCTCCAGCGTCGCCAGGATGTCGCGCTCGCGCGTCCAGGCGCGGCGGGGCAGTTTCAAGGCCACGCGGCGCTTGAGCTCGCCGTCGCTGCGTTGGGCCAGCCAGAGCATGCCCATGCCGCCCTCGCCGATCTCGTACAGCAGCCGCCACGGGCCGACGGCCGCGCCGCTATGCAGGTCGTGGCTCGTCGCGGCCCGGTCGCCGCTGCGGGTCGCGAACTCGGCCAGGAGCACCGTCGGCAGAGTCTGGTGGAAGTCGCCGCGCGCCGAGCGCAGCGGCGCCGCGAGCAGTCGGGCCAGGGTCGCCCTGACCTCGGGCGACACCTGCTGCTGGGCTGCCACCCAGGCATCGCGGTGGTCGGCAGGCAGGTCCAGCGCTTCGTCGAGCAGCCGGCTTAGCAGCGGCCAGTCGGGCGTGATGGCATCGAGCGGCCCGTTCATCGTGACGAGCGCGTGTGCAGCGGTGCGGCCATGATGCCGCGGGCCACAGCCCCTGCCCACCCCTTGAGGTCCAGGCCCGGACGCAAGGGTCCGCAAGAGCTGACGCACGGCGGCACGTCCAGGCAATGCGGACCCGCCTAGGGGCCGACACCCGCGGTCGACTGACGGTCGAATAGACTTTCCCGATGTCCGGGAAGCGACCGACGAAGCCACTCTCCGACAACCGCAGAGACCTCCTTTGGGTCTTGCTGGCGGTGGTGGCCACCTTCATCTTCGCCGCGTCGGTGGAGCTGTTCGAACGTGTCGAGCAGCTGGTCGAGCGATTCGAGCGGATGCAGCTCGACGAAGCGCTGTTTGCGCTGATCAGCCTCGCCCTGGGTCTGGCCTGGTATGCCTTGCGACGCCGCCGCGACGCCATGCAGGCGTTGACGCTGGCCCAACATTCCGAGGCGCAAGTGGCGGAGTTGCTGGCCCTCAACCGCGAGCTTTCCCAACGGCTGATGTCGTCGCAGGAGCAAGAGCGCCTGGAGCTGGCGCGCGACCTGCATGACGACATCGGACAGTTCTGCAATGCCATCCGCGTGGAAGCCGAGTGCATCGTCGTAGACGGTGCGGGTTCGCACCAGGTCGGCGCCCGACGCATCGCCGACATGGCCGACGACCTCTACGGCCGGGTCCACGCACTGCTGCGCCGGCTCCGGCCTGCCGATCTGGACGAACTCGGCATCGTGGCCGCGCTGCAGAGCCTCTGCGAGGCTTGGGAGATCACGGGCGCGACGGCCTGCGTGCTGCACCCCGTCGGTCAGTTCGACGGGATCGGCAATGACATCGAGACCGCCGTCTACCGCGTGGCCCAGGAGGCCCTCTCGAACGTGATGCGCCACGCCAAGGCGCAGACGGTTCGCATCGCGCTGCAACGCGGTCCCGATGGGGCCGTGCTGCTCGAGGTGCGCGACGACGGCATCGGTTTCGACACCACCCAGGCTCGCCGGGGCCTGGGCCTGCTGGGCGCCGACGAGCGTGCCCGAGCCCTTGGGGGCCGCTGTCTGGTGACGAGTCGGCCCGGATCTGGCACCCTCGTCCAGTTGCATCTGCCAACTCCCGCTGAAGAGACCGCGCCATGTTCGACAAGACCATCCAGGTGATGCTCGTGGACGACCACCCGATCGTGCGGGCAGGTTATGCCCGCCTGATCGAGCAGGCCAGGGACATGACACTGGTGGCCGAAGCCGGCAGCGAAGCCGAAGCGATCCGCTGCCTGCGCAAGGGCGCAGCGCCCGACGTGGTCGTGACCGACCTCGCGATGCCCGGCGGCGGCCACGGCATCGAACTGATCGCCCAGGTGCGCGCCATGCGGCCGAACTGTCGTGTGCTGGTGTTCAGCATGTACGACAGCCACGCATTGGTCAGGCGAGCCCTGCAGGCCGGTGCAGCGGGCTTCCTCTCCAAGAGCAGTGCGCCGATGATGCTGGTTCAGGCCATCCGCACCGTGGATGCCGGACTGCGCGCCATCAGTCCGGACCTCGAGGCGGCGCTCGATGGGCATGCTCACGGCGAGGACAGCGCCCGCCTGGCCAATCTTTCCGAGCGCGAATTCGCCTTGTTTGCCTTGCTGGCCGAGGGCTGCTCGATCAACGAGTGCGCCGCGCGCCTGGACCTCAGCCCAAAGACGGCCTCCAACTACCAGACCATTCTTCGCGAAAAGCTGGGTGTCACGACCTCGGCCGCGATGGCCCACCTGGCGCTCCGCTGGGGCGTGCTCAAGCAGGACAGCTGACAAGCGCCGGGGTCGATGTCCCCGGACCAATCAGGGAAATCGATCGCTGGGGTTTTCCCAGGCGGCGTGGGAGTTCTTCCCGGCTCCGCCGCGACCGCCAGCAGTCGCCACGACGCCGCCCGCTTTCGCTGACGGCGGCCACGGCCTGCCGGACAAGTTGTCCGATGACTTCGTGGGGCCGCAGGAGCATTTCCCTACGCGCGGCACACGGCCTGACGCAAGCTCGTTGTGGGTGGCCGGTGAGCCCGGTCACCGACAGGCAAGGCATGACCGGCGCACGGCCGTTGCCGAGCGGACATCAGCGCAACTCAAAACGGGTGGAGACCAATTCATGCGAAACGCGATCCTGATCGCCTCGATGGCGATGCTGACGGTGCCCTTGGCATCGGCACAGACGGTGCCCCAGACCCCGGCCGAGGTGGCCCGGCCTGGCGGCGTGATTCCCGGCGCTCCCAAGCTGGCCCTGGCCAAGGTCGCAGACGGGTTCAACGACCCCGTCGGCGTCACCGCCGCCAACGACGGCTCGGGCCGGATCTTCGTGGTCGAACGTGTCGGCAAGGTGCGTGTCGTCAACAAGGACGGCAGCGTCGAGAAGGCGCCCTTCCTGGACCTCACCAACTTCAACCCCCTGGGCACCGACGTGGCCACCGGCTTCGTGGAACAGGGCCTGTGGTCGATCGCTTTCCACCCCAGGTTCAAGGACAACGGCTTCGTCTTCGTGCACTACTCGTCGCTGCCGTTCAACGGTGCCTCGCTGGTGATGCGCTTCACCGCCGACAAGGCCAGCCCGAACGTCATCACGAAGGAACAGCTCGTCAAGTCAGCCAAGGGCATCATGAACATCCCGCAGCCCTACTACAACCACTACGGCGGGATGATCACCTTCGGTGCCGACGGCTACCTGTACATCGGCAAGGGTGACGGTGGCTGGGAAGGCGACCCGTTGAACGCGGGGCAGAACCTGAACACGCTGCTGTCGAAGATCCTGCGCATCGACGTGGACACACCGGACGACGTGGCCTATGCGATCCCCAAGTCCAATCCCCTGGCCAAGGCCGACCGGACGCAGCTGATGTCGTTGTTCGGCATCACCGAGCAGGGCTTCACGGCCAACCAGATCGGCTCGCGCCCCGAGACCTGGGCCTACGGCCTGCGCAACCCGTACTCGTTCCACTTCAACAAGCGCACGAACGACCTGTTCATCGCCGATGTCGGCCAGAACCACTGGGAGGAGATCAACTGGCAGCCGGCGTCGTCGAAGGGGGGTGAGAACTACGGCTGGAAGCACAACCAGGGGTCGCACTGCCATCCGACGACCGGTCCCGGCGAGAAGTGCCCGATCGTGGGAATGCTTCCCGTGGCCGAGTACCCGCACCAGGAACCCTATCCCGGTGGCCCGAAGCTGACCGCAGGCTATGGCTGCTCGGTGCAAGGGCTGGGCGTGGCCAACTACGGCGGCCTGCAGGACACCTACCTGGCCGGCGACTGGTGCTCGGGCCGCCTCTGGGGCGTGGCCTGGGACGGCAAGGCGAAGAAGTGGAACCTGCAGGAGTTCGGGCAGACGCAGCTGCAGTTCACGTCGGGCAACGTGGATGCCGACGGCTTCGTGCTGGCCGTGAACTGCTACTGCTTCTACACCGACGACAAGGGTCCGGTCGCCAACCCGAAGGGCGCACTGTGGCGCGTGTTGCCGGCCGACAAGGTGCCGGCCGGTGTCGAGGTCGCGCGCATGCGCTGACCTTTCGTGGGGTTCCGCCAGCGTGCGCTGGCGGTGACCGCAGATGGTTTGCGTCCTCCTGGAGGCAAGGGCAGGCACCTGCCCTGAATGGTCACGGGTACCGCCTTCGATGCAGGGACCCGGACGGTCTGGTCGTGATGAAGGATTGCCCGATGGTTCTCGAGCTGGCGCGACACAAGTCGTCGTGGTACCTCGCAAGCGCTGTGTGGATATCGGCCCCGCTGGTGGGCAATGCGCAGACGGTCGTGTTTCCCCACCCGTTCGACGGCAAACCCATCGCCACGCCGCTGAAGGCGGGCGAAGCCGAGACGGAGGCACTGCGCCGCTTCAAGAGCAACGGCGTCAACCTCTACCGCCAGGAGGCCAAAGCCGTCGCCGAGGGGAAGGCCCTGTACGAGCAGTGGTGCCAGGTCTGCCACAACGCCGACGGAACGGGAAAGATGGGGCCATCGCTCGTCGGCAAGTCCTTCACCTACCCGCAGACCGCCACCGACGCCGGCATGTTCGCGATCGTCTACGGAGGTGCGTCCGGCGCCATGCAGGCCTTCGCGCCGCGCGAGATCACCCAGGACGAGATGCTCAGGATCATCGCCTACGTTCGCAGCATCACGCCCCGTTGATGTCTGCGGCGCCGCCCCCGGCCGCCGGATTTCCCTCTCGACCCAGCCTCACCGACAACCCATGAATCGACATTCGGCAAGCCTGCGGACGTCAAAGCGGCACCGCCCGTGCATTGGCAGGACTTCCTTGGCAATCTCCGTGCCCCTGGCCATCGCTCTCGCACTGTGGCTGCCCGATGCGGCACGAGCGCAGGCGCAGCGGCCCGACCGGGCCTCCGAGCCCGTGATGGTCACCGGCACGCGGCTGCCTGCCACGCTGAGGCAGTCGACCGACAGCCTGACCATCATCACCCGCGAACAGATCGACACCCTGGCCGCGGCATCGGGCCCGGACCTGCTGCGCCAGGTTCCCGGCCTGCAGGTCGACCAGATGGGGGGTCCCGGAGGCCTGAGCTCGGTCTACATCCGCGGCAGCGATTCGAACCACGTGCTGGTGCTGATCGACGGCGTGCGCGTCAACGACCCGACCAACTCGCGCGGTGGCGGCTTCGACATCTCGAGCCTCGACCCAGCGCTGGTCGAACGCATCGAGGTCCTGCGCGGCGCCGCGTCGGCGATCTACGGTGCCGACGCGATGGGAGGCGTGATCAACATCGTGCTGCGCCGCGACGGCGCTGCAAGCGCCCGGCTGGTGGCCGCTGTGGGAGGCTTCGGCTACGCCAGCGGCAATGCTCGCGCGTCGCTGTCGCTCGGGTCGGCGCTGATGCTGGACGGCGCCGTGTCGCGCCTGCGCGACGGCCGCGACGCCGACGGCGGCCGGATCGACCTGACGCAGTACAGCGCCAAGGCGCATATCACCGTCGATCCCCGCTCGACGATCGACCTCGCCGTGCGCCGTGGCGAGCGCCGCAGCAGCGCGTTCCCGGACGACAGCGGCGGCGTGCAACTCGCCGTGCTTCGCACACTCGAACGCAAGTCTTCCGATGACACGGTCTTCAGCGCCGATGGCCGCTGGAGCCTCGACCCGGTGTCGCTGGTGCTAGGGGTCTCCAGCTTCCGCAAGCGCGAGGACATCGACTCCCCCGGCGTCGCGCCCGGTCAACGCAGTGACTTCGGTGTGCCGTCGTCGCAATCGCACACCGACTACCGGAGAGACAGTGGCACAGCGAGCGTGGCGATGCGCCTGGCGGGTGCGAGCCAGCTGGCGCTGGGCATCGAACTGCAGAACGAGCACGGCGTCAACGACACGGTCTACGAGTTCTTCGGCACCCCGATCCCCGTGGCCTTCGACCTGCACCGCAGGACGCAGTCGGCCTTCGTCGAAACCATGGTGCAGGCCAGCCGCGACCTGATCCTGAAGGCCGGCCTGCGCCACGACCACATCGAAGGCAGCGGTTCGCGCACCAGCCCCAACCTCGGTCTGCGCTACCACTGGGCCACCATCGACGGCAGCCTAAAGGCCAGCTACTCGGAAGGCTTCAAACCCCCCAGCTTCTTTGCGCTCGGCCTGCCCATTCCGCTCGGTGGCAACCCGGACCTGCGGCCCGAGCGCAACCAGGGCGGCAGCGTCGGCTACGAGCAGTTCCTGGGCAGGGGCCTGGGCTCCGCCGGCGTGAGCCTTTTCAAGTCGAAGTACACCGACCTGGTGACCTTCGACAACAACACCGGGCAGACCGTCAACGCCAACCAGGTCGACATCCACGGCGCCGAGTTCGAGGTCCACCTGAAGCCGACGACTGGATGGTCGCTGCGGGCGCACTTCACACGGTTGTTCAGCCACGTGGTGGACAGCGACGAACCCCTTCGGCAGCGCCCCGGCCGGCGTGGCGGCGTGCAGTTCGACTGGACCGTGGCGCCCGACCTGCAGGTGGCATGGCGCACCGAGTACAGCGCCCTGGTGTTCGATTCCTCGGTGCCCACCGGCAACCTCACGCTGCCGACCTACCTTCGCAGCGACCTGAACGGCAGCTGGCGCCTGCGTCCGGGCATGAGCCTGACGCTGGCCATCGACAACGTCTTCGACAAGCGCAACGTCTCCTACGTGGGGGCCACCGCGTTGCAGCGCCGCGGGCGGGTCGGGCTTTCGCTGGCACTCTGACCGAAAGTCCTTCACGCCACGGGGATGCGACGGCCGCGGGATGATCGTCCCTCGACAGCTGCAGCCGCTCCGGCGGCCCCGACCGATGTTGCGCAGACCCCTGCTGGCCGCCGGCCTCGCCTGGCCCTGGCTCTCCCGTGCCGACGACAGCCTGCTGGCGCGCCTACGCGCCGGCGGCTGCGTCGTCGCCTTCCGGCACGCCACCGCCCCCGGCACCTACGACCCGCCCGGCATGCGGCTGGGCGACTGCAGCACGCAACGCAACCTCAGCGACGACGGTCGCGCGCAGGCGCGGCGCATCGGCGCCTGGTTCAGCGCCCGCCAGCTGGCGCCTGCGCGGGTGCGCTCCAGCCCCTGGTGCCGCTGCGTCGACACCGCCCAGCTGGCCTTTGGCGCGGCCGAACCGTGGGCCGCGCTCGGCTCGCCGCGCGCCGGCACCGAGGAGACCAACGCCCGTTCACTGGCCGAGCTGCGCGCCGCGCTGGCCGAAGCCGGCCGGCAGCGCGCGCGCTTCGAGGTGTGGGTCACGCACATGTTCGTGCTGAACGACCTCACCGGCGCGGGCACCGCCTCCGGCGAGGGCCTGCTGCTCGACCTCGCCGGCGACGGCACGCCGCGTGTGCTGGGGCGGCTGGTGGTGGCCTGAGCCCGGCGGCCTGCCTATCATCCGGGCCATGACGCCCGACCAGTACATCAAGTCCCAGATCCGCACCGTGCCCGACTGGCCCGCGCCGGGGGTGCAGTTCCGCGACATCACGCCGCTGCTGGCCAACCCGCGCGTGTTCCGCGTGCTGATCGACCAGTTCGTGCACCGCTACTTCGACATGCGGCCGAGCGCCATCGCCGGGCTGGACGCACGCGGCTTCATCATCGGCTCGGTGGTGGCCTACGAGCTGAACCTGGGCTTCGTGCCGATCCGCAAGAAGGGCAAGCTGCCGTTCACCACGGTCGAGGAAACCTACGAGCTGGAGTACGGCTCGGCGACGGTGGAGATGCACACCGATGCGGTGAAGGCCGGCGACCGCGTGGTGCTGATCGACGACCTGATCGCCACCGGCGGCACGATGATGGCCGGCAAGAAGCTGCTCGAACGTTTGGGCGCCACGGTCGTCGAAGGCGCCGCCATCGTCGACCTGCCCGAGCTCGGCGGCTCGAAGAAGCTGCGCGAGTCGGGCCTGTCGCTGTTCACGCTGGTGGACTTCGCCGGTCACTGAACCGGCCCCCGCGGGATTCCCCCGCTGGCAGCGCGGCACGCGCCGGACGATGCTCGCCGCTCCGTGTCGAACCCCGGGGCCCGATTCATGAGAGCTTGTTCCTTCGCAGCGCTGGCCGGCGCTGCCGCCGCCGTCGGCCTGCTGGCCAGCGCCGAAGCGCGCGTCACGCGCATCGTCATCGACGATCGCCAGCCACTGGCCGCGGCGCCTGGCCAGACCATCGCCTACGAACAGATTTCCGGCCGCGCGTTCGGCCTGCTCGAGCCCGGCCATGCGCGCAACAGGATCATCCAGGACATCGAGCTCGCCGGCGACGGCCGCGGGCAGGTGGGCTACACCGCCAGCTTCGTGATCACCCGGCCGGTGGACCTGGCGCAGGCCAGCGGGCTGATGTGGCACGACGTGCCCAACCGCGGCACGCCGTACACGATCCTGCCGCTCGAGCGGCGTTTCGGCGACATCGGCCTGGCCAGCGCCTGGCAGGGCGACAACGCGGCGATCAACGCCAGCAATGGCACGGCGGTGCGCGACACCATGCTCGTCGGCGGGCGCCACTTCCTGCAGCTGCCGGTGGCGCGCCACAAGGACGGCTCGCCGGTGACCGGCCGGGTCTTCGGCCGCATCGTCAACCGCAGCGGCCTCGGCTCGCAACCGCTGATCGTGCAGACCAACCCGGTGCCCTACCTGCCCCAGTCGCTGGACACCAAGCTGGCGACGCTGGTCACGCGCAGCGGCGAGCTGCAGGACGGCACCGTGCTCGGCGAAGCGGTGGTGCCGGGCAGCGACTGGGCCTGGGCGCGCTGCAGCGAGGCCAACCCCTTCCCCGGCACACCGGACCCGACCCAGGTCTGCGTCAAGGGCGGCTTCGACCCGTCGAAGCTGTACATGGTGACCTACACCGCGAAGGACCCTTACGTGCTCGGCATCGGCTTTGCCGCCTGGCGCGATGTCGGCCAGTTCTTCAAGACCGCGCTGGCCGACGAGGCTGGCACGCCGAACCCGCTGCTGCGCGACGGCAAGC
>Ga0075163_10014759_pt1 | contig 10064 bp, 8 predicted proteins | sample JI1023141ADNA_FD_71478 | JGI IMG/M metagenome (GOLD analysis project Ga0075163, IMG submission 71478) | Wastewater effluent complex algal communities from Wisconsin, to seasonally profile nutrient transformation and Carbon sequestration -... | ecosystem: Engineered > WWTP > Effluent > Algae... | reverse complement strand
CGCCGGGCATGATCGGCGCGACGATGCGCCCCTACGCCGACGCGAGCGAGCACCTCGCCGATCAGCTGGCGGCGGTGCGCGTGGCGCTGCGGCTGGCGGCGGGGCGGCGGCGTGGACTGGCGGCGGGGGAGCAGGCGCGGCTGAGCGCGCGGCGCGCGCAGATCGAGGGCGAGAGCGCAGCGCGCGCGGCGGTGTCGGCGCCCGAGGTGGTGCCGCTCGAGCGGCTGCGGCGCGCGTTCGGGCTGTCGCCGACCGAGGTCGGCGTGCTGGTGCTGCTGACGGCGATCGAGGTCGACGTGCGGCTGCACGGGCTGGCGGTGGCGTTGATGGCGGACGCGGCGCGCGGCCACGCCGACGTCGGGTTCCTCGGCGAGGTGCTGTACGCCGACGCCCGCGAGCGGCTGCCGTTCGAGCTCGGCGCCGACGGCGCGTTGGTGCGCTTCGGGCTGGTGCAGCTCGACAGCGGCGCACCGGTGTTCGCGCTGGGGCGCCCGCGGGTCACGGCGCGCGTCGTCGATCTGCTGCACGGGCGCGATCGCCTGGAGCGCGAGCTGGCGCGGATCGTCGAGCCGGTCGCGCCGCTGGCGCCCGAGGCGCTGGTGGTCGGCGAAGGACAGCTGGTCGAGCTGGCCGGCCTGGTCGGCGCGGCGCTCGATCGGCCCGGGCACCCGGTGATCGTGATGAGCGGCCCCGACGGCGCCGGCCGCAAGGCGCTGGTGGCGACGGTGGCGGCGCTGGCGGGCGTGGCCACGTTGCGGGTGCGGGTGGCGGCGTTGCCGCGGGCGCCCGGTGCGCTGGCCGCCGTCGGCGCGGCGCTGATGCGCGAGGCGGTGCTCGGGCGCGCGGTGCTGCTGTTCGAGGGCGTCGACCAGGCGCCGCCGGGCGTCGGCCCGCTCGACGACGCGCTGTGCCCCGCGTACCCGGGCCCGATCGTCGCGACCACCGGGCGCATCACCGGGCGTCCGCCGGCGATGGCGCGCGGCGTGGTGATCGTCGAGCTGGGCGTGCCGGCCGAGACCGAGCGCGAGGCGCTGTGGCAACGGGCGCTGGCGGGACCGCCGGCGCTGGCGCGCTGGGCGGGTGAGCGCTACGCGGTGACGCCGGGCGTGATCGGCCAGGCCGGCGCGTCGGCCCGCGCGCGCGCGACGGCCCGCGCGGGTGAGGGCGTGGTGACCAAGGCCGACGTCCACGCCGGGCTGCGCGGCGTGCTCGACGCCAAGCTGGCGACGCTCGGCACCCGCATCGCGTGGCGCCAGGGCTGGGACGAGCTGGTGCTCCCCGACGACGCCGCCGCGGAGATCCGCGAGTTCGTCGCGCGCATCAAGCACCGCCGGCAGGTCTACGAGCACTGGGGCTTCGGCCGGAAGGTGGCCAAGGGCGTGGGCCTGTCGGCGCTGTTCGCGGGCCCGCCCGGCACCGGCAAGACGATGGTGGCGGGCATCATCGCCGACGAGCTGGGCCTGGACCTGTACCAGATCGATCTCTCGAAGGTGGTGAGCAAGTGGGTCGGCGAGACCGAGAAGAACCTCGGCGAGCTGTTCGACGCCGCCGAGGCCGGCCACGCGATCTTGCTGTTCGACGAGGCCGACGCGCTGTTCGCCAAGCGCACGCAGGTGCAGACCGTCAACGATCGCTACGCCAACCTCGAGGTGAACTACCTGCTGCAGCGGATGGAGGCGTACGCCGGGATCGTGATCCTCACGACCAACCACGAGACCGCGATCGACGAGGCGTTCCGCCGGCGCCTGTCGCTCAAGATCGACTTCGCGGTGCCCGAGGCCGACGAGCGCGCCCGGCTGTGGCGCGCGCTGTTGCCGGCCGAGGCCGAGGTCGCCGCCGACATCGACGTCGACGCGCTGGCCCGCCGCTTCGAGATGACCGGTGGCTACATCAAGAACGCGACGGTGCGCGCGGCGTTCCTGGCCGCCGACGAGGGCGCGCCGATCGCGATGCGCCACCTGGTGCGCGCGGCCCGCGCCGAGTACCAGACGATGGGCAAGGTGGTCTCGCACCTGTAGGTCGCCGTCGCGCGCTTGACCGCGGCCCGGGCGCGTGGCCGGATCGGCGCGGAGGACACGATCATGCAGATGCCAGAGACCAGACCCGAGATGCGACGGCTCGCCGAGCTGTTCGTCGGCACGTGGCGTGGCGACGAGCGGCTGTTCCCGTCGACGTGGGATCCGGTCGGCGGTCCGGCGGTGGGGACCTGGACGGTGCGCGCGGTGGCCGGCGGGTTCGCGCTGGCGCTCGACTACGTCGAGGAGCGCGACGGCCGGGTGACGTACCAGGGCCACGGCGTGCACGCGCAGGACGTCGGCACCGGGCAGCTCGCCGCGTTCTGGTTCGACAACATCGGCGTGGTGCCGACGGCGGGCGTGCCGGCGACGTTCGCCGACGATCGCTACACGTACACCGAGGTCGGGCCGAGCGGCCACACGCGGTTCACGTACGCGTGGCAGGCCGGCGTGTTCACGTTCACGATCGAGCGCTCGCCCGACGGCGCGACGTGGGCGCCGATGCACGCGGGCACCTACCAGCGCGCGTGATCACGCGAACGTCGCGTCGGCGGGCCACGGCTGCGCCTCGACGGGCGGCAGCGGCTTCCAGCGGGCGCCGGACCTGGGCTCGGGGCCGAGCGGCAGGCGACGCCCGGGCCAGTCGCGCATGAGCTCCCAGGCGATGCGCGGGAGATCGAGCGCGCGGCCGCGGTCGCTGCCGCGACCGGTGGCCTGCCACACGCCGGCGATGCGCTCGAGTCCGACCGGCTCGGCGCTGTCCGGGAAGAACGCGGTGTCGTGGACCACGTCGAAGGCGGGCTTCTTGCCCTCGCTGACGCGCCAGCGCACGACGCCGGGGCTGAAGTAGCTGGTGGGGATCCGCTCGGGCGTGGTGACGCGGCCGGTGCGGACCTGGGCGTCGACGACGAGCTGCGCGCGCAACAGCGGCGTGAGGCCCGCGGCGTCGCGGACGATCGGCACGGCGGTGAACGCGAAGCGGGCCGGCGCCGGCGGCGCGGCGGCGGGGGCCGGCGCGGGCGCGTCGACCTTGCGCGAGGCGGGGAGCGCGGTCGAGGCGCGGCGCGGCGCGGCGACGATCGGCTTGGCGGGCGGCGCGGCCTTGCGCGACGCGGCGGGCGGCGCGGCCTTGCGCGACGCGGCGGGCGCGGGCTTGGGCTTGGCGACGACCTTCGAGGCCTTCGCGGGCCTGGGCGCGGGCTTGGCGGTGGCCTTGGTGGCCTTCCTGGGCGCGGCGGCGGGCTTGGCCTTGGCAGGCGACGACTTCTGCTTCGCGACCGGACGAGCCATGGCGACGATCGTCACGGATCCGGGCGGGCCACGCAAATTCTCGACGCGGCTGGCGCCGGTCAGAACGGGACCGGATCGCCGTCGACCAGCTCGCGGGCCAGCTCGACGATCGACCGCGGCGACGAGCCCTCGGCCTTGTTGTTGACGATCACCGTGGCGGGGACGCCGCGGCTGAGCGCGCCGCGCAGCAGGTCGACGATCGCCCGGCGGTTGCGCGGATCGGGATCGACCAGGCGATCGAACGGCTGATACGCGGCGAGCGCGCTCTCGTAGTCGTGGTGCGCGGCGAGCATCCAGCGGATCACCAGCGCCGGCGCCTCGTGCGCGCGGGTGAGGCGGGCCTGCACGTCGAGCGGCGGCAGCCCGGGCAAGAGCGCGAGCGCGGGGACCGCGTCGACGGCGCGCAGCGCGGCGGCGTAGTCGGGCGTCAACAGCTCGGCGGTGCGCACCTCGACGGCGTAGCGCGGGCCGGCGGGCAGCTCGCGCAGGAAGCGGTACAGGCGCTCGGCGAACCGGCGCGGCGCCGACTTGCCGCCGGGCCCGGCGAGTAGCTCGGCGGGCTGCGGCGCGAACTGGAACAGCAGCACGCCGCCGCGCGGCCCGAGCCCGTCGACGAACGGCGCCACCACCGCGTCGCGCGCGTAGCCCGGATCGAGGTACTGCGGGCTGGCCTGGCCGCGCAGCGCGCCGTAGCGCGGGTGCGCCGGGAAGCGCGCGAGGGTCAGCACCTCGTGGGCCTTGACCAGGAAGCGGAAGCGCGGCGGCACCACCGCGGCGTACCCGGCCAGCGTGTCGACGCCGACCGGGGCGTAGAACGTGCGATCGACGCCGACCGCGCCGAGCAGCGGATGCGCGGCGTAGGCGCCGAGGCCGCCCTTGGCCAGCGCGGCCTCGGTCGCGACGTCGCGGTAGACCACCCCGGCCCACCCGGGGAACGACCACGACGAGGTGCCCAGGCGTACGTCGGCGGGCAGGGCCGCGCCGAGCCGCGCGGTGTCGGCGTCGGCCACGGCCGGCTCGATCGCGCCGCGCGTCGGCGCCGGAGGCGCGCCGAACATGTCGAGCTGGGTCATGGCCGCGGATCGGGGCGGCGCTCCACCACGATCACGTGCTCGCGCTTGCCGCGCTCACCGAACGCGGTGCGCTCGGGGGCGCCGAGCATCGGCCGCTGCTGCGACGCCCACGCCACCACCGCCAGGCGATCGTCGAGCGCGCCGCGCAGATCGTCGTCGGCGTACATCGGCCGCACGCCGGCCATCGAGTCGCCGATCACGAACGCCGCCCACGCGCCGGGCACCATCACGCCGGCCAGCGCGTCGAGCCACGCGATCTGGCTATCCTTCCAGCGGCGTGCGGCCTCGAGCGAGTTGGCCGCGAAGCCGCGCCGGGTGCCGAGCTCGCCCTCGTCGAACGCGCGGTGGCGGATGCCGAGGAAGTCGAAGCGCAGCCGGTGCTGATCGGCGTAGTCGTAGGTGCCCGGGTACGGCGGCGACGTCACCACCGCGCCGATCCGCGGCAGGCGCAGGGTGCCGAGCGCGCGGGCGTCGGCCTCGTGGACGACCGTGGGCGGCATCCGGCCGACCGCGAGATCGTCGAGGCCCGCGACGATCATCGCGACGCGCTCGCCGAACCAGCGCGCCGCCGCGCCGCGCGGCACGTGGCGCTCGACCCACGTCGGGTCGGTGTCGCTCTTGCGGCTCGACACCTTGTACAGCACCGCCGACAGCGCCATCGTGAGCACCTCGGCGACCTCGGGATCGTCGGGGCGCAGGTCGTCGATCGCGGTGGCGATGGCCTCGAGCTCGCGGCGCACGTGCGGCGCGAACCACTTGCCGATGCGACGCTGCCGCGCGTTGGGATCGAAGCCCTCGGGGGCGCGCATCGGCGCGGCCGAGAACCCGGCGCGCCGCGCCTCCTTGCCCGACATCAGCACCTCGGCCGCGATGCGCATGCCCGCGTCCTTGGCGTTGCGGCGGCGCGGCACCGTCGGCGTCCAGGTCTTGACCCGGGCCAGGCGCACCGCGAGCGGGTTGAGATCGACGCCGACCGCGACGACGCCGAGCGCGCGCGCCTCGACCAGCGTGGTGCCCGAGCCGCAGAACGGATCGAGCAGCGCCGTGCCGTCGGGCATGCGCTCGCTGACCAGCTCGACCAGCGCGCGCGCGGTGGCCGGGTGCAGCCGCGCCGGGTAGGTGTGGACCGGGTGGGTGAGGCTCTCGGCGACGACATCGTCGTTGGCGGCGGCGAGCAGCGCCTCCGCCAGCGCCTCGCTGATCGCGCGATCGCCGCCGATGTCGATGCGGCCGGGCGCGCGCGGCATCGACAGGCCGCGGCGAGGGCCACCGGGGGCGCGCGGGCCGGGCGGCGGGCCGGCCGGGCGGGGGCGCGGGCGCGCGGGGCGGGGGCCGCGGCGCGGCGGTGGCGTACGTCCTGCCATCCGCGCACCCTACCATCGACTCACGCCGCCTGCGCCGCCAGGTCGTCGAGGAACGCGGCGCCGTTGGCCCCGTCGACGCCGGCGGCTGCCAGCCCCGGCAAGAGCACCTCGCGCATCGCCGCCAGGAACGCCGCCCGGCGCTGCGCGATCGGCGACGAGCCGTGGCGCGCCATCGCCGGCTCGTCGCCGATGACCGCGTGGGGCCGGAACAGGTCGACCCGGACCGCGCCGCGCAGCATCACCGGTAGGTGCACGGCGATCGCCTGGGCCAGCGCGTCGTCGAGCGGGTGGGTGGCGAGGAACTGCCAGCCCAACCGGCTGTGCTGCACCTCGTCGGCGAGGATCTGCCGCGCGGCGCGCGCGACCTCGCGATCGTCGATCGCCGGTAGGCCGTCGGCGACCAGCGCGGTGTTCGAGGTTTCGGTGACGCAGCAGAACGCGACGACCTCGTAGACGACGCGGGCGTAGGGCGACCACGCCGCCGGCGCGACCTCGGTGACCTCGGCGGGGCCGGGCGACCACGCCGCGCCGAAGCGCTCGGCCAGCGCGGCGCACAGCGCGACGTGGGCGTGCTCCTGGCGGACCGCTTCGCGGGCGATCGCCGTCAGCGCCGGCGCGCAGCCGACGGCGGCCATGCGATCGGCGAGGCGGGCGAAGCGATGGGCGGCGCTCCACTCGATCGTCGCGCGGTAGGCCCAGCGGCGGCCGAGCTCGGCGGTGGTGATCGCGTCGAGCACGTCAGCCGCCGAACCAGCCGCGGACGCCGCCGGCCGCAGGCTCGGGCGTCGCGGGCGCCGCGGGTTGCGCGGTCGCGGGCGGCGCGGTCGCGGGTTGCGCGGTGGCGGTCGATGGCGCGGCGGCCGGGGCCACGGTCGGCGTCGCGTCCGGCGCGGCGGTGGGCGCGGCGGTCGTCGCCTGCGCGTCGGGCGTCGGGGTGGTCGCCGGTCGCTGCGCGGGGCGGTCACACGCGGCGGCGGCCAGCGCGCCGCCGATGACGAGGACGTTGTAGAGCTTCTTGATCGTGACGTTCACGGGGATCTCCTGGGTGGGACATCCCGGGAACGGCGGCCGGTGGCGACCGGCGCACGAAATCGTCAGGGGTCGAGCGTCAGCGTGCCGAACCCCGTCGGCGCATGGAAGTTGGGCTTCGCGGTGCGGCCGGGGAACGCCATCAGGTACTGGCGGGGCTTGCCGCCCTCCATGCGATCGAGGCCGAGCGGCAGCACGGCGCCGGCGGTCAGCGCCGCGACGAGCTCGGGGGCAGCGATCGTGAACTCGATCGTCGCGGTGCCGGCCGCCGCGTCGCGGGCGGTGCCGATCGTCAGCGTGCCCGACCACGCGGTATCCTCCTTCTTGACGCCGGGGCGGCCGCTGCGATCGACGGCGATGTCGAACCAGTGCCCGAACGGGCCGACCTCGATCTCGAAGTAGCGGCGCGGCACCGCGGGGTCGGGCGCGACGAACACCTCGACGCAGTCCTCCTGGTACAGGCCCGCGCGCTCGACGTCGGTCGGGCGGCTGGTGTCGACCTTGAGGCCGGTGCCCTCGACCTGCCACAGCACGTGCAGGCCGCGCGTCGACCACAGGAAGCGGACGGTCGACGCGTGCGGGGTCTTGCTGCCGCGCCAGTCGGTGTCGAAGCGGTGGGCCGGCGCGCGATCCCAGATCGGCTCGATCACGCCGTCCATCGCCGGGACGTCGGCGGCGTCGACGCGGGCGGCGTGGACGCTGCGGTCCTCGGCGGCGGTGACGTCGTCGACGACGAAGTCGCCCATCGCGTAGAACCGCGCCGGGCGCCGCTGCGCGAGCAGGCCGGCGCCGTCGCCGGTGACTGGCGGGTCGGTGAGCTCGACGCCGAACCGCGTGGCCGCGACCTCGAGCAGCGGCGAGGTGCGGTGGCCGCCGAGCTCGGCGGCGAGGCCGGCGTGATCCCACAGGCCGAGCAGCTGCGCGCCGACGCGATCGACCAGCACCGGGTTGGTGCCGCCGACCGCGATCGCCTCGGCCGACGGGAACAGCACCTGGAAGCCATCGCCGCTCATCGCCGGCGCGCCCTCGGCGAGGATCACGTGTGGGGTCTCGACCTCGAACACGTCGACCATGCGCTCGGCGAACTTCTCGAGCGCCTCGACGTAGACCTTGCGCGCGCGCGGGTCGCCCTTCTTCACCAGCGCGATCGCGGCGCCGACCTCCTTGTGGGTGCGCCACTTCTGGCGGTAGGCCGGCGCGGCGTCGCTGTACATCGCCGCGCCCTGCAGCGACTTGATCGCGATCGAGAACACGGCGAAGCGGTGGGCCTTGAGCTTGGGCAGCGAGATGAACAGGCCGTGGTCGAGGTGCTCGGCGACGAGCTTGGGGATCAGCAGCGTCGGGACGTGGGTGCCCTCCATCCCCGACAGCCCGAGCGGCTTGCCCGGCTGCGTGCCCTCGACGTCGAACCGGCCGTCATCGTCGAGCGCCACCAGCGGCACGCCCTCCTCGGCGCACATCGTCGCGTAGCCCGAGACGTCGACGAGGCGGTCCCAGTCCTTGGGCTGGCCGCCGAAGCCGTCGGCGACGGTGATCGCGGTGTGGCCGCGGGCCTTGAGGCAGCGGATCACGCCGCGCACGAACTCGGGATCGGTGGTGCGGCCGGCGACGCCGTTGTCGCCGCCGTTGGTCTTCGGGTTCTTGAACCAGTCGAAGCCGCTCATGTTGGGCTTGAGCAAGATCGGCGTGGCCGCCGGGCGCTTCGGCACCACCGCCTCGCACAGCCGCTGGCCGAGCTCGCGCGCGGTGCCGCCCTGCAGGATCGTCACCGGCGCGCGATCGGCGGCGACGCGGGCGCGGTTGGCCTTGCGCAGCGCGGCGCCGTCGACGGTGTCGCCGACGACGACCGGCGGGCCGGCCTGCCAGGCGGGCGACGCGCCGGTGGTGGTGTCGACGGGCGGCAGGGCCGCGACCGCGGCGTCGACGTTGACGCCGGGCGCCGCCGCGTCGGGTGGCGCCGTGGCGAGCGCGGCGTCGGTCGCGGCCGGCGGCGCGGTGGGCTTGGGCGCGTCGCCCTTGCCGCAGGCAGCGGCAGCGAGCGTCGCGACGGCGAGGCAGATCCACGGGCGCATCCGGCGAGCTTCGACGGCGCGTCGCCGCGAGGCAAGCCCCGCGCGATCGCTCAGCGCCGATCGGCGGTGAAGCCGGTCGTGAACTTGATGCTGGCGCTCGCCACCAGCGCCTCGAGCTGGCCGTCCATGTTCGGGTCGCCGGCCCACAGGCAGCCGCCGGCGTAGCCGATCGTCACCAGGCCGGCGTCCATCGCGACCGCGCTCCAGTCGCCGGCGTCGGCCGTGCCCTCGGTGCGCAGCGACGCGTCGGCGACCGACCAGCCGAGCACGGCGCAGTTGAAGCCGTTGGTCGCGATGCCCGCGCCGAGGTACAGCCGGAACGTCTCGCCGGACTCGCCGATCACGCCGAAGGTCTCGCGGTTCTCGGTGACGACGTCGCCGGTGCAGACGTCGTCGCAGTCCGGGTTGCCGGTCCCGGCGCCGCAGGTCCCCGCCGCGGGCCGCTCGAGCGCGCCGGTGCAGCGCTGCCTCGGCAGCGTCACGTACATGCGGTGCTCGAAGCCGGCGTCGCGCTGCTCGGCCAGCACCGACGCCGGCCACGCCTCGCTCGGGCACAGCACCTCGGGGCGGCTGCAGTCGAGGTCGAAGCGGAGCGGCCGGCCGTCGTGCGTGATGTCGATGACGCCGCCCTGGGGGCCCAGCTCGCGCGTGTACACCGCCGCGCCGATCTTCACCTCCACTCCGATCGCGTCGTCGTACGTCACGTCCCACCAGCCGTTCACGTCCGGCGCCGCCGACCTCGAGTTCGCCGCGCACCCGTCACCCTTCGCGCCGCCGAGCAGCGGGAGAGCCAGGACCAGGACCGCCGAGAGCTGGATGTTGCGCATGCCCCACCCCATCGCAACCCGCGTTCCATCCCCGATCGCCAACCCCCGTTCACGCCAGCCTCCTGGGGACCGCTTCTCGCGACAGGTCGCGGCTCATAAGTTGATGAAATCGCGGTGTTCACGCGCTGGCCGGGGGCTGATGCGAAACCCTGCAGTGTCTCGAATGCCGGCATCGTCCCTTATCGCGGTAGGCCGCTCCGCGTGGCAGCAGGCTGGCAGCGCCGTGGCGATCACGCGCGGGGGCCCGCGCTGCGCACCTCGTCCGACGCCTCGGCTTCGTACTTCTTGAAGTTCTCGCGGAACAGGTGCGCGACCTTCTTGGCGGCGACGTCGTACGCGTGCTTGTCGGCCCAGGTGTTCTTGGGCACCAGGATCTCGGTCGGCACGCCCGGGC
>Ga0075163_10014758_pt1 | contig 10064 bp, 14 predicted proteins | sample JI1023141ADNA_FD_71478 | JGI IMG/M metagenome (GOLD analysis project Ga0075163, IMG submission 71478) | Wastewater effluent complex algal communities from Wisconsin, to seasonally profile nutrient transformation and Carbon sequestration -... | ecosystem: Engineered > WWTP > Effluent > Algae... | reverse complement strand
TTCGGCGGCGCTCTCCGGCGTCAGACCGACGCGATATTCGTGGACCTTGATTTCCTTCGGGCAGCCGACGCGCATGGGAATTCCTCCTGTTGAGCGGGGAAATATCCCGTTTGGGACGCTTTTTCTTGGATATTTCGGAGCTAACGCCGTTCCATTCGCCTATTTTTCGGCGTACCAGACCCCATGGCGCAAGAAATTCCCGCTCAGCTCGACGATTTCGACCATAAGATCCTGATCGAGCTCGAACGCGACGGCGTGCTCACCGCTGCTGCGCTGGCCGAGCGCATCGGGCTTTCCGCCTCCGCCTGCCACCGGCGCGTCAAAGCGATGGAAGCGGCCGGCGTGATCGAGGGCTATGCGGCGATCCTTTCGGAGAAAGCGCTCGGCCGCAGCGCCACCGTGTTCGTCGCGGTGACGCTCGAAGATCAGCGCCGCGAGACGATGGCGAAATTCGAGCGCGCCGTCGCACTCTGCCGCGAAGTGCAAGACTGCCACCTGATGACCGGCGAGAGTGACTATCTCCTCCGCATCGTCATCGCCGATGACGACCGCTACGAACGCATCCACCAAGACACGCTCTCACGTCTGCCGGGGGTGCGTAGACTAGTGAGCAATTTCACGATCCGGACCGTGTTTAGGCGTGCGGCAAGCGTGGCGCACTGAAGATCGGTGTCAGTCCGCAGCGGTGTCGCGAGAAACGCGGGCAGCCCGCCATTGCTGAAAGCTATGAGCGAGTCCCAACACCGCCGCGACTGCAAACCCAGCGCTGAGCGCCCACGCCATTCTATCTATCTCTGCGCCGCTTGCCATGAGGGTGATAACCCACGCGAGCGGCAGCAATAATAGGCATGCCCAAAGCACATCAAACACGGCGCGCCGTCTCTCGGCGGCGGGGCTCACATCAGCTGGCTTGTTCCTGTTGAGAAAGAAGTAGGCCCCCTGCACCAAACTCACCGTGCCCATGAAACCCCAAGCCCAAAACTCGAGGTCACGCCCCATCGATCTCCAAACCAAAGCCATCAATCCATAGCTTACTCCGAGTGCCGTTGCAGAAGCGTAGCGCGGCATTTTCTCCCAGAGCGAACCGAGCGCATGTCTGTTGAAGCGAGCGACAAGAAACGCGACGAAAACGACCAGCGCGCCACCGGTCAGCCAAAGCCAGTCATTGTCAGACCCTGGAAGCATAGTCGCGCCTCAAATCTCCGCAATGCTCGCGTACGCGACGCCGCCGTCAACTGCGATCGACTCGCCCACAACATAATCGCCGGCTCGTGACGCCAGGTAGATAGCCGCCGCCGCCATATCTTCATCGCGTCCAATGCGCTTGGCCGGGATACGCGCCGCAACCGCGTCACCATGATCACGCGCAACCTTGTTCATCTCAGACGCAAACGCCCCTGGCGCGATCGCGGTCATGACGATGCGATCCTTGATCAGCTGCGCGGCCATGCGTCTGGTCAGATAGAGCAAGCCGGACTTCGACGCGTGATACGAATACGTCTCCCACGGATTGAGGCGGATGCCGTCGATCGAGGCGATGTTGATCACCTTCGAATGCCGCCCGGTCGCGGCCGCCGCTTTCAACGGCCCGTGCAGCGCCTTCGTGAGGAAGAACGGCGATTTGAGATTGAGGTCCATGACCTTGTCCCAGCCGCTTTCGGGAAACTCCTCGAACGGCGCCGACCACGCCGCGCCCGCATTGTTGACGAGGATGTCGAGCTTCGGTTCGAGCGCGGCGAATTTTGCGGCGAGCGCATCGCAACCGGCGACGGTGGACACGTCCTGCGGCAGCGACAGGCACGTTCCGAATTTCGAGAGCGCCGCCGCCGTCTCGTCGCACGCATCGGCCTTGCGCGACGAGACGTACACTTTCGCGCCGCTCTTCACATAGCCTTCCGCGATCATCCGCCCGATGCCGCGCGATCCGCCGGTGACAAGCGCCACGCGGCCTTCCAGCGAGAAAAGATTCTTCACGTCCATCGACATTCCCTCCGTCTTTCGCATGAGCCTAGACGGAGGAACCGGTGTTGGAAACGCTTAGCCTTCCATCTCCTCGCGGATGGACTTGCGCGCCATCCAGAAGAGCGCCACCGCGCCGAAATTCGCGAGGACGGAAATGATCAGCGCCCAGCGGACGCCTTCGGCCTTGCCCATGTCGTGGCCGATCGCGAGGTAGTCGCTGAGGATGCCCACAGCGAGCGGCCCGAGGCCGAGGCCGACGAGGTTGATGATGAAGAGCATGATCGCCGCCGCCGTGGCGCGCATATGCGCCGGCGCGATCGACTGCGCGGTGGCGTAGACAGGCCCATACCAGAGCGTGCCGAGCAGCGCGTTGATCGCGAGCGTGCTGATGGCGATGGCGGCATTGTCCACCGTCATCGCGAAACAATAGACGGGGATCGTCAGAAACGCGGCGACGGCCGGCACGCTGGCATAGGCGCGCAGATCCTTCGCGCCATACTTGTCGGCGATCTGCCCCCCGATGAAGGCGCCGACGGCGCCCGCAAGCCCGCCGACAATGCCGAGCGCGAGACCGAGAAAGCCCTGCGACTGCAGGCCGAACATCGCCGCGAGGCGCGCAATCTCCTCGGTGTGGTTGCGCAGGAAGAAGGACGCGGTGAACGGTGCGTGACCGTAGCCGATGAACGCCTTGATCGCCGCTGCGAAGGCGATGAACCAGAAAGTCTTCTTGTGCGTCAGCACCTTCAGCGCGTCGCTGAAGGACGGCCCCTTCGCCGCCACGCGCTTCACGTCGTCGAGCACCTGCTTCACGCGCGGCTCGACGAGCGTCATCGCCACGATGATCGCAAGGATGATCCCCGGCAGACCGCACACGATGAACGCCCATCGCCAGCCATAGGCGTCGGCGATTACGCCCCCCAATCCCATGCCGACCAGCGAACCAAGCGGCGTGCCCATGGAGTAGAAAGCCAGCGCCGAGGCGCGCTTCTCCTTCGGCACATAATCCGTGATCAGCGAATGCGCGGGCGGCGTGCAACCCGCTTCGCCGATGCCGACGCCAATGCGGAAAAGCACGAGCTGCACGAAATTCTGCGCCATGCCGCACATCGCCGTGAACCCGCTCCACAGCGCGAGCGCCACCGCGATGATGCGCGGACGGCTGCCGTGCTCGGCGTAGCGCGCGATCGGCAGGCCGAGCAGCGTGTAGAAGATCGCGAAGGCGAGGCCCGACATGGCGCCGAGCTGCCAGTCGAGCAGGCCGAGTTCGTTCTTGATCGGCTCGGCGAGGATGTTGATCACCTGCCGGTCGACGAAATTCAGGATGTAGATGACGAGGAGCAGCCCCATCGCATAGCTGCGATAGCCGGCGGTGACAGGGGTGATCGTGTGCGCCTGTTGCGGCGTCGCGGCCTGCTCGCTCAAACGCGTTCTCCCCGTATCTCGTTTTGGAAACGAGACTAGAGGCAGACGGCCAAGGCGCCAGCGAATTCCGCCGCCACCCCCTCCTCACGTTATCGTCAGCTACTGGACCTGGCGGACGGTCTGGTAGGCGTCGACGAGTCTGTAGTGATCGGAAGCCGCGGCGGCGTCATAGGCCTGATCGCGACACGTGACGGACGGCGATGCGCCCGCATTGAGAATGCGGTGGCCGAGGCTGCCGCGCTCGAGAAGTCCCGGTTCGGCGGCGAGCCGCACGCACAGACGTTCCACGCCGGCGGCGTCGAGCTGCGCTTCGGGAACGGCGGTCGCGCAGGCGGCAAGGCCGGCGGCGGTCAGCAGGGCGGCGAGGGTGCGCTTCATGGCATTAACCATAAGCGGCAAGCCGGGCGCGACGAGCATGTTCGCCATCGCGGCGAGCCCCTCTCCCGCAAGCGGCAGGCAGACTACTCGTCCAGATCGCCTTCGAGGACGGTCATCGTGAAGTGCCAGCAGAGCTCGCCGTCCTCGTCGTCACGCGACAGCACGCCCGCGAACTCCTCGCCGATATAGACTTCGGCGCTGTCCTTCTTCTGCGGACGGGCGCGGATCGAGAGGTTCGGCGTCTTGAACTTCGACTTCAGATATTGCTCGACGCGAGCGCGTTCCTGCGGATCCACGATCTGCTCCTGCGGTGGGGTGATTTGCCGGGAACGTACCTTCCGGATGCGCGCCCGGAAAGAGCCCAAAGGGACCCGAGGACCGTCAGGCGGCGGCGTTGAAGGCGTGGACGTCGGCGGGCTCCGTGACCACGACGGTCAGGCGGTCGCCGTCGATGACGATCTCGCCCCGCGCGATCGGATGGTTGTTGGCCAGGATCCAGACTTCCTCGCTCTCGCCGGTCCCGAGCGGGATGATCGCACCCCGGCCCATTTTCAGGAGCTGGTGCATGGGGAGCTGGCAACGGCCCAGGATGACCGTCAGCTCGACCTCGATGTTGTGAACCTGGCTTTTCACGCGGACCTGCGATCCCTATCTGAAGCGCTCAGATCGCGCCCAAATCACCAAGGAAGAGTTTAACCCCGTGTCTGCCGCCCCGATCGGATGGGCCGTTTCGCCCCGGCCGGTCGAGTACCCCGCCGCCGTCGCCGCCATGGAAGCCCGCGCCGCGGGCATCGCCGCCGGAACCGCGGGTGAGCTTGTCTGGCTGCTGGAGCACCCCTCCCTCTACACCGCCGGCGTCAGCGCCAAGCAGGAAGACCTCCTGCAGCCCGCCCGTTTCCCGGTGCATCGCACCGCGCGCGGCGGGCAGTTCACCTATCATGGCCCCGGCCAGCGGGTGGCCTATGTCATGCTCGACCTGACCAAGCGCGGGCGCGACGTGCGCGGCTACGTGCAGGACCTCGAAGGTTGGATCATCTCCGCGCTCGACCGCTTCAACGTCGCCGGCGAGGTCCGGGAGGGCCGGGTCGGCGTCTGGGTCCAGCGCAAGACGCCCGGCCACGACGTCCGGGAGGACAAGATCGCCGCCATCGGCGTCAAGGTCCGCAAGTGGGCCAGTTTCCACGGGATTTCCCTCAATGTGGAACCGGATCTTTCCCATTTTTCGGGAATAGTGCCCTGCGGAATTCGCGCCCACGGTGTCACCAGTCTCGTCGACCTCGGTCTCCCTGTGACTATGGCGGACGCGGACCAGGCCTTGCAGGACGCCTTTGTGGAGGTGTTCGGGCCCGTGGAGCCGGCGACCCCGCCGGTCTGAGGAAAAAGCAGCCGGAAGGCAGAGCCGTCACAGCGATGTCCTAATCCGGACACCGATCAGGATCGAAGTTCCAGCATGACCGATAAGAAGTCCGTCCCCGCCTCCAAGACCGAGCCCCGCGCTGCGGGCAAGCGTCCGCGCAAGCCGCTGACGAAGTCGTCCGCCGACGCCAAGGGCGACTTCTTCTTCGACGAGCTGATGACCGCCCAGCCGGACGCGACGCAGGCCTATTTCCGCCAGCAGCTGATGAAGCACGTCGCCAAGAAGCCCGAGACCGACGGGAAGTAACGCCCGCTCCGCTTCGTCGCGCTAAGGTGGCGCCATGGCCGCCGACTCCGTCACCACAGACACGCCCCGCAGCTGCGGCGACTGCACGCTGTGCTGCAAGGTCATGACCGTGGAGAGCCTCGCCAAACCCGCCGGGCGTTGGTGCGCCGAGTGCGAGATCGGCGCGGGCTGCAGGATCTACGCGACGCGTCCGCAGGCATGTGACGACTTCAACTGCCAGTGGCTGATGAATCCGCGCATCGACGCCGCGTGGCGCCCGGCGGACTCGCGCATGGTCCTGAACTACGAAGCCTTCGCGAACCGCATGATCGTGCACGTCGACGACTCGCGCCCCGACGCCTGGCGCAAGGCGCCGTTCGAAGCGCAGGTGCGCGCGTGGTCCGCGCAATGCCTGGCGCGTGGCGGACAGATGATCGTGATGCATGGCGCGCGCTCGACGGCGATCTTCCCGCGCGGCGAAAAGGATCTCGGCGTCGTGGGACCGGGTCAGGTGCTCGTCACCCTTACACAGCGCACGCCGATGGGGCCGCGCTACGACGTGGTGGTGATGGATCGCGAAGAAGCACAGCGACGCGGGATTGCGGTGGCGCGGCGGTCCGGTGACTGACGGCTGAAGCGGACGATTTTTCCTACATCGGCTTCTGCGCTGGGCCGAATCTATTTTCCGTCAATTGCCCCGGAAGAACCAGTAGCAAGACAAAGGCGAACAAGCCCGGCGCAGAGACAACCCTCAAAGTTGCGACGATCAAGTCCGACGCGTTGATGTTGAACAGCGTCAACGCCAGTCCAGTGGCGACGCTAAGCCCGGTAACAGCGAACGAGATCAGACTTGGTATCGCCGACCAGCCTAGGTCATGCGCACGCCGGAAAATTGGATCGACACACACAAGATAGCTTGCAAGCAGCAACAGTACGATGAGGCCTAGGTACAAATTTTCAGCGATTGCCTGCGGCAGCCAATGGCCCATACGATAGACGCCGAACAAAACCAGCGTTCCATGCCCCCATACTAGGAACTGGCTGATCATGACTACAAATACGAAGCGCGCGCGATTTATGCGCCCGGCGAACTGCGGCGAATGCCGCGGCCGCATGGGCGGATCATCGCTAGGCGAGCTCAATCAGCACCTCGTCGGCCGCGACGCTCGCGCCCGCGGCGACATTGACCTTCGACACCACGCCATCGCGTTCCGCGCGGATGATGTTCTGCATCTTCATCGCCTCGACGATGGCGACGCCTTCGCCCGACTTCACTTCCTGCCCTGCGACCACGTCGATCGCGACGACAAGACCGGGCATCGGCGAGACGATCGATTTCGACGTATCCGCCGGCTGCTTCGGTGGGATGAGCTTGTGCAGCGAGGCCGCGCGCGGGCTCGTGACGATCAGCGTTTCCGTCACGCCGCGCAGACGCAGGCGGAAGCCTTCGGGCCGCGGCGCGATCTTCACCGCGAACGGGTCCTTGCCGAAGCGTCCTTCCATGACCGGCTGTCCCGGACGCCACGTCGTCTGCAGACGCACCTCACGGCCGCCGTCGAGCGCGACATTGGCGCCTTCATCGGTCAGCGTGACGATCACGGGGATCGTCTCCTCGCCGAAGATGACCACGCGTTCCGCCGACGCGTCGTGCTTGTAGCCGCTGATCTGGCCCGACACCTGCCGGTTGCGCGCGCTCATCAATGTTTGCGCGAAGGCCGCGCACGAGGCGAGCAGCGCGCGCTGGTCGGCGGTCGCCGTCGTGCCGTTGAAGCCTTCCGGAAACTGCTGCTTGATGTAGGCCGTCGTGAACGTGCCGGACCGGAACGTCTTTTCGTCCATCACCGCGCCGAGGAACGGCACGTTGTCCTGGATGCCTTCGATCAGGAAACCGTCGAGCGCGCGGGCCTGCGCGTCGATCGCTTCAAGACGGTTCGGCGCATGCGTGACGAGCTTGGCGATCATCGGATCGTAGAACATCGAGATTTCGTCGCCTTCGCGCACGCCCGCATCGTTGCGCACGGTGACGGTCCCGAACTTGCCCTCTTCCGGCGGACGGTAGCGCTTGAGGCGCCCGATGGACGGCAGGAAGTTGCGGTAGGGATCTTCCGCATAGATGCGGCTCTCGATCGCCCAGCCGTTGATCTTGAGATCCTTCTGCTTGAACGCGAGCTTCTCGCCCGCCGCGACGCGGATCATCTGCTCCACGAGATCGAGGCCGGTGATCGCTTCCGTCACCGGATGCTCTACCTGCAGGCGCGTGTTCATTTCGAGGAAGTAGAAACTCTTGTCCGCGCCGGACGCCACGAACTCGACCGTCCCCGCGCTGTCGTAGTCGACGGCCTTCGCCAGCGCGACAGCCTGTTCGCCCATCGCGGCCCGCGTCTTCTCGTCGAGCAGCGGCGACGGCGCTTCCTCGATGACCTTCTGGTTGCGGCGCTGGATCGAGCATTCGCGCTCGAACAGGTGGACGACATTGCCGTGCTTGTCGCCGAGCACCTGGATTTCGATGTGGCGCGGCGCGAGGATGAACTTCTCGATGAAGACGCGGTCATCGCCAAAGGCGCCCTTCGCTTCCGCAACCACCGCGGGGAAACCTTCCTCGACTTCCTTGCGGTTCTCCGCGATGCGGATGCCCTTGCCGCCGCCGCCGGCCGACGCCTTGATCATCACCGGATAGCCGATCTCCTCGGCGATCTGCACGGCGTGCTTCACGCCTTCGATCTCGCCGATGAAGCCCGGCACGGTGGAGACGTTCGCCGCACCCGCGGTGCGCTTCGATTCAATCTTGTCACCCATCGCGAAGATGGCGCGCGGGTTCGGGCCGATGAACGCGATCTTTTCCTTCGCGAGGCGTTCGGCGAACTCGACCTTCTCGGAGAGAAATCCGAAGCCCGGATGTACCGCCTCCGCGCCCGTCTTGCGGACGGCGTCGATGATCTTGTCGATGACAAGGTAGGATTGTGCTGCGGGCGGCGGGCCGATGAACACCGTCTCGTCAGCCATCTCGACGGCCATCGAGTCCCGATCCGCCTCGGAATAGACGACGACCGTTTTTATGCCCATGCGCCGGGCAGTCTTGATGATACGGACGGCGATTTCACCGCGATTGGCGATCAGGATTTTCCCGAACATCGGCTCTCTGGCAGGCTGGACGCAAGAATGATGCGCTGGGATAGCGGGGGCCGCACGGGTCGGCAATGCCGTTCGCCCGGCGGCGCAAGCGCACGCTGACGGAGCGTCACCCCGGCGAATGCGCCCAAATGCGCTTAGTAGTCGAAGAGCTTCCGGTCGCGTTCCACGCGCTTTTGCGCCTGGGCGATGATGTGATCCACCAGAGCGGGCTTTGGAAGCCCGGCGGCCGCGCCCGCGGGATCGAGATTGTGCTCGGCGAGCAGATCCTCGAGGGCGGGCTTGGTGAACTTCGTCAGCGCCACCTTGAGCGCATCCGCCCCCTCGCGCGTGAAGAAGGCGACTGGGTTCAGCTCCTCGCCCGCGGCAGGTTCCGGAGCCTCGACCGACGCGGGAGCCGGCGCTTCGGCGGCGTCAGTGCGCGCGGCCTCGACGACCTCGTCGGCCACATCGCGCGCGCTCTCATGGACGCGGAAGATCGCGTCGAGGCGATCCGCGAATTCCGGATTGCGCTTGGCCTCGCGACGGATCTCGTCGAACAGGCGGTTGAGGGACTTGTTCAGGCTCATAGCGCCGGCGCCAGCGCCATCTTGGCGAGGAACTCGTCACCCAGCGCGCGGATGATCGGCGCGCCCGCGCCGTATTTCTGGTCGAAGGTACGCTGCGTATCGGACCATTCCGCCGCGCGGGCGATGTCCTGGATCTGCGGGATGCGCACGTCGAACATGGCGGAGCCGAGATTTTCCTTCAGCAGCGCCGCTTCCGAGCGGTGCAGCGCCATGTCCTCTTCGTACTTGGTGGCGAGGACCATCAGCAGCGACTGCCCGCCCCGCTTCTCGTTGATCATGCGCAACGCACGACGACGGAAGGTGATGAGACCCAGGCGCGAAACGTAGTCAGGGATGGACGGCACCACGATCGCATCCGCCGCGATCAGTGCGGCCTCCGCAAACAGCGAAATGCCCGGCGGGCAATCCACGAGGATGTAGTCGAAGTCCTTCAGCACCGTGCGGAAGCCCTGGGCGAACCGCTCGCAAATCCACTTCTGGATCGCGTCGATGTGGAACTGCCGCTTCACGAACGTCTCGATGAGATCACGTTCGATCGTGCGGAACTCCGGCGCGGACGCGACGAGCGCGATGTCCGGCTTGCCCTTGAGATCGGAGACCTTCGCCTCGACGAGGCTCTTGAAGGGTTTCGGCTTCTCCTGCAGCGCATAGGCCTCGAAGTAGAAGTCGAGCGTGCGCTCGTTCTCGTGCAGGTCGTTCCACTTGTCCGGGCCGGCCAACATGATCGAGGCGTTGGTCTGCGGATCGAGGTCGATCACCAGCACGCGGGCCTTGTGGTGGACGGCCAGCGTCTCCGCCAAGCCGATGGTCGTCGTGGACTTACCCACGCCGCCCTTCATGTTGATCACCGAAACAAGACGCGCGGTCATGGGGTCCCCCGCTGGGCGGCTTCTGCCAAACTTCAAACGAAGCCCAGAGACTGGCGAGGCAACCCTAGCTATTTGGTTAACGGGTGGAAACCG
>Ga0075163_10014757_pt1 | contig 10065 bp, 8 predicted proteins | sample JI1023141ADNA_FD_71478 | JGI IMG/M metagenome (GOLD analysis project Ga0075163, IMG submission 71478) | Wastewater effluent complex algal communities from Wisconsin, to seasonally profile nutrient transformation and Carbon sequestration -... | ecosystem: Engineered > WWTP > Effluent > Algae... | reverse complement strand
CACCCGAGCGGTTGCGCTCTGATCCGTTCCTGGTGCTCGAGCTAAGGCCGGGGGCTGAGGATGGCCTTCTCTTCAAGAGAAGGCTGCTCCCTGAGTTGCCTAGCGTCTGAAATTACGAAAGGCCATCCATCTCGCTCAAACAGAAGGGCAATTGATGTCGGTTATAAGAGAGGAATATCTCGAGCTTGCGCCCCAAGGCCACTACCTTTCGGATGTAGTAGTCCTCTCGCAAGCTTGGAAAAAATCACATGCGTTCATCCGGCGGCACAACTGGTACGCCGATGTTCTGGAACTCGACAGCTCGACCATCGACCTAGAGCAGCGACTTATTCGTTGGTCGGCAGATGTCGCCCGCTCCGATTTCAAGCCGGACGACCTGCTGCTGGTTCCGGCCCCCAAGAATTCCAAGTGGGAGTTCAGACCTAGACCCCAGGCTCCGACACTCGAAGACCTTCTGAACGTAGACATCGACGAACTCGGCTCGGAGCCGACGTTCGATGACTGGCGTCCGAAACCGAAGCAAGTGGATGCGGCCTCTCAAACGGACGGTATCCCAATTCCGCAGAAGCTTCGTCCACTCGCACATTTGTCCATCCGTGATCAGACGCTGGCAACGGCGGTAATGATGTGCCTCGCGGAAGCCGTGGAGACTGCACAGGGCGACCCGACCGAAAAGGATGTCCAGAAAATCCGTGAACGCGGGGTCGTGAGCTATGGAAATCGTCTTCACTGCCGATGGATTGAGACCCCAAACGCGCGCGGCCGTGCCCACTTCTCGTGGGGCAATAGCCGAACTTACCGGCAATACTTTCAAGACTATCGTGCGTTCCTGGCAAGGCCGCGCCGCGTCTGTGCGGAACTCATGCCCCAGGTGCAGCCGGGAAGAGAACTGTTCGTTGTCTCCCTGGACATCAAATCATTCTTCGATCGTATCGACCGTGCCGCACTACTACAGGAGTTGCGGCGGCTAGAAGCAGAGTACCGGCAGATTTTCGGCCTGCCAGACCGAATGGCGTCCGACGAGCCGTTCTGGGAGCGTACTGCCCGAATCTTCGACTGGAACTGGCGCGATGGAGAACATGGCCAAGCACAGCTGATTCTTGGGGACGGAGCAACAAAACTCGATTTGGGACTTCCCCAAGGGCTGGTCGCATCCGGCTTCGTTGCGAACGCCTATCTGGTAGGCCTGGACCGGGAGCTTCACCGCGCGGCCAGCAACGCGCTTGAGCTCGACGGGGGTGTCAAGATCCACGACTACTGCCGCTACGTGGATGACATTCGAATTGTCGTCGAAGCGCGCAACGGTTCCGGAGGCATAGCGCAGGCCGACGTCCAGAAGCGCGTAGAGGAGTTCGTGAAGCGTGAGCTCGAAGCTCACAGGACCCGACTTGGGGCTTCGCGAGCGCTCGAACTTTCTGATGACAAATGCACCGTTACACCGTATCGGTCTATCTCGGCGCAAAGCAACCTCTCCGCCTTGATGGACGTACTGAATGCCGAGCTGAGCGGCACGTTCGACCTCGAGTCGTTGGCCCAGGCGGCTGGCGGGCTTGATGGCCTGCTGTGGATGTCCGACCAAATTGAGGAATCGGAGGAGCCGAAGCCCTCGCGCCTGAGCCTTGCCACCATCGCGGTGCCCAACACGGACGTCCGCGACGATACCGTCAAGCGTTTCGTTGCCACGCGCTTGGCGCAACTGATGCGCCATCGGTTGGCGATGACGGACATCACTGCGCCTGCTGACGTAGGTGAGGCATTGAGCGATCGGGTGACCAACGGAATGGCACTCGCACACGAGTTCGAATCGACGGCTCGCAAGCTCATCAAGTGCTGGGCGGAGAACCCGTCGCTCGCTCTGCTGCTGCGGTGTGGAATGGACCTTTACCCTCACCCCAAGCTGCTGGCGCCGGTAGTGGAAGCGCTTAGCATCAAGGTGTTCGCAGCACTCGACGGCCTCGATAGTGAGGGGCTGAGGCAAGTGCGAGTAGCCGAGTATGTTGTCGCAGACCTGCTTCGGGCAGGGGCCGTAGAAACGGGTTTTCGAGATGAAGAGGAGTACCCGGAATCGGTTGACATCCTTGGCTACCGCGAGGACCTCGGAGTGCTGGCTCGGCGCGTCATTGCTGAGCGTAGCGCCTCACCTTGGTACCTTCTGCAGCAGGCCTACTTGTATCTGGCGTCCATTGGAGATGTATCGCTCGCAGCATCCCGAAAGAAGATGCCTGCTGAGGCTTTGGCATACAAGGCTCTTCAGCGCACGATGATGTTTGAACAAGCGCATTCGCGAGATCTGATCGAGACCCTGCCTCTTGCACTGGTCGCGCAGCAGCTCAGTCCGAGTTCCAGTCGGTTCGGCGTCTGGCTGGCTGAAGGGCTGCGATTGACGGGAGACGAAGACGATCAGGCCGCGATCGTCATGACCGTTGCCCTCAACCGACCCGACCTCGTGATGGCGGCGTTGAACTCAAAGGGTGGAAGAGCCCCCCGATGGAAGAAGTTTGTGCCCCAAGCACTCATCGAGGCCAATCGGAAGCCGTCTGCGAAACGTTTCGGCACGCCTCGGCGGATGGAGCGTCCGCTGCTCCAAATTATGATGGATGCGGACAACGTTTTCGGCCAGGAGAACGGCGTTCTGATGCTGGCCAGAGCGCTCCTGAAGACCGACGGTATCCAGAAGCATTTGGGCGCGGGTCTGAGCGCAAGTGACATCACCTTGGCATGCGCCGACTGGGCGCGAGTCCAGGCGTTACCCTTGGAGGCGGAATTCCTCTCTGTGTTGCCGCTCAAGGGTAATGAGGCACCGAACCCCCTGTATGCCAATCCACCTTGGGTAGGCGAAGACAAGGCATGGCTCTACGGGCTGGGCCGGATTCTTCGGGCGGCATTGACCGGCGAGTTCGACTTCACCAGCCGACGGTATCTGGTGACCGAGGAGGTGGGGCGCTACTCGGGTCTCCGCAGTACGTGGTTCAAGCGCCGATTCGGGCTGCTCAATTCCGGGCGAGGATTGATGGACGAGCCAGGCCCGGTTTCGCCATGGCTCTCCGGCTTGCTTTCGACTCTACTACAATGGCCGGGTGTCGAGTTCCGAGCCAATGACGCGGCGGAAGCGGGAGCAGCACGTACCCCGGAGGAGTTACTGCTGTTTATCGAGCGGAGAATTGTTGAACAGCGAGCACTGTTCGGTGTGCGCAGCAAAACACCGATGTATGTGGTGCCGACTGACGACCGTGCCCCACTGCAAGACAGGCCTCTGCGCGTCGCTATCGTCCAGCCGATGCGCCCAAGAAGAGATGAGTTCGACGTTAAGGACCCTACCCACTGGACGTCTGGCGTCCTTGCCGAACACAGGCGGCATTTGGCGGAGGTCTGCAGACTGGCGTATCAGAAGCTACGCACATGGGCTTCGGCACAGCCGCCAGAACTTGGGGACGATGAGGGCGAGGAGCCGGTGGTTGATGTCATCTTGTTCCCTGAGCTGGCCGTGCACCCGGAGCATGTTTTCCTCCTCGGCAGGCTTTCCGACAAATTGCGTTCGAACATCTTTACTGGCCTCACGTTCCTGCATTCGGCCAAGCTCGGCGCACCGATAAACCAGGGCCTGTGGCTCATCAGAACCGAGTCGCCAGGCCACGGGCGCAGCATCCAATACGCTTGGCAAGGGAAGCTTCATCCAATGAAGCTGGAACGGGAAATGGGCGTGAAGGGGTATCGCCCACATCTGACGCTCGTTGAGCTACCCGTCGGCACAAAGACGCGAACACGCATTGCAGCGTCCATCTGCTACGACGCGACCGACCTTGATTTGGTCGCCGACCTGAGGGACAAGTCCGACATGTTTCTGATCGCAGCGCTGAACCAAGATGTTCAGACCTTCGACAACATGGTGGCCGCCCTGCATTTCCATATGTACCAACCGGTGGTGTTGGCAAACTCGGGCGAGTTTGGTGGCTCTACTGCGCAGGCGCCACTTCCCAAGCACGAGCGCTTGATTGCTCACGTTCATGGCAATAACCAGGTGGCCGTAAGCGTTTTTGAGATTGACCCTGCTCCATTCAAATCGACCAGCCCGGGGAAAGTCGCGAAGGAACTCAAGGCCGCCCCTGCTGGCTATAGAGGCAGGCCGGTTTGATGCCATTTTCGTTTCGCCCATCGAGCGAGGCCGGGAACCTCGAACGCTGCGCCCAACACCGCGCCGAGCTCGACGCCTACGACGCCTGCCTGTATGGCCTGACTCGCGACGAGCTGCGCTACATCCTCGATCCCGCCGACGTGATGGGCGCCGACTATCCCTCCGAAACCTCCGGCGAGTACTGCACCCGGTGGCTGGTGCTGGAGGCATGGAACCGAATGGATCAGATTCAATGACCGCCGTGCACCTTGGTTTTTTGACGGAGGCTACTACCGTCGAATGGGGTGCCGGGATGATTGCACCTCTACCCGATCACGATGCAGTTGTGAGTGCGGTCAACGCGGATAGCCGACACTATGGCGGCTGGTTCTATCCGCCGCTGGTGCCGGTTATGCGGGACAGAGTGGAATCCAAGAACCGGCCCGACATGCCGACCGGTTTCGGTTTGCCTGCCACCCATGCGCTGACGCTGCTTTCAGGCTCCGGCAATGCGCCGAGCGAAGATTTCTTCATCGCCTTGTTCGGCATGCTGAAAGGACTTCGCCTGCAGCGCGAAGGCTGGCAGCACTTCTATCGTTGCCCAACGCGGCGCGGTTCGCTCTGCGATTTCTACGCCGACGACCGCGAGATCGCGCGAACCCTGGACATTGCCACCGACTTCTGGACGGCAAACCCGGACAATGGCATCCGGAAGCTCGCATTCGGCGCGCTCCACTGGCATTTGTTCGCCCAACTCTACGAGCACGAGTTCGAACGCTTCAACGCCCAATACACCGCACTGGATGCATGCTGGAAGCTCGCTCAGAAGGTTCGTACGTCGCTGCCGAGGAGGCCGACGCACGCGCAGCGGCCCGGCCTCCTCGCAGGTGAGCTCGGTCGGGCGGTGCCGCCGTGGGCCGCTATGCCGGCGAATGAAAGCTCTTGCCCTCTCTCGGCGCGGCGCAATGCACTGGTCCATGAAGCGATGTACGCCGATGAGCCCATCGGTTTTGCACATCCTCAGATCGAGCGCGGGATGGAGCTCGAACTGACCGGGTTTGTTGCACGGTGCCTCGTAAGCCTTTGCGGCGTCGAAAACGAGTACACGCGTTCGCCGGTGACGACCCGCCAGATCATCGGTTTTTCCTTCGGCGGCGAGACAAGCCGATGACACCTTTGGACCGCACCCGCATCGAGAAAGCCGCCGCCGACTGCGGCTTGGATCTTCCGCCAGAGCTTCAGGAAGGCGGCCTGACTCTTCGGTCGACAGCCTTTCCTGAAACCTTGGAAGTTCGGCTAGTGGGGGACGCCCGTTTCGAGGTGCATGCGAGCGATTTGACCTTACTGGAAGGCCTACCACTTGCACGGGAGAGCTGGACGCTCGCGGATGGAATCCCGACGCTGTATGCAACGCTCGAGCGGGCTGCAGCGACGGCCCGAACCATGCCAAATCGCGTCGCGGCACAGTTCGAGCGGGCGACGAAGGCGATGCCGCAATCTACAGATGCGGAGCGCCTCGTGGTTCAGCGCGTGGGCCAGGATCTATTCAGACGGGCGTTGCTGGACTACTGGAGGGGCCGATGCTGCGTCACCGGCCTTGCCGTTCCGGAACGGCTGAGGGCCTCCCACATCAAGCCTTGGGCGTTGTGCGACTCGATGTGTTCAATAGCCTACTGCTCGCTCCACATCTGGATGCGCTCTTCGACGGTGGATGGGTGAGCTTTGATGACGCGGGCGAACTCCTGGTGTCGAGCATGCTGCCTCATGAGGCGTTGGGTTTGTTCCACCTTCAACACCACGTCGTGTCGATTACCTGACCGTGCAGCACCGGCGCTACATGGGTTTCCATCGCGCCGAAGTGTTCAGGCAGTGAGGGTCGATAAAGGAGGACATAAAATCAATGGAGGGAATTCATGGCACGTATAAGGAAATCCAGCCCCGCCGAAGATTTGATGGACGTGGTGGCCATGTTGCCTTGGTGGGCAGGTGTGGCGCTGGCCGTAGTCTCCTATCTCGTCCTGCATCGCATGGCCGGCCAAGAGGTGGTCACGGCCGTCAAGCCCGGCGAAATGGGGGCCATGGTCACCCAGACACTCTGGAAGACTTTGGCCACTTTCGGGCAGTATCTCTTGCCGCTGATTTGCGTGGCAGGCGCAGGCATCTCGGCGTGGCGCCGGCAAGCACGCCGCAAGCTCATCTCGGATGTCGGCCAGAACAAGGCAGCCGACGCACTCGACGGCATGAGCTGGCGCGAGTTCGAGATGCTGGTGGGCGAGGCCTTCCGGCTGCAGGGCTACCGCGTGGTGGAAACGGGCGGCGGTGGCGCCGATGGCGGTGTTGATCTGGTGCTCTCCAAGGGCACCGAGAAGTACCTTGTTCAATGCAAGCAGTGGAAGGCTTTCAAGGTCGGCGTGGACGTGGTGCGAGAACTCTATGGCGTCATGGCCGCCAAGGGCGCGGCCGGCGGCTTCGTAGTGACCTCCGGGCGGTTCACCGAAGATGCAGTTGGCTTCGCGAGCGGGCGCAATCTGAAACTGATTGACGGGCCGTTGCTGCACGGGCTGATTTGTCAGGCTCGGATTTCGAAAGGGCAGGCTCCTGCACCGCAGAGCGGACCCTCGTTAGTGTCAGCGGCTCCGGCGGATACGCCTTCAGCGCCAGGCTGCCCGACCTGTAGCAAGCCCATGGTGAAGCGCACGGCGAAGCGCGGAGCCAACGCGGGCGAGGAATTTTGGGGCTGCTCGGCTTATCCGGCTTGTCGCGGCACAAGGCAAATTCGATGAAATCTTCCCGACGGCTGTGCGATCGGTTGGCTATCACCGGCATCTGTGTCCTGCCAGAGAGCCTTGAGGACTACACGCAATGAGCACCCTGCGGCAATTTGCGATGGGGCAGACTGCGATACCGGCTTCGACAGCCTGGTATCTCGCTGATTTGGGAGAATTCCGCGGCAAACAGGAGCTCTACACCCGACAGTCACCTCAGCGCCTCAAGGCCTTGCGCGAGCATGCGCTGATCGAAAGTGCAGTGTCGTCGAACCGCATCGAGGGCGTTTCCATAGAGCCTTCGCGGGTGCGCGATGTGCTCGTATCACCCAGACCGCTGTTCCGGGATCGCGACGAGGAAGAAGTGCGCGGCTACCGCGACGCCTTGACCTGGATTCACCAGGATGCCCAGCGCATTCCGGTTGCCGACGAAGCCATCCAGCGACTCCACGCGACGACGCGGGGGCAGATCTGGGATGCCGGTCTGTACAAGGAGAAGGATGGCGACATCATCGAGCGCTATCCCGATGGGCACGAGCGGGTACGCTTTCGCACCGTGTCGGCCAAGGAAACGCCGGCAGCCATGGCCCAGTTGGTCGGCGACTGGCAGGCTTGCCTGGAAGAGCGCTGGGTTCCGCCGCTGATCGCGCTGGCCGCGTTCAATCTCGACTTCCTGTGCATTCATCCGTTCCGCGATGGCAATGGCCGGGTGTCCCGACTGCTCTGGCTGCTGCAGAGCTACCAACTGGGTTTCGAGGTCGGCCGCTACATCAGCCTTGAGCGCTTGGTCGAGCAGAACAAGGATCGTTACTACGAAACCCTGGAACTGAGCTCGCAGGGCTGGCACGAGGGCAAGCACGATCCATGGCATTACATCAATTACGTGCTGTTCATACTCAAGAGCGCTTATCGTGAGTTCGTCGAGCGCGTTGGGAAAACCTCGGAGCCGCGGGGATCGAAAACCCAGATGGTGCTGGAGGCGATCGCCAAGATGCCGGGGACGTTCTCCCTGGCCGACCTGGAGCGTGCTTGCCCCGGGGTGAGCCGGGACATGATCCGGCGGGTGCTCAATACGCAGAAGGGACAGTCGGTCGACTGCATCGGCCGCGGCCCCGGTGCGCTTTGGCAGAGAAGAGGTAATTAGCGTGAAAGGATGTAATAAAGAGGGTAATGTCCTCAGGCAGCCGGGAACGGGAGACAAGGAGGTCGGGAAGGCGCTGGAAGTGGAGGCGCCAGCCGCGGGGGATGCCTTCACCGGCCAGGCCAGAGTCGGAGGGCGAATGGCGCTATCGGCCAGTCGTATACCGCGCCAAAATGCGCTTTGCTAAGCCTGCGGCGTGAGCGAGTACCAGTACTACGAATTCGCCGCCATCGACCGGCCGCTCACTCCCACGGACATGTCGGAGCTGCGTGCCGTTTCCACGCGCGCCGTGATTACGCCCTCGGGGTTCGTAAACCATTACGAATGGGGCGACCTGAAAGCCGATCCGGCCGACTGGATAAGGCGTTACTTCGATGCATTCGTCTATACCGCCAACTGGTGCAGTTGCCGATTGGCCCTGCGGGTGCCGCTGGACACTTTCCGCAAAGCCGAACTGAAGCCCTTCGCCACCAAATATGCACTGACCATCGAGGCCAGCGACGAGCACTGGATCCTCGACTGGGCGCTTGATGAAAGCGATGACTACGACCGCTTCGCCGAGGACGACGGCAACGGCTGGATGCGACGCCTGGTGCCGCTGCGCGATGAATTGCTGCGCGGCGATTTGCGGCCGCTCTACCTGGGGTGGCTGGCGGGGGCGAGCAGCGGCGAGCTGCGTGAGGATGCGCTGGAACCCGAGGTGCCGCCCGGATTGTCGGAGTTGTCTCCGCCGCAGCAGGCACTGGTCGAATTCCTGGAAATCGACCCCGACATACTGGCCGCCGCCATGTCCGGCAGTGCTCCCGTTTCGCCAGCGGACATCGCCGTGACGGATCGCATCAATGCCTGGCTGGAGGAATGGTCACGCGACGAGCTGGTGGCCGTACTCAAGCTGATCGCGCAGGGCCGGGGGCAGGAAGCAGAACGCCGCGTCAGGTCCCGCCATGCGGCCTGGCTGAAAGCGCAACGCCCTGCCCACACCTCCATCACGTCCAGACGCAGCGTGACCGAGTTGCAGGAGCTCGCAAAATCCGCCGCAGCGGTGCGGCTGGAACGCGAAGCGAAGGAGCGCGCGAAGCAGGAAGCCGAACGCCGCCGGCAGCGTGAAGCCTATCTGCGACAGCTGATGGCCGAAGTGGACAAACACTGGGACGCCATCGATGTGCAGGCGAAGCGCAGTTCCGCATCGGGCTACACGCAGGCGGTGCGGGCTCTCGTCGATCTGGCCGAAGGCTACGCGCTCACGTCCAGCCGCAAGGAGTTCGAGCGCGCATTGCGTCGCTTCGTCGTGCGCCATGCGACACGAGGAGCGTTGCTGCGCCGGTTGACCGAAGCAGGCCTGTGGTCGGGATGACGACGGGCAGGGACGCCGAACTCGTCCGGCTGCGTGCCGAGAACGCCCGGCTGATCGGTTTGCTCGAAGCCCACGGCATTGCCTGGCGCCTGCCCGAGCCCGGTAGCGTGCCGACTGTGGCGGCATCGCTGACCACCGACGAAAAGGTCGCTCTCTTCCGCCGGCTGTTTCGGGGCCGTATGGATGTCTATCCAGTCCGCTGGGAAAACAAGGCCGGCAAGAGCGGGTATTCACCGGCCTGCGCCAACGAGTGGCGCGCCGGCTATTGCGAGAAGCCCCGCATCAATTGCGCAGACTGTGGCAACCGGCTGCTGATGCCCCTGACGGACCAGACGATCTACGACCACCTCGCCGGCCGCCACACCGTCGGCGTGTATCCGCTGCTTGCGGATGACAGCTGCCATTTCCTCGCTGTGGATTTCGACGACGCTGATTGGCGCAGCGATGCGCAGGCCTTCGCCCAATCCTGTCGGGAATTGGGCGTACCCGTCGCACTGGAAATATCACGCTCGGGCAACGGCGCCCATGCGTGGATTTTCTTCTCCTCGAACGTCGCGGCGCGGGATGCGCGGCGGCTAGCAGCCTGTCGGACTATCTCTCGCGTAAAATGACGCATCGTTTCCAGACGTCGAGAGCATGAGCCGCTTCCGCCCGATAGACCGCCAAACCGACTATCTGCTGCCGCCGTCGGTGC
>Ga0075163_10014756_pt1 | contig 10065 bp, 10 predicted proteins | sample JI1023141ADNA_FD_71478 | JGI IMG/M metagenome (GOLD analysis project Ga0075163, IMG submission 71478) | Wastewater effluent complex algal communities from Wisconsin, to seasonally profile nutrient transformation and Carbon sequestration -... | ecosystem: Engineered > WWTP > Effluent > Algae... | reverse complement strand
CAGGCAAGCTTTATTACTTAATCAATCTGCTTTAGTTTCTATTAAACACAATCTTGCTGCTTAACTTCTTTCTTTTCTGTTCTTTGACAATCTTTTTTTCTATTTTTCTGGCAAAAGCTGCCCATAAATTATCTAGCTTTGACCAAGTAGTAACACAATGAAAATCAGACTTAACTTTTACTTTAGGTAAAGCTAAAAACTGCTCATAGTTACAATGCCATTCTTCTTCTACTAGTCCAAAAATACGAAAATCCCAAGTTTTTAAGTCTGCTTTTGGTACCATTCCAGCATGAAGAACTGGCCATTGAGTAGTTCGGCTTTGTCCTGGTGGGATACGCTCAGAGCGTAAAGTATCTGGACTAATAATTACATCTCCAGATATTTCTATATCTTTTTGTATTTCTTCTGTCTTGTGTTTTTCTCTAGATTGCTCACCTAAGCCTAGTAAAGATTTTATTTTATTTATCACAACGGTTTCCCCCTAGTTGCAATGCTTTGTAAGTCAATTCTATAATCTGCCAGCCAACAATCAAAATAGATTTTTGTGTTCAAAGTATGATAAATAATTTATCCCTTAGCTCTAAAAACTCTCTTACTAAAATAGCTGTAATTATTCCAGCACTTAACGAAGAAAAAGCTATTGGTTATGTACTAGCTGAATTACCTAATGAGCTTATTTATCAAATAATTGTAGTAGATAATGGTAGTAATGATTTAACGGCTGAAATTGCTCATAGGGCTGGAGCAGAGGTAGTATTTGAACCTAAAAGAGGTTATGGGGCAGCTTGTTTACGTGGTCTAAGTTTAATCAAAACTGAAGTAGAGATTATTGTTTTTTTAGATGGAGATTATAGTGATTATCCAGAAGACCTTAGTTTACTTATTTCCCCTATCTTAAATAACTCTGCTGATATGGTAATTGGCTCAAGGGCTTTAGGTGAAAGGCAAACTGGCTCACTTACCCCACAGCAAGTTTTTGGTAATTGGTTAGCAACTAGATTAATTAAACTTTTTTGGGGGTTTGATTATAGTGATTTAGGCCCATTTCGTGCAATTAGAGCAAAAAGCTTACAACAACTTCAAATGCAAGATCATAATTTTGGTTGGACTGTAGAAATGCAAATTAAAGCATTAAAACATAGCTTAAAAATTAAAGAAGTACCTGTACGCTATAGAAAACGCTTAGGTAAATCTAAAATTAGCGGTACATTAAGCGGAACTATTAAAGCAGGGGCTAAAATCTTATATTTAATTGTAAAATATGGACTAATAAGACCTAATAATTCCCTGCTTGACTATTACCAATAACTCTAGAAAACTAGAAAAATTACCGACTAACAAAATAATTTAATGGAAAATACTTATCACCTAACCTACAATTGGTGAGTTGAAATTTAATTATTATCCTGTTAAATTTAACTCTTTTTCAACAATTAAATAAGGAAATAAATAGTGAGTAAGATTGGATTTGTTAGCTTAGGTTGCCCCAAAAATTTAGTTGATAGTGAAGTAATGATGGGACTATTAGAAGGTAATTCACATCAACTAACTACAGAAAAAGACTCTGCCGATATTATTGTAGTAAACACATGCGGTTTTATTGATGCCGCCAAACAAGAATCTATAGATACAATATTAGAAATGGCTCAGTATAAACAAACTGGGCAATGCCAAAAATTAATTGTAACTGGTTGTTTAGTAGAGCGTTATCGTCAAGAACTACAACAAGAAATTCCTGAAATAGATGCCTTACTAGGCACAAATGAAGTAGAAGAAATTTTATCAGTCTGTAACAGTACTAGTAAAACTACCCTGCGTCGTTCACTTCCAATAATTACTCCTTCAATGTTATCTGAAACAGATAATTTTATTGACATTGTTGGTCAAATACCTCAAAGAGAAGAAGAGATAGCCGCCGCAGCCTATCTTTACAATGATGCGACCCCTAGAAAACGCACTACACCAAAGTTTTATTCCTATATTAAAATCTCTGAAGGCTGTGAGCATCCTTGTACATTTTGTATTATCCCTAAACTTCGAGGAGATTTTCGTAGTCGTCGTTTAGGTTCAATATTAAAAGAAGCTGAAACCCTTGCTGAGCAAGGTGTAAAAGAACTAGTTTTAATTGCTCAAGATAGTACTTGGTATGGTCAAGACTTAGGTATCAAAGATGGTCTAGCTACATTATTAAAATCTTTAGCTCGTGTAGAAGGAATTGAATGGATTCGTTTTCTTTATAGTTACCCTTCCCGGCTTTCTAATGCGGTTTTAGATGTAATGGCACAAGAACCTAAGCTTTGTAATTATGTTGATATTCCATTACAACATGCTAGCACTAGAATGTTAAAAGCTATGAAGCGCCCTGGTAATCGTGATTTTGTTGAAAAATTAGTAATGAGAATGCGTGAGCGTGTACCAGGAATTGCGCTAAGAACAACTTTTATTGTTGGTTTTCCTGGTGAAACTGAGTCAGATTTTCAAGAGTTGATGGATTTTTGTAAGGACATGCAATTTGATAACTTAGGAGCATTTACTTATTCAGATGAAGAAGGAACCCCAGCTTATGAATTAGGTGATAAAGTTTCCCTACGAACAGCTCAAGCACGACAAAGCAAATTAATGAAGCAACAAGCACAAATCTCAAAACGTCGTAATAAAAAAATGATTGGTCAGCAAGTAAAAGTTTTATTTGAAGGTGAGTCAAAAGAAAGTGATCTGCTTTGGCAAGGCCGTATGCAATCTCAAGCACCTGAAATTGATGGGTGTGTTTTAATAAATGATGCTCCAGAGGATTTTTCTTTGGAACCTGGAAGCTTTGTCACCGTTGAAATAACCGAAGCACATGATCACGACTTAGTAGGTCGTATTATTTAATTTAATTATTAAAATTTTTGGGTTACTTTTGTTAGAAGATTTGTTATAGGTCATAGGAAACATAAATCCTACAAATACATCCAACAAGTGATAGCAACCCTTTTTTGGAGCAAAACTTTGAATAAATTGATTTTATCTTTATTTGTATTAATTCTTTTTACAATTAATTTAGCAGCACAAAATTTAGGCATTTCTGGTATGCGAGTAATGCCCGTAGATGAATTATCCTTACGTGCAGATGTAGTTGTTAGAGCAAAGGTTAAAAAAGTCGAAAAAGCTAGTTACTTAGATTACACTCAACTTGCCACCTTACAAGTCACTGACATTATTAAAGGCGATAGCAGACTAAAAGATGTACGAGTTTGGTCTGGTACACAAAATATTAATGCTAATGATTCTTTTAGCAAAGATGGGGATCTACTGATTTTCCTAGTACATGAACAAACTTTCTATCGTTTACTTAATTTTCAATTTGGTATTTTTCCTATTGAAGGCGAAGTTGTAAGAAATTGGCGGCTTTCTCTACCTGTTAACCCTACTCCTAGCCCAACCCCTAGTCCAACTCCTAATGGGATTAGTCAAACAGAAATAATAGATCTTCCACCATTAATAGATAAAAGTTATATAGAGGTTCGTAAAGAAATAACAAGTATTGTTCGTTCAGTTAAGGGTGGAGGTAAAAACCTTAGTATTAAAGAACAGTAAGCTAAACAAAGAGTATTTATTAAAGTTGTGGTTTAAGGTGAAGTATTTTTAATAGATACTCCAAACAAATCTCATAAAAGTTTTTCCAATTAAAATTTGCTTTTTCTTCTCTGTTTTTTTGAGCTAAATTTGCTTCTAGAGATATTTCTAGAAACGTTTCTGGAAATATTTCTGGAAATGTTTCTAAAGTTATTTTCGGTATTGCTAAAGATGTAATATTTAAACCCTTCCTCTATTTTATAATCTATTTAAGGTTTAAGCGATTTTAAGGCTAAACCATGATTTTCTTCCCTAACTATTATTTTCTCTAACACCATATTTTCCAAAGTAATTAGCTCTAATAAATCTAAATACTTAGGTAAAGATAGCCATTTTTTCATAAAGCAACACATTATATTTTAGAGTTTTGTTTTAAGCCAAAGATTTTTAGATAAGTTACTATCTTATTTGTTTAGAAATAAACTCTATCTTTAGCATATAACTATTTGTGTTAGAATAGTTTTGCCTTTGGAACTCTTTAACAATATTTTTTCTAGAAAATTTTTTATGAAAGCAACTCTAAAACGGCGTGGGGCTGATGTTGGTAGTGGTTTTCAGGCTGCTATTAATAGTACAAATGCTGCTTATGCCCAAGCTGAACGGGCTTATATTACTCGTAAATCCATCCCTGGTAAATACTTGGTAAAACGTGGAGAGCAACGACGTGGGCTAAATATTCCATTAGCAGGAGAGCTACCAATAAGCCAAAATCTTACTGGTGCACAATTAATTGCCTTAACAAAAGAAAAAGGACTTTTAGGACAACGAGAATTTGTTCCAGAGTCCAAAGCAGAACCAGACTATGGTGGAGCAATCGCCCCACATGGACGAGCGATTTTCTATGATGCTAAAACTACTCAGCGTGATCGCTTAGATCTAGATAACCTACATCCACATCAAATTTATTTCTTAGAATGTATGGCAACAACAGGAGCGATCTCTGGTTTTTTAGTAGAATTTTCTACTTATAAAAAAACCTTTTTCCTGCCAATTCAACTAGTTAGACGTTATTGTCATACTACCGGTTATAAAAGTCTGCCTTTTCGCTTTTTTGAACATCACCTTGTACCTGTAGGAGCAGGAAAAGGCTTACTGATTCTTGATTATTTAGTGGCTATTGAAAAACAAGAAGAGCTTTATGGGCGAGATTATGCAAGCCTAATAATTCCTAATAAATAGAGTTATTTCTATATTATTTGTTTATTTCTGTTATAGTAACTTAATTTTACTTAATTTTACACCAAGGGTTAAAACTCTTATTCCATAAGAGTTTTAACCCTTGGTATTAAACTGTCCTTAAATTATAAGGTATTTAGTTTAGCTATTCTTTTGTTTTCTTTTTCTTTTTAACTACAGAGGATTTACTAGAATCTTTTTGTTTTTTTTCTCCCTTTATTCTCCAAGCCTCTTTTAGCAAAGCAAGAAATTCTGCTTCTTCTTTAGAAAGATCATCTAGCCCTACTATATCTTCAACACCACTTGCTAATTCTTCTAGCTTTTCATCTGGGAAATAGTCACCAAATAACTCAATAGTTTCTTCTAGTAGTTCAGGGTTAGGATCTTCAGAAACATCTTCTAAACATTCTGTTACTAGTTGTTCTAGGTCTACATCTAGCCCTAGCCCATCAATAATACCGCTAACAAAAGCACAAATACCTACAAGTTCATCATGGGAGATATCTGAGTCAGCACCAGCAAACCAGATAAGTAGGTGACAAACCCGATATTCTAATGGGAAATCTCCCATAGCTTCAAACATATCTTCACTTAGAAAGCCTTTTTTCGCCATAATTTATTTAGTCCTTTACAAAATTAGGATAAAACCGTCCAAATTCTTTCTTACTCATAAAAATTTTTCAAGCGCTAATAGCTTTTTTAGAGATATTAAATTTATGGCAAAAATCATTAGTATTTATAACCAAAACCCCATAAGAAAACACAGTTTTCTCTAGACAGTTTATTTTCTATTGTTTATCATTGCGCCCATTAGAAGGAAATTTTATTTATGTATACAGCAGACCAACTGCTAGGTTTTATTTTAGATAATAAATATAAAATAGTTCGCCAATTAGGTGATGGTGGCATGGCTTATGTATTTGCTGCAGAGCGTTTACATATTGGTGATGTGGCCGCAATTAAGCTTTTGCATCCAGAACTAGCTCAAGATCCTTTGAAGAAAAGGCGTTTTCAGCTAGAAGCCTATACTACGGCTGCTGTTAAACATCCTAATGTTATTAGTATTTTTGATTATGATGAAACAGACAGTGGACAGCCTTATTTAGTACTAGAACTCTTAAATGGGTCAACCCTGTCTAATTATATTAAACGTGGGAGAATGCTACCTATAACTAGAGTAGTAGAGATAATTACCCCTATTTGTGGAGCATTAAACCTAGCGCATCAAAAAGGTATCCTACACCGTGACCTTAAACCTAGTAACATTGTTTTACATCGTTTAGAAGATTCAACTGAGGTAGTAAAGTTAATAGATTTTGGTATTGTTAAAATGCTAAATGATGATAGCAACCCATTAACCCAACAAGGTTTTGTTGTAGGAACACCAGAATATCTTTCTCCTGAAAGATATATGGGACATACTTTAGATGCCCGTTCAGATATTTATAGTTTAGGTGTATTAGTTTATCGTCTATTAACAGGCCGAGTACCTTTTAATGGACAAACAGCTACAGAAATTTTGCAAAAACATATTAAACAACCTGTACCCTCCTTAAGATTACTTAATCCTGCTATTTCTGAAGAAGTTGAAGCAGTAGTGCTTAAAGCTTTAGCTAAAAAGCCTGCTGATCGACAAACTACTGCAATTGAGTTTGCTAATGAGCTTGGAGAAGCTCAAATTAGTTCTGGTGATACGTTAGATCACTTTTCTTCTCAAAATGACATTTAATTTAATTTAGGAGAAAAAATATCGTGGCATTACCTCAAGATGTAATAAATAACCTTTACACAAAAATTGATACTTTAACCACTAATGAACTAGATGAGTTACCTTGTGGAGCAATTCAATTAGACCCTAGTGGTAAAATACTTAAGTTTAATGAATATGAGTCTAATTTGGCACAATTAGGAAAAGATTCAGTTATAGGAAAAAACTTCTTTAAAGAAGTTGCACCCTGTACAGATGTACAAGAGTTTTATGGTCGTTTTAAGGAAGGTGTATTAAATAAAGAGCTAAACACAAAATTCCGATATCATTTTGCTTTTAAGCAAAACCCTAGAAATGTGCTAGTAAACCTGTTTTATAGTAATATGACTAATACTGTTTGGGTGTTTGTACGACCAATAGAATAGCTTTTAAGGAGTAAACTCAAAAGTCTTTGACCGTAGTCCTGTAGCTTTATTAAAGATCGCAATTGTTACTTTCTTTCCAGGAACAAGCAATTGTTTTAACAAACTATCACTACTTTGTACACGGCCTAATGAGCCATTAGGAAGCTGGAATTTTTTTGGATATTTGGTTATCACTGTTTGACCATTAATTTCAATTGTTGAGTCATTAGCAAAGAAGTTATTCCCAAAAATAATTAATTTTCCAGCTTCTAGCTTAAACTGTACAGCAGCAACAATTGGGCGAAAGGGTGCAATTATTGTAAAGTCTCTTGATATAACTCCTTTTCCAATATTACCTGCTCCATCATATGAGACTATTTGAATCCGACCACGAGTAGTAGCAGCCTCAGGCACAATCCAATTAAATGAACGACTTTTTCCAGAAAGTGCTTGTGCAATTGGTATTGTATAGGTTGTTCCGCTATCAATAGAAAGACTTATTTCTTGTAAAACTACCTCTATATCATCACTAGCATCCCAGCGAATTATTACTAAATCTCCAGCATTAAACGATTCACTACCTTGAGGAGTTAAAACATGTACTTTTGGGTTAATTTGGTCGTCTTGGCCATCTAAAGCTAATGAATAGACCCCACGACCATGAGTAGCAGCTAATAGCTGGCCTGTTTGCCGATTTAGATCAAGGTCAAAAATAGCAACATTAGGTAGGCCAGTATTCATTGTTTGCCAAGTCTTCCCATCATTACTACTAATAAAAACTCCTATGTCTGAGGCTAGATAAATACGTCCTGTAATGGCTGAATCAAGAATAATGCTATTAATAGGAATGTCTGGTAAGTTATTACTAATATTTGCCCAATTCATTCCACCATTTTCCGTCTTAAAAACATGCCCTGAACCAAAACCTGAAAAACTAATATAAGCAATTTGAGGATTTTTCTCATTGATAGCAAAACCTGAAACAAAACGATTAGGTAAACCATTAGCAATTAATTGCCATGTTGCGCCACCATCAGTAGTTCTTACCACATTACTATCAGAAGTCCCTATATAAAGTATTTGAGAATTGCTAGGCGCTATTGCAATTGCTGAAACTGCTCCACTACCGCGAGTTATATCACTACTTATTGCAGACCATGTATCACCACGATTAGTAGTACGATACACCCGCATAGCTCCTGTATATAGTGTGCCTTCTTGATTAGAATCTAAGGTAAGAGGAGCATAAAAAAGTGTCCGTTCTAGTGCTGCGCCAGAGCTAGTTACAGGAAGGCCAGCATTTTTAACAAAAAATCTTTCCCCACCATCATCTGAACGAGCAAAAAGTAATTGAAAAAAGAAATGATAAAGAATATTAGTTGAGCTAGGATCAATTGCTGTTTCCCCACCATCGCCGCTATCTATACTAAGCCACTCAGGTCTTCCTTGATAAGAAAGCGTACCGTTATCTTGTGTACCTCCGATTGCTAATTCTTTATTTGTAGGGTGACTAGCAATAGATTGAAACTGAAGTGTTGCTAGTCCTTCATTAAGTGGTCGCCAATTATTACCTAGATCTCGACTACGTGAAATTCCTCCGTCATTAGCTATATAGATTGTTTCAGGATCATTAGGATCAAAAGCAATATCATGTTGATCAGCATGTAAGCCAGACCCAAGATTTTTAGAGGTAGAAATATTTGAATAAGTCTCACCACCGTCTGTTGAACGCAGTAGAGGCACTCCCCCTAAAAACACTAGTTTAGGGTTTTTAGGATGAACAGCAATAAAATTATTGTAAAAACATTGTGGTCGGCAATAATCAGGTGTTTTTATTGCTTTCCAAGATTCACCACCATCTACTGACTTAAAAACATTTATCAAAGTACCTATAAAAGCATTAGAGCAAGAAACAAAAATCTCATTTCTAGCAGCTAAAGAGCGAGCAATTTGAGTACGTCCAACCTCACTTCCTTTAGGTAAAGAACTAATTAGCTGCCAAGAATTACCACCATTATTAGTACTATAAACTCCATTAAGCGAAGTACCATTAGGATCACCTATGGCAGCAAGTAAATTTTCTGGTGAACTAGGATCAATACTTATATCTGTAGCAATCCCATCTAATATTTTTTTCCAACTCACTCCTTTATCAGTAGACTTAAACACTCCAATATCTCTTAGTTGGTTAGAAGCGGCTGAAGTACTTGATAGATAAATGATTTGAGAATTATTTGGATCAAAAACTATTTTAGAAATTCTTGCTCTACTAGGTAAATCACCTAGTTGTACCCAATTATCCCCTCCATCAGTAGACTTAAATAGTCCTGCACCATAATAACTATCAGCAGAAAAGTTAGCTTCTCCTGTACCAAGTAAAAGTATATTGGTATCTTGGGGATCCATCGCTAGAGCACCTACAGCAAGAGAAGGCAAATTATCAGTTAGTGGTTGCCAACTATTTCCACCATCTCTTGTACGCCAGACCCCGCCCTGAGCAGTACCTAAAAAGATTCTATTAGGATCACCTGCTTGAACTATTACTGCTGTTGCACGTCCACTAATATTAATTGGAGGGCTATTTTGTGGATCAAGAGGTTGTCCATTAAAAACAGCTCTTGGCCCAATTGGTTGCCATTTTCTAACTTCCTCACTAGCTAGAGGCTGTAATGAAAAATCTTTGGCTAATTGTTCAATTGCTTTTTGTCTAGCCCCTGCAAGGGTTTGCCTAAAAGGATAAGTACGTTTTTGATAAAATGCGTTTTCACGTAAGAGTACTTTTTCTACCCTAGCAACTTTATTTAAGTCAACATTTAAGAAAACAATATTGCTAGCAAAGCTAATTAGTATTATTGAAAATAACAAAAACCAAATAGCACGAGCCATTAAAAATACCTCTAGATTGTACTGAATAAGTCATTTATAACTGAGTAATTTCGATATTCTATAATTTTAACTACCTGTGGGCGAGACATTTATTACTTTGTAAACTAAATAAACTGATATTTGATATCTTAAATTCTTAAGACCCTGGAAGGGTCTTTTACTATAGCCAAGGGTTGAACGCGTAGCGCTCAACCCTTGGAATTAAAAAGAATTTATTTATGCCATTATTTATCTTCAGAAAATACATTAAAACTTAGTTTACGGAGTATTTAT
>Ga0075163_10014755_pt1 | contig 10065 bp, 11 predicted proteins | sample JI1023141ADNA_FD_71478 | JGI IMG/M metagenome (GOLD analysis project Ga0075163, IMG submission 71478) | Wastewater effluent complex algal communities from Wisconsin, to seasonally profile nutrient transformation and Carbon sequestration -... | ecosystem: Engineered > WWTP > Effluent > Algae... | reverse complement strand
GTTCGATCAGTTGATCAAACGTGTATTTGCCCGTCTGTCGTTGCACCTCTTTGGCGATGTGGGTCAGGGTGCCGGCGGGGCGTGCCGACTTGGCGGGATTCGTGGCCTTCTTGGGGGTGTCCATGGGATTCGTCATCTTACGGGTCAACGCCAGCAGGGATCGATCGATGTCTTAGCGGAGATATCGTGACCCATGCAGATCCAGAATAGTTTGCCTCATCCGACGGACTTCGACCACTCCCGCGCATCCCTGCCTACGCCGAAAGCGGTCGTTGGCAGTAAGGCCATGGAAGCCGCCCCAGGGGCCGAGCCGTTGACTGGAAGTGCAACGGAAACGACTGCTCCGGGCGCGACTCAAGGGCCGGAAGATGTGGCCGTCCCGGCACCTGCGGCAGGGATCCCCGAGCCGGTTCCGGCACCGTGGCAGCCGTCGGCCCAGCCTGCGGATCTTTCGACCGCTCCGGTCGGGTTGGACGGTCTAGCCTACACGAGCAATCCCGCCGCACCGCTGGTGCCTCGCAACGCCGAGACACCCGACTACATCCTAGGCGGCATCGGTACTCCGCCGGAGGTCGGTCAGCTTGCCGAGGGCGGCGGCGCCAACTTCCTCAATCCCAATTGGCAGGCCATGGTCCGCGACCACGCGGCTCGCAACGGTGGCCTCGGTAATGAGACGGATGGCTTCCTGGCTTTTAGCCAGAATGGTTTCGTCCGGTTCTACAATCCCAACCTATCGCCGGAGCAGAATCGTCGCCTCGCGGCGATAAGCCTGCAGACGGGTTGGCCGCTTGAGAAGATGCCGTCGCGCGCCAACGAAGGCGGGGAGAACATCGATCGTTGGGTCAATACGTTTGTCGAGCGTTTTGATCGGGGGTTCGCCGAGTTCCAGCAAGACCCGATGAAAAACCAACTGGAAGTCAAGGACGGGCACAAGCGGTTTGTGTTGGCGTTCAACGAGCAAGCCAATGGGTTTGTGTCGTACAACTACAAGAAGCACGGCGGCTTCCGCGGCTTCGTCGAAAAGAACTTCAAGATCATCGCACCCATTCTCGACGGCATTGCCCTGGTTGGTGGGCCGATTGTAGGTGGCATCGCCATGGCGGTTCGCGCCGGCGTCAACTACGCGGTCACCGGTAGCCTGAAAGTTCGCGATCTCGTCATGGCAGGCATCCGCGCCTTCTTGCCGGCAGCTCCAACGGTGAACCAGGCGCTTGGTGCAGGAGCTGGCCTGGCGGCTGCAGACCTCGTCGACAATGGCGGGAAGTTGACGGCAGGGGTGTTGTTGGACGGCATCTCACCTTACCTCGACGTCAAGGGTTATGCTCAACTCAAGGAAGCCGCGGGAGTGCTGGCGGGCGTCATTGACACGGGCAAGCTCGATCCGTCCAAGTTGCTGGGGTTGGTCAAGAACCAGTTCGGCGACGAACTGGCGGGTCTCTTCAAAGAGTCCCCGCTGGGGTTCCTTGGCGAGGTGGCCAAGGGCATGGATGGCGGGAAGGTCTCGCCAGACCAGGCGGAGAGCTTCTTCGGCCAGATCCTCGACACGATCGGCAAGGACAAGCAACTTCGGGCAGTGTTGCAGTCTGGGCTGCGAGCAGCGTTCGACGCCGTGCGCGGCAAGAAGGTCGGGGCGGCAGATATTCTGAAGTCCCTGACGGCTTACATCGGTGAGCTGGTCGGAATCAAGGACGCGGAGGCAAGGCTGATGGGGCAGAAGAACCCTAAAGCTGCATAAGGCAATACGCGGCGATCATCGCCGACTTGATGCCAAGACCAGACAGTTTGGAGTGAAACGGAGAATCGATCATGAGTGACATGAGTATTGGTGGTGGCCTTCCCCCGGCAATGGACCTTTCGTCCTACGAACCCTCATTCGGCTCTTCCTATGGTGGGAGCTCGGACGGGGCCAATGTGGCGCTTGCGCCGCGAACTCCCGAGTTCAGAGCTTACGAAGGGCCGGCCGAACACGACTTCTCAGCGTTCGGTCACGGCGTGGAGGTTGGTGGCAACCTTGGGTTCGTCAGCGATCCACCGGCTCTGTCGTTGAGCCTGCCGCGCGCAGATTCCGCGCCCGTCGGTGACATCGTGGGGGATGTGATAACTCAGACGAGTCGAGCCCTCGGCGGATACCGTTCGGCACTTGGCGAGTCCGTTGAGGGCCTCACGGAGTTGGAAGCAACGGTTCTTGGCGGGATTCGCAAGACCTACGATGCCCGCATCGCGGGGGTGGAGGCGTTCGGCCGGGGGTTTGCCGTGGGGCAGGCTCTAGGGTCGGATCGGCCCTTTGCGGAGTTGGTCAAGGTCGGCGCTGGCGAGGTCGTCAGCAAGGTGCTCGACGTACGGCACGGTGCGGAGGCGTTGAGCGGGCTCACGGTTGCTTCGCGTCTGGGCTCGTTCGCCAGGACCTCGGTCCTTTCGTTTGCCGCGGAGAAGGTCATTGGGGGCGTTGTCGATGGCATCGCCGACGCTCCTGGGATCCATTACGCCGAGGGGCTGTCCTTGAACGACATGCTCCGCCAGAACGCGAGGACGGAGCGGCAGCGATTCGCGAGGGAGTCCGAGAAGGCTGGACTGCTAGGTTTGCCGGGGTTGCTGATTTCATCGACCTATCATGGTCTGGTAGCAGACCTGACGGCGGTTGGCACGGCGGCGAAGAGGGGGATCCAGGACTCGTTTTGAAACGCCGCAAATCGCCGGAGGAATCTGACGGTAACTCGAAACTCGCAACGATGGACCGTCTGCGACGATGACTCATCGACGACTTGGACAATCCCATGACAGACCTATCGAGCATTCACTTTCTTTGCAATGTCGCCACGATCGCCAATCACACCGCCGCAGTCGGCCTTCAAGCTGTGGGCGCAGGTGCCTTTGGCGGCAAGCTGGCGGGCGCCGGTGCGAACCTCAGCCAAGGCGAGCTGTTGTCTTTGCAGCTACAGAAGCAGGAGGAGCTGATGATGATCAGCATGCAGAGCAACCTGCTTAAGAGTGACCACGAGGCGCAGATGGCTTGCATCCGCAACCTCAAGGCCTGAGGCGAATCGTGCTCACCCCAATACAGATTGCACTTGGCCTTGATCAGGATGGTCCGCGCCAACTCCAGTGGTTGGCGGAGAGTGCACTCTTGGCCATCAGTTTCGGCCAGGAGGATCGGGCCGCACAAATCTACCGTGGCCTCCAGGTCCTGGCTCCCAACGAGCCGATCGGCTGGGTCGGGCTGGCCGGGTTGCTTCTGCCTGACCGGGCCGAAGACGCCCTTGGGCTTGTTGATGTCGCACTGCGCAAGTCGCATTGCGAGCTTGAGAAGATGGTGTGGTGCTATCGCGTGCGCGCCATGGCCTGCCAGGCGCTAGGCGATGTGACTGGACGCGATGCGGCCGAGGCCGCCGTGTTGCGGCTTCTGCCCACTGGGGCTGCTTCGAGCAGTGTGCGCGAGGCGCAGCGGCAGCGTCTCACCGGGGCAATGGGCGGGCGCGGGGGGACTCCGTCATGAGTTCCCTGGTCAGGTGGAAGGAGCCTCCCCGGCCGTCTATGGACCGGGAGGCGCATGGCTCACGGACCGACGCTCCCGATCCTTGGTTGCTCCAGTTGATCGTGGATGGGCTGCGGGCTGGCCTCTCGGGCGGTGCGCTGCACCGTCAGATCGTCGCTGGAATCGTCGAGCAGGAGCTTGGCAAGGACGTGCCAGTCCGGGTCGTAGCTGCAGTGACCGCTGATTTTGCCAGCGATGCTCGGTTGCGCCGGTTGTTGTCCCGGGCCATAGCAGAAACCTTGGGCATACCCGCAACGAACTTGCCCCTTGCCGTCGTTGGGGAACGGAGAACTCACCATGACGACTATCCCGAACAGCCCTTCTCCGGGGATTTCCGATCCGATTGCGGCCCCTGCGGTTCCGACCAAGCCCGATCCCGCGGTTGCTGACGGGACCTCATTCCAGGCGCGGCTGGAGCCGTCTCCCGACTTCCGGAGTGCCGGGATTCACGGACCGGAGGTAGCGCAGACGACCCAGCGGGTTGCGTCAACCCAGCTAGCGAATTTCGATGCCTTCAAGCGCATGGAGACATTGCCGCAAGAGATCGCCGCCAAGCAGGCTGAGTTGGATCGGAAGTTGGCCGAGACTCCTCGTGGTAGTCCCGAATACGATCGTCTCATCCAGTCCAACCGGAACGAGCTCCTTGGACTCCAGGCAGAAGTGCAACGGGTCCAGTTTCACGCCGAGCTGGTATCGCGCCTGGTCGAGCACACGACCTCAGGGACGCGCACCGTTCTGCAGACCCACGCCTGATAGGGAACTCCGATGAACCCGATTAGGACATTGTGTTTCGTGGCCGTGTTGTGCTTTGGCTTTGTGTCGTGTGGCACGCCGTCTGAGCCCCTCGTCCAAGTCAAGTCGTTCCACCTGGAGTGCAACGCAGAGCTCGTACAGAAGATCGCCCGGGATCAACTGACGGTGGATTGTGAGCTGCGCCCACAGCGGAAGAAATACACGCTCTGGACCGACGCGGGGAGCGTTCGTGCCGTCACGGGGCTTGTCGAGCAACTGCGTCTGGAGGACCGGATGCTCGCGGAGCCAACGCCCTTGGATCGGGCTACGAAGTCGCCTGCCGAGGTGGAGCAGGACCGACTGCAGCGTTTGGGGCGAGATCTGGCCACGGAGCTGGTCGGGGCGGCGGTGCTCAATGCACGCATCACGTTGAGCAGCGCCGAAACGGGGCGGCTTGGGTCGCCGCAGGCGTCGCGAATCGTCGCCGCCGACGTCGAATTGGTCTTGAGCGTTCGCGACGAGGAACTCGTGCGGGAATGCCATGACAAGCTCCTGAGGCGACTCGGCCTTGAGAAGACCCCCGACCATGATCCCATCCACATCAACTGCATCTTGGTGGCTTGGAACGAACTCAAAGCCATGCTGCCAGCTGCGGCCACCCAGGCCGCCAGTTCTCACGAAGATCCGGCCGGTCCGGTAGCGTCGGTGGTCGGTGTCGACCCGGGGATGCTGTCGGCCCAGGTCTCGTCTGGGGTAGCGCCCGTGCGCCCGTTCCTCTGGACCATCTACGCGATTGCGGTGGTGAGCTTGATAGGCAACGTCGGGTTTTCCTACTTGTGGTGGCGTGCCCGGAGAGTGGGGGCAGTGCCGCGGGCATTACCGGCTCCGGTGCCAACCAATGGTAAGGGGGCGTGATCATGCACTCGTTTCGGCAGCAGGCGCTTGCTTTGCTGGCGCAGGGGGCCGGGCTCGATTGCCATCGTCGTTTGCCCGACTTCTGCTCTGGCGATCCGGTCGCAGGTTCTCTGGCGGACTTGCAGAGACAGGAACTGCTCGTGCTCGAAGGTGGTCGGTGTGGCTCGGAGTTGTTTGCGGATACCCAGGCGAGCTATTGGTATCGGCGTTCGCTGCTGGAGCACCGGCGTGATCCCGAGGCGTTCCTGACCAGCTTGCCGCCACTCTGGCGGCGTCTGCTCTTGCAGAAGGAGCCCGAACTGCGGGCTTTGGTGGCGGGTTTGGGACGTGACCTCATGGTGGGCATGGTGGCAGACGGTACCCCGAGCGAGTTTCTGGCCATTTGCGCGATGCTCGACCACGAGAGTTGCCTGCAACTCTTGCGGCAAGCCCGCAACGAGTCACTGCGGGCCCTCGTTCGGGGCTTTGGCAAGCATGTGCTTGCCGCCCGTACGCGCTTGTCGCAGGCGGGTGAACCACCGGCGCGCTGGGCATATCGGATCGGCCAATCGGCCCTTGCTACGGCGCATCAGCAACTTCCCGAGACCATGCGTGACGCCATGTTGACGGCCACCAAGAAACAGTGGGTGCAGAACTCGCTTGCCGAGAACCTTGCGACGGTCCAGCCATTGGTCGCCGATGCCACCGCCGCGGCGCTGGCGGATTGGTTGCAGATGTCTGTGTTGGGGATGGCGTTCGGAGGCGGAACGTCGTGAAGACGCCAGCCACACTGACCAGAATCGTGCCAGGCAAGCAGTTTCTTGCCGAGCCGTACTATCCGCCATCGCAGTTGATGCGTGGAGTGCATTTTGACATCGAAGCGCACCGCGATGCAGCGTCGGCAGAGATCGAGGCGGCCTATCAAGACATCGAAACGACCCGCGCGGCCGTGACCGCAGAATGCGAGGAGATGCGGACCCAAGCCTTGGCGCAGGTCGAGCGGGTAGTGGCCGCCGCACATGCCGAGGGCCTGGCGATGGCGGAGCGTGCGACCGCCGAACTTCTGGGCCGCCTGGCGAAGCAGGTCGATGCACAGCAACGACACTATGCCAGCCAGGTTGCGCGGGCTGCGTTTGTGCTTGCCCGAGCGGTCATGGCCACCGAGCTGCACCACAACCCAGAGGCACTTCTCGGGCTGTTGCAGCGGGTTGTCGATCGTGCTCGCGACAAGACCCGGATCGAGATCCGGGTTCCTGGATCGCTGCATCAGGTCGTCGAAGCGGCGAGAGCTCAAATCGAGGCGATGCTGCCTGCCGGGGCGCAACTCCGTGTAGTTGCGGATGTCGAACTGGCTGCTGACGCCGTGGTCGTGAGCACCGAACGCGGCGCATATGCCGCTAGCGTGCGTTCGGAACTGCATCGCCTTCGTGCGCATCTGGGGGCGCGTGCAGCGGAACTGATTGCGGGCATGCCTTTGGAGGAAGTGTGATGAATGGCCTAACCAAGGAACTAGCCGCGTTCACCGTCGGTGAACGTCGTGGGCGCGTCGAGGAAAGTGTTGGCACCGTGCTTCGGGTTAGCCTTCCCGATGTACAGGTCGGCGAAATCTGTCGAGTCCAACGCATGACGGGTGGTGCGATCGACGCCGAGGTGGTGGGCTTTGACCGGCGTGATGCTCTCTTGATGCCATTGGGCGCGATGGACGGGATTGCTGCGGGAGCAACGGTGACGCCGTTGATGACGGTTGCCAAGGTGCCGTGTGGGGCAGCCGTCGAGGGTCGTGTGATCGATGCTCTGGGGCGGCCGCTCGACGGTCGTGGCCCGCTCTCGGCGGGCGAATGGGCGCCGTTGTCCAGCCCGGCGCCGAGCCCCTTGCAGCGCAAGCGTGTTGCCGAAGTTGTGCCAACGGGCGTGCGGGCCATTGACTCGATGCTCACCCTTGGCAAGGGGCAGCGGGTTGGCTTGTTTGCTGCTGCTGGTGTGGGCAAAAGCACCTTGCTGTCGACTCTGGCACGCCAGGTGCAGGCGGATCGCGTCGTAATCGCACTGATCGGTGAACGTGGTCGCGAGGTCCGTGGCTTCCTTGAGGATGACCTCGACGCCGAGGCTCGCGCACGTGCCACGATCGTTGTCTCGACCAGCGATGAGCCAGCACTGTTGCGGTTGCGGGCAGCGTATGCCGCGACGGCGATCGCGGAAGCTGCGCGGGCGCGCGGCGAGCACGTGCTGCTGCTCATGGACAGCCTGACCCGATTTGCGCGCGCGCTGCGCGAGGTGGCTCTGGCCGCCGGCGAGCCTCCAGGTCGGCAGGGTTTCCCGGCTTCTGTGTTTGCAACTCTACCGCGGTTGCTTGAACGGGCCGGCACCGATGATCGTGGTGCCATCACGGCGATGTACACGGTCCTGGTTGCTGGCGACGATCTCGAGGAACCGGTTGCGGATGAGGCGATCAGTTTGCTCGATGGACACATTGTGCTGTCCCGTCAGCTTGCCGATCAACGCATCTTCCCGGCGATTGATGTGGCTCGGAGTCGTTCGCGTCTCATGCGGGCCCTGGTCGATCGTCAGCATTGGGACGATGCCAGTGTTGCCGCGCGTGTCTTGGATTTGTATGCGCGCAACGAAGACCGCATTCGTGCCGATGCTTTCCGGGCAACTGCCGCCGAAGGTCGCTTGCTTGCGGCGCGCCCCGAACTCATGAAATACCTCTATCCCGAAGGCTCTGACTGCACGCCGATGACGGTGACCCGGGATTGGCTGCACAGGTTTGCCGCTCCACTGCGGGGGGCGCCGTGACGGCCCGTTTCCGCTTTTCGCTTGCGGCGGCGCTGTGTCGCCGGCGCGGCGAACACGATCGCGCCATCGACTTGCTCGTCCTTGCGCAGCAGGAACTCGACGGCGCCGTCGCTGCCTTGCGCGCGGCTCGAGCCCTCGAAACCGAGCTTCGTGAGCAGTTGCTGGCAGCGAAATCCGAGTTTGGCCGCGCCACCTATCAGGTCGAGGCCGAAGGGGTTGGCCTTGCCCGCTGTCACCGCATTTTGGCCCTGAATCGTCGCCTCGTGGCTGCGTTGCCGAAGATCGAATCTGCACAGGGCGAAGTTGCTCGACGGGAGGAGCAGGCGCGTTTGCGAACCGAGGATGTCAGGCTGGCTCACTCGGCGGTACTCGTGCTCGAGGAGCTCGAAACCAAGGAACGGTGCAGCTTTCAGCGTATCGAAGAACGACGGGCTGATGCGGCGCGCCTTGACGATGTGTTGGTGCGTTGGCGGCCACGAATGGCTCGGGAGTACGTCTCATGAGTGAGGTGAAGCGATCGGACGAACGACGTGCCGAACAGAGGGCGGAGGCCGTTCGGCGTTCGCAGCAGGCTGCCATGACTCGTACCGAGGAGCGTGCTCACGACGCCGCTGGCGGGGCCAGGCCGTTTGCTGATCTGCTCGCGAGGATCCCTGCTTCGCGTTCCGCATTTGCACAGTCGCTGCAGGCCACCGGTGGCTCAACCAAGCCCCTGCAGGTCGGCGGGCAGGCGTCTAGTCGCCGATTGGCATCGTCGATTCCACCACTTGCCAACGCGCCCGCCCCAGGGGTCTCGGACTCTTGGGAGATGGTTGGTGCGCTGGCTGCGCGGGAATCAGCGACTTCAGGCCGGCTAGGCTCGGGGGAGCGCGCTGGTGACGAAGATGGGGCGATCCAGGAACTCGACGAGGCGGAGCAGGCTACCGAAGGTGGGCTGGTGATCGGGATGGAGGCCAGTGACGTGGCGATCCCGACCTCCCTGGGTGGGCTTGCTGCGCGTGAACCAGGTCCGACCTCTTCGTCGCCTTTGTTGGACGCCGAACAACTCGCCAAACTACAGCACACGATGGAGCTTGTGCGAACCGGAGGGGGAGCGCCGGAGCTGGTCGTCAATCTGCAGGCGCAACTTGGTCGCGCCTGCGAAGTCCGCATCCAGTGTGTGGGGAAGGGTGCTGTTGCGTTGCGCCTCGGAGGGCTCGGTGGGGCGGGCGGAACGGCCCGAGCCGTGATCCGGGACCTGGTCGAGCAGCTTGAGCGCGATGGTCTGAGGGTCGCTGGCGCGGGCTGGTTACCGGCGACGTAGCGCGCTGCAACGGTTCTGAGCGAGGTGTCGTTTTCGGGGAGCGGAAGGACCTTGTGTGTCCCGACTGCCCCCATTTTCGATGACAACCGCTCTCACAGACGTCGAGTCAGTTCCCTGGCAGTGCCTCTTCCAGCCGGCCGTCGTGCCGGTGGGTTCGTTGGCCATTGCTGCGCCTTTGCACGCTGCCATGCAGCGTTTACGCCGGGAGGTGGCATCCATTCTGCAGGCAGAAACGAAGGCTCCCGTGCAGATCGCGGCAGTCCTGGTCGGGCCGCGGACGGCGTCCTGGGTCTGGGGGATCAACCTGAGGCTAGAGACCGGTGGCACGGTGCGCATTGCCCTGGACCAGGATGCTGCGCGGGTGTTGGTCGATGCGGTTGCGAGGTGTGCTGGCGGCCACCTAGCCCCCGGACGACTGACCGAGCTGGAATTCGGCATACTCGACTACCTGTTGCTCCGCTGCCTCGATCGGCAGGACCTGGCGGACTGCACCTCGCCCGCGGAGGTGTTGGCACAAGCGGTGGATCCGGCGAGCCTCGCCTTGGTTGCCGCCGAGACCGTTGTCGTGCATCACCAGATCCGTGTCGGGCATCGCAGTGGCTGCATGCGGGTGGAGTTTCCGGCCGCTGCCGAACTCCGCTTGCCGCCGGCGAGCCCGTCGGTGGATCCCGGCCAGGGTCGTCTGCAGGTTTACGTCACATTCCCCGAACTGCGCATCCCGGCGGTCGAATTGCGATCTGCCAGCCCTGGTGACGTACTGTTGCTCCCACCAGGTACTTACCCACAGCCGGGAGGTCGTGCCTGGCTT
>Ga0075163_10014754_pt1 | contig 10065 bp, 8 predicted proteins | sample JI1023141ADNA_FD_71478 | JGI IMG/M metagenome (GOLD analysis project Ga0075163, IMG submission 71478) | Wastewater effluent complex algal communities from Wisconsin, to seasonally profile nutrient transformation and Carbon sequestration -... | ecosystem: Engineered > WWTP > Effluent > Algae... | reverse complement strand
GTTGCAGGTGTTCCGGCCGAGCCCCGACGGTCACCGGACCGGTCGGCAGCGCCACCGGGATGCTCACCGCGACATCGCCGATGTGCAGCACACCGTCTCGGACCATGCCGGGGATCAGGTTCATCGGCGGACTGCCCATGAATGCCGCCACGAATGTGTTGGCCGGCCGGTTGTAGATGTCGTCGGTGGTGCCGATCTGTTGCACCTCCCCGGCCGACATCACGCACAGCCGGTCGCCGAGGGTCATCGCTTCCACCTGGTCGTGCGTGACGTAGATGGAGGTGACCGGCACCTCCCGGTGCAGTCGCTTGAGGTCGCCGCGCACCTGGTTGCGCAGTTTCGCATCCAGGTTCGACAACGGTTCGTCGAGCAGGAACGCCCGCGGTTGACGCACCAGCGCGCGCCCCATGGCGACCCGCTGGCGTTGCCCACCCGATAGTTGGCCGGGCTTGCGGTTGAGCAGTTCGGTGATCTGCAGCAGCTCGGCGGTCTCACGCACCCGCCGATCGGTCTCCGCTTTCGGGGTGCGGCGCTGCCGTAGCCCGTAGGCCAGGTTGCGGTACACCGTCATGTGGGGGTACAGCGCGTAGTTCTGGAACACCATCGCGATATCGCGGCGGCCCGGCGGCACTCCGTTGACCGATTGGCCGCCGATCCGGATCTCGCCGGAGGTCGGCTCGTCCAGACCCGCCAGCAGGCGCAGTGCGGTGCTCTTGCCGCAGCCCGACGGTCCGACCAGGATGAGGAACTCCCCGTCGCCGATCGTCAGGTTGAGCCCCTTGAGCGCGGCCACGCCGCCTTCGTAGCTGCGGGTGACGTCGCGGAACTCTACTTCTGCCACCGCTTCACCTCTCGTGTCGCTGATCTCATGCTCATCCCTTCAACCCGGTGCTGGCCACCGACTGCACGAAGTAGCGCTGGGCCACCATGAACACCAGCAGCATCGGCAACAGGCTCATCACATTGGCCGCCATCAACAGCGGCCACTGGGTGGTGTGCGCGCCCTGGAAATAGCTCATCCCGAGCGGAACGGTCATGGTGTCGGTCGAGGTGATGACGATCAGTGGCCACAGAAAGTCATTCCATGACGTCAGCACCGTGAGTGCGGCCAACGTCGACAGTGCGGGCATCGACAGCGGCAGGATGATCTTGAACATCACCCCGATCCGCGATGTGCCGTCCACCCGGGCCGCCTCCTCCAGCTCCACCGGCACGGTCTGAAAGAACTGGCGCAGGAAGAAGATTCCGAATGCGGTCGCCAAGTTGGGCAGCATCAGTGCACCGATGTGGTCGATACCCAAGCCCTCCCAGATATTGTCGCCGAACCATTTGACGATCAGGAACACCGGGATCATCGTCACCTGGAACGGAACCATCAGGGTGGCCATCAGCACGACGAACAAGGCGCCGCGACCGAGGAAGCGGATCCGCGCGAAGGCGTAGCCGGCCAGGCTGCACACCAACAGATTGCTGACCAGCACGACCGTGGTGACGGTCAGGCTGTTGAGGAAGAAATGCCCGAACGGAGCGGCATCCCAGGCATCGGGATAGTTCTGCCAGCGCGGATGCTCAGGCACCAGATCGGGCGGGAACTTGTTGGCTTCGCCGGGCGTCTGTAGCGAGGTGATCAGCATCCACAGCAGCGGGACGACGAGCAGAAACGACGTCGGGATCAACACGAGATGCCACGGGCTGAACGGCAGCCGGACTCGGCGGAGCAAGGGTGCGGCGCCGGTGTGGGTCGGCTGCGGATCGCCGGACGCGGTGCCGACGGCCGGAATTGCGGTGTGGGTCACGGGCACTCCGATGGGGTGTGCATGGTCGAGGCGGTCATGAGTAGTGCACGTGTCGTCGGGCGAGCCGGAACTGCAGCGCGGTGATCACCACGATGACCGCGAACAGCGTGTAGGCCATCGCCGCGGCGTAGCCGGCGTCGAATTGCACGAACGCCCGGTTCCACAGGTAGTACACGATCACCGTGGTGGCCTTGAGTGGCCCGCCCCTGGTGGTCTGGTACACCTCGTCGAACAGTTGCAGGGCATTGATGGTCAGCCAGATCAGCAGGAACAGGTTCGCCGGGCCCAGCAGCGGCACCGTGATGGTCCGGAACCGCGTGAAGGCGCTGGCCCCGTCGATCGCGGCGGCCTCGTGCAGCTCAGCCGGAACACCCTGCAGCGCCGCCAAATACACGATCACCGTGAAACCTGTCCAGCCCCAGATGGTCATCGCGACGATGACCAGCAGCGCCTGTGAGGGTGAAGACAGGAAGGGCTGCGGTGCGATGCCCACGACTCCGAGCGCCGCGTTCACCAGACCGTAGTCGCGGTCGGTCAGCCAGAGGAAGATGATGCCCTGGGAGATCGTCGATACCGCCATGGTGACGTAGGCCGCGGTCCGGTACACCGAGATGAACCTGATCGACCGGTTCAACGCCGCAGCCACCAGCAGACCCACCACCATCGTGCCGGGTACGTACAGCACGGTGTAGACGATGGTGTTCTTGATCGCATCGACGAACTGCGGGTCGTCGAACAGCCGCTCGTAGTTGTCGGTACCCACCCACGGCGTCTTCGGCGACAGCAGGTCTGACTGCTGGAAGGACAGTTTGAGCGACATCACCACCGGCAGCACTCCGAACAGGACGATCAGGATGGCGCCCGGGCTCACCAGCGTCCAGCCGGCCGCGTTGTCGGCGCTCAGAAAGCGCTTCCGCACCGAGCGGTGCGCGACCGTGTCAGACCCGGCTGCCATCGTCTACTTCTCGGCGAGCGCGGCGTCGGCGGTCGCGGCCGCGGCGTCTAGGGCCTGGGCCGGTTCGGATTCTCCGAGCATCACCGAGACCACCGCCTGACCGAGCGCCTCGGAGATCGCCGGGTACTGCTCGACCGTGGGCCGGGCCTTCTGCACGTTGGCCAGGTTCTCCACGAAAACCCCGGTGCCGGGCATCTTCTTGTCGAGTTCGTCGACGAACGCCCGGTCGTGGCCGACCGAACTGCGGGTGGGCAGGTCGCCGGTGGCCAGCGAGGTCGTCTTCACCTGCTCGGGCGCGGTGATCCACTTGACGAAGTCGACGGCGGCCTGCCTGCGTGCGTCACCGTTGTCGAAGGTCACCCAGTTGTCCGGCCCGGAGATCGTCTGGTGGCCCCCGTCCGACCCGGCGTAGGTCGGCAAGATCTGGACGCCGTAGTCGATATCGGTGAAGGTGCTCAGATCCCACGGCCCGGTGACCATCATGGCGACCTTGCCGCTGTTCATCAGCTTGCTGCCGTTGCTGTTCGTGGTGTCGAGGTAGAGCGACTTGTCGGTGACCGCCATCTGCTGCAATGTGGTCAGCGATCGCGCCCCGGCCTCGGAGTTGAACACCGCCTTGGTGTTATCGGAGTTGAGGATGTCACCGCCGGCCTCCCAGAGCATCGGCAGGTAGTGCCACACGGTGTCCTCGCTGGCGTCGGCCGGGATCGCGAAGCCGTACCGACCCTCGGCCGGGTCGGTCAATTTCGCTGCCGCCGAACGGAAGTCGTCCCACGTCCACTCGCGGGTGGGCGGTGCGACACCGGCGTCGGCGAACAGCGTCTTGTTGTACACGATCGCCAGGTTATCGACGAGTGCGGGCACCCCGATCACCTTGTCGCCGACGGTCGCGGCCGCCCGCTCGGCCGGATAGAAGTCATCCCAGTCCCAGCCCGTCTGCGACACATGGTCTTTCATATCGACGACCTGGGGTATCTCGGCGATGTTCGGCGACCAGGAACCGAACATGTACGCGACGTCGGGCGGGGTGCCGCCCCGCACCGCGGTCAGGACCTTCTGCAGTACCAGATCGCTGTTGGTGACCAGCTGGGTCACGTTGACGTCGGGATGCTCCCGGTTGTACTGGTCGATCAGGGCGGTGAAGTTCTCGCCCTGAGCGTCGGCGTAGCCGTGCCACACCACGACCTCGGTCTTACCGCCGGCGCCGTCGCCACCCCCACCGCCGCCGCAGGCGGCCAACAGGACGGCGAGCACGGCAGCCAGCACCACACTGAAACACGAACGAATCATCGGTGACACTCCTTCTTTCACAGGGGCAGCGCTGCGCGCAGCGGTTCGGGTAACAGGGATCCGTGGGCGGCGACCAATTCGTCGCACAGGTGCCAGATTTGGTCGACCGTCAGCGTTGCCGCGGTGTTGGGGTCGACCATCGCCGCCGCCCGGACCAGGCGCGGGTCGCCGTCGAGCGCCGCGCGGACCGTGAGCTCGACCGGCCCCAGGAAAGACCGGTTCAGCGCGGCGCACTGTGCCGGAAGATCACCGACCTGCATGGGATGGGCGCCGAGTGCGTCGATGACCGTGGGCACCTCGACGGCCACCCCGTTGGGTAGGTTCGTGATCAACCCGTCGTTGATGACGTTGGCGGAGATCACCCGGGTGGTTCCGGTCTCCAGTGCATGGATGACCTGCGGCGCGTACTCGGTGGAACTGGTATCGATCTCCAGGGTTTCGGCGTTCTGAAGTTCGGCACGCACGCTGGCGTAGTCGACCATGTTCTGCTGGCTGATCCCGACGTACTCGCCGATATCGAGCCGGAGCCGGTCGACCTCGCCGGGGTGGCGCAGGTACCACGGTACGTATTCGCTTGAGTGCTCGCTGGTTTCGGTCGGGTAGTAGCCCAGCCGTCGGTACATGTCGACGCGGACCCGCCTGCGCAGTTCGGGGTCCGCGGCGATCCGGGCGTCCAGCAGCGGATAGAGATCCTGCCCGGATCGTTCCCAGCGCAGCACCCACGCCTGATGGTTGACTCCGGCCGACCACCACGACACCTCGTCGAGCGGAACGTCGATCAGGTCGCACAGTCCATCCATCGTCCAGTACACCGAGTGACACAGACCGAGCACCTTGAGTGCCGGCGCGATCGCACCGAGATAGCTGATGTTCATCGCCATCGGGTTGGTGTAGTTCAGCAGCCAGGCATCCGGGCAGACCTGCGCCATGTCCTCGGCGATCTGGGCCAGCACCGGGAAGGTGCGCAAACCGCGGAAGATACCGCCGATACCGATGGTGTCGCCGATGGTCTGGTTGACGCCGTACCGGGCCGGGATCTCGAAGTCCCGGACGGTCGCGTCGTGCATTCCGACCTGGATCACGTTGATGACATAGTCGGCGCCCTCGAGAGCCCTGCGCCGGTCGGCGACCGCGATCACGTCCGGGTCGGCACCGGCCGCGCGGGCGGTGGCATGTGCGATCGCTTCGGCCGTCTGCAGCCTTTCGGCGTCGATGTCGTGCAACACCACCCGCACCGACCGAAGTTCGGGAAACGACAGGATGTCACCGAGCAACTCACGGGTGAAGACGGCACTGCCCGCGCCGACGATGGCGATCGTGGGTTTCAAGGTGGCCTCCAGCAGGCTCGGGGTAGGTGGTCGAGGCGAACACGCGTCGGACCGGTGGTCAGTGCTCGGATATCCGGCCCGTGGCCCGCCGCGGGGCCGTCTGCACGAACATGAAGAGCATGCGTCGATCATGAGAAGGACGAGCGAATATTGCACTAGCTAGCGCCGAATCGCTCAAGAAAAGTGAGCGCCCGCTCATGGGCCGCAGGCGACCTGCGGCGAACGTTGGGTGGCCGGCGATGACCGGTTCCTCAATCGTCGCCGATGTGGACGACATGGACGCGGACACCCGTGGCCGCGATCGCCTTGAGCTGACGCGGGTCTGCGGTCGAATCGGTGACCAGATGGTGTATCTGACTGGGCGCGACCATCTTCGCGAACGTGACCCGGCCGATTTTCGACCCGTCCACGGCGACCACCACTTGCTGGGCATTGGCGGCCATGGCGATGGCGGTACGCGCCTCGGCCTCGTCGAAGGTCGTCGCGCCAACTTCCGCCGACATGCCGTCGGCACCGAGGATGGCCGTGCCGACGGTGATCACCTGGAAGGCATGCTCGGACATGGGTCCCACTGCCTCCAGCGAGTTCGGGCGGACCAGACCACCGGTCGCGATCACCTTCATCTGCACGTCGACGGCGCAATCGGCGGCAATGGTCAGCGAATTGGTCACGATCGTCATCTTCGGCCGGCCCTTGAGTGAGCGGGCCACCTCCCCGGTGGTGACACCACCGGTCAAGGCGACCGCCTGCGGGCCGGCCGGTACCAGTGCGGCCGCCCGCTGGGCGATCCGCCGCTTGACCGCGATGGTGCGGTGATCGCGCAAGCGCACCGGGATCTCGCTCCCGGTCGAATCGAGCGCGCGCGCCCCGCCGTGCGTTCGGACCAGAAGTCCTTGCTCCTCAAGCACACCGAGATCACGTCGCAATGTCGCCGGGGACACCTGCAACTCCAGACACAATGCGCGCGAGGCGAGCTCACCGCGCTCCCGCAACAGCGCGAGCACCTCGCGCATGCGGTCCGTCCGCTTGATCGACATCGACGACCCTCCTGCACCACGATCACTTTTACTGAGCGTTTCCCGGTTTTCCATTGCGCGCTTTGAGTGAGCTTCTCATGATCGACGCATGTTCCACACGTCTTCAGCGCATCGGTCGAGCGCACCGTGAGCCTTACCAGCACGGCCGCCCTGATGAGCGCGGCGGCCACCGAACGCACTGCGGTGCTGGCGTTCAACGTGATTGGCATCGAGCATGCCGAGGGCATCGCGGCGGGTGCCGAGCACGCCGACGTCCCGGTGTTGATGCAGGTGAGTGAGAACACGGTGCGATTTCATGGCAGCCTCGCGCCACTGGTCTCCGCCTGCGCGCACATCGCCCGGCGGTCATCGATCGATATCGCCGTGCACCTCGATCATCTGCAGGACGCCGACCTGATCGCGGAGGCGATCAGCACCGCCGCTGGGCTCGGGGTCACGTCCCTCATGGTCGACGCCGCCCATCTTCCCTACCGCGAGAATGTCGAACGAACCCGGTTCCATGTCCGTCAGGCCCACGACGCCGGGCTGTGGGTCGAGGCCGAACTGGGCGAGGTCGGCGGGAAGAACGGGGCGCACACCCCGGGTGCCCGCACCGACCCGGCCGAAGCGGAAGCCTTCTCGACCGAAACCGAAATCGACGGTCTGGCCGTCGCAGTGGGCAGCTCACACGCCATGACCACGCGTGATGCCAGCCTCGATATCGCTTTGATCGGTGAACTCGCTGCGCGCGTTGATGTTCCACTGGTGCTGCATGGTTCCTCTGGCGTGCCCGACGATCAACTCGGCCTGGCGGTCGGTGCGGGGATCCGCAAGATCAACGTCGGGACCGCGCTCAACATCGCCTACACCGGCGCGGTGCGCCGGGTACTCGCCGTCCAGACCGACACCGTCGATCCGCGGCCGCAGCTCGCCGCCGGACGCGACGCGGTCGCCGCCGCGGTCGGCGATCTCTGTGGTGTCCTCCAGCGCGCTGCCACCGCGGCCGCAGTACGGACAGAACCCCGGTGAACAGCACCACCCCGGCGGTGGCCGGCACGTATCTGACCCAGACCATCGGCGAGCACAAGGCCGGGCACGCGGTCGGCGTGTATTCGGTGTGCTCGGCTCACCCCACCGTGGTGCGGGCGGCCATCGACCAAGCCGCCGCCGACGGCACCCACGTGTTGGTCGAGGCCACCTCCAACCAGGTCGACCAGTTCGGCGGCTACACCGGTTTGCGGCCAGCCGACTTCCGCGACCTGGTCCTCGGGATCGCCGACGAGGCTGGGTTTCCCCGTCGTCGCGTCGTTCTCGGTGGTGACCATCTCGGCCCCAACCGGTGGCAACGCGAACCCGCCGAGGTGGCCATGGCCCACGCCGAGACGCTCGTCGCCGCCTACATCGCGGCCGGCTACACCAAGATCCACCTCGACTGCAGCATGTCCTGCGCCGACGATCCGCCGGTGCTGTCCGACCAGGTGGTGGCCGACCGGGCAGCCCGCCTGCTGCGCGTGGCCGAGGACACCGCGGGACACCACCACGCCGAGGCGCCCGTCTATGTGATCGGCACGGAGGTACCGGTACCCGGTGGGGCGCACGAGACGCTGGGCCGACTGATGCCCACGCCCGCGGACCGGGCGCGGACCACCATCGCCGTGCATCGCGAAGCCTTCGCCGACGCCGGGCTCGGGCACGTATGGCCACGTGTCATCGCGCTGGTCGTTCAGCCCGGGGTGGAGTTCGACCATCTCAACGTCGTGGACTACTGCCACGATGCCACCACGCAGTTACGTCGTGTCCTCGACGAGGAGCCCAATCTGGTGTTCGAGGCGCATTCCACCGACTACCAGCGTCCGGCACAACTGCGGGAACTGGTCCGCGATCACTGGGCGATCCTCAAGGTCGGTCCCGGTCTGACATTCGCGATGCGCGAGGCACTGTTCGGACTGGCCCTCATCGAAGGGGAACTCCTGCCCGCAGCGCGCCGGTCGAACCTCATCGAGGTCGTCGAGCAACGGATGCTCGCCGAGCCCGCCCAGTGGGCGGGCTACTACGCGGGCGACCCACAGACTCAGCGCACCGCGCGTCGGTACAGCTACAGCGACCGGCTCCGCTACTACTGGGCCCACCCCGAGGTGGACGCCGCGCGGCGCACCCTGCTGAGCAACCTGGACGCCACCGGCATCCCACTGCCGTTGATCAACCAGTTCCTTCCGGCCCAATACGAACGCCTCCGCGCCGGCGAAATCCCGGCCGGCGCAGAGGCTCTCGTGATCGATCGGATTCGGGATGCGTTGCGGCCCTACGCCCGCGCCTGCCATCCACACCCCACTCTTCTCACCGACGACACCGGAGCACCCCATGACTGATCAGCACATCCCCGACCAAGCAGACGGCGGCGCCACAATCCTGGAGATCGGGCAGCAACCCGAGGCCTGGCGCGAGGTCGCCGCCACCGTCGGCGCGCACGCCGGTGAATTCCTCGCCCCGGTGCTGCAGCGCGATGGACTACGGATTGTCCTGACCGGCGCCGGCAGCTCGGCGTTCATCGGCGAAATCGCCGCACCCGCGTTGCGTCGCACGCTCGGCCACCGCGTCGAGGCCATCGCCACCACCGACATCGTCGCGCGACCGCACGACCACCTCGACCGCACGACGCCCACCCTGCTGGTGTCGTTCGGGCGGTCGGGAAACAGCCCCGAAAGCCTGGCCACCACCGATCTCGCCGACGCGCTGATCGAGGAGGTGTGGCATCTGGTGGTGACCTGCGATCCCGATGGCGCGCTGTCGCGTAGCCACGCCGGGCGGTCTCGCTCGCTGGTGGTCCACATGCCCGAACGGACCAACGACACCGGTTTCGCCATGACCTCGAGCCTCACCTCGATGCTGTTGGCGTGCCTGGTGTTGCTGGGACCCACCGACGCCGCCGCCGCGCAGGCGCTGGCCCGAGCAGCCCAGTACGTGCTGGATCGCAAAACCCAGATCCGCAACCTGGCCATCAGCAAGAAACAGCGATTCGTATACCTCGGTAGCGGCCCGCTGCAGGGGCTCGCCCGCGAGTCGGCACTCAAACTGCTGGAACTGACCGCGGGCGAGGTGGTGACGTACTTCGACTCCCCGCTGGGATTTCGGCACGGGCCGAAATCGGTGCTCGACGCCGACACTCTCGTCGTGGTGTTCGCCTCCACCGACCCCCATACGCGGCGCTACGATCTCGACATCATCGCCGAGATTCGCGCCCAGCTGGGCGCGGACGCGCTGACGGTGCTGAGCACCACGGCCATCCCCGAGTCGCACGGACCGGCGATCGTCATCCCGGGTCTCGACGGGCTCGACGACTCGGTGGTCGCATTGCCCTATCTCGTCTTCGCACAGTGCCTGGCACTGTTCGCCTCCTTGGAGTACGGGAAAACCCCCGACAACCCGTTCCCGTCCGGCGAAGTCAGCCGCGTCGTCAAGGGTGTCACCATCTATCCGATGCACAATTGAGCGATGCCCTGCTATCTCGGCGTCGACGGCGGTGGGACGAAGACGGCATTCGTCCTCATCGACGATACGGGTGACATCCTGGCCCGCACCGTCGCCGGTTCCTCCTACTACTTCAACGACGGCTTCCAGCGCGTGGAACATGTTCTCGAGCAAGGAATTGCCGATATCTGCGGGCTGGCCGGCATCGAGCG
>Ga0075163_10014753_pt1 | contig 10066 bp, 7 predicted proteins | sample JI1023141ADNA_FD_71478 | JGI IMG/M metagenome (GOLD analysis project Ga0075163, IMG submission 71478) | Wastewater effluent complex algal communities from Wisconsin, to seasonally profile nutrient transformation and Carbon sequestration -... | ecosystem: Engineered > WWTP > Effluent > Algae... | reverse complement strand
TAACAAAATCGGCACTGGCACTCTAACACTTGGTTCGACCATTGGCGAAGCCAGTCCCGTGCTGAACCTGGTCGGCCATGCTACGACGGACAGCTCGCAATCCGTCGCCGCCATCGCCGCTGCTCGCGGTGCGTCCGATATCAATCTCGATGGCAATGGTGCCGCCCTTGCCCTCAACGTCGTGGGCACCATCAGCCGCACGAATGCTGCCACGGTGAACTTTAACATCGAAGCTGGCACCACGGTGAATGCGGGCACCACCACCCTGACCGGGGATGGAATCATCGGAAGCTGGGCCACGGTGAACAACCGCAGCTTCGCTACCACCGACGGCAGCGGCAACATCATCGCGATGGCTACCACCGCAGGCAACGATCCTCACACTTGGTCGGTCGGCCAGCATGTGAGCAACACTGGCAACTTCACCGAAGTCGTCGATTGCGCCCCAGACATCGCCAGCCTGACTCTTTCAGCCGCTGTTGCGAGCACGCTGAGCATCGAAAACAACCGGGTGCTCACCATCTTCAGCGGGGGCATTCTTAACTCGCCCGATGTGGGAGCAAATAACAACGTCATCACTGGCGGTTTGCTCGGAAGCTCGCAGGCGAACAATGCGCTGACTGTCCACCAGAACAACACCGCAGGCACCTTGGAGATTGCTTCCATCCGCGTCGGTGGTGATCTCACCAAAACGGGCAACGGCATTCTCACCCTCTCCGGTCGCAGCATCGTAACGACTGGAACTGTGACGATCAACGAAGGATCACTCGTCGTCACGGGTGGCAATGCCATTGGCGACGGAGCCGATGTGATTGTTCAGGGCAGCAACGGCGCGAGCCAGTCGAACTTCGAACTCGCCGCCGGGCAGTCCGAAAGCATCCGTCAGCTCCTCGGTGGTGAGAACGGCAATGGTCTTGTGACTCTCAACACAGGCTCCACCCTCACCGTCAACGGCACCGACGGCGACGGCACAGCGGATGAGAACCTCGTCTTCGGTGGCAACATCACTGGCGCTGGTGCGCTGGTCAAAACGGGTAACGACCGCATCAACATCACGGGAGTCTCCACCCACAATGGCACCCTCACGATCAATCAGGGTGGCGTCCACGCCAACGGAGCGCTGGGCCGGATTGCCAGCCCCACGATTATTGTCAACGGTGCAGGCTATCTCATCAGCAATCAGGATCAGGGCAGTTCGGTCACTGTTGACCGCTTCCTTAACTCGGTCGCCATTACGCTGAACAACACGAATACGGGATCGACCTCCACCAATCAGGGCCTTTATCACCTGACTAACCAGGCAGCCGGACGCACCGAAACGATTGGGTCTGTGACCCTGGGAGCTGGCCACAACACCATCACTGCCAACGGCTCTGTTGGCAGTGCGGTGGCCGATCTCTCGGGCACAACGCTGACCCGCACCAATCGCGCCACCGTGCTGGTGCGAGGCACTTCGCTTGGCACCTCCACCGCAACTCAACGCGGCCAGATTCGGTTCTCCACCGCACCTGCGGGAGCGGTCGGTGGCAGTGGCGCTGCTGGTTCAACAAACATCAACATCTATCCCTGGATGGTGGGCGATCTCACCGCCGGTGGCCTGGGCAATACGCTGGTAATGAACACTGGCGGCACCAATGGTCTCCGGGGTCTGGCTGCCTCTGAGTATATCACCGACGCTACTGGGTTCGATGGCCTCGTTGCCGCCACCTTGTCCAACAGCAATATGCGCTTCGCTACCGTGGGAGCCATTGCACTCACGGGCACCGCGACTGGTGTGAATGCCATGGTGCTCGATGGTGCCACCGCCATTGATCTCACAGGCCCAGCCAACGGCCTGGAACTCACCTCGGGAACACTCCTGGCTGCCGGTGCTGGCAATCACAGCATCAGTGGCTGGACCGCACTCACGACGGGCAGCACTCGTGACTACACCGTCTATGTCACCACCGCTGCTAGCAGTCTCACGATCAATTCGCCTCTCACCACCGCAGCACCCCTGGTGAAAGCAGGTGCTGGTTCCTTGGTGCTTACCAGCGCCAGCAATACTTTCACCGATCTCGTGCTTAATCAGGGCAGCATTGTTCCAAGCTCGAATGCAGTGCTTGGCTCTGGCACCCTCCAGTTCATGGGCGGTGGCGTAAGACTCGGGGCCACTTATGTGGACGACCTTTCCGCGAAGACTTGGTCCATCGGCACTGGCGGCGGCGTGATTGATGTCAGCCTTGTCACGGCTGGCACCACCTGGGTGAATGGCATCGACGACGCCACACCTAGTGCTGCCGACAGCTTGAACATTGTGACTCGCAGCGCCACCGCTGGCACCACCGGCCTGCTCACCATTCAGGGCAGTTCCACCTTCACTGGCACCACGATCTTCAACCAGACCGCCAACACTGGCGGCACCACGAGCGTGATCTTGAATGGCGACACTAACGCCACCATCAATGGCAACCTCCAGGTTGGTAACGTTGCCTCCGGCACCAATGATGTCACTGTCGCCCTCGGCGCAGACGAGCAGATCGTTGACACCGCCACCGTTTCCTTTGTCAGCGTCAGCGGTGGAGAAGCCTACTTCAAGCTGCTGGGTCGCACCGAGACCGTGGCTGGTATTTCGGCGGTATCCAGGGGCGTGATCGAAAACCACGAAAACACCACCGACACAGTGGCTGCCAATGGCAAGCTCATCGTCAACAGCAGCCAGGACTTCAGCTACACTGGCTTCCTGCGTGATCGGCAGACCGGCACAGGTGGAACGCTTGCTTTTGAGAAACAAGGCACAGGCACGCAGACTTTAGTGGGTGCAAACGTCCTCTACACCGGCCCCACCACCATCACGGGCGGCACATTGCGTCTCACAGACACCACCGCCTTTAACAGTGACATCACCAACAATGCCACGCTGGACCTCAACCGCACCACGGGTTCGTGGACGCTGGCCAAAGTCATCAGCGGCACCGGTGCCGTTAACAAGCTGGGCACCGGCACCGTGGTGCTCAGTGGCGCGAATTCTTACAGTGGCCAAACCAATATCGAGCAAGGCATCCTGAGCATCAGTGCCAGTGCCAACCTGGGCGACGCGAGCGCCACCAACACGATCCGCATCGCCAACAATGCCACGCTGCAAAGCACCGGGGCCGATGTCGATCTCGGTGCCAACCGTGGCATTGCCATGACTGGTCTGGGTGCCACCATCGAAGTCACCGGCACCAACAAACTCACCGCCCCTGGTGTGATCACCGATAACGGCTGCCAGCTTCTCACCAAGACTGGCAGCGGAGTCCTCTCCCTGACCGGAGCCAGCACCTATGAAGGCGGCACGCGCGTGGTGGCCGGCACTCTCGATGTCAGCAACACCACGGGTTCTGGCACGGGCCTCGGCACCCTCACGGTTGATGCGGGCACCATCTTGACCGGCGGTGGCATCATCAGCCCCGCATCTGGCAAGAACATCGTGATCGACGGCGTCCTCGCTCCGGGTGCGTTGGGCAGCGCCACCGGCACTGACCTGGCGATCAATCTCACAGGAGCCAGCACGCTGAGCATCAATAGCGAGTTGAACTTCACCTTGTTCGGCAATGACAACCTCGGCACGCTCAATCCCCTCACCCAGAATTCCAGCCTTGTCGTTTCCGCTCCTAATTGGAGCAGCCTCACTATCGGCTCCGGTGCGGTTCTCAATGTGGGTCTCAATACCGGTGTCACGACCACAGGCTGGTCCGCTGGAGATGCCTTCAAACTTTTCGATTGGCTGGGCATCCTCGCAGGCACGCCACCCTCAAGCGGCACCGCCTTCTCTGCCATCAACCTGCCTGCCCTTGATGGCGGCAAGACATGGGACACCTCGCAAATCTTCACCACCGGGCAGATCACGATCACGCCAGAGCCTGGACGTGCACTACTGCTGATGCTCGGCCTCCTCGGCCTAGCCTTCCGTCGTCGTCGCTAGTGGTTTGACGATTCCCATCACCGCCACGCTGACGCTGTGCCGTCAGCGTGGCGTTTTTATGTGGTAGAGACGTCTCTCAGCAGTGCTCGCACATCGAGTGGCTCGGTGATCATTTTCAGTTCGCCCTTCGCATCACGCGGCCACAGTTCTTTGGGCTTGTCCCAGTAAAGTTCAAGGCCGTTGCCGTCGGGATCACTGAGATACAAGGCTTCGCTCACACCGTGATCGGCTGCGCCTTCGATTGGGATGTTGTGATCGACGAGACGCTTCAGCGCCTTCGCCAATTCCGTGCGGTTCGGATACAAGATCGCTACGTGATACAAGCCGGTCGCGCGCGGTGGCGGCGGCTTGCCACCGGCGCTTTCCCAACTGTTGAGCCCGATGTGATGATGATAGCCGCCCGCCGATACGAACGCAGCCTGCGGGCCGTAGCGCTGTGTCAGCGTGAAGCCAAGCACGCCGCAGTAGAACTCCAGCGCACGCTCCACATCGGCCACTTTCAGGTGAACGTGGCCGATGCGAACCTCGGGATGAATCACCCCACTCATGCCATCGCAGGATAGTCCGTGTAACCCACGGGACCCGGCGTGTAGAACGTCGCAGGGTTTGGCGCATTGAGAGGCGCACCAGCCTTGATGCGCGCGGGTAGGTCAGGATTGGCGAGGAAGCTGGTGCCAAACGCAACCGCATCGAGCGAGCCATCCGCGATGGCCTTCGTCGCTTCATCGGCGGTGTAGCCCATGTTGCTAATGAGCACGCCTTTGAAGTTCGCGCGTGCTGGCGTGAGCACATCACCACTTTGGGCTTGGAAGAAGTCGGCGCGCATCACATGCAGGTAGGCGATGTTCAACTCGCTGAGCTTCTTCGACACATACGTCGTAAGGCCAACCGGATCGCTGTCGATCATCGAGTTGTAGCTGTTGAGTGGCGAGATGCGGACGCCCACACGATCACTGCCCCAGACTTCACAAACCGCCGCCGTGACTTCGAGCAGCAGACGCGCGCGGTTCTCGATCGGACCACCATACGGACCCGTGCGCTTGTTCGCGCCATCGCGCAGGAATTCGTCGAGCAGGTAGCCATTCGCGCCGTGCACTTCGACACCATCGAAGCCCGCCGCTTTGGCGTTCTCTGCGGCTTTCTTGAAGCCAGCGATGATGCCAGGGATCTCGTCGTCGCTCAGTTCGCGCGGCGTAACGTAGGGCTTCTTGCCTTCCGGCGTGTGAACTTCATCGCCGACGATGGGCAGAGCGCTCGGAGCCACGGGCTGCGCACCACCATTGAGCAATGGATGGCAGGCACGACCGCCATGCCAGAGCTGGAGGAAGATGCGTCCGCCTTTCGCATGCACCGCATCGGTCACGGCCTTCCAGCCTTGCACTTGAGCGTCCGAGTAAATGCCCGGCTCCATCCAGAAGGACGAGTTGCCTTCCATCGCCATCGTGGCCTCGGCGATGAGCAGACCGCCGCTGGCACGTTGCGAATAGTGCTCGGCCATGATGGCCGTGGGAACGTGATTGGCATCAGCGCGGCAACGCGTAAGCGGAGCCATGAGGATGCGATTGGGAAGCGTGAGAGCGCCGACTTGGAGAGGAGTGAAGAGATCTGACATGATGTATTGGTAGGTTTGAGGGGAAATGAAAAACGAGCAGCTGTGCGCTCAGGGTTGCTTATCCGCGTGCAACTTCACATGCAGATGGATCACATCGTTGACGATGTGCTTGCCAAGAAAGCGGAAGAACTTGCCGGAGCCGTAGTGGCTGCCGAACACCGTGCGATCCAGGTCCAGCGTGCCCTGCGCGGTAAGTCGTTGTCCGTCTGCGCTGGCGACGAGAATGGGGAACGCAATGGTTTGCGTGATGCCGCGCAGCGTGAAGCGCCCGCGCAGCAGGTAGTTGGGCGTGCCTTCGGTGCAGGCTTGCAAGGGCTCGATGCTGTCAGCGACAAACTCAGCTGTGGAATGCTGCGCGACATCGAAGAAGTCATCGCTGTGCAGATGGCGGATGAGCATCTCGTTCCACGTCGAGTCCGTGAGGTCCTCGCAGGCGATGCTGTCCATCGCGATGCAGAAGCTCGCAGCGACGAGCTGCTGATCGCGCAGTTCAATGGCACCGCTCGCGAGTTTCACAATGCCACTGTGATGGTTGAACAAATTGCGACCCGTCCAGCGGATCACGCTTTGCTCCGTGTCCACATGGAAGCTGCCGGTGAGCAATGGCGCACTTGGCAGCGAGCCATTGCCTTCGATGGGCAGACCGTCCGCAGACCACGCCGCGAGACCGCCTTCAAAGGCAGCCACTTTCGTGTAGCCCGCTGCCTTCAGCTTCTCGATCGCGGTGGCCGCATCCTTGGAGTCCGCGCCAGCACCGTAAACGATGATGGGCTGCGCCTTGTCCGCAGCAAGGGCGGCCACGTTGTCGAGGAAGGCCATCTCATACACGCAGGCATTCGCGGAACCGGGAATGCGCTGCGCGGTGAAGACTTCCTCCGGCAGCACATGCAACAGCAATGGTGCGGGCGAGGCTTTGAGTTGGGATTGAAGCTCGGAGGAAGTCATGGTGAGAGATGGTGAGCGGTTTACGCTTTGATGAGTCCAGCCCAGGCCTTGCGCTCAGTGAAGAGCAGGAAGGCGGAAAGCGAGCAGATGACCAGCATCGGTGGATCAGTGAGGCCAGCGCCCTTGGTCAGGAAAACGTGGAAGGCCAGGATGTTCACGATGATGGGCCCAAGGACCAGCAAGCCCAGGTTGCGAACCTGCGGGATGATGACGAGCACGCCTCCAACGACTTCCAGGATCTTGACGAACTTCAGATAGCCCGTGGGGAACATGGCAGCCATGAAGAGCTTGTGCGGCGCATCTGCGGGCGATGGATCAGCCGGCATCGGGATGAAGTTGAAGAAGAAGTTCAGTCCGAAGACGATGAACGCGAGGCCGAGCAAGGCGGCGGCGATGTGAGAGACGAGTTTCATAGCAGGTGTGTGCGGTTGTGTTTGGGTTGTGGGGATTAGGCGAGATCAAAGAGCAGTCCTTCAACATTGTCACGAGCTGTGATGGTCAGGGTTCCAGCGTCATCCGTGCTGAAGGCATCGCCCGGCTGCAAAGTGGTGCCATGAGCCTCCACGTTGCCTTTGATCAACTGAAACCAAGCACCGTGACCACTTGCGATGTCGTGGGTAATCGACTGCCCTTCCTGCAAGCGCACACGGTAAATGTCCGCGTCTTGATGAATGGTGGCGGAGCCGTCGCGACCATCGGAGGAGATGACGAGCACCTTGGCGTCGTTCTCTTTGGCGGGATCGGGATGCCATTCGGTGTAGCTCGGCTTCAAGCCGCGTTCACGAGGGCGCAGCCAGATTTGCAACAGGCTCGCAGGCTCCGTTTTGGAGGGGTTGAACTCGCTGTGCGTCACGCCGCGACCCGCGCTCATGAGCTGGATCTGACCGGGCTTGAGCACGCGGCCATTGCCCATGCTGTCCTTGTGCTCCAGCGCTCCGTAGAGGATGTAGCTGAAGATCTCCATGTCATTGTGCGGATGGGTGGGAAAGCCCACGCCGGGACCGATGACATCCTGGTTGATCACACGCAGCGAGCGGAAGCCCATGTGCTTCGGGTCGTAGTAATCGGCAAAGCTGAAGGTGTGATACGTGTCGAGCCAGCCATGATCGAAGTGGCCGCGGTCGTTGGATTTGCGAATCTTGAGTTTCATCGTTTTGGCGGTTGAAGTGGAGGGAGTGAGAGCAGTCACCGAGGTCGCGGCAATGCCGAGTGTGGTGAGAAGTTGTCTGCGTTTCATGAAGCCATCTTGCGGCTGGAGAGCGAATGGAACCAATGCTGTTTGCTACTGAACTTCATGCCTTGCGGTTATGAAGTGAGGGCTATGGTGAGGCATGGAATTTCATCAACTGCGCTACTTCGTTTCCGCTGCCGAAGACTTGAGCATCTCGCGCGCGGCGGAGCGCCTGCACGTCACGCAACCTGCCCTCAGCCGACAGATTTCTGTGCTGGAGGGTGAGCTGGGCGTGGCCTTGTTTGACCGCATTCGGAAGCGCATTCATCTCACTGATGCGGGAAGGTTCTTTTTGCCGAGGGCCCGGCAGTTGATCTGTGATGCCGAGACGAGCGCCCAGCAGTTGCGTGAGCAGTTTGGCAATGCGCGGCGCACCTTGAGGCTTGGCTTTCTCTCGATCTTTCTGGATGACTTGGTGGCACCAGCGGTGCGCGAGTTTCGGCAGCGACATCCCAAGGCGCAGGTGAGTTTGTTTGAACTCACACCGCAGGCCCAGATCGAGCGACTGCGGCACCACGAACTGGATGCGGCCATCCTCGGCAATATGGAAGGTCGTGATCGCGAATCGCTCAATGTGCAACGACTCTCGCGGCATCGCATGGCGGCGGTGCTGCCCCTGGATCATGCGCTGGCAACGAAGAAGTCGATCAAGTTGGCGGCGCTCAAGAAAGACCCGTGGATCTCGTTGTCGGATGTGATTTATCCGGGGCGTCGGGAGTTCCTGCGGGCCGTGTGTGACGAGGCGGGCTTTGTGCCAAGGGTGGTCAGTGAGGTGGACTCGCTGTCCATGATGCTGGGGGCTGTAAGCTCTGGTGAAGGTGTGGCCATCATGCCTGCTCACGCGCAGAAGCTGCCTCATGCGGGTTGTGTCTTTGTGAACCTGGCAGCGCCGGTGCCGATGGCGGAACTGCTGCTCGTGCAGCCCAAAGTGCCAGCAAGTCGCGAGCTGGAAACGCTCACGGGACTGATTGCGGAGATTGCTGGCAGAGGCTTGTAAACCTCTGCTCAGATTCGTGCGCGATACTCGGAAGGCAGGCAGCCTACCCAACGCTTGAAAGCCCGTGAGAACGCTATCGGACTGCGATAGCCCACGGCCTGGGCGACGACTTCCTGCTTGTCGTTCGTGGCGGCGAGCATGGCCTGCGCGGCCTGCACGCGAAGGGAGGTGAGATGAGCGATGGGGCTGCGACCCAGCTCCTTCCAGCACAGGCGGCGGAAGTGCTCTTCGCTGACGTGTGCCTCGTGAGCTAGCGTGGCCACGCTCCAGTCGTCGGCAATGCGTTGCTCGACGTGCGACCACAGCTTGCGCAGGCGCTTGTCGCGCCGCCAGGGCTCCGCAAGGCGGCGTGCGTGATGCTGAACGAGTTCGATCCAATGATGCAGCGCGCGGGCATCGCGGGTGCTCTCCCACTCGGCACGCAATCCTTCCCAGACGCGAAGCAAGTGCGGACCATCGACCTTAAGCCTAACAGGCGAAGCTGCACTAACAAGGGGCGAGACAAAAGAGGGCTCATCGTAGCGCAGCCAGAGGAAGCGCCAGCGCTTGCCTTTCAGAGCTTCAAAGGCATTTGGCACGCGAGGCGGGGCCATGCACGCCATGCCCTGGCCGAGTGTCTGCCAGCGGCCATCCAGGAGCACGCGGCCGCTGCCTTCCACGCAGATCATGACGAAGCTGCCGCCTGGATGCAGGCGCACGCGTTGATACGGTGCCACGGCTTCATCAATGCCGAGTCGAGCGATGCGCTGCACGGCAAGCGCCTTGCAATCCGCAGCCTCCAGGACCCAGCGCACGGACTTCGGCCCGTCGATGGTGATGTCCTGCGATGGCAGCACTGCTGGCATGGATCAGTCGGCAGCGAAGGCTTCCATCGCGCTGAGTTTTTGCTCCCATTCGGAGGTCAGTTTCTGGAGCGCGGCGTCGAGTTCGTCGTGTTCTTTCTGCAAGGCCATGGCCTTCGATGCATCGGCCCAGGTGTCGGGGTTTTGCAGCAGTGCGAGCACCTCGGCTCCGCGTTTTTCCTTCTCGGCGATGGCGGTTTCGAGTTGAGCGATGCGCTGCTCCAGCTCGCGCTTCTGCTTGCTGCGGGCCTGACGTTCCTGGGCTTCGAGACGCTTCTGTTCCTTGGTGCGGTTGGGGCTGCTTTTTTTCTCTTCCGGGCTCGTCCACGTCGAGGGCTGATGATTGGTCAGGCTGGCGGTGAGGGCTTCGCGTGCTGAGGCAGACTTGGTTTTGTCCAGGTAGTATTGGTAATCTCCGGCGTAGGGCGTGAGGTGGCCGCTGTCGATATGGATCACGGTGCTGGCCATGGCGCGGATGAAGTGAACGTCATGG
>Ga0075163_10014748_pt1 | contig 10067 bp, 7 predicted proteins | sample JI1023141ADNA_FD_71478 | JGI IMG/M metagenome (GOLD analysis project Ga0075163, IMG submission 71478) | Wastewater effluent complex algal communities from Wisconsin, to seasonally profile nutrient transformation and Carbon sequestration -... | ecosystem: Engineered > WWTP > Effluent > Algae... | reverse complement strand
CTTTGGAGCGGGGGCTGGGAGCGGCTTTGCGGCGGGCTCGGGCTAGCTCAGGGCTAGCTCTTCTTGTTCGGCGGCGGCGGGCCCGGCTTGGCGTGAGTGGGCAGGTCCTCTTCCATCTTGGGGAAGATGCTGGGATCGGGCGTCTGGACCACGCAGGTCGGCTTGGGCTTGTTCGTGATCCACGCGGCCACAATCGAGTAGGCGCACGGCTCGCGCATGCGCAGCTGAACCGCGGAAAACGGCATGAAGTCCAGGTCGATGCGCTGCACGGTCTCGTCGTAGTTGTGGCGCAGCGACTCGGGATCCGTGGCATGCCGGCGCAGGCGGAAGTGGTCCAGCTTCTCACCGTGGCACGCACGCGACGAGCAGGTCATCTTGTCCAGGACCGGCTGGATCTCCTGGACGAAGCGCTCGTAGGTAGGCGGCTTTGGCGGCGGGCAGGGCTTGAGCGGCTTGCGCGTGAGCCAGTTTACGACCATCTGATCCACGCAGTCGCCCGGGCCGCCGAGACGCTGGCCACCGCCGTGCGAGACCTCGTTGCGGGCGGTGGTCAGAAAGGTGCTCTTTTCGACGTGGGCGAAGTCCTCGACCCGGGCGGTGAGCGCCAGATACTCGTGCCAGCCCTTGGTGAGGTTGGTGGCGTCAAGGCCGTAGAGCGACATGTCGCCCACGCCGCCGCCGTGGCAGCTGGAGTTGAAGCAGCCGCGCTTGGCCAGGTTGGGCAGGATGTGCTCCGCAAATGGAGCGAACTCTGGCAGCTCCTTATTGGGAGCCGTCTCGCTCAAGTCGCAGGTCAGCTCGGGCGACTGCGCGACATAGCCGTAGAGCCGCCGATAGGCGCAAGAGCGCGGATCGACCTTGGCCGTGTGGTGGGCATCCTCGCCGCTGGCCGCGCGCAGGACCGGGCTTGCCCACGACATGAACCGCGTCGGGTTGGTCGCCTCGAACGCCCGCAAGGCGCGGTCGGTCTGCGGCGGCGTGCTGCGCAGCGGCGAGAGATCGAAGCGGGCCTGCGCCTGCGAGGCCTCGCCGTGGCAGGTCACGCAGCCGAGCGTCTTCAGCGCGGGAACCACCTCGCGGGCAAAGCGCTGCGGATCCGCCGGCGGCTCGTCGCTGCACGCGATATCGGGCTTCTGGCTGATCCAGGCAATCAGCCGCTTGTAGTCGCAGGAGCCGACGTCGAGGTTGCGGCCGCCGTTGTGCTGAACCTGGTTGGTCGCTTTTTTGATGAGCTCGCTGCTCTCGGGATTTTTGCGATCGATGCGCTCCAGCACCTGCCGGTAATCGTGCTGGTCGTCCATGAGACCCGACTGAAACTCGAAGCCGCCGCCGCGGAAGCCGGCGTGGCAGGGACCGGCGGTGCAGCCGTGGCGGTTCAGCATGGGGCGCACCACGGTCTGATAGATCTGGTCGGGGGCATTGGGGTCGGCCGGAGCGGCGGCCTTGTTGGCAGCCAGCGGCGCGCTCTCTGCGGTCGGCGTCTTGCGCGCAATCCGGATCGGGCCCCCCGCAGTCTGCCTGCGCTGGCAGCCCGTCTCTGCGACCAGGCCGCCGAACAGCGCCAGTCCCAATGCGATCTCAACCAGAAAGCGCTGAGAAGATTTCATGGTCTAAACTCCAAGTGAGCGGGCCGGGTCAGGCTGATCAAGAACAGCCGCACCGCTGCCCCCTCTTCCACAGACAGCTTTTCGTAGGCATCGCGGGCAGTCTGGGCTTCGCCGCCGTGGGCGAGGATGGCTTCGTGCAGGCTGCCGGCGCGACCGTCGTGCAGGTAGGGCTGCGTGACTGCGACGCCCCAGAGCGGCGGGGTCATCCACTGGTGCCGCGGGATGCCCAGGTAGCCGCGCGTCTCGCTGAGGGCGTCGCCCATGTTGTGACGGCGCAGGTCGCTGTAGAGCTGCACCTTGCGCGGCTTGTCGGGCTGGCTGCTGCCCGCGATGAGCGGCGCCAGATCGACCTGCGGCTGCGAGTCGGGCGTCGGGCCCAGGCTGATGACCGTGTTTTGGAGCGGCAGCTCGGGCGTGTGGCACTCCGCGCAGCCCAGCCGATCGAAGAGGCGCTTGCCCTTGCCGACGCTCATCAAGAACACCGGATCCATGCCGAACTCCTCGATCGGAGGCGCCACGGAGGCCAGGTAGGCGGTCAGCGCCGTGACCATGCCTCGGGTCGCTTCGTGGCTTATGCCATCGGCATCGGGATCGAGCCGCGGCCCCGTGCCCAGCGCTCCACTGCGGCCGGCGCGCTCGACAAGCTCGTCGGCCTGGATGCCCAGGTTCTGCTGAAGCGACGAGACGACCATCTGGCGCAGCGACGCGGAGGTGCCCTTCCAGCCGAACGGGCGCACCACCAGATCCAGGCTGACGCCGTGGATTCCGGTCAGATCCAGGCGGCCGTCGCGCGTCATGCGCACCACTCCAAAAGAGACGCCCTTGGCCGTGAGCGGCACGCTCTGGCCGCGCCCCAGGCTGCTGATGGACTGGTTCAGTCGGGTGTGGAGCTCGGCCGACATCTCGTCCGCCAGCCGCTCCAGCAGCGCGGCGCCCAGAAGTGCGCGCGGGTTGCGATCGAGGCCGCTCTCCGGCCGGTCGCCATCGCCGTCCAGGAAGGAGTTGTCCGAGCGACCGCCGCCGCCGGCCTGGCCACCGACGTGATGGCAGCCCACGCAGCGGGTGCCGTCGGGGGCGCCAAAGTCGCGGAAGTGCACGTGGCGCAGGTTGGGCGCGGCCCGCTTGCCGGCGATGGGGCTGTTCAGGCGGGCGAGCCCGTTGCCCAGGCCCTGGGCGGGCGTAAAGTCGGCGAAAAACAGCTCCCGGCCGATCTCGATCAGCGTCGGCAGCGGCACGCGGCCGGCGTCGATATCGGCCTGCTCTACGCGCAGCTGCTGCCAGAACGAGCCGGGCTCGTACAGCTCGCGGAAGGCGCGCTCGCGCCGCGCCAGCCGGTCGGCGATGGCCTGGCGGGCCTCCAGGCGCGGATCGCTGGGCAGGAAGCTGCGCTGCGCCAGCTCGCCGGTGGGCACGATGGGCTGCACGCGCGGGCTGCGGCGCCCACAGCCCATCAGCGCCAGAGAGAGGCCGAGCAGCGCCCAGAGTGACCTGCGCGAAAGGGTCATGGCGTCACCTCGGGCAGCATCGGACGGGTGAGCGAGAACAGGAAGATCTGAAGCGCGCGCTGGCGCTCGGGCGGCAGGGTGCGATAGGTGTTGCGGATCTGCTCCGCTTCGCCGCCGTGCGCCAGGATGGCCTCGTGGATTGTGCTGGCGCGGCCATCGTGCAGGTAGGGGCCCGAGTCGGCCAGTCCCCACAGTGGCCGGGTCAGAAAGTAGGACGCCGGGATGTTCGGGCCCACGTGATCGCCCACGTGCGGAGCGAGTCCGCGCTCGGTCGGGGTGCGGTCGGCAAGCTCGGGGCCCATGTCGTGCCGGCGCAGATCCGAGAAGACGAAGACCTGGTAGCCGGACGCTGTCAGGTCGCGGTTGCGCAGCGACGGGCCGTTGCGGATGTCCTTGGTCAGATCGAGCGAGAGCGAGCCCTCGCTGGTGGCATCTTCGCCGTGCTCGACGCTGGTGGGGCCGAAGATCTTCCACTTTGGCTTGTGGCAGTCCGCGCAGCCAATCTCGCTGAAGGTGGCCATGCCCTCGCGCCAGGCCGCGAGCAGGTCGGGCGAGCGCGGGGGCTCGATGACCGGCATCGGCAGCAGCGTCAGGTAGACCGCCATCGCGGTGATCTGCGAGCCGGCGATGTCCTGGCTGGCGTTGTCCTCGTCGGGGTCATCGCCCTTGCCCTTGCCCAGCTGGCCCATGAGCGCGCGCGTGGCCGGCGAGGCGTTTTGCGGCAGCGGTCCAAACAGCCGTCGCTGCTGCACCAGCGCGGTCGATTGGAGGCCGTGGTGCACTTGAAACGCCTCCTCGGCGAAGCGGCGCAGCGTCGAGTGGGTGCCCTTCCAGCCGAACGGCCGCACCACGAAGTCGGGGTCGATGCTCTTGACGTCCCGGGTGTCGATGCGGCCATCCGGCATGATCACGACCGTGCCGAAGATGACGTCGTCGTACGAGATCGTCACGTAGACGGGCTCGCTCTTGGGCTCCCTGTGCAGCTGCGTCTGGAGGTTCGAGGTGATCTCGCGGGCCAGGATCTGCATGACGCCGCCGCCGTGGAGCGCGGGGGGATTGCGCTCGGTTGCGCTGCTGGCGTGCTCGCCGTCGCCGTCGATGAGCGCGGCCTCGGTGTACTCGCCGGAGCCGTCGTCGCCGCCGCGGTGGTGGCAGGAGCGGCAGCTGGAGGTATCGGGACCGCCGTGCGCGCCGCGATGGACCCGGTGCATGTTGGGAGATTTACCTCCCATTCCATCGCCAAAACCCGGCAGCAGGGAGAGCTCGGTCTCGAAGAGCTCCTCGCCGGCGCGGAAGTGCATCTCGATGTTGTCGACGATCTTGCGTCCGCGCAGCGTCGTCGGCAGCGGCATCAGGTCGAAGACCTGCTCGGCGGGCTCGACGGCATTGATGTGCCGCTCCCACTGCTTGAGCGCGACGGTTTCGAGCAGATCCGTGAGGTAGGGATCCATCTCGACCATCGCGTCGAGCGGCTGCGCCGACGAGTTGAGCGTCGTGTTGGTGTCGGCCCAGAGACCGCCCGAGGCTGGCTTGCGGGCCGAAAGCGGCGCCGCGGGCGGCCGAACCGACTGACCTGGCTGGGTCGCCTGTGAGCGCGCGCCACCCGGGCGGCAGCCAGCATCTGCAAGGAGCAAGAAGAGCAGTCCAGAGGCAAGGCTTGCGAAGCGAGGCAATAAGCGCATCCCGGGCCATTTTACCAGACGGTGCGTGACAAAGGCGAGCGACTTGGGCTAGCTTGCCGCCGTGGAGGTGCCCTGGCGATGAAGGTACGTCCTGTGTCGATAGACTCAGTCTGGCTGCTGGGCCTCGTGAGCCTGGTGATGGTCGGCTGCAACGCCGCCCGTCTCGACGGTGGCGACCCCGATGACAGCAGCAGCCTCGACATGTCGATGACCCCGCCGCGCCCAGACGGCGGCGGCTCGTGCCGTGGGCGCTTCTGTCAGGTGCCGCGCTGCGCCCCCGGAGCCACGACGGATGTGGTCGGCCGCCTGTTTGCCGGCAACGGCACGGATCCGGTGCCCGGCGCCGTGGTGTTTGTGCCCGTCGAGGACGTGCCCGAGATTCCTACGACGCTGAGCTGCGATACCTGTAGCAGCGTGCCCTACTCGGTCGCCTCGGCAACCACCAGCTTCGACGGCAGCTTCACCCTTCACGGCGTGCCGGCCGGACGCTTTCCGCTGGTGCTGCGGCTCGGGCGCTTCCAGCGCGTGGTCACCGTCGACGCCACCCCCTGCACCGAGAACCGCGTCGACGCCGATCCCGACACCGCCAACAAGGGCGTGCGCCTGCCGCGCCGCAAAGGCGAGCTCGCCGCCCAGGACCGCCTGCCGCGCATCGCCGTCGGCAGCGGCGACTACGACCAGATCGAGTGCGTGCTCAAGCGGATCGGTGTCGAGGAAGTCGACATGTACAACGGCCGCGCGACGGGCACCCGCAACCCGCCGGCCATCGCCGAGCTCGGCGACCTGTTTACCGACCAGAAGCGCCTGTTCGGGTACGACATCGTCATCATCAACTGCACCGACAACCAGTACCAGGCGCTGGTCGCCTCCAGCACCGTCAAAAAGAACCTGGAGGCCTTCGTCGCCAGCGGCGGCCGCCTGTACGTCACCGACTGGGCCTACGACGTGCTTGAGCAGGTGCCACAGTTTTCCCCCTACATCTGCTTCGAGCCGCAGTCGATTCCCGGCCCCGCCATGTGCATGGCGGGCAGCGAGCCGGCCATGGCCGCCGACACCCGCACCTACTACAGCGGCAGGAGCCAGGTCCTGGATGTCGACATGGTCAAGTGGCTGGGTCAGTTCCCGAACGTCATCGACCGCAACAACGCGGTGGAGGTCGACTACAGCTTCGTCGTCGTCTCCAAGGTCTCGGACGACGCCAACGGCAAGAGCAAGACCTGGGTGCAGGGGCCGACGCAGGGCTTTGGCACCCGGCCGCTGACCGTCACTTTTGACTACAAGAGCTGCGGGCGGGTCCACTTCTCGACTTACAATACAGAGCCCAACGGTAACGTGGATGACAGTGCTCGCTGGCCGGCCAACTGCAAGCAGCAGTTCTCGCCGCAGGAGCGGCTGCTCGAATATCTGTTCTTCAACGTCGCCGCTTGCGTGGGCACGCCGGGATAGCTCCGATTTGTCGGTTTCCGGCTGCTTGCGACAGAAAAACGTCAAAAAAGGCCGAAACTGACCCAAAAGGAGAGTCAAAGCATGCAGACCTCGCTCAAGCTCTACTATTCGACGCAGACCCGTGCCACCCGCGCCCGCTGGGCGCTGGAAGAGCTGGGCGTTCCCTACGAGCTGGTCCGGCTCGACCTCGGCAAGAAGGAGCAGAAGCAGCCGGAGTACCTGGCGATCCACCCGCTGGGACAGGTGCCGGCGCTGCTCGACGGCGATGTGCCGCTCATCGAGTCGGTGGCGATCTGCATGCACCTGGCTGACCGCTTTCCCGACGGCAAGCTGGCGCCGCCGCTGGGCTCGGTCGAGCGCGGCGTGTACTACCAGTGGTGCCTGTTTTCCACCGCGACCATCGAGGCCAACCTGATCCAGTACCTGACGCACACGCGCCGCCTGCCCGAGGAGCAGCGCAACGCCCAGCTGGCCGCCGAAGCCAAGGCGAACCTGGACGCGGCGCTCAAGGTCCTGAGCGGCGAGCTCGACGAGCAGCAGTACCTCCTCGGCCAGAGCTTCAGCATGGTCGATGTCATCGTCGGCTCTGCGGTCATCTGGGGCACGGCGATGGGGGCCATCGCGGGCTTTGCCAACCTCGATGGCTACTGCGAGCGGCTCAAGCAGCGGCCCGCCTTCCTCAAGGCGTACGCCGACTGACCCCAGCGGGTTGCGCACGCACATGAGCCCAGAACAGGAAAAGCCGGCCCAGGCAAAGCTGGCCGAGGTGCTGGTCGACGACGTGACGTGGCGCTGCGCTACGCGGCCCCGTCGCGCCGAGTGGCTTCAGGCGATCTCGGAGCTCATCGAAGACGCGACCCTGACCGCCCCGCAGGCCGTGCCGCTGCGGGCCTACATCACCGTCGAGCGAGATGGCATCCGCGGCGAGTTTCACGATCCCAGCGGCGAGCTGATCGGTCAGCTGGATCTGCCGCGGGCCACCATCGCCCCGATCTTTCGCGAGTACGTGACGCTGCTCCAGGGCATCGGCAGCCAGGGCGGCGGCTATTCGCCGCAGATCGAGGCGCTGGACATCGCCCGCCGCCTCATCCACAACGACGCCGCGGATCTGGTGATCCGCCACAGCGTCGGCGTGGTGCCCGATCACCAGAGCGCGCGGCTGCTGTTTACGCTGCTGGTGCTGCTGACGCACGACACGACGAAGATGTTCTGATCGCTCCGGGCAGGCGCGGGCTATTCGTCGTCGTCGAGCGGCTCGTCGCGGTTGCCTTCGATGTCGTACTTGCGCATGAGCTTGCGGAAGTACTTGCGATCGATCTCGGCCTGACGCGCAGCGTGCGAGATGTTGCTGCGATTTTTGCGCAGCAGCGACACGATGTACTCGCGCTCGAACGCAGCCACCCACAGCTCCTTGGCGTCCTTGAACGGCAGATCGGTCTGCGGCGTCGCCGCCGGTGGCACCAGCGCCCCCGAGCTGTGCGGCGGCAGCGACTGGCGCGAGGGATATCCGTCGCTGAGCAGCAGGCGTCCCGAGTCGATGGGGTGCGACAGCTCGCGCGGCCGCGCCAGCGGCACATTGGTCGGCCCCGAGCGCTCGCGCGGGTGATCGCCGTAGTGCACGCTGTCGGGCAGGTTTTCGGGCTGAAGCTCCTCGGTGGAGGCGAAGCTCACGGCGCGCTCGACGGCGTTGATCAGCTCGCGGACGTTGCCCGGCCAGCTGTAGGTCATCAGCAGGTCCATGGCCTCGGGCGAGACGCGGGCGCACTTGCGGCTGCCGTCGGGAAGCCGGTTGTAGGCATGGTCGTGCAGGAACGAGTCGACGAGCAGCGGAATGTCGTCAATGCGCTCGCGCAGCGGCGGCAGAAACAGCCGCACCACCGACAGGCGATAGAACAGATCTTGGCGGAAGCGGCCGCTGCGCACCTCTTCTTCAAGCTGGCGGTTGGTGGCGGCGATGATGCGTACGTCCACCTTGATCGATCGCGTCGCACCGACGCGGCGGATCTCGCGCTGCTCCAGCGCGCGCAGCAGCTTGGGCTGAAGCTCGGGCGGCAGCTCGCCCAGCTCATCGAGAAACAGCGTGCTGCCGTGGGCCATCTCGAACAGCCCCTGCCGCGTCATGATGGCGCCGGTGAAGCTGCCCTTTTCGTGTCCGAACAGCTCCGACTCGATCAGGTTTTTCGGCACCGCGCTGCAGTCAAAGACCATCATCGTGTTCTGCGCTCGCGGCGACAGCTTGTGGATGGTCTGGGCGACGACCTCCTTGCCGGTGCCGGTCTCGCCTTCGATGATCACGGTGGCGCTCGATGGCGCGATCTTCTCGATCACCGAGTAGAGCTCGCGCATCTTGACGTTCTTGCCGATGATGTCGCCAAGCCGCGTCTTCTGCGACGGAACGACCTCGACCTTCTCCTGCGCGGTGTAGAACAGCACCTCGCTCTGGCCGATGCCGATGGTGCAGCCGTTGGAGAGATAGGCCTCGCGGACGCGCACCCCGTTGACGAAGGTGCCGTTGGTCGAGCCGAGATCGAAGATCAGGTAGCCGCCCTCTTCCTGAACGATCCGGCAGTGGTAGCGCGACACCGTATCGTCGGCCAGGAGCAGGTCGTTGTCGGCCATGCTACCGATCCGGATCGTCCCCTGCTGGAAGGTGTATTCGCGGCGAACACTGCCCAGATTGGTGACGAGCCGCGAGGTCCGGACCTGGATGGTCTTGGGGCGCGCACCGTCGTAGAGCACCTTGGTTGCATTGGTAGGTTCCGCCGGGAGCTTCCGACGTGGCTCAGACGGTAACGACATTTATATAAATTTTCATAGTAATGGAGATAACAGTCAAGGAAGCATGAGAAATTGCGCAACTCCGCTCAAGACCACCACAATCCACGACCGCACGACCCCGAGTCGGTACGTAGTACTATGGGTCGCAAGGAGGAGAATATGGTCCGCGGTCTGATGCAAGAGACGCCGCTGCTCATCTCGTCGCTGATCGAGTATGCCGCTCGCTATCATGGCGACACCGAAATCGTAAGTAGGACAACTGATGGAAGGGTCCACCGGCTGGGCTACCGTGTCCTACACGAGCGGAGCCAGCAGCTGGCGGCTGCCCTGACCAGCCGCGGTGTCAACCCCGGCGACCGCATCGCCACCATGGCGTGGAACACCCATCGCCACCTCGAACTATATTACGCGGTCTCGGGCATGGGCGCTGTCCTACACACCGTCAACCCGAGGCTCTTTCCCGAGCAGCTCGAATACATCATCAACCACGCCGAAGATCGGCTGCTGTTTTTTGACGCGACGTTCCTGCCGCTGGTGCAGCAGCTGCGAGCGCGCCTGAGCTCGGTGAAGGCCTTTGTGCTGCTGGGCGACGCCGAGCAGGTCGCGGCGGCGCGCAAGCAGTTTCCCGACCTGGCCGATCTGCTGGGCTACGAGGAGCTCATCGCGGCGTACTCGCCGGGCTATGTCTGGCCGCGCTTCGACGAGCACACCGCCTCGTCGCTGTGCTACACGTCGGGCACCACCGGCCATCCCAAGGGCGTGCTGTACAGCCACCGCTCGACCGTGCTGCACTCGTTCGGCGTGTGCGCCGCCGACGGGCTGGGGCTGTCGAGTCGCGACTCGGTGCTGGTCATCGTGCCGCTGTTTCACGCCAATGCCTGGGGCGTGCCGTATGCGGCGGCCATGTGCGGCGCCAAGCTGGTGCTGCCCGGCGCGGCGCTCGATGGCGAGAGCGTGTGCCAGCTGCTCACCAGCGAGGGCTGCAACATGTCGATGGGCGTGCCCACGGTGTGGCTCAACTTTTTCGCCTACATCGACAAGCATCCCGA
>Ga0075163_10014747_pt1 | contig 10067 bp, 4 predicted proteins | sample JI1023141ADNA_FD_71478 | JGI IMG/M metagenome (GOLD analysis project Ga0075163, IMG submission 71478) | Wastewater effluent complex algal communities from Wisconsin, to seasonally profile nutrient transformation and Carbon sequestration -... | ecosystem: Engineered > WWTP > Effluent > Algae... | reverse complement strand
CATCAACAACAGCAACTCCATCCTGCCCGTTCATTTGGGGGTCCCTCGGCTGGTCCATCTCGATCTCCTTTCCGACAAAGCGATGTCCAGGGAAACCGGGGGCAGCTCACGCGGTCTTACCAGCCGCGGTTCTCTCCGCTCCCCTCTCGGCGCGGCCTTCGCCCGGCTTCGGGTCGTACCCGCGGTGCTTCTGGCCGTTCTGCTGAGCCTCTCGGGGCTCGCCCTCGGAGCCGCCGCCGGCTCCGCGGCCCGTACGGCCGAGATTCAGGCTCGCGCCGCGGCCCGCGCAGCGGCCGCGGTTCCCGTCGCGCCCACGATTCTGGCAAAGCTCTCCGATGCCAGGGTCGCCGCGCTGATCGAGGTTCTTCAGCGGAAGACCCTGCTCCCGGCTGACCGGAAGGACTTCTCCAACGCTCTCTCCGCCGAGCTCGAGCTCCAGATCGGCTGGGGCTGGTGGCGGCAGAGACCGCTCCCGCCGACCTGCGCGCGTTCCGCATGGCTGCCATGGAGCTCCTCGATGTCGTTCGCTCCAACTGGGACGACGGCCGCAGCGCCCGCATGATCCAGGTGCTCCACACGCACCGGCAAGTGCGCGCCGCGGTCGATCTGCGCGCGCCGGGCGCGCTTTGATACGTCTTCCAGTTCACGGAAGAGCTGGAAACGTGTCTCTTGACCTCGACCATGCCTCCGAATGACAAGCCGGAGGGCATCGGCGTCTTCCGCACGGCGAGTGCCTGAACAGCCAGTGAATCGGAACGGAGGTCCGATGCCGCCGCAGGATCTGCAACTCGGTCTCGACACCTTCGGGGACGTCAACGCGCTGCCGGACGGCTCGCTCGCCCGCTACGACGAGGTGATCCGCAACGTGGTGGCGCAAGGCGTCCTCGCCGATCAGGTCGGCGTCGATGCTTTCGGTATCGGCGAGCACCATCGCGACGACTTCGCCGTGTCCGCGCCGGACATGGTTCTGGCCGCGATCGCCGCGAGGTCCGAACGGATCCTGCTCGGCAGTGCCGTCACCGTGCTGAGCTCGGACGATCCGGTCCGCGTCTACGAGCGCTTCGCGACGCTCGACGGCATCTCCAGTGGCCGCGCCGAGGTCACGCTGGGCCGCGGCTCCTTCACCGAGTCGTTCCCCCTCTTCGGCTACGACCTCGCCGACTACGAGCGGCTGTTCAGCGAGAAGCTCGATCTCTTCGCCGCCCTGCGGTCCGAAGGTCCGGTGACGTGGTCGGGATCGCACCGGCCGCCGCTGACCGCGACCGAGGTGTTCCCCAAGTCGGTCCGGGGCTCGTTCCCGGTGTGGGTCGGCGTCGGCGGCTCGCCCGAGTCGGTCGTGCGGGCCGCCCGCTACCGCTTCGGCCTGATGCTCGCGATCATCGGCGGCAATCCCGCACGGTTCCGTCCCTATGTCGACCTCTACCGGCAGTCGCTGTCGGAGCTGGGCGCGCCCGTGCTCCCGGTCGGGGTGCATGCGCCGGGGTTCGTCGCCGACACCGATGAGGAGGCCCGCGAGCTGCTCTTCCCGCACTTCAAGCGGTCCCGCGACCGGATCGGCCGGGATCGCGGCTGGGGGCCGGTGAGCAAGGACGAGTATCTCGCGGACGTCGAGCACGGCGCGATGCACGTCGGCTCGCCCGAGACCGTCGCCCGCAAGATCGCCCGGACGGTGCGCACGCTCGACCTCGATCGCTTCGACCTGAAGTACAGCTACGGCACGATGCCGCATGCGGACCTCATGCATGCGATCGAGCTCTACGGAACGAAGGTCATCCCGATGGTCCGCGAGATCCTTGCCGATTGAGTCCCGAGTCCTGATTGGCGCATAGCCGCTCGTTCATGGGCGACCGGGCCGAAGACGCAGACCCTGCGAGGATATTCGCTGCGGTTCCGCACCCAGGAAGCGCTGATGGTCGCCCCTGCATTTCGGAGTGCCATCGTCGGGATCCATATCCCCAGGACCCATCGTTCCCTGAGGGATGCTCCCTGCCATGTCGATCCGTCAGAACCGCCTTCTTTCCGCCGTGCGACGGTCGCTGCGTGGCGCCTCCCTCGCCGAGACCGGCCTTCTGGTCGGCTTGGTCGCCCTCCTCGCGATTGGGGCCGTGTCGGTTCTCGGCGGCGAGGTGCGCGAGGCGTTCTGCCGCGCCAACCACGCCCTCGGCGTCGAGATCGTCTGTCAGGAAGTCACCGCGGCTCCGGAGGACGGCGGCAGTGCGGAGGCTCCCGAAGACGGCCCGGAGGCACCGATTTCCGCTCTCACCGCCCGGTTCGCGAAGGTCGCCCTGACGTCCGACGATCTCTCCTCCATCGCCGTCCGGATCTCCGGACTGGCCGATGGCACCGCCTTCATCTGGTCGATCCGCCAGGAGGCGGTCATCCTCGCCTCGGGACATGGCGCGCGGTCCGGTAGCAGCACGGACATTGTCGCCGACCTCTCGGCGATGGTTCCCGGTATCGCGACGCTCGAGGTCGAGGCGCAGGCGGACGGGGCCACTGTCTCGGCGACCGACATCGCGCACTACTGGGATCTCGGGACCTTCGTTAATCTCTACGACGCGACACCGGGAGCGCCGGTCACCTCGAACGCCATCAGCCTCTACGGTGCCGCCGAGCCCGTGTCGGTCACGGTCTCGAGCGGCGAGCTCCTCGTCGACGGCGTGCCGTCGGGTCAGTCCGCCGCCGTTGCCGCCGGCCAGACGATCGCGATCCGGCTGACGGCGCCGGCCACCGGGTCGCACATTGCGACGCTCTCGGCCGGCCCTTATGCACGCGCCTGGACCGTGACGCCGGCGGCCGAGGACAGCGCTCCGGTTGCCGCTGCCTTCACCGCGGCGATCTTCGACGCCGACGCGCTTCCGGCCTCCGTCTTCACCGTCTCCGGCCTCGCCATGGGCGACGCCTATACGTGGACGATCAGCGACGCCGACGGCGGGGCGATCGCCACGGGCGCCGCCACCCGGACCGACGCTCTCGACAGGTTCGGCGCAGCCGCAATGCCGGCGAGCGCCATCGGCCGCGTCCTGCTCGTCGCCAGCGCCGGCAGCGAGAGCTCGGCGCCGGCCTCGGCGCTCCTGATCGGCGTCGGCATCTTCGACTCCGTCGCCGGCCTCGAGGCCGAGGAGGTCGTCACCTCGAACGAGGTCTCGATCTTCGGACTCGACGCGCCGATGGAGGTCGTCGCCACCGGCGCCACCCTCGTCGTCAACGGCGTCGAAGCCGGTCCGAGCGCCACCGTGAGCAGCGAGGACAGTATCGCCCTGCGGGTCACCGCGCCCGCGACCTGGCAAACCTCCGCCACGGCCAGCCTCGCGATCGGCCCGGTCAGCCGCAGCTTCCAGGTCTCGACCCGGCCCGAGCAGGTCGCCCTTGCCAACCTCGTCTTCCCGCCGCTCCTGACCGATCGTCTCGGCCTGCCGGTGTCGTCTGGCGTCGTGAAGGTCGTCGGCTTCACCGGGCCGGCGACGGTGTCGGTGTCGGGCGGCGACGCCAGCCTCATGATCAACAACGGCGAATACGTGACCTCCGGCACGATGAACCCGGGCGACCGCATCCGGCTCCGGGTCACGAGTCCGTCGAGCCCCGCCACGTCCGTCGTCGTTCACGTCGAGATCGGCGGCAGGAGCGCCGACTGGCTGGTCTCGACCGTGGCGGCAGACGGCGTCATGCAGGGCCTGAAGATCGCCAACTTCGTCAACGTCGAGCCGAGCTACGACGCTCGCCGCTCGGTCCAGGCCCGGGCGACCGGCTATGTCCTCGTTACCGCCAGCGGCCCGGAATCGTTCCGGATGGGCAGCAGCACCAGCAACGGCTACACGACCGAACCGATCCTCGTGCGACCTTACCAGTCGTTCGAGGTCCGGATGCGGGCCTCGAGCGCCCTCGCGACCACGGAATCGGCGACGGTCTCGGCCGGCGGCCTGAGCGCCACCTGGACGGTCACCACCCGGGCGCCGCGCACCACGCCGAACCCCTTCGCCTTCACCACCCTCACCGGCCAGCCGCTGAGCACCGAGGTCTTCTCGAACACCGTCACCATGTCCGGGCTCGAGGCCGCCGCGACGGCGACCGCGTCCGGAGGCGCGATGGTCCAGGTGATCGGCGAGGACGGCACCGGAACCTTCACCGCCGGCCCGATCGCGGTCGAGAATGGCGCTCGCCTCCAGCTCAGGATGACGACGGCGGCGTCGCCGAACCTTCGGCGGACGGGCTCCCTCTCGGTCGGCAGCCGGACCGCATCGTGGAACGTCGATACCCGGGCGCCCGACCTCAAGCCCGACATGTTCTACTTCGACGACGCGCTCGACGCCGACATCGACGCGTTCGTCATCTCCAATTCGGTCAAGCCGGTCGGCTACGAGGCGGCGACCACGGTCACCGTCAGCGAGACCGGCGACGGCCATGACGCGCGCATCCGCATCAACGGCAGCGACTGGACGACGACGGGCTCCATCTCGCCCGGCCAGACCCTCGAGCTCGGCGTCACTACGCCGAACGTCGCCAGGGCGGACGAGACGGTGACCGTCATCGTCGGCGGCCAGAGCGCCAGCTGGAAGATCCGCACTCTCGCCGGAAACCTGACGCCGAACGACTTCGTCTTCACCAACATCACCGGTGCCGTCCCCAATCGCACGTATTATAGCGACGCGCTGCGGGTCAGCGGGCTCACCGGCCTGACCAAGGCGCTCACCCAGACGAACGGCACCGTCCAGCGCAAGACCGGCTCGACCTGGGCCGACATCTCGACCTCGGCAACCATCGCCAACGGCGACCTGATCCGCTTCACCATCACCTCCGCGACCCAGACCAACACGACGAAGACCGCCACGTTCGGCTTCGGCTATTCCACCCCCGAAACCACCAGGACCTGGCAGATCCGCACGACCACCAGCTCCACCACTGGTGGCCCGTCGACCCTCAGCGTTCCGGCGGTGACCAACGCATACGGCACCGTCTATTCGGACCCGATCGTCCTGTCCGGGATGTCGCAGGCCGTTGGCGTCGACATGACCGAATCCGCGTCCCAGCTCGCAAATCCCTATTTCCGGATCAATGGCGGTGCCTGGCTTCCTGGGACCTCGGCGAGCACGCGCTACGTTCAGAACGGCGATGTGCTCGAACTGAAGATCGACACAAGTAATCTGAGCGATCCGAGCGTCGCCGCCCTCGGGGTAACCCAAGTCGCGCAGCTCTATGTCGGCAGCAAGAACGCAAGCTGGTCGATCACGCTCGACGACGGCCTTGATACCGACGTCGTCGCCACGATCGCCGACGTCACGGCGGACTACCCCGGGCAGGTCAAGCAGACCTCTACCTCGGGAGTCTCCGGCTTCGCCGGCGTGCTGCGCGCAGGCCCGATGACCCAGGTGAGCGGACCGACCGGTGGAGCCTTCCAGTTCCGAGGCTCGCCGAGCCTCACCGGCAACGGCTGGACGGCGGGAGGCTACAACGTGCTGTCGACGTCGATCTACAACAAGGTGACCTTCTACGTCGCGGCCCCCGGCTATGGCGAGACCGCGACCTACCGGGTCATGCTCGGCGGCAACACACCGCTCGAGCACAGCGTCACCACCGCGCCGCTCGTCGCGCTGCCGAGTGGCTTCGCCATCCCGGACCAGCCGGGCTCGGCTGGCACCTTCACCGCCGTCGGCCCGATCTCGCTTGCTCCGGCCAACGGCGCGATCACCGTTTCGGTGTCGGCAACGAACGGCGCGACGGCCACGGCCAGCGCGAGCTCCAGCAGTGGCTTTGCCGCTACCAAGTCGCTGCCTGCCGGTACCGCCGGCGCCTACTTCCGGATCACCCGCAACGGCGCCGCCAGCACCAGGGTCACGGTGACGCTGACCTCCGAGGTCGACCCTTCGAAGGTCTATTCGACGAGCTTCGACGTGACATGGTGAGGCGAGAGGCGTGCCACGGCGCGCCTGGTTGGCGATGATCTGACCAGACGGCCGACGGACGCCGCCGACGTTCCGGCGGTGCCCGTCGTCGCCCAAGTCTATCGCGCGTCGCCGATCACGCCCTCAGCGATCGCGCCGAGGAGCTGCTGGCCCTGGGCGACGAGGCTGCGTGCGCTGGCCTTGGTCCGGTAGTGCTGCGCGGTCCGGGGATCGTACTGCCCGCAGAGGGTGAGCGCCGCCTGGAGCGCCCGCTCGGTGCCGACGGCGGCGCAGAGGTCGTGCCAGAGCGTGCGCAGGATGCCGATGCCGGTGCCGAGGTAGCGGCGCGACTGCGTCGTCGCCCAGCCGGGGTGGAGAGGCGTACCGTCGCGATTGGCCAGCAGGTGGCGCCCGCGGGCCCGCTCGTACATTGTCCAGAGATGCGCCTCGTCGGCGCCGAGCAGGATGGCGCCGTCGAGGTAGGGCGTGACGATGTCCCAGAGCCGGTCGGTCATCCGGTACCTGTTCTTCGAGGTCCGCACAAAGAGCGCCCAGCCCTCGGAGTCGCGCTGCAGGTGTTGGCCGATGACGAGCCGCCGCACGTCCATGGGCCGAAGCGGACGCGCGATCACGAACGCGAACAAGGTGGCGCGCATCCACAGCCGGTGCCGCTCCGCGGCGTCGACATGCAGCGGCGCGGCCTCGAAGAGCTCGAGCGCCGTGCGGGCGACATCCTCCAGGCCCAGGCCGCTCTCCAGCAGGAACCGCTCCTTGGCCTTGCCTTCCAGGGCGGCGCGATGGCGGTGGAGGCGGCTCTCCTGCCGGATCGCGTCGCGAACATCGGCCGGGGCCTCCGCATAGGTCGCGAAGGCGTGCACCTGGCCGAGCGCGATGTGGATGGTGCTCGACGCAAGGCCGCGGGCGATCATGGCGTGGACCAGCGCCGAGAGCGCCGGGATGGACAGCGCCATCGGGAGGCCGGCGGCATCCGCCGCGAACGCGAGCTGCCGCAGCTGGTGCTCGATGGGACCGACGATCGACGCCGCCGGCGCCGCGCTGCCACGACGACAGCCGGCCCGCATGTCCCCCAGCAGCTCCTGCCACGCGGCCGGCAGGGCTTCGGCCGCGACCGACACCCGGAGCTTCGGCCGGGACGAGCCGGAGGCACGCGGGAGATAGCTCCGATTGCGCTGGAGCAGCGCCAGCGACAGGGCCGGCAGATGCGGATGCTCCGGCGCGATCGTCTGGAGCGCCTGCAGCACGATCGCGATCGGTGTCGTCGAGACCGTCCCGGCAAAGACAGACAGAGCCTCCTCGGCCGTCAGCAGATCGTTCGCTCGACCCTTCGTCGCGACGAGCCAGCGATCGAGCGCCCGGAGACCGTTCGCAGTGACGCGGCCCTCGGCGATGGCGTCCTCGGTCGGGAGGCGAAGGGCGCGCCAGTGCGCGCCCTTCAGGATGTCCGCAGGCTTCGGACCAGGCTTACCCACGGCGCGCGCCCCGGAGGATGGCGGCCGCCGTCGGCACCAGGCCCTGCGCCTCGGCGACGATCTTCGCGCGGTCGAGCCAGGCGTAGGTGGTCTCCACCGTGCGGACGGTGTCGCCGAGCAGCGCCGCGATCTGCCGGATCTTGTCGGGGTGCTGGTTGATCATGATCGTCGCGATCAGGTGCCGCGCCTGGTGCGGCCGCATCGGCAGGCCGGCGGCCGCGGTCTCGATCGCCATCCAGCTCCGCAACGTCGACGTGGTGATCGCGCCCGACGGTCCCTCCCCGGGGAAGAGCGCATCGCCTGCGACGAGCTTCCGGTGTCCCCGCGGCCCCTCGACCATCCGCGGCCGGATCTCGTCGAGATACCACTGGACGATCGCCCAGCTGTCGCGCCGCCCGGAGTCCTGCAGGTGCGCCCGGATCTCCTTCTGGTTCTTCACGTGCTTCGCCGGGATCAGCAGCTCGGCGAGCTTGCCGGCCGAGGGCTCGGACAACCACCGCTTCCTGCCCCTGAAGGGGATGGCGGCGAGGTTGCCGATCCGGATCGGCGCGACGCGGATCAGGACGAGCAGCGCGACGGCGCAGGTGCCGGCGCGGATCGCGGCGTGGCGCTCGCCCGAGGTCAGCTCGCCCCACCGGTCGAGCAGCGCCTGCGCCTTGTCCTTCAGCGTCCACGGCAGCTGGAAGAAGGTGGCCTGCCGCGAGGGCGACCGCAGGATCGTCTTGCAGAACTCGATGTTGTCGGCCGTCATGCCGTCGACCGAGCGCAGGACCGGATCCTCGAGCATCGCCGTTACCGCCTGCGCCGCGACCGCGCAGCCGAGGTCGGCGAAGAGCAGGCGCAGGCGCCCGAGATAGGTCTTGAGCGTCCGCAGCGCCAGCCGCGGCGGCACGTCGGGGTTCGCGGGCTCGCCGTCCTCGTCGTAGTCGGCCAGCACCGCCCTGGCCGCAGCCGTGATCCAGTCGGGGCGCGCGACCGCGCGGAGCTGCGTCAGCGTGCCGGGGTCGGCGAGATCGAGCGCCTCGACGGCGTCGGTGAGCCAGAAGAGCGCCGCGTCGAACTGCGCCATGTAGCGGCTCGACCGTCCCTCGACACTGTCCGACAGCGGCGATGGCGTCCCGCGCTCGTAGGCCGAACGCCACGCGGCATAGTCGGCGAGGAACGCCGGCGGCAATCCGGCCCGACGCTCCTCCCCGACCTTCCGCTGCCGCGGCAGCGGGCCGACCGGCTCGGCCGGCAGGAGGTGCGCCGCCGCCGGGACGGCGCGCAGCTTGTCGATGGTCCTGGCGACGCGCCCGACCATGGCCTTCTGGTCGGGCGTGATGGCGTGGGTCGCCCGCAGGCGCACGAGCACCGCGGTGCTGAGGTCCGCCGGCTGGAGACCGTCGCGCCGGGCGTAGTCGGCGACGCGCTCGAGGCCGATCCGCAGCTTCGGGTCGAAGCGCTTGAGCTTGCGGCCGCTCCGGTCCTTCTGCCGGCCGGCGTTCGCGTCGAAGACCGCCAGCAGTTCGGTCCAGTCGTCCTCGCTCGTGCGCCGAACCGCGGCCGCCGCGCGGGCGCCGGTGGCCTGGGCGATGGCGCCGCGGACGTTCGAGCGCCAGTCACGGAACTGGTCGGCGGACGTGAAGTGGGCGAGCGGGTAGGTCGTGACCTTGCCGCGGCCCCAGCGGACCTCGAACAGGGCGACGTCGGCGCGGATGTGTGCGGCCGGCGTGTCGTAGATCGCCGCGCAGCGGCGCAACGCGCCGAGGACCTTGCGGAGATTTGCGGTCGAATAGGCGAGGCCGCCGGACTCGGCCATGGTGATGACGTCCGAGATGTACATGAGGAACTCCTATGTCTCTCAAGATCGTCACCGGTGACATTGGCCGATCGGGCGAGAGACGAATGCGATTTCTTGGGGATGGCGAAGGCTGCGTTGGCGTGGCGGCGGGGCGCGGCTCGGGCCGGCGGCGGTACGCCCCCAGCGGCCGATCGGGCGGCTGGTGGCGGGACAATCGAAGAAGGCGAAGGGGCGCATTGATCTGACGAACCGGGGAGGTTGAAGGGGCTGGGAAAACTGGCCGTTGTGAGGCGTTTTGGCCGTCGTTTCCGGGTCTTGCGGGGAAGTGAGGCGAACGCCTCTGGGGTTTCTGGCGGGGAAAGACGCGAGGTGTTCACCTCACAGGTCCGCCGCTTCAGGGGCTGGCCGCCGGCTCCGGATCGGAGGCCCGGGACCGCCTCACAGGACGCCTCCCGGCGCGAATTTCGAGCTCCTCGGCGACGTCGGAGAGCCGCACGCGGCGGACCCCGTCGGAGAGCTCGATGACCGGCCAGCGGCCGGTGGCGAGGTCGCGGCGGATGGTGCGGGACGAGACCTCGGGGAACATGGCTGCGAGGTCTTTGGCGGTGAGAAGCGGCTCGCGGTAAGCGTCCCACAGGACGGGGGCGACGTTGACGGCACCCTCGATGCGCCAGACGTCCACCCAGCGGTAGGTCGGCCGCGGTCGCAGCCCGGTGTCCTTCACGCCGCGCGCGAGGCAGATCGCCTTGACGGTCTTCGACGAGGTCTTCCAGTGGCGCGCGAGATCAGCCTGGGTGAGCTCGGGGGCGTAGGGCGGGAGCTTCAGGAGGGTGAGGTTCGGCGGCACCACGAGGTCGTCGCCGCGATGCCAGCCGGCACCGTCGAGGATGACGAGGGCATGGGCGCCGGGTGCGA
>Ga0075163_10014746_pt1 | contig 10067 bp, 10 predicted proteins | sample JI1023141ADNA_FD_71478 | JGI IMG/M metagenome (GOLD analysis project Ga0075163, IMG submission 71478) | Wastewater effluent complex algal communities from Wisconsin, to seasonally profile nutrient transformation and Carbon sequestration -... | ecosystem: Engineered > WWTP > Effluent > Algae... | reverse complement strand
TTCCGCAGCGCATCGCCAAGGATAGGCCCTACCGTTACTGTAGCCTCAAATAAGCCTAAGCTCTCCAAATCGAAGCGCTTTATTAAGCCTACCCGTTCCGCCTCTGTGGCCGTTAACGTCAGTGTTTTGCCTTGCCCAAGGCCGGCGACACCGACTGACCGCGTAAACTCTGGATGAACGACATTCATTTAAACCTCACGAAGTGGGTGTAACGGGTAAAGGCCCCCAGCCTATATGCCCCTTTAGAATATCATTTTCATCCTGCTGGCTTAGAAAGGCGCTCGTATCCCTCATATATTGTGACATAGAGGACAAAATCCTATCATGGGTCTTCTGTCCTCTATAAAGATTACGGACCAAAGCATCTTCCAAACTGGATAGCTGGTGAAGGCCCTTATCATAATTGGCAATGCGCCCATTTAACGCCTTGGCCATAGCCTTCACCTTTCGGCCAACTGATAGATCCCCAACACCAATTTCCCGAAGACTGCGATCCATATCGGAAAACATAATGTCGAAAATGTTTTGGCCAAGACGTCGAGCGCCGCGGCTACCCCCCTTAAGCCTATGTAAAATAAGAAAAACGTGAATAGAAATCATGTCAAATCGGCCATCAAGACTATCGGAAACCCCAAAGCTGTTATAAAATAAGGGTTCACGGGCTCGAACGACAGCAGAGTGGTAAATACCGTGCGCGATTCTGCGGCGCGCTATTGAACCAAAAAGCAGATGCCAAACCATTGTGCTACCCGTTGACGTAATTGGAAGGCTGCGGCAAGGATAATGAAGCGTTCTGCCCCAGGCGCAATCTATTAAAGCTTAGTACGAGGAGACTTGTGATCGTGTTAAGACGGCACCACCTACTCCCTATCTTATCTGCCACTCTCTGCACTTTTCTTATGGGCTGTGCACAATCCATCGTGACCCAAGGCAATATGCTGGATGAGGACAGAATCAAGAAAGTGACTGTTGGCGAATCTACCCGCGAAGACGTTGCGGCCATTCTGGGATCTCCTTCAGCAGTCGGCACCTTTAACGATGCCCATTGGTATTATATCGGACGACAAAGCCAAAAAACGGCTTTTTTTGACCCCAATATCAAAGATCAACAAATCATCATGGTGTCTTTCAATGATGACGGCGTCGTGACTGAGGTCAAAAAGAGTGGCCTTGAAGACGTAAAAGACATATCGCCCGTTGCACGTTCGACACCTACTTCAGGACAAGAAGTTACTGTCATGAAGCAGCTACTCGGCAACGTTGGTAAATTTAACAAAGATACGAAAAAATAGTTACAAAAAACCCGGCGCAATCATTACGCCGGGTTTTTTGTTAAGCACTTTAATAATTAAGAGTGCGCCAAGACCGCCAAAAGCAGCAGGGCCACGATGTTAGCAATCTTAATCATCGGATTAACGGCAGGACCTGCCGTATCCTTGTAAGGATCGCCAACAGTGTCACCCGTAACGGCTGCCTTGTGAGCGTCTGAGCCTTTGCCACCGAAGTTACCGTCTTCGATATACTTCTTGGCATTGTCCCAAGCGCCGCCACCTGCCGTCATGGAAATGGCAACAAACAATCCTGTCACAATGACACCCAGTAACATGGCGCCAACAGCCGATAAGGCCTCAGAGCGACCTGCAATGGCTTGGATGACAAAGAACAGTACGATTGGCGACAAGACTGGCAGCATCGACGGAATAACCATTTCCTTGATGGCTGCCTTTGTCAGCATATCGACACACCGACCATATTGAGGCTTAGCCTTCCCTTCCATGATACCTGGAATCTCACGGAATTGACGGCGCACTTCAACTACAACAGAGCCTGCTGCCCGACCTACAGCCGTCATGCCCATGGCGCCGAAAAGATAAGGCAACAGACCACCGAGCAAGAGACCAACCACAACGTAAGGGTTGGACAAGCTGAAATCGATAACTAGACCTTTAAAGGCCGGATAGTTATCGGGGTTAGCAATGAAGTATTTCAAGTCTTCGGTATAAGCTGCGAACAGCACCAAAGCCCCCAGACCAGCAGATCCAATGGCATAGCCTTTAGTTACGGCTTTAGTCGTATTGCCAACCGCATCCAAAGCATCTGTCGTCTTGCGGATTTCTTTGGGCAAATCCGACATTTCAGCAATGCCACCGGCGTTATCCGTTACTGGACCATAGGCATCCAATGCAACAACCATACCCGCCAGTGCCAACATCGTTGTCACGGCAATCGCAATACCGAATAACCCAGCAAGGCTATAGGTAGAGATGATACCCGCAACGATAATCAAAGCCGGTATTGCTGTTGCCTCCATTGATATCGCCAAACCTTGGATCACGTTCGTGCCATGACCCGTGGTTGAGGCTTTAGCAATCGAGCGAACGGGCCGGAAATTTGTGCCGGTGTAATATTCGGTGATCCACACCAGCAATCCCGTCACTACCAACCCAATGGCTCCGCAATAATAAAGGCTGCGGCCTGAGAACATCAAATCGCCAACCTTAAATTGGGTTTCCATACCGATAACCCAATCTGTTACTGGCCATAGAATGGCAAGCGACAGAACCGCAGCAGCAATAAATCCTTTGTAGAGTGCACCCATAATATTGTTGCTAGAACCGAGGCGCACAAAGAAGGTCGATATCACTGAGGTGATGATGCATGCCCCGCCAATCGCCAGCGGGTAGGTCATCATTGCCGACGCCTGTGCATCCATGAAGAAGATCGAAGCCAAAACCATAGTCGCAACAGTTGTTACGGCATAGGTTTCGAATAAGTCCGCAGCCATACCGGCGCAATCGCCAACGTTATCACCAACGTTATCGGCAATAACGGCTGGGTTACGGGGATCATCCTCGGGGATACCGGCTTCAACCTTGCCGACTAGATCAGCGCCTACATCAGCGCCCTTGGTGAAAATGCCGCCGCCCAAACGCGCGAAGATGGAAATCAGTGATGCGCCAAAACCCAGGGCGACCAGTGCATCGACCATTTCGCGGCCTGTGGTGCCGATATGTAAGAGAACCGCATAATAACCGGCAACACTTAAGAGAGCGAGGCCCGCTACCAACATTCCCGTGACCGCACCAGCACGGAAGGAAATCTTTAGGCCATGGGCCAATCCTTGGCGTGCAGCTTCAGCTGTACGAACATTCGCCCGCACTGAGACATTCATGCCAATATATCCGGCAGCGCCAGAAAGTATGGCGCCGACCAGAAAACCGACCCCCACTTTAATGCCGAGCAGATAAGAAACCAGAGCGAAGATAATGACCCCAGCAATAGCAATTGTGGTGTATTGGCGGTTCAAATAGGCACGCGCGCCTTCTTGGATAGCGGCCGCAATTTCCTGCATCCGTGCATTGCCCGGACTTGAAGCAAGAACGCTTCGTGCTGTGACGATTCCGTAAAGTAATGCGAAAACACCACATCCGATGGCGAACAGTACGACGTTGGACATCGTTCCCCCTTATATTAACAAATCAAACCAGCCAAGATTGGGCAGCCCCAAATTAGGCAATACAGCCCAAACCCAGCGGGCGGACCATAAAAGGTCCCGGCGCCAGACGCAACGATGACAATGCCGATTCGGCAAAGTTTATACAGAAATAACCCGCCCCTTACGTCCCACAGACAAAATAACCCCTGTTGCTAACAAAACGGGGAGTAAAGCGCCTGACAAAAGGCTGTTCCAACCAAACCAACCCTGTAATGGCCCAGAACTCAAGGCTGCAAAGGCCATAGTTAAGGCCACGACAGTGTCATTAAATCCTTGAGCTAAGGCTTTTTCCTCAGGCCGGTAGGCTTCCGTCAGGAGGTTTGATCCGCCGACAAAGAGAAAATTCCAGCCAATTCCTAATAAAAGAAGCGAAAGCCAGAATTGCATTAACAAGCCACCACTTAAGGCGACGCCGATGGCAGACATCATAAGTATAGATCCTATAATCATAACCCTTCGGACACCCAGGAATTCAATAATCCGTCCTGTAACCAGCGATGGTGCAAACATCCCCAAGGCATGCCACTGAATAACAAAGGCTGTGTCGCTTAAATCAAAGTCGCAATCCGCCATGGCTAATGGTGTGGCGGTCATTATAAAACTCATAACGGCATAACCGATGGCCGAGCCCATCATAGCCACAATATAGGTAGGTTGCTGGATAATCTCTAAAAGCCCGCGCTGAGACTGCGTCGCCTCTATGCGTGGCGCTTTCGGCAGAGTGACAAATTGTAATAAACAACAAATAATCACGCCTAGAATGGCATAGGCAATATATGCCCCCGCAAAGGGAATAAGCGGCACAAAATCATAACTCGAACGCGCTAATTGCGGGCCAAATAAAGCCGCAAGAATTCCTCCACCTACTGTCCACGACATCGCCCGAGCCTTCGCCGAAGGTGGGGCAATCTCCAGCGCCGCGAACCGATAAAAACTACCGCAGCCTTGAAAAACACCCAAGAAAATAGCGCCAAAGCACAGCAAGACGAGAGATCTCTGCTGTAGCGCCAAGGCAGAGATTACGGCCCCGCCACTCCCTGCAAGCGCACCAAGAGAAAATCCTGCGCGACGACCAAAACACCGCATAAAAAAAGATATCGGAAGGGCTGTGCTCATCGCTGCCACATATTGGCAGAAAATGGGGAATGTTAGCCAAATTGAGCCCGTAATGATGGTTTTGGTCGCCAGCGCCGAGACCACAATAATAATAGAGTTCGCCATCATGGTCAGCCCCTGACAAAAAGAGAGCAAACCAATCCGTCCCCATAAACTCCTCGGGCTAGGATTCAAATTTAGAGGAGCCGAAATGATTATAACCTTTATATGCCAAAGATAGCTCTTGTCCTTTCTGATCAAGGACACGGACACCCATTCCTTCCACTATCTTTCCCATACGTGTTAAGGAAAGATCCATATCTTCTGCCAAGCGAGTAATTTGATCTCTCATCGACGGCGGTGCCGTAAAAATTAATTCATAATCATCACCACCAGACAAGATGTCTCTAAAGAGACTAGATTCTAGCGATAAGATTTTGGTTGCTGGCAAAGAAATGGGGATTAGTTGGCTGTTAATTATTGCGCCAACCTTGGATGCTCGGCAGATATGAGCTAAATCGGCGGCTAGACCGTCCGATATATCCACTGCCGCCGTCGCCATGCCTCGCAAGCTCTGCCCCAGCTTTAATCGCGGCTGCGGCAATTCATAACGATCAATCAAGAAATTGCGCGCCGATGACGTCAATTGTGGAAATTTGCCTCGGGACACTCGAAGACCTAAAAAACCATCACCGATCGTACCGCTGCAATAAATATCATCTTCAATTTTAGCGCCGCTGCGCAAAATCGCTTTGCCTTCTGGAACAATCCCAAAAGCGGTCATTCCCAAGATGGCCAGCTGGGCTACAGCCAAACTATCGCCGCCAATTAAAGACCACTTAAACTCTTCTTGATCTTGCATCAATCCTTGCGCGAAACTTTCAATCCAGTCATCGGCTGTTTCTCTCGGTATAGCAAAACTTAAATTATAAGCCAAAGGATCAGCGCCCATGGCCGCTAAATCGGACAGATTACGTCGTGCTAATTTTTGCGCAACTCGCGCACCGGATTCATCGCCTCGATAGTGCACGCTAGCAACGACACTATCATTTGTGACGATAAGCTCTTGCCCCTGAGGAATCTTTAAAGCAGCGGCATCATCTAAAAGATTAAAAGCACCCGGTAATTGAACGAGTGGCGCAAAATACCGCCTGATCCGGGCGAACTCTTCCGGCAAATCAGTCTCAAATTTTAACGGATCAGACGGCATCAGGCGGCGAGTCGAATTCAGAAGACCTTAATTCATGGGCCAAATGATCCAACACACCATTAATCATTGCAGGTTCTTTACCGCCAAAAAAGGCATGAGCGATATCAACATATTCATCAATCACTACTCGAGCAGGAATATCTGACATATGATGTAACTCAAAAATGCCTGCGCGTAAAATAGCCCGCATTACTGAATCTAATCGCTCAAGCGGCCATTCAGCTGGCAAAGTAGTTATTAACAGTTCATCTAGTGAATCTCGTTGTTCAGCGACACCACGCACAAGTTTTTCAAATCGCACGCGATCCATTTCCGGAGTTAGCACACCCTTTGCATCAAGCTCGGGTGCCATACCGCGAAGACCAAACTCGAACAAAACCATAGGTGGCCGGGCGCCGGTCAAGTCCATTTGATACAAGCCTTGGACAGCAGCCAACCGCGCGGCGTGGTATTTCTCCACCCCGTTACCGGACCTTGTCACTGTCGGAGCCAGAGGCTTGTCCCCAGCCATGAATTACCTCTCAGAGTCTTGAAAAAAATGACGCTGCAGCTCAATCATACGAAGACAAGCTACCGCAGCCTCTCCGCCTTTATTCTTTTTTGTCTTATCCGCACGCGCCCAAGCCTGGTCGTCGTTTTCAACCGTCAGAATACCATTTCCTATAGCAAGCCCCCAGTGCAAAGCGAGATCTTGTAGGCCTCTAGCACTTTCATTGGCAACCGTTTCGTAATGAGTGGTTTCGCCACGAATGACACATCCTAAAGCCAGATATCCATCATAGGGTTTCGGCAGTAAATCTTGATCGCTTGCTTCGGCTGCTAATCGGATGGCACCTGGAATTTCTAGCGCGCCGGGCACAGATAGTTTTTCATAACTGGCTCCGGCCTTATCAAGAATTTCTCTAGCCCCTTCAAGAAGGGCATCAGAAATATCAGCGTAGAATCTTGCTTCAACAATAAGAACATGCGGACGTGGCATTTTTACACTTTCAATGAAGGTAACGTCCGTCGCTCGACGATGCGCATACCCCAGCCGTCTAAAGCTACAACCGTTCGTTGGTTATTCGTCAGCAGGACCAAATCTTTGATTCCCAGATCCAAAAGGATCTGCGCGCCCACACCATACTCGCGCAATTCTCGGCCAGAATTATCCTTTCGATCACCGTGCGCAGGTATAGTTTGCCCCCGGCGCACTTGATCCGAAAGCGCCATAGGCACAGCTTCACGCAATAAAACCAGGACACCTCGACCCGCCTGGTCAATTGCTCGCATTGCTGATTGCAAGTGTCCCGCCCCTGTATCACGAACGGCGCCGAAAAGGTCATCCATTGCACTTAAAGCATGCATACGAACCAAAACCGGCTCTGGTGTTGTGATATCACCTTTGATCAAGGCAACGTGCTCGGCATATTGAACGGAATTGGCGAAAACAGCCAACTTAAACCGGCCACCCCATAAGGTATTGATTTCTGTCTCAGCGATTTTTTGAACGATACGATCATTCCGTAGCCGGTAAGCAATAAGATCCTCAATCGTACCAATTTTAAGGGCATGCCGCTGTGCAAACGCAATAAGATCATCGCGGCGCGCCATGGTGCCATCTTCATTCATGATCTCACAAATGACGGCCGACGGGTTGAGGCCCGCTAATCTCGCCATGTCCACACACGCTTCCGTGTGGCCAGTGCGGACTAAGACACCCCCCGGACGTGCCGATAAGGGAAATATATGCCCCGGCGTTGCAATATCATCCGGACCACGCGTCGGATCGATCGCAACGGCAATTGTCCGAGCGCGGTCAGGCGCAGAAATTCCCGTTGAGATTCCTTCACGCGCTTCAATAGAAACTGTAAAAGCGGTCTGATGCCGGCTAACATTGTGGCGCGACATCAAAGGAAGCCGCAGCTCCTCAATACGTTTCTCGGTCAGGGCCAGACAGATCAGCCCCCGCCCATGGGTCGCCATAAAATTTATTGCTGACGGCGTCGCCATTTGTGCCGGTATAATAAGGTCACCTTCATTCTCGCGACCTTCGCTATCGACCAAAATAAACATCCGGCCATTACGGGCCTCTTCGATAAGCTCTTCCGTTGGTGATTTGAGCTGACGAAAGGTTACCCGCCAAGCTTCCTCTTGGAGCTGCCGATTTTCCATATGCGATACCCTTTATCCCGATTTAGCCTGAGAAAGCCGCTCAAGATACCGCGCTAGCATATCTATTTCTACATTAACGCGATTCCCGGGCCGAAACTTACCAAAACTTGTTTGCTCGGCCGTATATGGGATAATATTAACCGTAAATTGAGTCATTTCCTGCAGATCTTTTACCGTATTAACCGTCAGCGATACACCATCCAGGGCGATCGACCCCTTAGACGCGACAAAACGACCAAGCTTTGAGCCCATTTGGAAAGTTATCTGCTGGCTATCACCTATGGCCTTAATATCCTCTACCGTGGCGATTCCATCAACGTGCCCATAAACCAGATGGCCCCCCAGCTCATCACCCAGTTTTAGAGACCGCTCCAGGTTTACCTTTGTCCCTTTGGCCCAAGCGCCCACTGTTGTACGAGCCAAGGTTTCGGCAGAGGCTTGCACTCTGAAACGACCAGGAGATGCCTCTATAACGGTAAGGCATACGCCATTGCAGGCAACTGATGCTCCTAAGGGAATGATTTCTTGATAAGAACACACTATTTCAATGATACGGTCATCGTGAGGAATGACATTTGCTACTTCGCCTAGGTCAGTTACTATTCCTGTAAACATTACAAGTTTCCTCTAACCAATGCCGGTTCGTAGCCTATGGCTGATTGGCGATTGAATTCAAACCATTCAATATGGTCATTGCCCAAAATAAACGGCTCGCCCAAGCGCTTAGGACGCAAAGCTGAGTTCAGCTCTTGTATCGCAAGAGGATCGCAAACAGGGATTGCGTCTCCCCCCAGGATAGTTTGAGATCTGATCCATACCAATCTATCGACAAGTTGCGCCTTTAGCAGGCTAGCACTTAGCCGCGCCCCTCCCTCAACGAGAAGACGAGTCAATCCTCGATCACCTAGAACCCCCAATATTGCTTTAAGGTTTAAATGACCATTTGAAAGAGAGTCGACTTTAATGATTTCGGCTCCAGTTTTCTTCAGTTTGCCTGCTTCAGAATTGGAAGCATTCGATGCAAAAATCCAGGTAGGAGCCTTATTCGACAAGATCTTGGCGTTTGGCGAAATCTTTAAGTCGCTGTCCAAAACAATTCGAACAGGTGAACGCTCTTCTAATCCTGCAAGCCGGCAGGTCAATTCCGGATCATCAGCGACAACTGTCGCGCTACCTAGCAAAATTGCATCGTATTCTGCACGTAAACGATGCCCATAAGCCCTACCCGCTTCCCCCGTGATCCATCGGCTCTTGCCATTTCCCAGAGCGATACGACCATCCAGGCTTGTAGCATATTTTAATGTCACCAAAGGATAGCCGCGTTGAATACGCGAGAAAAATCCTGCATTCAAAAAGGTGGCCTGTTCTTTTAACAAGCCGACATCCACATCAATGTTTGATCGCCTTAGCGCGGCAATACCCTGCCCCGCAACCCGTGGATCAGGATCTTCCATCGCAATAACAACTTTAGATACACCAGCAGAGATCAATGTTTCCACACAGGGTGGCGTTTCCCCATGATGACTACACGGCTCGAGAGTTACGTAGGCCGTGGCGCCTTTTGCCGCGGCACCGGCATGATTTAAGGCGACTGTTTCCGCATGAGGGCGGCCGCCTGGTTGAGTAAAACCACGGCCCACGACAACATCGTTTCCAACAAGAATGCATCCAACTGCTGGATTAGGCCAGGTTTGGCCTAATCCTCGTTGCGCAAGAGCAAGCGCCATTTTCATATAATGGCGGGCTTGCTCCTGAGAGTGGTCATTTAGCATTTTTAGTCGGAGGATTTATCGCCTTGCCGGATGCGGGGCGGAACAGTTTCTTCACCCGCCACTTCATTGCCGACAAAGGTTTCGAAATCCTTAGCTTCGCGGAAGTTTCTGTAAACCGATGCATAGCGGACGTAAGCCACGGGATCCAGGCTTGATAAAGCATCCATAATCATCTCGCCGATGGCAGTGCTTGGCATCTCACTCTCACCCGTACTTTCTAAACGGCGGACAATACCATTAACAATTCTGTCCAAACGTTCGTCGTCGACGGGTCTTTTGCGTAAAGAAATCCGCATAGACCGGCGCAGTTTTTCCCGGTCGAAAGGCTCGCGATCGCCAT